>Ga0118677_10010248_pt1 | contig 14376 bp, 8 predicted proteins | sample AliMusrvi5mmetaG_FD_86154 | JGI IMG/M metagenome (GOLD analysis project Ga0118677, IMG submission 86154) | reverse complement strand
GTCGACCAGCGTGTAGCGCATGTTGAAGTCCTGCGCCATGCGCACCAGGGTTGGGTAGATGACGGCTTCGCCGTGTGGGTGGTAGTTACCGGAGGTGTCGCCGGCGATCTTGGCGCACTTGCGGTGCTGCTTGTTCGGCGCCAGGCCGAGGTCGTTCATGGCTACAAGGATGCGTCGCTGCGAAGGCTTGAGACCGTCGCGCACGTCGGGTAGGGCGCGGTCGGTGAGCACGCTCATTGCGTAATCGATGAACGATGAACGCATCTCCTCTTCGAGTTCGATGGGCTCGATGCGACCCTCGAGCGTCTGGATCTGATCAGACATCGAGGAACCTCACTTCTTTGGCGTTCTTTTCGATGAACTCGCGGCGGGGCTCGACTTTGTCACCCATAAGCATGGTGAAGACGTCGTCGGCCGCTTGCATGTCCTCCATGCCGACTAGCTGCAGTGTGCGCGTCATGGGGTTCATGGTCGTTTCCCAGAGCTGATCGGGGTTCATCTCGCCGAGACCCTTGAAGCGTTGCAGCTGCATGCCTTCTTTGGTGAGTTCGACGATCTGCACGCGCAGCTCTTCGTAGCTTGCCGCCTCGGCTTTGCGCTGCCCCAGATGCAGCGTGAAGGGCGGCTTGCCAACCATCTCGCGGATGCGATCGTGCACGCGGCGCAGCGTTTGGAACTCGCGCCCGCTGAGCGCCGCGTATGGGATGCTCAGGTTGGCGGCTAAGCCTGAGCGCCGCTCGACCAGGCGTACATCGGCGACCTCCTGCTCGTCGTCGGTGCCTAACACATCGATGACGTAGCGGTGGTCGATGTCGCTGCGTAGCGCTTCAACGAGCTCGGCGAACGAGCCGATCGTCGCCTCGATGACCGGCCCATTCTTAAGCCAGTCGATGAGCTCGCCGCCCCACTGCGACTTGAGTTTCTTGACCCAGCCTTCGTACTCACCGTAGGTCTTGATAAAGCGCTGGTACTTGGTCTCGCTGAACTGGAACCCGGTCGCCGTGTTGTCGACCTTGATCTGCTCGAGACGGCCGCGCAGCAGTATCTCCTCTAGCTGAGCCTCTTTGTGGATGTAGGTCTCCTGGTTGCCCATCTTCAGCCGGTAAAGCGGCGGCTGCGCGATGTAGACGAAACCGGCCTCGATAAGCGGCCGCATATGCAGGAAGAAGAACGTCAGGATCAGGGTGCGGATGTGTGAGCCGTCGACATCAGCGTCGGTCATGATGATGATCTTGTGATAGCGCGCCTGCTTGATGTCGAAACCGCCGCCATCCGGGTGGTGGTCGATGAAACCTGGGGGGCCTCCAGCGTGAGCCTTTTCGGGTGGGAAATTTCCGGGAATTGAGCCGATGAAACGGTCTCTGTTTCAACGCATCACATTTTCACTGGCCTTGATTGCCGGGTTGAACTGGGCCGGGGCGCAGGAGGGGAATTTAAAACCGGCGGACCGTTCTGATTTCCGGTTGAAGCCCGGCGACTTGGTGGCCGTTTGCGGGGACTCCATTACGGAGCAGCGTCGCTATTCGCTCTTTATGGAAGACTATCTCCTGATGTGCCAGCCGGCCGGTGATTTGGGTGGAGGCCAAAACCGTTAGGCCGGCCACGGCGTCCGCCATGATGGAACTCTGGCGCAATGCCGCCACGGAACTGCCGGACAAGACGCACAGCGATGTGCTTAATTGCGGGTTGTTTCCCGAAAAGACGGTGGTGGAACCCGACACCGTGATCCGCAGCCTCAAGGAGCGCATCGGTTGGTATCATCGTAACATCAAATCGGTCGGCCCCGCCAATCTCGCGAAGATGCAGGGTGTGGAGGAATTTCCGCGTGCCGAACCGTTGTTGCACCGGACCTTCGGCGCAGTGGTCGCCACGACCCGGCCGCAGCACGTCGATGACCGCACCTTGCGCTCCGCTGTTGGCACCAGCCATCTGTTTGAGATCGCCGTGGTAACAAAACATCCCGCCACCGTCGAAGCATGGCTGGGCGATACCCAGGCGACTCTCGACGCGGCACGCAAGCTGGATCTAACCACACGGCGGGCGGCGCATGAGAAATGGTGGGCGGGATTCTGGAACCGCAGTTGGATCCATGTCACAAAGAACGGTGGAAAAGCCGACGATGCCACAGCGGTCGTGACCCAGGCCTATGCCATGCAACGCTATATGACGGCCTGCGTCGGACGCGGCCAGTATCCGATCAAATTCAACGGCAGCTTGTTTACGGTCCCCTTCGCGGACAGGAAACTCGAGGATGCCGATTTCCGGCAATGGGGTCCCGGTTACTGGTGGCAGAATACCCGGTTGCCTTATTATTCCATGTGTGCGGCGGGTGATTACGAGATGATGGATCCGCTCTTCAACATGTATGCCCGCGATCTCCTGCCGTTCCTCAAATTCCGCACGAAAAAGTATCTGGGTCATGGCGGCGCCTACATTCCCGAATGCATCTATTTCTGGGGCGATATGTTTGCCGCAGATTATGGCAACGAACCGTTCGCGACGCGTGCCGAAAAGCTTCAGGCCAGTGAGTGGCATAAATATGAATGGGTCTCGGGCCCGGAACTGGTCACCTTGCTGCTAGACCGTTATGCCTACACCGAGGACGCGAAATTCCTGCGTGAGACCGTGCTGCCCGCCGCGCGTGAATTGCTCGGGTTCTTCGACCAGCACTACAAGACCAATGGCGGCGGAAAACTCGACATGCAGCCGTCACAGGCACTGGAGACATGGGTGGGATGCCTCAACCCGATGCCGGAACTCGCCGGCTTGCATGCGACGACCACGCGATTGCTGGCGTTGCCGGAAAATCTCATGAATGCCGGGGATCGCGCGTTCTTCAAGCAGTTGCAGGCCAAGCTGGCGCCCTTGCCGACCACAAAAACGCCCGACGGCAAGGTCATGCTCGCCCCCGCTCAGATATACAAACAGAAAAACAACAGCGAGGTCCCGGAGCTTTACGCGGTCTTTCCATTCCGCCAGATCGCCATCGGCAAACCCAACCTGGAGTGGGGCGTGGAAGCGCTCAATCATCGAACCGACAAGGGCGCGTCCGGTTGGCGGCAGGACGATATCTTCATGGCCTGGCTGGGCGAGGCCGCACAGGCCCGCGATAACGTCGTGCAGCGTGCCAAAAGCAAGAATGAGGCCTCGCGTTTTCCGACCTTCTGGGGCCCTAACTTCGACTGGGTCCCCGACCAGGATCACGGCTCGGTGCTGCTCATCGCCTTGCAATCGATGCTGCTGCAGGCCGACGGCCGCAAGATCTATCTGCTGCCTGCGTGGCCCAAGGACTGGGACTGCGAGTTCAAACTGCACGCGCCGTACAACACCACGGTGGAGGGGGTGATCAAGGCGGGAAAATTGGAACAACTGAAGGTCACGCCCGAATCGCGGGCCAAAGACGTTGTAAATATGAACCAGGCAGGGGCAAACCAATGATATGCCCTTGCGTTCCGTTAGCCAGTTGCGTCCCCAGTTGCTTCGACAATCTCAGCGTGACACCCTAAATATCATGAACAGAACATGCTTGTTAATGTTAGGACTGGCGCTGACCGGCGGGTCCGTTGTCGCCGATGAATTGGAGAAGGGATTCGCCACGCCGCCGGATGCCGCCAAGAACCAGGTCTGGTGGCACTGGCTGCAGGGCAATGTCACCCGCGAGGGAATCACGGCGGACCTCGAGGCGATGAAAAGCGTGGGCGTGGGCGGCGCACAGATTTTCAATCTATCGGAGGATCTCCCCGCCGGTCCCGCGCCATTCATGAGTCCGCTGTGGCTGGAACTCGTCAGGCATGCGGCCGCCGAGTCGGAAAGGCTTGGCCTTGAACTGGGAATCCAGCAGGCCGGCGGCTGGTCGAACAGCGGCGGGCCGTGGATCAAACCGGACCAGGCGATGCAGATGGTCACCATCAGCGAGACCCACCAGAAAGGGCCCGCCCGCTTCGATGGCCCGCTCAAACAGCCCGAGACCCGCAGTGGAAAGGGCTACGAAAATGGCTTCTATCGGGACATCGCCGTGCTGGCTTTCCAAACACCGCGTGATAACAAGACGGCTATCGAAGGCATCCGGCGCAAGGCGCTGTTCGGTTCCCAATATGGCCAGATGCCGACACCCGCCGCGCTGCCGGCTGAGGCCGCGATCCCTCAGAGCGGCGTGTCGAACCTAACGGACAAGCTGGCTGCTGACGGATGTCTTGCGTGGGATGTTCCCGCGGGCGCCTGGAAGATCCTGCGCATCGGCTACACGCTGACGGGAGCGGGCAACGTGCACTCGCCGTTGTGCGGCCAGGGCTTGGAGTGCGACAAGCTGAGCGCCGAAGCGTTTGACGCGCACTGGGCCGGGGCCATCGAGCCGATCTTGCAAAAACTCGGCCCGCTCGCCGGCCGCGGTCTCAAGAACTGCGTCATCGACAGTTACGAGGTCGGCTCACAGAACTGGACGCCGAAAATGCGCGAGGAATTCCGCCGCCGCTGCGGCTATGACCTGCTGCCATTCCTGCCCGCGCTCTCCGGCCGCGTTGTATCTAACAGCGAGACGACAGAGCGGTTCCTGTGGGACTTCCGCCGCGTCCAGGGCGATCTGTTCGCCGAAAACTACTACCAACATTTTTCCGAGTTATGCCGCAAACACGGCCTGAAGTCTGCGATAGAACCTTATGACGGTCCCTTCGAATGTCTGCAGGTCGGCGCGAAGGCCGACGTGCTGATGGGCGAGTTTTGGGTCAAGAATGGCCGCGAGGAACCGGGTTCCGTGAAGCTCGCCGCCTCGTCGGCCCATACGCATGGCATCGGCATCGTCGGGGTCGAAGCGTTCACCGCGATGCCTGAGGACGGCAAATGGAAGAATCATCCCGCCCAGCTCAAACGACTCGGCGACCTGGTCTGGACCGCTGGCGTCAACCGCATGACCATCCACCGCTACGCACACCAGCCGTGGCTCGACAAGTTTCCCGGCATGACCATGGGCTACTGGGGCATGCATTTTGAGCGCACCGTCACCTGGTGGGAGCAGAGCCGCGCGTGGCTAACCTATTGCGCCCGTTCACAATACCTGCTCCAGCAAGGCCGGTTTGCGGCTGATGTCCTCGTTTTCGCCGGCGAGGCGTCTCCTAACGGCATGGTGCACCGGGAGGACCTCAAGTCCGCCGGTCATGACTACGATGTATGCAGCTCGGATCTCATTTCATCGCTCGGGGTGAAGGATGGATGCGTGACGACACCGGTCGGCCCGTCCAAGAGCGGGCCGGCGATGAGTTATAGATTGTTAGTCATGCCTGAGACGACCTGGATGAGTCCGAAGGTGGCGCGCAAGATCCGCGACCTGGTGAAGGGCGGAGCCACGGTGCTCGGCCCGAAACCGGAGCGCTCGCCGAGTCTCCAGGATTTCCCGGCGTGTGACGCCGAGGTCAGGAAGATCGCCGATGAAGTGTGGGGCACGGAAGGACTGAAGGCGGCAGGCGAGCGCGCGTTCGGAGCCGGGCGGGTGATGTGGAACCGTGATGCGAGGACCATTCTGGCGGCTATGGTGAAGCCGGATTTCCAGGCTGTCGATGGCACGGGGATCAAATATATCCATCGCACTTCGGCGGAGGCGGAGATCTATTTCGTTTCCAATCAGGAGCCGAAGGGTCGGTCTGTCGAATGCCTCTTCCGCACCAGCGGGCGGCAACCTGAATTGTGGCATGCGGACACCGGCGTGATCGAGTCGGCGTCGCTGTGGTGTGTGAAAGACGGCCGCACGGTCGTGACGCTCAATCTCGATGCCGAAGAATCGGTGTTTGTGGTCTTCCGCCGTCCGTCCACCGCGCCGGTCGATCAGGTGGTGGCGATCGAGAACACGACTGTGCCGGCAAACCGTCCGGTTCCAAAAATCGTGATCACCAAGGCGCTCTATGGCGCGCTGACCTTCGAGGGCACCAAGATGGTCGATGTTTCCGACAAGGTCCGGAAAGAGGTCAAGGATGGCCGGTTGGTCATTCATCTAGCGAACCTCGGCGCCGGCGATCCTGCCTGGGGTTCCCCGAAGGAGATCCGCATTGCCTACGAGATGGACGGCAAGGAGCAGATGAAGGTTGCCTACGAAGGCAACACGGTCGAGCTCCCGCAGGGGACTAACGGGGCTGCCTCGGTCAAATTCCTGCGGGCCGGTTACGGGAAGTTCGACGAGAAACAGAAGGGCGTGCCCCATGCCTATGCGGTGGACGTCACCGCCAGGATCGTCGCGCAAATGAAGGACGGGATGCTCAAGGTGACTCCCGCCAAAGTGTTAGGCGAAGGCGACCCCGAGGTGCTCCTGCCCAAACAGCTCCGCGTGTGGTGCACAGTGGACGGAATTCCACGGAGCCTGACCGTGCGCGAGGATGCCGAGCTGTGTTTGCCCCGGGATGTGACGTGGGAGATTCCTGTCCCCTCGCCGCGCCTGGTCACAGAGAAGGGGGTAAGGCGGCTGTTGGCCTGGGAAAGCGGAACCTATTCGCTGAAGACGGCCACCGGTTCGGCGAAGACGATCACAGTGCCCGCTTTGCCGGCAGTCATGGACTTGGCCGGACCGTGGCAATTGGAGTTCAAGTCGCCCGTGGGCGCGCCGCCCAAGACCACTTTTGATAGATTGATCTCGTGGCCGGACCACACGGATGCCGCAATCAAGTATTTCTCCGGCGCCGCCACCTATCGGAAAGTCTTCGATCTTCCCAAATCGTCAATCGACAATCATCAATCGTCAATTCTTCTTGACCTCGGGCGCGTCGAGGTGATTGCCGAGGTGAAGCTCAACGGCAAGGATCTTGGCATCCTGTGGAAACCGCCGTTCCGCCTGGATATTTCCCAGGCTGTCCGTCTCGGCGCGAACGAACTCGAGGTGCGCGTGACGAACCTGTGGCCGAACCGCCTGATTGGCGATGAACAGTTTCAGGATGACTGCGATTTCGACTGGCTCATCAAGAGCTGGCCCGACTGGCTGGTCAAGGGGACGCCCCGCCCGTCAAAGGATCGCGTGACCTTCACCACCTTGAAGGGCTACCACAAGGACAGCTCACTGCTGCCCTCCGGCCTGCTCGGGCCGGTGACGATCAGGACAGGCACCTGGACTGAGGTGAAATGACGAAAATGAGAGGGATAAGCACTATGAATGGATCAATCTGGCGTGGATGTTTGGTTGCAGCAGTAGTCTTTTCTGCGGTGATGGTCGCGTCGGGCGAGACCGCGTCCGCAGGCAAGTTAATCGATCATATTGCCCTGACGGTTAATCCCAGGATTCTTAATCCCGTGCGCGAGAAAAGTTCCGCTGGGAAGATGACACTGACCGCATTTTACGCGGACGGCTCGCAGCGGGTTCTCAAGCCTTCAGTGGCGGTGATCACGGTAAGATCAGGCGCTGGTTTTGAAACTCTTCCTCGGGATGGAGGGTGATCCGGTCGAACGCCTTGCCAATGATCCCACCTTGCGGCCGGGGCACGAAGTGTATTGCACGTTCGAGGAGGCACTCGAGGTCATTCGCAAGACCGACAACCTGACGCGCGGAATCCCCAAGATCATTTACCTCGTCGGCTGGCAGAAAGGCGGGCACGACCACGGCTATCCCGCCTGGTGTGAAGTGAATCCCCGCATGAAGCGGGCGCAGGACGCCACTGCGCTCGATAGCCTGCGGTGGCTTATCCGCGAGGCGCGAACGTTCAACACGACGGTCAGCCTGCACATCAATATGGCGGATGCCTATAAACATAGTCCGCTCTGGGATGAGTACGTTGCGAAGGACTGTTTCGCAAAGGATAAGATCATTGCCTACAGCAGAGACGGCTACGAGAATAAGTCGTGGCAACTGCCTGACGACTGGAAGGATGCTAAGAGCGTCGATCTTTACAAGACCACGCTGGAGGGTTGCGTGCCGCTGAAGAAGGATGTTCCGGTGACCGGCGGCAAGCTGGTCTTGTCGCTTGGAAAAGACGAGGCGGTCTCCGTTGTGCCGGCAGGGACAAAGCTTGTAGGAGAATCAAGATGAAATACACCCTCACGCTCCTCACCTACTTACTGCTGTCATGATCGTGCGCCCATGAGAGAACTGAAAGGAGACGGCACTAACGCCAGTAAGAATTCCCATTAACACCAATGGAGAAATGACAATGAACGCAAACAGAACGATATCGTGTGGAATGGCCGCGGTGCTGATGATTCCGCTGACCACTCTGTGTTTGGCGCAGGATAATCCTGTCGTGAACCGGCTGTTCAGCGACCATACGGTGCTGCAGCGCGACATGCCGGTGCCGGTGTGGGGAACCGCAAAGCCTGGCACCAAGGTTACGGTCACCTTCGGGCAACAGGAAAAAACGGCAGAAACCGGCAAGGATGGCAAGTGGCTCGTCAGGCTGGACGCCCTGAAGGCCTCCGCCGAGCCCGCCCAACTTACGGTCAAATCCCTAACTGAATGGTCTGCCGGCCTCACCATTCAGGACTGATGGCCAATGACAAACATATGCACCTCTAAACATCATGACAACTAAAACCACCATAGGAATGCGGACACTATCATGTGTTCTGCTAACCGCAACCGCCCTGTCTGCGGCCATCGCGGCGGCAGACAACGCCAAGGGAAACCCGGCCCTGGAGACGGCCCTCGCGGCGCACAACGTCGTTTGGGACAGCCCGAGCAAGGATGCGCACGGATCGATGCCGCTGGGTAACGGCGATGTTGGCATCAATGCCTGGGTCGATGAGAAGGGCGATCTTGTGTTTTATGTGAGCAAGACCGACGCCTGGGATGAAAACGCGCGCTTGTGCAAAATCGGCCGGGTGCGCGTCAGGTTTGACCCGCCGCTCACGCCCAAGGACGGCTTCCGCCAGGAACTCAAACTCCGCGACGGCGTCATCGAAATCACCTCAACAATCCATAATCAGCCAGCCGAAATTCGCCTCTGGGTGGACGCCGACCAACCGGTGGTGCGCGTGGACGCGGAGGCGGGGGTGCCCGTTAGCTGCCATGCGGAGGTGGAATTATGGCGTCTGCGCGAGCGGCCGTTGGAGCCTCAGGAGGATTATGGCTACGGTGATGGCAAGAGTCCTCAGGCGCAATCCTACAAACTGACAGTGTTGCCGGATGTGGTTGTGACGTCTGCCGTGCCGCAGGTGGTTTGGTATCACCGGAACACCCGCTCTCTCTATCCGGTGTGTCTGGAGGTCCAGAATCTGGCGGTCCTGAAAGGCAAATTCACCGACCCGTTGTTGGATCTAACATTCGGCGCGAGTCTGCGCGGCGTCGATATGGTCAAAGACGGCGGGAAAGCCATCAAATCAGCCAGGCCGTCCAAGCGCCAGCAATTGGCGGTGACCGTGTTGGCGGAACGCACGGCGACGCCTGACGCCTGGCTCAAGAACTTGGAAAAGGCCGAAAAGGCGGCATTACAGCCGGGTTTCGACAAGGCGCGTCTAACAACCTCGGCGTGGTGGCAGGCGTTCTGGAACCGGAGCTGGGTGTTTGTGGAGGAGAATGCCGATGCGGCGAAAGCCGGTGCCGCCCCAGCCGCCCCCTCACTGGTGACGCAGGGTTATGTGTTGCAGCGTTTCATGAACGCGGGTTCCGGCCGCGGTGGCTCGCCGATCAAATTCAATGGCTCCATCTTCTGTGTGGAGAAGAATCCGGGCGCGTCGCCGGTGACTGAGGAGGGCGACCCGGATTGGCGGAACTGGGGCGGCAGCTACTGGTTCCAGAACACCCGGCTCTCCTACTGGCCGATGCTGGCCAGCGGCGATTTTGAGATGACCGAACCATGGTTTCGCATGTATCGCGAGGCCCTGCCGCTCAGCAAGGCCCGCATGCAGACCTACTACAAATTCGAGGATGCCGCCTCCTTCCAGGAAACGATGAACTTCTGGGGTATGCCTAACAACCGGGATTGGGGTTGGGGCAATGCCGGTCCCGAGCCGGGCAATGTCTGCATCCACCGCTATTGGAGCGGCGGCATGGAACTCACCGCTTTCCTGCTCGACCTCTACGATTTCAAGCAGGACCCGAAGTTCGTCAAGGACACGCTCGTCCCGCTGGCCGACCCCATCATCTCCTTCTATGACCAATACTGGCGGAAACGCGACCCTAACGGAAAAATCATCTTTGACCCCGCGCAGTCGCTAGAGGCCATGCCATGGACCATCAATCCGATGCCGGAGGTTGCCGGTTTGCGCTTCATCCTGCCACGCCTGTTAGCCCTGCCGCAGACCCTCACCACCGAACCCCAGCGCACCCGCTGGGCGCGCATGCTCAAGGAGATGCCACCGCTGCCGGTGGCCGAGGTCAAGGGCGTGAAACTCCTGCGCCCCTCGGCCCAATCGGGTGTCGAGGCGTCAGAAAATCCCGAATTGTACGCAGTGTTTCCCTATCGGCTCTTCGGGGTGGGCAAGCCGGATCTCGAACTGGCCCGCACCACTTATGACAAGCGCTTCTCCCGTAACAACTTCGGCTGGTGCCAGGACAGCATCCAGGCCGCTTGCCTCGGTCTTGGCGAGGAAGCCGGCCGCCAGGTCGCCGAGCGTGCCAAGAGAATCAATGGCGGCTACCGGTTCCCGGCGATGTGGACCGGCTTCGACTCGATCCCCGACCAGGATCATGGTGTCAACATCCTCACCACCCTGCAAGACATGCTGCTCCAGGCGGATGGCAATAAGTTATATGTCCTGCCGGCCTGGCCCAGGAACTGGAACGTCTCGTTCAAGTTGCACGCGCCGTCTAACACCACGGTGGAGGGAGTCGTGAAGGCGGGCAAATTGGAGAAACTCATCGTCACGCCAACCACGCGCACCAAGGACGTGGTCAACATGCTCGGAAAATAAACCCAGAACCCATCATGAAACACCTGACATATATTATTTCCGTCTTGTGCTCACTGCCGTTGGTGCCATCCGTCGTAGCCGCGGACTGGCAGCCAGCCGCAGGTCCGCTCAAGACGCGCTGGGCGAAGGATGTGGCACCCGACCATGTCCTGCCCGAGTATCCGCGGCCGCAGATGGTGCGCAAGGACTGGCTGAACCTCAACGGTCTTTGGGACATCAAGCTCGGCGATGGCACGGAGTCGAAAATCCTCGTGCCGTTTGCGATTGAGTCGGCGTTGTCGGGGGTGATGAAACATGTGGACCACGTGACCTATCGCCGGAGCTTTGAAATCCCCAAGGATTGGAGCGGACAACAGGTGTTGCTGCATTTCGGCGCGGTGGATTGGGAAACCACGGTGAGCCTCAACGGCAGGAAACTCGGCGTGCACCGTGGCGGTTATGACGCCTTCAGTTTCGACATCACCGAGGCGCTGAAACAAGAGGGAACCCAGGAAATCACGGTCGAGGTGTTTGATCCGACCGACCTGGGCGGCCAACCGCGCGGCAAACAGAAACTCAAACCCGGGAGCATTATGTATACACCGACCACCGGCATCTGGCAGACAGTTTGGTTAGAGCCGGTTCCTGGCACGCACATCGAATCGCTGAAAATCGTCCCGGAGGTGGACCAGGGGTCTGTGCGGATCAAGGTGGCTGCCGTCGCAGGCAAGGACGACGGCAATTTGCTAGCATACGCCGAGGTCTATGACGGGCAGACCAAGGTCGGCGAGGCAAAAGGCTGGGCGTCCGAGGAACTTGTGGTCAAGATTCCCAATGCCAAGCTGTGGTCTCCTGAGACCCCTTTCCTCTACAATCTGAAAATCACCTCCTCCGGCCAGCGAATGTCACGGCAGGTGGATTCAGTGACCAGCTACTTCGGCATGCGCAAGATCGCGCTGGGCAAGGACGACCAGGGGGTCACCCGCATGATGATCAACGGCAAGCCGGTCTTCCAGGTCGGCCCGCTCGACCAGGGATTTTGGCCGGATGGCATCTACACCGCGCCCACCGACGAGGCCTTGCGCTTTGACGTCGCGGAAACCAAGCGGCTCGGCTTCAACACCACCCGCAAGCACGTCAAGGTCGAACCGGACCGCTGGTATTACTGGTGCGACAAGCTCGGGCTGTTAGTCTGGCAGGACATGCCCTGCGGCAATTCCTACACCGACAAACCGCAGCCGATCGACAAGCCGCAGTTCAACTCCGAACTGGTGAACATGGTGAAAAATCATTGGAATCATCCCTCCATCATCATGTGGGTGGTTTTCAATGAGAACCAGGGCCAGCACGACACGGAGGCGTTGGTGGCGGAAGTCAAGGCGCTTGATCCCTCACGGTTGGTCAACAACGCCAGCGGCAATGATGACAAGAACTGTGGCGACGTGATCGACAAGCACAGTTATCCCGGTCCAGAGTCACCCAAGCCGGAGGAACAGCGCGCGGCGGTGTTAGGCGAATTCGGCGGGCTTGGCCTGCCGGTGGACGGCCACACCTGGAGCCACAAGACCTGGGGTTACGAGGGCACCAAGAGCATTGCGGATTTGACCAGCGGGTATGAAAAACTTCTGGTCAAAGCCTGGGACCTCAATGCCACGGCTGGACTTTCCGCCGTGATCTACACCCAGCTCACCGACGTGGAAACCGAATGCAACGGCTTGCTGACCTATGACCGCGAGATCAACAAGGTGGTCCCGGAACGCGCCACCGCGGCCAATTCCGGCAAGCTGGAAAATGCCTCTCCCGTGCCCCCAACCGAAACCCAGGAAGCCCGCGAGCAGCGCATTCAATGGTTTCGCGAGGCCAGATTCGGCATGTTCATCCATTGGGGCTTGTATGCGATCCCCGGTGGCACCTGGAAGGACAAGGTGCATGCCAGCGGCTACTCCGAATGGATCATGTTCGGAGAGAAAATCCCCGCCAAAGAGTACGCGAAACTGGCCGACAAGTTCAACCCGGTTAAGTTCGACGCCAAGGCCTGGGCCGGGATCGCCAGGAAAGCCGGCATGAAATACATGGTTCTAACCACCAAGCACCACGACGGCTTCAGCATGTTCCAGTCCAGCCTGACGCCCTACAACGTCGCCGACGCCACGCCGTTCAAACGCGATGTCACCCGGGAGTTGGTCGATGCCTGCCGTGATTGCGGCTTGCGCTTCGGGTGCTACTATTCGATCGACCGTGACTGGTATCGCCCGCAAGGTCCCGGCAATCATTACAAGCAGGCCAACGTCTGGGACTTTCCCGATTCAAAGCGGGAGGACTTCGACCGCTACTTCACCACCTTCTCCAAGCCGCAGGTCGAGGAACTGCTGACGAAATACCGGCCGGATTTGTTGTGGTTCGATGAGATCGACATGAAGACCGACGCCCAGGTTGAGGATCTCTATCAGACGATCCGCAGGCTGCGGCCCGAATGCGTGATCAACAGCCGGATCCAAGGCTGCCGCTTCCCGGAGAGGATCCCGCCCCCGCACTGCGATTATATCTCCACCGGCGACAACGAGATCGCCGACAAGAACCTCGGCTTCGAATGGGAAAACCCCGGCTCGATGAACACCAGCTATGGCTTCAGTGCCAATGACCACAACTGGGTGTCCGCATCCGAAATCGTCTCCCGCCTCGTGGAAATCGTCAGCAAGGGGGGCAACTACCTGCTCAACGTCGGTCCCACGCCGGAAGGGCTGATTCCCCAGCCGTGCATCGACCGCCTGGCAGAAGTCGGCGGATGGATGGACGTCAACGGCGAGGCGATTTACGGCACCTCACCGTGGCGGGTGTTTCACGAGAAAAACGAGACAGCCGGCTGCGATATCCGCTTCACCGCCAAGGGGCATTCAGTCTATGTCTTCTGTCCGTCCCGGCAGGCCGGGGAACTCACCATCAAAGCGCTCGGCAAGCAACCCTTGGCTGGTCAACAGATCGTGTCGGTAGTTATGCTGGGGTGTGCGGAAAAGATCAATTGGTCACAGACAGGCGGCGGTCTCACGCTCACCGTTCCGCCGGCTGCGCCCGGACGGTTCGTCTCCACCTACCGGATCGATCTTCAACCCGTCCACATTGATACGCCTCACCACTGAAAACTCATGAAAACACACCAGCAACACTTGATGCGCCTGGCCGCCATGGCGGTGATGATTCCCCGCCGTAACGCCGCAGCGGTGCCCTCCACGTATGCCACCATGCCTTGAAACTCCTTGTCCCGACATGAAATGTGCATGACTGGAATTTAGCAAGCGCTCCACAGCGCCGCAAGGCAGAAAAAAGGGAGCCAGGGGCCAGAAAAGAGGAAGATGGGGAGGTCCGGGACCGCGAGTCTGGGACCGCGAGTCTCCAGACTCGCAGACGAAAGAGATACCCAAGTCCAGTGGCTTCTGCCGCCTTCGCTTGGTCGGTTCTTTCGCGGGCGAGTCTGGAGACTCGCGGACCAGGGAAGGCCGTCCGACCAAGCGGCTTGTCATTGGCTTTCCGCCCGCGTATCGTGCGGTGCGCATCCGATGACTTGCCACCCACCACCGCTCTACC
>Ga0118677_10010247_pt1 | contig 14378 bp, 9 predicted proteins | sample AliMusrvi5mmetaG_FD_86154 | JGI IMG/M metagenome (GOLD analysis project Ga0118677, IMG submission 86154) | reverse complement strand
TTCGAAAACATCCCCCGTTGCAAATCAACGAGTTACTGTTTTGCTAGGTCAGAAAACAGGCCTAAAAAAGGCTGGAATCGGTCAAAAAACGTGAATCAAACGATCGTTTAAGAAACTCGGGTTAGGTCATTGCGCCGCGCACGGCACCCTGATTCCTGGGACGGTTAAACGGACTCGATAGAGGCCGCTGCGGCAGGTCATGTAGAGCGATTTCCAATCCGCGTCGCCGAACGCGCAGTTGGCGGGTTGCTCGGCGGCGGAGAAGGTGCCGAGGTGCTTGCCACTGCGGTCGAACACCATCACGCCCGTCGCGCTGGTGCAGTAAACGTTGCCTTCGCTGTCCACCTTCATGCCATCGGCGCCGGGCACCTGGGCGAAGATGCGGCTGTTGGCGAGCGTGCCGTCGGCGGCGACATCGAACGCGCGGATGTGCCCGCCCTCGGTGTCGTTGACATAGAGAAGTTTCTGCTCGGGTGCGAAAGCCAGTCCGTTAGGCTTGATGAAATCCTTGACCAACAAGGTCAGGGCCTTGCCGTCAGGCGAGATCCGATACACGCCCTGGAAATCCAGTTCCCGCTCCTCCTCTTTCACGCCGTACGGGGGGTCGGTAAAATACACCGCGCCGTCGCTCCTCACAACCACGTCGTTCGGGCTGTTGAGGCGCTTGCCCTGGTAGCGCTCGGCGAGCACGCTGAGGGAGCCGTCGGCTGCGGTGCGGGTGACCCGCCGCAAGCCGTGTTCGCAGGCGATCAGGCGGCCTTCGCGGTCGAGCGTCAAGCCGTTGGAGTTGTTGCTGGGAGTGCGGAAGGTGGCGAACTTGCCGGCGCGATAGCTAACAATTCGGTTGGCCGGTATATCGCTGAACAGCAACTCGTTGCTGGTGGCAACCCACACCGGCCCCTCTGTGAACTGGAAGTCACCGTCGAGTTTTTCGATAGGTGCGGTGAAATCAAGCGCGCAGGAGGCGCTGGCCGCCATGAGGCAGGTGCATACCATCGTCAAAGTTGTCGGTGCATTCATGGGCGCAATTCTCCCTTTCCAGCGCAGCACTTCAAGCTCAATTGATGGATCTGCAAGTGCGCGACGAGCAACCCCTGCCGGAAACCGTCGACGCCTTTTGCAAAGCCAGCAAATTCAACGGCACGGCTGGGAGTTGCCTTGGCGAAGCAGTCCTCTTCGCATGCCGCGATGGGGCAACGGCGGCCGTGTTGTGTCTGCAAAAGCAGCTAGAGCGGCTGTGTTATCGGGTTGGCACCACCACCATCGCGGTCCCAAGCGCCGATGTTCCCAGGCTGCGCAAATGCGCGCGTTCCCTGGGATTCAGTGTCGTTAGAAACCTGAGTGACCCGCTGCATGAGCGTGGTTTTCAAGGCGAGGTGGGTTAGCGGGTGTTGCGCACACAGCGGACATGGTTGTTGATGCGAATGACGTCGCCTTGAGGACCCCGGCCGTGCGGGAACTGCGCCGCATCCCCGGTTTTCGGATCGCTGCGTTGCGCGCCGGCACCATGCACATCGGTAAAGTGATAGTCCCCGCCTGCCGCCCCCGGCGCAGCTTCGCCCGGTGGTCCACCCGCCGGCCCGCCGGTGCCGGGGCCGCGCCGCTCTGGCGGGCCGCCCGCCATGGAGCGCGCCGACATCCAACCCGCCGCCCGGCCGAAAGCCACATACATCGCCGCCGCGCCACCGAGGAATCCGCTGTGGGTCGTCGCCGACCAATAGCAGGGCCAGTCGGGTTTGCCGCCTTCGTTAGTAATCTGGGTGCAGGCGAAGACCGGATCAATCGCCGGGGAATGCGTCGTGTCGGGCGAACGCGAGTAATCCACGATGCTCTGCAATTCCTTGACGCTCGGCAGGCGCCAGTCGTCGTGGCCGTGGAGTTTGCCGGCGTTGTTCTGCTGCACCCACGCCAGGGCGTCCTGCCAGTTCATGGCTTTTGCGCTGTCCGCCTTGGACCACATCAAGCCGGTGGCTCGATCGGTGATGGTGCCATCGCTGTTGTCGTGAAAGTCGTTTTTGCCATAGGTGGGATTGCCGCGCACGCACTGCACGAAGAACGTCTTCTCGGCGCCACCCGGCATCTGCAGGTCGTAGCCCTTGATTCGGCCGTCGGCGAAATTCACCCCGAACAGTTTGTCGAACCCGCGGGCGCTCTTGCCGACGTATTTTGTGCTGGAGGCGTACTGGGAATCAATCAGACGCTCGCCGGTGCGCGTGTCCCCATAGGCAAACTTGAAAAACTTGGTGTCGATGAATGGTGTTAAAGCGGTGGCGTCGGTGGCGGGGCCGCTGGGATCGGTGCCGCGGCCGTCAAACAATGAGTAGAGCTCCTTGATGGCAGGCAGGCGCCAGTCGTCAAATCCACCGAACTTGGCGGCATTGAGCTTGGCGGGCAGTGCCTGGGCTTGCTTCAAGCCGAGCTTGTCGCTGCGATTGAGCAGGCCGTTGCCATCGGTGTCCGGGCTGCGTTGCCAGGTCAGGCCGGTGACGTTGTCGAGTACTGTTAGGCCGTCAGCGGCAAGCGCGTAGTTGGCCGGGTGACCATGGAACTGGGCGTCCTGGCCGTAGAACGCTTGTCCGGGCCGGGGCGCGGCAATGGGCTTGAAGTTGTCGTAACACTTCGCCTGGCCGGTATCGACCACGATATACGGCAGGGCCGCGTGCAGACTCGAGGCGGCAAGGATATAGGTGAGGGCAAGGGCGTTGGGATTCATGGGTTTGGCAATTGGCGAATTAAGTTGGAATCGATGGGCCGCCCGGAACTCAGCCATGACACCTCGCTACCCCCCACACCCACCCTGCAGGAAAACAGGGTCGCGCTCGGCGCGTCGTTCTGCAATTGGCGTATCCTGAAGGCGACAACCTCACCTTTGGCGACGCGTAGCGGAGGATCAGCCATCACCACGGTTGGGGCCGCAGGATCATTGCCCTGCTCAAGCCGCGAGACATTGGCTGGCGGGAGGGGTTTCGTGGCGCGGTCCCATAATAACGCAAACCGCTGCCCCTCGCCAGCGGGAGCACTGGCCTCGAGCAACGCAAGGAAGACGAGTGGGACAATGGCCTTCATGAGTTGAATTTCCGCCAAGGGGTCGAGTGAACTGCAGAGCTTCTTATAACCAGCGCCCGGCCGCACGACATCGCCCTCCTCACCGCGAAAGTAGCGAGGGGGACAGGTTTGGCAACTCCCGTTTGCGAACCGCGTTGCAACACCGGGCCTTGCCAAACCATGATCTTTGTCCCGTTGCCTAATGGCAGTGTTGTTGCAGGGTTAGATTCATCCTTGACAAGCCGGCCCGCGCCCGGAAAACTGCAGGTTGTTCAGAACCTCCTGCCATGTCCATCATCCTCGGCTGTATTTTCGGTTTCATCGCTTGGTTTCTCATGCGCTACCTCGTCGCAGGGGTCTTCACGGTCGATCAGAACGAACGTGCGGTAAAGACCAGCTTCGGACGCGCCGAACGGATCGGCGACCTAACGACAATCAACGATCCCATCGCCGATCCGCTCAGCGCGGACCAGAAGGCGCGTTACTGCTACCCGCAGGTGCGCGTCATCCCGCCGGGGGGGCCGTATTTCAAGTGGCCATGGGAACAGGTGCGCAAAATCTCGATTGCCACTGAAACGGTCAACATGGCCTGGGATCCGGAGGACCCGTCCGCCAACTCCAACGGAACTTTGCTAGAAGCGGTGACCAAGGATCAACTCAACACCGGCCTCAGCGGCCAAATCCGCTACCGCGTCGCCGAGCGCAACCTCTACGCGTTTCTCTTCGGCATCAAGAACCCGTTCGCGCATGTGATGGGCTACTTTGTCTCGGTGTTGCGCGAACGCATCGCGAATTTCGAGGCGCCGCCCGCCGCCGTGCCGGAAGGCACGCCCGACACGGCGGCGGTCATCGGTATTTCCATCAACGATTTGCGTAAGAACCTGCGTGACCTCAACGAACACATGGACAGCGAGTGCGCCTCGTCGGCCGCCCGCTATGGCATGGTGCTGGACGCCACCCTCATCACCGGCATCGATCCGCCGCCTGAGGTCGAGTCCGCCCTGGCCGCCATCAACACCGCCTACAACCAGGTTTCCTCCGACATCAGTCTGGCGCAAGCGTCGGCCGACCAGAAAATCGTCCAATCGCGCCGCGCGGTGGAAATCGAGACGCTGCGCGCGCAAGCCGAGGTCGAGCCGCTCACCCGCCTCGCCGCGCAGCTAACGGATCTGAAAAGCCGCGGCAGTGAGGCGCTCCGCGCCTATGTCCGCAACGTGCGCCTCGCCCTTTTCGAGAAGGCCCAACAAGTATTCGTGGAATCCAACAAATGATCAACTTCCTCGTCGCCGCCGGCATCACCTTCGTGGGGTGTTTCATCGCCTTTCCCATCCTGTTTGGCATCGCCCGCATGCTCGGGCTTTATGCCATCATCCAGGAACGCCAGTGCAATGTCTATGTGCTCTTCGGCAAGGTGCTCGCCACCATCGACGAGCCCGGCCTGCATATCCTGCCTTTCAAACTCGGGCCCGCCTCGTTCATCGTCAACTGGCTCGGCAAATGCCATATCCTCGATATGCGCCTCGATCAGGAATACCTGCGCAGCCAGCCGGTCAATTCCGAGGAGGGCGCGCCGATGGGCATCGGCATCTGGCACGAGATGTTCATTAGCGACCCGGTCGCCTATCTGTTCAAAAACAGCGACCCTCGCGGCTCGCTCTCCGCCAATGTCAGCAATTCCACCGTCCGCTGCCTCAGCAACATGCCACTGGGCACCATGATGGTCAACCGCCACGCGATGAGCGACAACGTGCGCAACGAGGTGTCGCCGAAATCCCACGAATGGGGCTACAAGCTCGGCTCGATCTATATCCGCAAGGTCCACTTCCGCGATGTCGGCATGATCCGCCAGATCGAGAGCAAGGTGGTCAACCGCCTGCGCCAGGTGACGTCCGCCATCAAACAGGACGGTGCCAACCAGGTGAGCATCATCACCAGCACCGCCGAACGCCAGGCCGCCGTCGAGTTCGCCAAGGCCGCGGCGATCCGCCCGCAGATTGTCGGCGAAGCCTTGCAGCACATCTCCGAGGACGACGACGTGGCCGAAGCGATGTTCGAAATTCTGGAAGCCCAAAAAGTCATCGGCAGCGGCGCGCGTCTAACTGTTCTTCCGCGCGGTGGCGAGCTGCTCGCCCAACTCATCGCCGGCCAATCCGCAGCCGCTTCCGCGCCGCAGCCGCCGGGCTCGCCTGCCCGCTAGGCCGCCGCCTCGCCGCTCTGGTCAAACGCCTCCGCCAGCGCGCCACGAAGGCCCAGAACCTCATCCGGCCAAAAAGCCCGTGCGCCCTGGCCCCGGCAACCATCATGCCCAAAATCCCAACTCAAAAAAACTTTAAAATAATTCTTGATTGAATCTGAACCTACTGACCCCTAAAGGCATTTGCATTGGGCGGCGGTTGCAGCTACGCTGCGGGCCGATGCATTTTCCCTGGTCCATCATGCTGCTGACGCTAGCCGCCGAACCTGTTCTGGCAGGAGCGGCGGAGAGGCTCTCGTACAACCGCCACATCCGGCCGTTGTTGGCGGACCAGTGTTTCAGCTGCCATGGGCCGGATGTGACCAAGCGCAAGGCGATGCTGCGCTTGGACGTGCGAGAGGAAGCGCTCAAGCCGGCCAAGTCCGGCGCGGTGGCCATCGTGCCAGGCAAACCGCAGCAAAGCGCCCTGGTGGCACGCATCCAGGCGAGTGACAAGGCCGAGCGCATGCCGCCGGAAGCGTCGCACAAGAGTCTAACTGACGAGCAGAAGGCGATGCTCAGCCAATGGATCGCCGAGGGCGCAGAGTACCAAGGGCACTGGGCCTATCTGCCGGTGGTCAAGCCCGTCGTGGATGCCGCGGCGGGCAATCCCATCGACAGCTTGGTCGCCGTGCGCCAGCATGAGCTCGGCTTGCAGCCCGCTGCGGAGGCGGACCGGCGCACCCTGATCCGGCGGCTGTATGCCGACCTGCACGGGCTGCCGGCGGCGCCCGCGGCGGTGGAGGCGTTTGTCAAGGACCCGGCACCGGATGCCTACGAAAAGTTGGTGGAGCGGCTGCTGGGCGAGCCGGCCTACGGCGAGCGCATGGCGGTATGGTGGCTCGACCTGGTGCGCTATGCCGACAGCGCGGGTTACCATTCGGACAAGGGCCGCAACGTCGCGCCGTTCCGCGATTATATCATTGCGGCGTTCAACGATAACAAGCCCTTCGATCAAATGACGCTCGAGCATTTGGCGGGTGACCTGTTGCCCAATGCCAGCGTGGAGCAACGCGTCGGCTCGTGTTTCAACAAGCTGTTGCTGACCACCGACGAGGGCGGCGCACAGGCCAAGGATTACGAGGCACGCTACCTGGAAGACCGGGTGCGGGCCGTGGGCACGGTGTGGGTGGCGCAAACCTGGATGTGCGCGCAATGCCACGATCACAAGTTTGATCCGACCCTCGCCAAGGATTTCTACTCGATGGGCGCGTTTTTCGCCGACATCGACGAACAAATCATCGCCTCGCCGGAGACGGGGATCCCGGTGCTCGACGAGGCCATGCAAAAGGCGGCCGCTGCGTTGGAGGGCGAGCGGCAAAAGTTGCAGCAAGCCTACGACGAAAACCCGCCGGAATTGCCGCCGCGCCTCGAGGCATGGGGCAAGGCCCAGCTGGACGCAGGGGTGAAGGACGCGTGGGTCAAGCTGCTTGAGAAGCCGGCCGCCGGGCGCTCCGAGCAGGAAGCCAAGCAAGTGTTGGAGGCCTACAAATCCCGTGCGCCGGAGCTCGCGGACCTGCGAAAACAGCTCGACGAGGTGCGGGCCAAGCAACGGGCCCTGGCGGAAACCAACTCCTGCATCGTGACCCGCGCCACGTCTAACAAGCGAACCGTGCGCGTGCTGCCACGCGGCGATTTCCAAAACGAATCCGGACCCGTGGTCACCGCCGCGCTGCCGAGCTATCTGCCCAAACCGAAAATCGAAGGCCGCGAACCCACCCGGCTGGATCTCGCCCAGTGGCTTATTTCCCGTGACAATCCGCTGACCGCGCGAGTTCTGGTCAACCGGCTGTGGAAGTTGTTCTATGGCGAGGGCCTGAGCAAAACGCTGGAGGACTTCGGCTTGCAAGGTGAGATGCCGGCCAACACCCGCTTGCTGGATTGGCTGGCCGCTGAAATGATGGATCGCAAGTGGGATGTGAAGGCCATGGTGCGGCTGATGGTCACCAGCCGCACCTATCGGCTGAGCTCCGAAGCCACCCCCGAGATGCTGGCACGCGACCCGGAGAACCGCGAGCTGACCCGCCAATGCCGCTTCCGACTCGACGCCGAATTCGTCAGGGATTTCGAATTGGCCGCCGCTGGATTGTTAGTCCGGAAGATCGGCGGGCCCAGCGTCAAGCCCTATCAGCCGGACGGCTACTGGGAGAACCTCAATTTTCCGGCCCGCACGTGGGATGCGTCCAACGGCGAGGGGCAATACCGCCGCGGCCTCTACACCTGGTGGCAGCGGATGTTCCTGCATCCGTCGCTGCTGGCGTTTGACGCGCCGAGCCGCGAGGAGTGCACCGCGGAGCGCACCCGCTCTAACATTCCTCAGCAGGCCCTGGCGCTGCTCAATGACCCGAGTTTTGTCGAGGCCGCCAGGGCGATGGCCGCGCGGGTGCTCAAGGAGGCCGCCGGCGATGACGCGGCACGCCTGGGCTGGCTGTGGCGCGAGGCGCTGCAGCGCCAACCGACGGAGGCCGAGCGCTCGACGCTGCTGGCGCTGTTGGCCAAACACCGTGCGGAGTTCAAGGCCGATGGGGCCGCCGCCAGTGCCTTCGGCAAAGTCGGCGTGGCGGCACCCGCCGATCTCGACGCCGCGGAACTCGCCGCTTGGAGCAGTGTGACTCGGGTGGTCCTCAATTTGCACGAATTCATCACGCGCTCCTGAACCTAGCGACTTTTCCCATGACTCCCTATTCCACCATGCATCGCCGCGCCTTCCTTAGGCAGGCCAGCTATGGCTTCGGCGCCGCGGCCCTGGCCAATCTGCTAGGCAATGACGCGGCGGCCAGCGGCTTGTCGGGGACCCTCGGCGCACCGCACCACGCGCCGCGGGCCAAGCGGGTGATTTTCCTCAGCATGGCGGGCGGCCCGTCGCACCTGGAAACTTTCGACTACAAACCGTTGCTGGCGAAAATGGATGGCAAGCCGATGCCGGAGAGTCTAACCAAAGGGCAGCAGATCGCGCAGCTCCAGGGCCAGCCGCTGAACTGCTTTGCGCCGCAACATGGATTCCAAAGGTATGGCAAGTCCGGGCAGGAGTTCAGTGCGCTGTTGCCTCTGTTAGGAACGATGGCCGATGAGCTCTGCATCATCCGCTCGGTCACCAGCGAGGCGATCAATCACGACCCCGCCCACATGTTCATGAACACCGGCTCGCAGATCGCCGGCCGCCCAAGCATGGGCTCGTGGACCACCTACGGCCTGGGCAGCGAGGCACAGACCTTGCCGGGCTTTGTGGTGCTCACCTCGCACGGACGCGGCGGCCAGAACCAACCGATTGCCGCCCGCCAGTGGGCCAGCGGGTTTCTGCCGAGCCGCTATCAAGGCGTCCAGCTGCGCGGCAGCGGTGATCCGGTGATGTATCTCAACCCGCCGCCGGGCATCAACGCCGAGCGCCAGCACGACGTGGTCGGCGCGATCAACGCCCTCAATGCCGAGCACGACGCGGTGGTGCACGACCCGGAAATCAGCACCCGCATCGCGCAGTATGAGATGGCGTTCAAGATGCAGTCGAGTGTGCCTGAGTTGATGGATTTGGCCAAGGAGCCGGCCGCGGTGATGGACCTCTATGGCTGCAAACCGGGCGATGGAAGTTTCGCCTATAACTGTCTGATGGCGCGCCGCCTGGCCGAGCGCGGCGTGCGTTTCATCCAACTCTATCACAAGGACTGGGACCATCACGGCGATCTCAAGCAGGGCATCCTCTTCAAAGCCGAGGAAATCGACCGCGCTTGCATGGCCCTGCTTACCGACTTGAAACAACGCGGCATGCTGGAGGATACCCTGGTCATCTGGGGCGGCGAATTCGGCCGCACCCCGATGTCCCAGGGCGGCAATGGCCGCGACCATCACAACAAGGGCTTCAGCGTGTGGATGGCCGGCGGCGGCATCCAGCCGGGCATCAGCTACGGTGCCACCGACGAATTCGGCTATCATGCCGTGCAAGACCCCGTCGATGTGCACGACCTGCACGCCACCATGCAGCATTTGTTAGGCATCGACCACACCCGCCTGACCTATCGCTTCCAAGGCCGCGACTACCGCCTCACCGACACCAAGGGCAACGTTGTCAGGGCCATCCTCGCGTGATGAAAAGCGCATCGCGGATAGACACCGGAACCGGCGGTGCCGCAAACGCGGGTTTTCGCGCGGCGGTGGACCGTGGGACAGCCTAAGACAGCGACGCAGAAATTCCGCTGTGCGAGGGGGACGGCAATTTTCAGGATTGGAGGAATGCCGAGGCGTGCTAGAAGTGGCGCAGCACCTTGCCAGACACCACGGACATCCAAGCTTTTCTCGGCGACTCCCGCTGGAAGCACCGCTTCGACGACGACCATCTCGCCGCCGCGCATTCGCTGGTGTCCAAGGTCCGGGACTTGCGCGTCGATGCGGCCAGCGCAGGCACGTTGATGCTGCGCGGCGCGGTGGCCGCCGAGACGGCCGAGGTGAGCATCTGGCAAAGTGGCGGCGGATGGGACTGCGAGACGACTTGCACGTGCGAAATCGGCAGCTATTGCCCGCATGCGGCGGCCTTGTTGTTGAAAGCGGAAAAGCAGCGCGATCCACAGCGCCTGTTCGGGCACAGCGTGGCCGCGGCGGTGGCGGCCGCCTTGCCGGGTGCCCGCGACTTGCTCAAGCAGCCCTCGCCGGACCGGCCGTGGCTCGCGCCCGAGTCGCGCTTCGAGTTGCACGTCACCCGCGAGCCGGCCGACCGCACCACGCGGCTGTTGCTCCAATCGCTCGGCCTGCCGGCACCGGACCAATGGATCTTTGCCGCGGCGACGGTCAACTACGACGGGCATCGTAGTTCGTTGCGCGCATCCGCCCCGGATTGGGTGAGCAGCGTGACGCAGCCCGACGGCCAAACCGCGATTCTCAGACACGATGCGGGCGCGGAAAATGCCGCCGCCCAACAACTCCGCGATACCGGCCTGTCGTCGCTGCAAGCCAATTCCGCTTGGCGCTTTCTGCTCAACCTCAAGTCCAGGGAAGCCGCGTCCGGCAGCGGACCGGATCGCTGGTTTCCCGACCCGGGGCGCGTGCCGGTGGACGAGTTTTGGTTCCAGTTCCGCGGTGAAATGGTCGCCCGCCTGGAAGGCCTGGGCTGGCGCGTGACCGTCGACGACAATGTCGGCCACCGCGTGTTTGACGCCGATCCAACGCAGTGGCAAAGCGCGCTGGAGCCAAGCGACGGCGGATGGTTCAGCCTGTCGGTGGGCTTCGAGGTGGCGGGCGAGCGCCACGACCTGCTGCCGATCCTGGCGGGATTGTTAGAGAGTGACTTCCTGGAGGAGACGCTGGACCGACCTAACAACGGACACGTGTACGCGCCCTTGCCGAACGGCGACGCGTTGCGCCTGCCGGTGGGGCGGGTGCGCAGGATCCTGCAACACCTCGCGGCGTTGCTCGATCCGAAGTTTCCCGAGCGCACCCGTCTCCACACGCTGGATGCCGCTTCGCTTGCCGGCCTGGAAGGCATGGGGCTCACGCCGCCGCCGGATCTGGCCGAATTGGCGGGAAAATTGCGGGACTTTTCCGGCATTGCCGCGGTGGCCTTGCCGCTGGGCGTGCAAGCGACGTTGCGCGACTATCAACTTGGCGGCTTTCATTGGATGCAATTTCTCGCCCGCCACGGCCTGCACGGGATCCTTGCCGACGACATGGGCCTCGGCAAGACGCTGCAAACGCTCACCCATATCCTAACCGAAAAACAGGCGGGCCACGCGGGCGGCAAGCCGGTGCTGGTGGTGGCGCCGACCTCGGTGGTGCCCAATTGGCGGGCCGAGGCGCTCAAGTTCACGCCCAGCCTGCGGGTGTTGGTGCTCAACGGGGTCGAGCGCAAGAAATACTTCCGTTCGATTCCGCACGCGGACCTCGTTCTAACATCTTTTTCGCTGTTGCAGCGCGACATCGACAAACTGCGCGGCGTGGCGTTTCACATGGTGGTGTTGGACGAGGCGCAAAACATCAAGAACCCGCGCGCCAAGGTGGCGCAGGCCGCCTGCAAGCTGGAGGCGCGCCACCGCCTTTGTCTATCAGGCACACCGATCGAGAATCATCTCGGCGAGTTGTGGAGTTTGATGCGTTTCCTGATTCCGGGTTTTCTCGGCAGCGAGGAGGCTTTCAACACCCGCTTCCGCAAGCCCATCGAGAAGGACGGCGACGCCGAACGCAACGAGGTGCTCAAGCGACGGGTGGCACCGCTGATTTTGCGCCGCACCAAGGACCAGGTGGCCAAGGAGCTGCCGCCGAAAACCGAACTGGTGCACCTCATCGAGTTGCACACCGACCAAAAGGACCTCTACGAAACCGTGCGCGCCACCATGGACAAGCGCGTGCGCCAGGCCATCGCCGCGCGCGGCCTCGGCCAATCCCAGATTGTCTTCCTCGATGCCTTGCTCAAGCTGCGGCAGATTTGCTGCGATCCGCGTCTGCTGCCGGAGGAGTTCTCCAACCATGTCCGCGCCAGCGCCAAGCTGGATTTTCTAACAAACTTGTTAGAGTTGCTCATCGAAGAGGGCCGCCACATCCTGCTCTTCTCGCAATTCACCAGCATGCTCGCCCTCATCGAGGAGCATCTCATCCATGCGAACATTCCCTATCTCAAGCTCACCGGCGCTTCCAAGGATCGCGGCAAACTGGTGGAGGATTTCCAAACCGGCAAAATCCCGCTGTTTCTCATCTCGCTCAAGGCCGGCGGCACCGGTCTCAATCTAACCGCCGCTGACACCGTCATCCACTACGACCCATGGTGGAATCCCGCCGCCGAAGCGCAGGCGACCGACCGCGCCTATCGGATCGGCCAGGACAAGCCGGTGTTCGTCCACAAACTGCTGTGCCAGGACACCGTGGAGGAACGCATTCACCAACTCCAACAGGAAAAGGGCAAGCTTGCCGCAGGCATCCTCGCCGGCGCCGACCTGGCCGCCACCCTCGATCCGGCCACGGTGCGCGCGTTGTTGGATCCGTAGCGAGGCTGCGCCTCAGGCCCATGACCCAAGACATCAGGACGAAAGACGTTCCCTAACGGAAACCTCGCTGGCGTGTCAAGGTTGCCAGCTGCGCAAGGAACGGGCCTAGCCAAAGCCCCGGGCGAACGAAACGCCGGAGACGCCGACACGGCACTTGGCAAATACCGTTTCTTCATCCATCGTTTCGCTCCCCTATGAACGCCAGTAAGTCCTTCCTAGCCGCCTTCTCGGAAATCACCGGGACGGGAAACTTCCACTCCACCGGCGCCTCGCCGTTTTTCCTTCCCGGGCTTTGCGTCAAGGGGATCGGTGAGGTTGCCTTCCCGCTGCACGCGGCGCAGCTGAAGGAGATGATCGCCTTCGCGGAAGCGGCGCCCTATGGCAAGGGCAGCCGCACGGTGTTCGATGAGACCATCCGCAAGTGCTGGCAACTCGATGCCTCCTGCTTCGCGTTCGACGGGCCGCAATGGAAGAAATTCCTCAAGCAAACTCTATCGGTCATTCGCGAGGATCTGGGTATCCGGGGAAAAATCTCCGCCCGCCCTTACAAGTTATTGTTATATGGCAAGGGCGGCCATTTCAAGGCCCACAAGGATAGCGAGAAGCTCGATGCCATGTTTGGCACCTTGGTCATCGCGTTGCCCTCGAAGCATGAGGGCGGGCGGCTCTTGATCCGACATGGCGGGCGGGAAATCGCCCTCGATTTCAGCAGCGAGGCCCATCGCCATGATTTCCAGCACGCGGCGTTTTTCGCCGACTGCGAGCACGAGGTCGAACCCGTGCGCTCCGGCTACCGCTGCTGCGTGGTCTATAATCTCCGGCTCGACGAAGGTGATCCGGGCTTGCTCAATCTCTCGCTCACCGCACAAGCCCGCGCCTTGTTGCCGTCGCTGGCCGCTCTCAAAAAAACGGCTAGGCGCGGGTTGCGCGCTGTATTGTTAGATCACAGCTACACCGAGGCCAACCTCGCGCTGCGCAACCTCAAGGGCAACGACCAAGTCCGCGCCCAGGCGCTGCTAGCCGCCGCGGAGGAAGCCGGCTTCACTGCCCACCTGGCGCTGGTCACCTGCCACAAATCGGGCCAACTCGAAGACGAGGACTCCGACTATCGCAGCCGTTACCGTGACGAGGACGAGGATGCCACAAGCGGGACGATGGGCGAAATTTACGAGGAGGATTTGACCATTTCCAATTGGCGCGATAAGCGTGACTGCAAGGTCAAGCTGGGGAGTTATCTGATAGATACGGAGGCGCTCATCACCAAGGAAAAGTTCGGTGAGGGGGATCCGGACGAGGAGGAGTCCGAAGGCTATACCGGCAACGCGGGCTGCACCATGGACTACTGGTACCGCCGCGCGGCCATTGTCCTATGGCCGGCGGATGAGCACGAGCGCATCCTCTGCCAATACGATTTCCATGGAGTCGGCGCCATGTTAGGAAAACTCGCGGGCGCCAAGCACACCGGCCCCGACACGCCATTCCATCGGCTCGCGACGGCGGCCATTGCCCGCTATCCCGAGGCCCTGCCGTACCTCGGAGCTCGTGCCGAGGGTGTGGATTTCAGCGCGGATCCACTGCATTTGCTGCTCGCCGGGCTGGCCAGGACCGGCTCCCGCGAGCTGCTCGAGCGCCTTCTGAAGAACTTGCCCGCAGCCGCCTATCTTATTTGCGACGCCCCGTTGTGGTCAATTCTCCACCAGGCGTTTGGATTGGAACCATTCGACGCCGTGTGTAAAACCCTGCTCAAGGAAGGCCCGGACGTCCACCGCCGCACGCTCTTCCAACTCCTCGCCGCCCTCAGCACGCGTGAGGAGGCTGCCGCCCGCGTGCAATCCATCGTCGCACGACTCGCCACCCTCGCTCCCAAGCAACCCTTTGCTCGCTCGTGGAACGAAAAGCGCGAGCCCCAAGCCATCGGTGACCGCGAGGAAGCCCAGATTCTGCTCGCCGCCTCCCACCTTGTGGACAACGCCAAGGTCCGCCAAGCCGTCCGCGCGTTTCTCCACGCCGATGGCTCCCTGCCCTACCTTCGCCAAATCCTCGGCCCGGCGCTGCTTCACAAGGCCACCGCCAAACACCTCAAGCGCGCCAACTCGCTGGCAGCGGAGATTCTAACATACGCGAAACGGCTTCTCGCC
>Ga0118677_10010246_pt1 | contig 14381 bp, 8 predicted proteins | sample AliMusrvi5mmetaG_FD_86154 | JGI IMG/M metagenome (GOLD analysis project Ga0118677, IMG submission 86154) | reverse complement strand
AAGTAATACTCGCCAAGCGCTGCCACGTTGGTGTCGACATCGACATGCAGCGGGCAACCCCACCGTGCTTCCATGATCGCATTGAGCGGCACGTCGCGCCACTGCGGTTGGTGCAGGGGCGATACGACGCCCGTGCGCCAGTCGAGCGGGCCGCCGATCGCCGCCCCGAGCCCGGCCACGCGCCGCCCGCGGGCCACCGTCTCGATCATGCGATGCAACTGCGCGAGGCCTTCTTCCAAGCCGACGGGTGTCGGGGCTTGGGTCTGGTCGAGAATCATGCCCTGAGAATCGGCAGACGCGACAATCAACTTGGTCCCGCCAATGTCCAGTCCGACAAACACGCCATCCGTTGAGTCATGCATAAGACATCCTCACGTCCGACCATCACAACCCGAATGCATCGAGTTCCCACTCATCGCGCCAGCGCACAAATGGCCGCGGCGGATAGTGGGGCACGGTTCGCTTGAAGAACACAGGCAGCCACACGTACCGGGAATCCGCCAGATTCTCGGGCCGCCACTGATCGGCCATAAAGATAAACGCCCCCGGCTTCCCCTGTACGGGCAGGACGAATGTGCTCTGGCCGCCGTAGGTAAGCTCCGCCCCTTCGCCCAGACACGGATTGCCCAATTCCCGCCACGGCCCCGCCAACGACGGCGCCACGGCGGACCGCGCCTCGTTGGGATGCCATCCGGTGCAGTCGGATCCGATGAAGTAGTACTGCCCGTCGTGCTTGAAGACGCACGGCGCTTCCATATAGCGGCCAAGAAAATGACGCATCGCAGGCGACGCCGGTTTCAGGTAGTCGTCCGTCAGCCTGCAAATGGCCAGGTTGGCGTTGTCGTCCGACGCATACACGAGATGCGCACTGCCGTCATCGTCCTGAAAAACCGTGCAATCCCTAAACATCGTCCAGTTCGGCTTGAGGACCTCGACCAACTTGAACGGTCCAACCGGCGAATCGCTGATAGCCACACCCGCCAATGCGCCGCTGTGCCCCCACCCCTTCAAGTCATGATGCCACCACATGACAAAACGTCGCGTGGCCGCGTTATACACAACTTTCGGCCGCTCGATCTTGCAGCCCGGCACCAAGGGCGAAGCGGGGTCGTCGCGGACAACGGACAGCGCAGTCCCTTCAAACGTCCACGCCAGCAGATCGCGCGACGAATAGCAGCTCACACCGATCTGCGCGTCGAGCCCGGCCGAGCCCACAGGCCGCTGTTCGCCGTACCAGTAGTAGACTCCGCCATGGTACAGCACGCCCCCCCCATGCGCGTTGATCGGGTTTCCCTGGGTGTCCAGCCACACTTGTCCAGGGCGGAACCGTCGCGTTTCCGCCCTAGCGGTGTCTGCTTTGGTTACGCTATCCATGGTGGATGGTGTGAGTCACTTTGCGGGCTGGTTGGGGGAAACAAATTAGCAGGGCTTCGGTCCAAACTCGGGGCCGCGCTGCCCTTCAAAAGCGGCACGCAGCCTGCGATCGGAGGAACTCTCCGCGCGACGGACCACAGGCGGCCCGACTCGCTCGGCAACCGCCCGTCGAGCAGCCCGACTGCGGCGCCATTCCGCCCATGTCCATTCCGTCTTAAGCGCGGGAATCGAGCTCACGAGACACTTCCTTTCGCAAGTCATCCAGTTCCCTGACCACATTAAAGGACGGGAGCCCAGCCAACCGCACAACCTCCGCCCAGTCAACCGGTGTCTCGCCGCTTACGCAAACCGCAAGTAACTTCTTGGCTACTGCCCGTGCCTCAGCGTCTGGCCGGGGGTAGAAAGCCAGCAAGGTCCGCTCGACCAGCGCCAACTCCGCAGGCAACACCGCAATCGGTCCGCACGGAGTCTCGATCGTCCGGCAAGGGGTCTTGGCTTCATTCTCCAAAACCCCCAGCAGATCGACGTACAATCCGGCAATCTTCCAGCTTCGAGGCCCACCTGTGGCACCCAACGGCCCCATCAAGTCCTGCGCCCGTCGCAGCGGGATCCGCTTGAGCGTCTTCCGGCAAAGATCGATGTCGCCCGACATGTACGATCCCTCCGTGTAGAACTCAACGGCGGAACCGCCCACGACGACCAACTCCCAACCCGCCTCGCGAAATACGCGCGTCACAAGCCCCGCCAGCTTGAGCGCCCGCTCAAGTAGATCGGGAGTCGATTCAATATCGCGAATCGTCTGTTGCATGTCGTCCATGTTGCCAGCATAGCATCGCGCCCACGCCCGATCAAGCAACCGGAGGCCACATCAAATCTGACAGAATGGCACTTAGCTCACCATCACGCCGTTGAAGCCGATTATCCCTTTTTCAAAGACCATCCCGGCGCCGCCGCACCCCAGTTTGTCATCCACGCCTTCCAACACTTTCCGTCCGTCACAGAAGGCAACGATCGAACGGCCTTTGCAGACCAGGCGCAAGTTGTGCGGTTGATCCAGCTTCCACCGGCAAGGCGCTTCAGCCAACACCGTATCGCCGTAGTACCGCGCAACCAGCTGCAATTTGTGGTCACAGGTCCGCACCAGCGCGATATACCGCTGCAGCCCTTGATACCGGACGAGGATGCCGCCCTTCTCGGCCAGGTGAACCTTCACATTGGCTTCGAAGGTATAGTCCTTCCAACCGGCGTTTCCCGTGACGAAGATGCCGCGTTCCGTATTCTTCCCCACATGGGTGAAGTCACCGGGATCGTCCGAAAACGAGCCGCGCACGAAGTCTGCATGACGAATCCAGCCGGGCTCATCGCCATCGCGCGGGATCTGCGGCGGAAAGGCGACCTTGGCGGTTCCGCCAAAACGGACGGCGTCCACAAACACTTCCCCGTGTGACGCAACTGCCGAACTGACCTCAATTCCAAAATCAGTTATCACAAATCCCTTGGTGTCCGGAATCGTCATGGCCAGGACGAATGGGGCCTTTGCCTTCAGCGTCGTCGCCTTGCCGAAGTGCAGCGTGCTCTCGGCCCATTTGCCGCCCGTCAGGGCTCGCACAAAAAGCCGGGCTGAAACAGCGCCCGTGATGTCACCGGCTTCGCCGGCCACCTTGACCGTCATCCCGGAGTACAACTGCGGCGTGGAGACGATCGCGTAGCCCGCCATATCCGGGCGTGCCAGCACGGGCGTCGAAACCCGAGCCTGATGCCCGGCATCCACCCCGAACTTAATCCGCAGCGAACGACTGCCGAGACGCGAATGTCCCTCCACATTCTCCACAGCGGCCATATTCCGGCAGCCGAACGAATCGGACTCGCTCGTGTAGCCGTGCCGGGCGCCGGGCAGGTCGAAGTGGTGAATGGCCCCCTTCTTCGGAGGCGGGACCGCGGCCCACCCCATGACTTTGCGGCCGATGCGGGCGATGTGCAGGGCTTCCTGCAGGCAGTCGCTGGCGCTGCGCGTTCCTTCGGCCGTGGGCAGCAGGACGCGGTCGGCAAAGGGCCCCTGGAAATCATAGCGCGCATTGATCCCCTGCAGTCCGACTTTGACGCCCATCACGCTCCCGACATTGGCGGCGTTACAGTCCGTATCCCAGCCGGCGGTGTTGATGATGCGCTGCGCTTCGTAGAAATCGTCCGGGGCATAACACCACGCCATCACCATGATCGCGTGATTCGGGATCACATGGCAGTTGCCCCCGTATTTCCAGTACCCGTACTTCTTATCGATCCGGGCATAGGTCTTATGCCAGTCGCGGTCGGCCTTGCACCAGGCACGGACATCGCGATGAACCTTGGCGATCAGACTGTTTGCCGGAATCAGGCTCACCCCAGTATCCAGCAGCCGGGGCATGCGCTGTTCGACAAAGGCCGCACTGACCATGGCCGCGACGACCACGGCGGCATGAACGGCTTCGCCGTCATGCGAGACCGCAGCAGCCTTGCGCGCCAGGCTGGCTGCCAGTTCGGGTTTACCCGGCGCGACCAGTCCGAAGGCGTCGATGAAGATCTGCGCTCCGATTTGCTCTGCCACGGTATGACCGTTCAGGGCAATGGAGCCGGAAGCCGGGGCCTTGATACCCGCCTTCAAGCGGAGAAAGGCGGTGTGCTCGGTGGAAAGTCCCATGCCCCCCCACCAGAGAATGGTCTTGTTCTCGATGATGTAGTTGAGCCAGTTGTCGCCGTAGAATTCCGAAGGCGTGTCCTGGTAAAGTCCGGAATCCTCAAGCGCGCGGACAAACGTGAACGTGCCGGTGATGTCGTCGTCGGCCACAACCAAGGGCTTGCCCACGTCCTCGTGAACATAACCGCTGACCATGCCCCACTTCTTCACAAGGCTGGCCTTGGGCCAACCTTCAAACGGACGGCCCATATAGACACCGATTACTTTTCCCAATACTCCGGCATAAACGCGCTCTTCGTAGTTCTTCATAAGCGTGCCTCAGTAGCCGGCTACCGGGGCCGCGGATATGGCAATCGCCGGCAGGCCCAACGTCTTGCGAGCCTCATCCAGGATCACTTTCGTGGCTGTGGCCCCGGCACGTGTGACGCCGAGCGCACGCACCTGCAGCAGGCGCTCGAGCGTGCGGACACCGCCCGCGGCCTTGACCTGCACGTGCGCGGGGCTGTGCTTGCGCATGAGCGCGAGATCCTCATCCGTCGCGCCGCCCGTGCCGTAGCCCGTGCTCGTCTTGACCCAGTCAGCCCCCAGTGCGCCGCAAATCTCGCACAGGCGAATCTTGTGATCGGCAGTCAGGTAGCAGTTTTCGAAGATCACCTTCACCTTGCCGCCGCCCGCGTGGGTCACTTCGACCACGCCCCGGATATCGTCCCGAACGAGGTCCCACTTACCCGATAGCACGGCTGAAATGTTGACGACCATATCCAGTTCGACGCCCCCGTCGCGCAGGGCCTGCTCGGCTTCCTTGACTTTGACAGCCGCCACATGCCCGCCATGCGGAAACCCGATGGTGGTGCTGGCCTTGACCGTCGAACCGGCCAGCAACTCGGCGCACCGCTTCAAATACCACGGCATAATGCACACGCTACCCGTGTCATAGGCAATGGCCAGCCGAATCCCCTCCTCGCACACGGCCCCTGTCATCGTGGGGTTGAGTAACGAGTGATCGATCATCTTGGACACGTCTTGATAGGTGAAGCTCATCGGAAACTCCTTTCGTGCGTCTTGCACATGCCGGGATACTGCCCAACTCGGCGGCAAACCGCAAGTCTAGCCCCGCACCAATCACACCGTCTTTTAGTTGAACCGTAACGCCCTTACAACACGCTTGGAAAAACCGATACTGTTCGCTAGTATCCCGCCCGACACACGGCATGCCGGCTTGACTGTCCGCCGCGGCACGCCATGGAGGAGCCTGATGAGACGTTCGATATGGGATTCTACGGCGCGCGATAAAACGGAACACGTGACGCCGCAACCCGTGCGGTATGACGAATTGGACCGGGAAATCCTGATCCGCCTCCTCATCAACCTTTCCGCCCGTTTTGAACAGCGCTCCGTTGAATCGGCCCAGGCCGCCACCCGCTCCCGCCAACTTCAAGCCGAACTGGAACGTGAACGCACGGCGCGGCAGGACGACAAGACCCGCCTCGAATCCCGCCTGACCGATCTCGAACGCGACCGGGCCTCGCTGCAAGCCCGCACGACCGAAGCAGAAAGTGCCGCCCGCCTCGCGGCCGACCTCGACAAAGCACGGGCCGACCTGGAGCGGACCCAAGCCGGGACACTGGCGCTGGAACGAAAACTCAACGAGGCCACGGCCGTCTGCAACCAGGTCCGCACGCAGAGCCTGAGCCGCGAGCAAGCCCTGCGCGAACAACTGGCGGGGCTGGAACAGGCCCGCAAGCAGGCCGAAGACGCCGCCTCCTACGCGACTGCCACCCTGGCCACGGCCTATCGCGAGCATGCCACCGAACTCAAGCAAGGCCAGGAACGCGAACAGGAAGTCGCCCGTCAACTCCCGGCCGTCGCCGAGGAAAAAGCCGCGCTGGCATGCCGCCTTGCCGAAATCGAACAGACCCTGCGCGACCGCGAAGCTGCCGCCTCCGATCTCGCCAGCCGGCTCGCCGATACCGAGGAAATGCTACGCCGCAGTCTCGCGGAAGCCGGGGAACGCACGGCCGCCATCGAACGCCAACTTACGGAAGAACGGGACGCGGAAAAACGCCGGGCCCAGACAGAAGCGGAAGAACGCCAGAAGCTGACCGCTCAAGCGAGCGAGGCGGCCCAAGGCGGCAACCAAGCACGAAACCGGCTCGCCGCCGCCGAAGCGGCGCTGGAGGCGGCGAAGAAAGACGCCGAGACGCGGCGCGCGGCGGCCGAAACCGAACTCAAGGCCCTGCGCGGTCGCTTGGAAAGCCTCGAGGCCCGGTCCGCCGAAGCCAAGCGCATGCAGGCTGAAGTGGCCGCAGCGCGCCAAGCCGTCGGCACGGTTACGGCCAGTGCCCAGGAGGGCCAGTCACGCCTGCAGCAGGCCGCTCAACGCGAACAGGAATTGCAGGGCGTCGTGACCCGCCTGACGTCGGAATTGCAGGAACTCCGCACCCGCTCCACAAACCGCGAACAGCAGGCCGGCAAGCTCGACGAACGCCTGCGGGCCCGTGAAGCCGAGTTCGACCGCGAACGCGAACAACTCAAGCAGGCCATGGCCCGCCTGGCGGCCGAATCACAGCAGCACGCCGAACTCGCCGTCCGGGCTCAGAAGAAGCTCGAGGCGGTACAGGCCCAACCCGCAGCCGAATCCCCCGCCCAGGCCGCCCGCGTTGCCGAACTCGAAAAGCAGAACAAGGCCCTCACGGCCGAAGTTGCCGCCGCCCAAACCCGCCAGACCGAACTACAGCGGCAGCTTTCCGGAGCGCGAAAACAAGCGCCTCAACCCGCCGGCGTTGACGAACGTTTCCGCGCCCAGGAAGCCCAGTTCGAACAGGAACGCGAACGGCTCAAACTGACGGCCGCCCGGCTCCTGGCCGAATCCCAGCACAATGCCGAACTTGCCACGCTGCTCCAAAGGCAACTCGAAGCCGAACAAGCCAAATCCGCGCCCGATGCCGCCGCTCAGGCTGCCCGCATGGCCGAACTGGAGAAGCAGAACCACGCGCTCAAGGCCGAAGCCGCCGCCGCCCAAACCCGCATGGCCGACCTGCAGCATCAGGTCGCCCGGGCCCGACAACAGACCCCTCAGGCGGGCGGTGTTGATGAACGCTTCCGCGCCCAGGAAGCCGAATTCGAACGCGAACGCGAACGGCTGACCCAGAGCATGAACCGCCTGGCCGCCGAGTCGCGGCACAATTCGGAACTCGCCGTACGCCTGCAGCGGATGCTGGATGCGGAAAAACCGAAGACGCACGCGGAGGACAAGGCCCAGAGCACGCGGCTGGCCGAACTGGAAAAAGAAAACGAGGAACTCAAGTCCGGCGCGACCAACGCCCAACCGCGCCTCGTCGAAATGCAACGGCAACTCGCACAGGCCAAAACCTCGTACGAGGAATATCAGACCGCCAACCGTCGCAAACAGGACGAACTGTCCACGGCCCTCGACGATTCCCGCCGCGCCCTGGACGGGTTGAAATATCAGCTTTCGGAATTACTCACCGAACGAAACGAACTCCGAAAACGTCAGCACGCCCTCGAGTCCGAGCTAACGCAAGCCCGCACCGCCCTGGAAACGAACGGTGCCGAAGGCAAGGACGCGTCAGCCAAGGCCACCGGCTCGGGCAAGCGCGATGCTGAACTGCAACGGCAACTCGCGGACCTGACCGGCACCGTTGAGGCCCTACACCGCGAACTGGATCAGGCTCACGAGCGGGAGACCGCCCTCTCGGCAAAAGCGGACAACGCCCAACGCGACGGCGACACCCGAGCCGCCGAGTTGACCCAGGCGCGATCTGCGCTTGCCGCGGCCCAGAAGCAGCTTGCCGAGGAACGCCGCCGTCAAGAGTCGGCTTCGGCCGCCTTCGAGAAGGAACTGGCCGCCGCGCGCGGCACGGCCGAGCAGTTGACGAAGCTTGCCGACTCCCTCCGCACCGAGAAGAGCGAAGTCACCGCGGCCGGGCGCGAAGAAATCGGGATCCTGCAAGAGAAACTCGGCGGAACGGCCGCCGCGGTCCAGGCCGCGACCGCCCAGGTCGAGACCGAACGCCGCAAAAAAGACGAAGCCACCCGCGATCTCGCTGCCCTCCGCAGCGAACTTGCCGCGGCACAGGCCGGCCGCAAAGCTACGGCCGAGGAAGCCCAGGACGTCGTCAACGGCCTCCGAAGCGATCTGGTCGAACGCACAGCCCTGGCACAGCGGACTCAAAGCGAACTTGAGACCGCCCGTCGCACCCAGGAGGACGTCGAATCCCGACTTGCGGCCCGCGAAAAAGAACTGGCCAATCTTCTCCGCACACATGAGGAGAAAGGCAGCCAACTGGCCGCACAGCTTGACGCCGCCGTCAAGGAACTCGCCCAAGCCCGGGCGCGCGAATCCACGCTTGAGGCTGCCGCCGAGGCCACCGGCCGCGAACACGCCGCTCTCCTGGCACGCCTTGACGAAGACATCAAGGCCCGTGCGGCCGACCTGCAGCGGCTGTCGGCCGAGCGCGACGCGGCTCGCTCCCAGATCGAGACGGAACGCCAAGCGTTGCAAGCCCAACTCGCCGCACGCACCGGAGAGCTCACCGAGGCCCAGGCTAAGGCCAAGGCCGAACGACAGCAACAGTCCGAGCGCATCGAGGCGCTCACGCGCGACCTCGCCAAGGCCCGCAACCAGGCCGAGTCCCAACGCACCACGAATGCCCAGGCGGTACGCGACGCAAAGACGGCGGTGACCCGCCTGACGAACGAACTCGGCGAAAAAACCGCCGCGCTCACCCGTGCCTCCGCCGAACTCGCAGCAGCCAAGGCTGCGTTGGACGCCGAACGCCAAGCCAGCACTCAGGCCAAGAACGATCTTACCCGAAGCCTGGAACAGGCTCGAAGCCGCGCCGACGGCATCCAGAAGACCCTCGATGCCCTGGGCCGGGACAAAGTCGCAGCCGCCGAGGCTGCCCAGCGCGACATCAAGGCCGTCCAGTCCGAACTTGCGGTCCGCAGTCAGGAAATGGCGGCGGCCCAGGCCAACGCCGCCGCCGAGCAGCAGAAACTCACCGAACGCATCGAGGCGCTCACCCACAACTTGGGCGAAGTTCAAGGTCTTGCCAAAACCCTTCAGGCCTCCAACGCCGCGCTTGACGCTGAAGGCCGCGCTCACGCCGACACCGAGCGCCGCCTCGAAAGCGAGCTCGACCAGGCCCGCCGCGACGCCGCCAAGCTCCGCGAATCACTCAATGCCCTGAACCAGGACAAGGCCGCGATTGCCGAGGCCGCCCAACGCGACATCGAGGCCGTCCAGGCCGAACTCGCGGACCGCACCCGCGAACTGGCCGACGCCCAGGCGAATGCCGCTACCGAGCACCAACGTCTCACCGAACACATCGACGGGCTTTCGCGCGACCTGGAGGAAGCGCACCGCCGGGCCGACACTCATCAATCCGCCTACGAACAGGCGGTTCATGATGCCGAAACAGCCGTCACCAGGTTGACCCGTGAACTTGACGAACGGAGCAACCTGGTGCGCCGCGCCTCGGCGGACTTGGAGACCGCAAAGACGACTTCGGAAGCCAACCTGCGCGCCCATGCCGCCGCGGTTGGCGAACTCTCGGAGCAACTGGCGCAAGCCCAGGCCGAGGGTTCAGACTTGCGCGACACGGTCGAGGCGCTGCGGCATGAGAAAGCCGAAGCGGCCGAGCTGGCCCACCGGGCGCTCCAGGCGATCCAATCCCAACTGGCGGATCGTACGGCCGATCTGGCCCAACGGACCCAGGCCGCCGGTGAGGAACGCAGCCGGGCTCGCGAACAAACGGCGGCCCTGCAAAACGAGCTTGCCCAGGTGCGGGCCGACCTGACCGAACTCCAGGAACAACTGGAGGCCGCCCGACACGAAAGCGCCAAGACCGCCGCGTCGCTTACGCAGGACGTGGAAGAACGGCAGACCCGACTCCAGCAAGCCAACGCCGCGCTCGCCGAAGCCCGCCGCGCCCTGGAAGACGAACGCCAGCGGCACACCGCGTACGTGGGCGAGCGCGAACTCTGGGAGAAGGACATCCGTCAACGGGTCGAGCAGTTCGCCGAGGAGAATGACCGCAAGGCAGCGGGCCTGGAACGGCAACTAACCACCCTGACTGCGGAACTCAAACACGCGACCGCGACCTCCCAGGATCTGGCCGCCCGCCTGCAGGCCGCGGATGCGGAGCGCCAGTCGCTCCAGCAAACGTCCCAGGCAACCGAAGCCGCCTGGCGCGACCGGGTGGCCCGTCTCGAAAGAGATTCGGCCGCACTCAGCAGCGCCGTACGCCAACGGGAAACCGAGCTGGAGTCTATCCGCGCCCAGTTGGCCGACGTCGAGCACGCCTCGCAGCAGCAGGCCGCGGATCTGCAATCACAGGTCATCCGAACCGAAACCCAGGCCGCCAAGTCCACCGACGAACTGATGGCCGTCACGCGGCAACTCGGCGAAGCCCGTGATGCCCAGGCGCGCCTGAAAGAGGACAGCGATCGCAAGCTGTCCGACGCCCAGGCGCGCATCCAAATCCTATCCAAGAACGTTGAGGAGCAGGACCGCCTGCTCACGGAAGCCCGGCGGCGGCTCGATGGCGCCGATGAACAACAGCGCGCCATCCGCCAGGAAGCCGCCCAGAGCGAGCAAGGCTTGCTGCGCCAGATCGAACGCCTGAAGACGGACGTCCGCAACGCGGGCGCCCAGCTCACCGAGGCGCGGCGGCGGGTGGAGATGCAGGAGGAGCAACTCCGCAACCTGCGCCAGCAACGCACAGTGGCTGCCCGGGAAGTGCCCCGCGCCGGCGTCATTGAGATTCCGCGCACGCCGGCCAAAACCGAGGAACCCTCTGAAGCGGCTCCTGCCGCGGAAGTCGTCCACCCCGAGGTCGTCTCCAGTCCCTCCATGACCAAGCTGGCCCCGGACGCGGCGCACGGCGGTTTGCGCCATACGGCTCGGCCGACGCGCTCGCGCCCAGCGACCGGACCGCAACAGACGTTGAGCAAGCTGGAAGAACAGTTGCAGTCGGAACTGCAGGCGTGGGATCAGCAGCAGAAGAACGACGCCGAGAACGGCACACTATCGAAGATGAAGAACTAGCTGGGCCTTAAGAACCGGCCGACCGATACGGATAAGACATAACCGCGCCCCGCACGGCACGGACGAATGGGAGGCACTATGGACGCAACTGGACATGACGAGAGCAAGACTGCCCTGGCCCCGACCGACAACTCGACGGTTCCCGCCACAGCAGACCACGCGATAACGGAACTCGAAAAGAATTTGGGCGACCTGGCCGCGTCGCCTCAGTTCGTGCCGCTGATGGGCAGCTTCCGCGATCTGCTGGAAGCCGAACGGCGGCGAAACCGCATGCGGACCCTCCTGATTGGCGCTAGTGTGATCATCGTGCTGGCCGTCTTCATCTGGGGTCCCCTGCACATGATGCGGACTTACATCCGCCAGTCCGAGGAACGCCTGGCTGTCGAACGCGATTCTCTGCAACGCGTGGAGCATTCGCTCAACGACAGCATGACCGTGCTGGCGGATGCCTCGCGCGAACTGCGGAAGACTCTGGAATCGTATCGGCAAACGACGCCAGTCGGAAACGCGCCGTCGGCCGCGCCTGCAGTCCAACCCTCCCTGCCTGCGCCTGCGGTAGTCGCTCCGGTCGCACCGCTGGTTATCGTGACGCCCCCGCCGGTACGCACCAACGTCACGGCGACCACCCCTCCTCCGGTAGCCGTGGTGACCCTCACACCGCCTCCGCCCGCGCACACCGGCAAGGTAGCCGTCGTCGCGTCCGCTCCCGCGGCAAGCACCAACGTGCCGGGCACGCCGCAGACCGCCGCACCCGGCGTTCCGCCCGATGTGTTCCGGGCGGCAACCTCGACGCCGGCGGTTCCTGTGGCGGTGGCTCCTGGCGTCCCGGCCGCCACCAACCGCGCCACTTCGGTCGCTTCGACGACCGAGACTCGGCTGAACGATGTGCTCGCCGATGTCGAACGGACCATCCAGGCGATCAAACAGAAAAGCGCGGCAACCAACGCCGCCGTGACGAAAAAACCATGAACCGCTGCTGGTGCATGCTAGCATTGCTGGCCGCCGCCGGCTGCGGCCAGGGTTCGTCTCCGGCCTCTCGCGCCCCGGCGACGCCCGTAACCAATGAGCCGCCCCAGTCCGCGGTCGGCGCCGTGGTCGACGGACTCACCGGAAAGACCGCGGTTGATGCGGGCAAGCGGGCTCGAATCCAGATCGACAAGGCCAGCAAGCAGGAAAATAATGCGATCAATGAGGCCATGCAGTAAGACCCGCCGCATCGGCCCGCTCGTCTCCCTCCTTGCCATCCTGACCGGTCCGGCAATCGCGGCGCCTGCGGATGACCGACCTGCCACGGTGCCCGACACCCTGCGCGACGACCTGGCCTCCGTGCTGCGTCAGGCGCAACGGGGCGATCCCGAGGCGCAGTATCGCATGGGTGTTGTCTACGACGAAGGTATCGGAGCCCGGCGTGACATCGCACAAGCGGCCCGCTGGTACCGCCTGGCCGCCCAACAAGGCAAGCTCGAGGCCCAAGTCGATCTAGCGGTGCTGCTGGCCGCGGGCGATGGTGTCACGAATGACTGGAAAGAAGCCGCACGTTGGTACCGCAAAGCCGCACAACGCGGCGCCCCCAAGGCCCAGTATGTCCTCGCGCTCATGCTGGCGACCGGCAAGGGGGTGTCGTCGAACCTGACCGAAGCCGTGGTCTGGCTCGAAAAGGCCGCCCAAAGCATCCCCGACGCCCAGTACCAACTGGGCCTGCTCTATGAAGAAGGTCTCGGCGTTCCTCAGGACGAAACGCGCGCCGCCGCCTGGCTGCGCCTGGCCGCGGATGCTGGTCAGGCCTCCGCGCAGTACGAATTGGGCGTCTTATACGCAAAGGGAGAAGGCGTTCCCGCCTCGTTCGATGATGCTGTCCAATGGTATGACAAGGCGGCCCGGGGTGGCATTGCCGAGGCCGCCTACAACCTGGCCTTCATGTACGGCCACGGTCAGGGTGTGCCCGTCGACCTCATCAAGGCTTATCTCTGGACGGAAATCGCCACAACCCTGGGTAGCGAACCCGCCCTGCTCTTGCGGGGCAAACTGCTGGAGAAAATGCGGCCCGAGGAAGTCGTCGAAGCCCACCGCCGGGAACTTGAGGCTACACAAAAACGATCGGCGGCCACGAGGACGGCCCGCTAGCCGACCCGACCTTGCTCCAGCAAGTGCAGCCGCAGCATGTTCAACGCGGCCTTGGCGGCGCGGTCACGGACCATATCCCGGTCGCCCGGAAACTGGAAGCGCTCGGCCGTGACGCGATCGCCCGCCTCGCCACCCGCCGCCAGTGCGATCCAGACCGTCCCCACGGGCTTTTCAGGCGACCCGCCGTCCGGGCCAGCCACGCCGGAAACAGCCAAGGCGTAGTCGGTCTGCGCCTTGCGTGCCGCGTGAGCAGCGAGCAGGCGCACGGTTTGCTCACTGACCGCGCCGTGCGCCGCCAGCACCGAGGCGGAAACTCCGAGCTCGTGCTCTTTAAGCGCGTCAGCATAGACGATCCACCCGCCCCGAAAGTATGAACTGGCACCGGGCAGATCGGTCAGCAACCGCGCCACGAGTCCTCCCGTGCAACTTTCCGCCGTAGCCACGGTGTGTCCAGCCTTCTGCAGTAACCGGCCCACCGTTTCCTGAAGGGTCATCGTCCCACGGCCAAACACCAGCAAACCGAGGCGTTCCTCGACTGCCTTCGTGACCCGGTTCAAATGCACTCGAGCCGGCTCCGGAGTCGGGAAGTCGCTGCGAATGCGTACCGAGACAATGCCGCCCGAAACGGTCGTTCCGACCATGGGATTGCCATCGCGCCGCATGAGGTCGCCGAGCTTTTCGGCCACGGTCGACTCGCCCGCCCCGAACGTCTGAAGCGTCTCGGTGAGAATTGTGCGGCCAGACTTCCGGCCCAGCGCGGGCACAACGTAGCGGTCGTACATGGGGATCATCTCGCGCGGCACGCCGGGAAATACGAAAATACTAGCCTTGCCGGTTTGTAATTTGATGCCCGGCGCCGTGCCCCAGTCGTTGTCGAGAATCTCGCCGCCACGCGGGACCATGGCCTGGATGCGGTTGGAGGGCGACATCTCGCGGCCCAGCGATTTGAAGAACTTACGGATACGTTCCAGCGACGGCGGGTGCAGGTCGAGAGGCTTGCCGAGAACGTCGGCCAACGCCTGCCGGGTCAGATCGTCCGCCGTGGGGCCGAGCCCACCGGTTACGATGACCAGGTCGGCTGTGGCGGCCGCCTCGCGCACGGCCGCAGCGATGGCCGCCTGATCGTCGGCCACGGTT
>Ga0118677_10010244_pt1 | contig 14383 bp, 10 predicted proteins | sample AliMusrvi5mmetaG_FD_86154 | JGI IMG/M metagenome (GOLD analysis project Ga0118677, IMG submission 86154) | reverse complement strand
ACCCATGAGCATGCCCTTTGCGACCGTGTCCGTGACATGTTTGTCAAACACCTTTCCTATGGCGATGACCATTGCAATCTGGAGAGGGATGAGTGCTGCACTGTCGGCACATGGCAGTTGAGCAAGTCCGCCGCCGATGGCGGCGGCCGTGACAGATGCTCCGTGGATGATGATGTTGCAGTCTTCCTTCTGTCCTGGCGTCATGTTCTCCTCCTCTGGTTTGTTTGTCCGCTGCCCCAACATCATATTCAGCCTCAAACATATCAAACCGTAATTCATGATATGCCTCAAATGCCGTGTTGACTTGCAAGACCCTACGATGATTGCGTGAGGCTTCTTCAGGGAAGAAACGAAGTTTCATAAGCCTCCTGGCATCAGCGCCGTGCCGCCGAATCCATTGCCAAAGTGGACTTTGGGGTACATCTGAAAACTTCGGCGGGCAAGGCAGGCGCGCGACGTGCTGGAAATGTACTGCGAGCGGTTCCGGGGCCGGGGGCTTGCTTTGGCGCCCCGTTTCGACGTTCCCGCAGCGCATGTGGAGACCCTCTTGTCGCAAAATATACGCCGTCGTTTGCCAATTCCCGGAAATGGCCAGGTGCATAATCTCAACACAGCGACACTACGACGACGCGCAGCCGAATGTCAAGGTCCTTGATGGCGCAACTCACCTCCGTAAGGGTTTCTACTGGAGCAGAACTGGAGCGAGAAGATGCGATGCTGATCGCGAATTTCAGGGAACCATGGCCTGGAGCCGCAACCAAAGCAGAGTGAATGTGGAACTAAGGAAATCAGGAATTGTGGTGGAGATGATTCCGAAATGGCCAGGACATTCGCCGCACAGGGAGCGGCCGCGCTTCCGCGGCCGGCCGGCGCGGGAAGCCGCGCCGCTCCGAGCATGGGGCCAGACTATTATGGGAAGGTTAGTACGAAGAGGCCGACCCGCTCTAGTCGGACGATCATTTGAACGTCGAACGTTCCATGTTCGGCCTGCAGCCGCCCCGAACACTGAAACCTCATCCCTTCCCGCCCTGCCGCATCAGCGCTTCTACCTCGTCCAAGTCCAGGGGAGCAGCGCCTGTCAATACTTCGATCCCGGTCTCTGTCACCACAACGGTGTCTTCCACCCGGATGTACAGCTTCTCTTCCGGAATCCACATCTGCGGATCCACGGCGAATACTACTCCCGGGCGAAGTGGCGCCTGCTTGTAACCCCCGACGTCGTGGACGGACATCCCGACGGAATGCGAGAGATTGCCCTTGTATTCGAGGAGGCGCTTGGCTGCCTGCCGATAGAGGTTTGCGCTCAGCCGCGCCGGCCCGATCAGGGGCATGGCGCGCTCCGCCGCCTCGGCCATGATCTGATCCGCGGTGACACCCGGCCGTATGCACGACAGGAGAATCTTGTGGTAATCCACGACAAAACCGTACAGATCGCGCTGCCAGGCCGAATAAGTGCCGTTGACCGGAAACATGCGTCCAATGTCGGACGTGTAGTACCGGTAGTCCGGCGCGGTATCCATGAGCACCATGTCGCCGTACCGCATCACGCAGTTATTCAGAAAATAGTGCGAGTGCCACGTGTTGTCTGTCCCGCTTGCGATGATGGCCCGGTAACCCTCGCTCCTGGCGCCGTGCTTCAGGTAGACGTGGTGCGCGATGGCATTCAGTTCATACTCATACATGCCTGGCCGCGTGGCGCGCATCGCTTCAATCACGGCCTGGGCGGAAAGCCGGCCGGCCTCCCGCAGCAGGACGATTTCCGCCGGGCTCTTGACGCCGCGGATCTCATCGAGACACGGCGTGAGGTTGCGCAACTCGATTCGAGGGAAACGCGAGCGGACCAGTCCCAGGAAATGCTGTTCCTGGCTGGGGCGACCATTCCACGGGTCCGCCATGATTGCCGCATCGACTTGCCAGCATTGGTCGCGCGCCCCCTTGAATTCCTCCATCTGGGACATGGGCGTGTAGACGGTGGCGACATGCTGCAGGTGCTTGCCAAGGGCGTCGATGCGGTGGACGGAGTCGATCCCTGTTCTTTGCTTTATGAAATCCGCGTCGTCGCAAGTGAGTCCCTCGACCTCCTGCCCAGGCGGGGCGGGTGGGGGGAGATACAAACGCGTTGTGCGGTCCTTGCCACAGAGCATGAGATACGCCTGCGGAATCTCGACGCCGCAAAGATGGTAGAATTCATTGCTCTGCCGGAACACATCCATGACACGCGCCGGCGCGGCGCCCTGGAGCAGCGCAAAGGCGTCAGGCCCTATCGCGTCGAAAACCCGCGCCCGCCGCTGCGCAAACTCCGACGCGGTGAAGTCTTTCTGGAACAGCGAGTCCTTCGGATGCAGGCCCACTGCGATGAGTGCGGCAGCATGAGCCTCCACGGGCTGCGCCTCGAATGCTTTTTCCCCGACCAGGCCGCCACTTGGAAAGCGCTGCGCTTGGCCTATCGGCGCCGCTCGTCAAGCTACTGGGACCGCTTCTGGGAAATGGGCCCGGCCTTGATCGACTATCTCACGGCCGATCCCGAACCCGTCGCGCTGTTTGTTGCCTATGGTGAACCGGCCATGCAATTCATGGAAATGGTCGATGACCGCAAACTCGCCATCCCCGCCCAAATCGGCATGGCCGCTGAAACCGAGGACGCCCTTAACGGTCTGGTCACCAAGGTGCCGATGACCTGCCTGGTTCCCGCCTATGAAGCCCAAGGCTTTGCGGCTGCCCGCGTGCTCGACCGCATCCTGGCCGGCAAAGTCGTCGCCCCCGACCAGCGCACCTTCATTGCCGAATGCGAGCTGGTGCTGCGCGAAAGTTCTAACCAAATCGTCACCTCCGATGCCTTGGTCGGGCAAATGCTCGAACATGTGCGCAAACATGCCTTCGACGTCGCCTACACGCCCGACGCGCTGGCCCATGCCTACGGCTGCTCGCTGCGCATGATCCAGATCCGCTTTCACAAAGCCCTGCGCCGCGGCGTCGCGGAAATCATCCGTGAGCAACGCACCCAGCGCGCGGTTGAACTTATCCGCAAGACCACCCTGCCGATGAAACATATCATCGAGGATTGCGGTTTTTCCTGTCACCATCAGTTGGAACGGGCCGTGCGCATGCTCCACGGCAGCAGTCCTTCCGCCCTGCGCAAGAGTTATGGCAAGGAAACCCCGGCCTAGTCCGCCCGGCCCACGCCGCCCGCGGCCGGGGCGCGCAACTCGCCGGCCCCCCAAACCACTCCGCTAGTGAGCTGGCGTCTGGGCGCCAGCACCAGCATCGTCACCGAGGAGTGTAACGAGTGCACGGGATTGTTCATTTCGCGAAATACATTGGTCTTGTTGCGAAACCCAGCAGTTTGGAATTGCATGGCAGGGGCTTTCCCCGCCATTCATGGCGGCTCAAGCGACTCATCCCAATCAACCGGCTCAAGCTATGCATCGGACACCCGCGCGCCTATCGCCAACTTAAAGGCCCTTCGAGCCCTCGGCCCATGCTGATCCAATTCCTCTTGTCACCATGCTCACCCTCCCATCCAGCCCTCGCCGCCGAGCGGATCAACCCCCCCCCGCCGAACCGCTCACCGACGACGTACTGACCACCCCGGATTTCACCCTGCGCCGACAACGCGCCATCGCCTTGGCCCGCGAGCTCCGCGGTCCGGTGGATGCCTTGATCCTGAATGACCCGCATGACATCCACTATCTATCCGGCACGCGCCACGGCATCTCCTGGCTAGTGCTGTTAGAAAACGCCGCCTTTGCCGTCTCGCGCCACATGTTGGTTAGCGAGGTGCGCGCCGAGGCGGTCGCCTGCGAGGTCCTGCTCGCCTCCAACCGCTCCACCGACCAACCCGAGCTCGAGCAATTTGTCATCGCAGAAGTGGTTAGGCGCGGGCTGACCAGCGTGGTCATCGACCCGGCCAAGCTCACCGCCCAGTCGTACCTGCGGCTCACCGACCACACGCGGGCAGCCGGCATCGGGGTGGCGAGCCTTCCCGAATGCCTGGCGAGCTTGCGCGCGGTGAAAGATTCCCACGAACTGGCGCTGACGCGCCGCTGCGTGCGGATCGCCGAACAGGCCTTCAGCGACTTGATCCAACAAGGAGCGGCCGCCTTGGTCGGGCGCAGCGAACGCGACCTGGCCGATGAACTCGAGACGCGCATGTGGGCGCTGGGTGCCGACCGCCAGGGGTTTCCGGAAACCGGCATCATCGTCGCCTGCGGTCCCAACAGCGCTTGTCCCCACCATACGCCCGGCCCGCGCCGCGTCGCCGCCGGGGAAGCCTTGCTCTTCGACTGGGGGGCCGAGTTCGCGGGTTACCGCAGCGACATCACCCGCACCGTCTTCCCTGGCAGCGTCCCCGACTTCGCGCGCCAAGCCTATCCCATCGTCGAGCAAGCCTTGCACCGCGCCGCCGCCAAACTCCGCCCCGGCGCGGCCATGGGCGATGTCGACCGCGCCGCGCGCGAAACCGTCACCGACGCCGGCTATCCCGAATTCCACTACGGCGTCGGCCATGGCTTGGGCCTCGCCATCCATGAGGCGCCTTGGTTGCGCGCCCACTCGACCGCCCGCTGCGCCACCGACATGCTGACCACCATCGAGCCCGGCATCTATCTGCCGGATGTCGGCGGCATCCGCATCGAGAACGTCTATCTGGTGACCGACGACGGCAACGAGTGCCTTGGCGAATTGCCCACCGCGCTGGAGATGATGGTCATCGCCTAGCGAGGCTTCGCGGCAGACCCAGGACCAATGACTTCAAGACGCAGAACTTGACCTAACAACAACACCTTTGGCTTTTCAAGGACTCCAGGCAAAGGCCGGTCCGCAGCGCAGCGCCGGATTCGGCAACCACCGCCTTCGGCGTGCTCCCATGAGACCTTTACCTTGCTTGTTGCTCACCGGCGCACTGACTTTGGCAGCTGCTGCGCAATTGTCCACCGCACCGGCAACCGGGGCCACCCTCGATCCGGCATCGCCGCGTCCCTCGCGCGACGCCCCCGGCCAGCCCGTCTATAAAATGGAAATCAAACCTCACTGGTTTCACCACGACACGCGCTTCTGGTATCGCAATGATCTGCGCGACGGCGCCAAGGAGTTTGTGGTGGTCGATGCGGAACTGGGCCAACGAGTTCCGGCGTTCGATCACGCCAAGCTGGCCCGCGCCTTGGCACAGGCCACCGGCCAGCAATTGCGGGCCACCCACCTGCCGTTTGCCGAAATCGCTTTCACCGAAGACGCCGCGGCCCTGTGCGTCGAACTCGCCGGCAAGACCTGGCGCTGTCAGCTAGACAGCTACGCCTGTGAGGCCGTCACCGCCACGCCTGCCACAACTCCGGCCGCCCCCAGCCGCCGCGATTCCCGACACCCGCCCAGCGAAGGCTCGCCCGATGGCCGGTGGCAGGCGTTCGTGCGGGAACAGAATGTCTATGTCCGCTCCGTGGCGGATGGCCAGGAACTGCGCTTGAGTCAGGATGGCGGCGTCGACAATGCCTATGGCCTGCTGGAATGGGCACCTGACTCCAAATCCCTCGTGGCCTGGCGCATCGAACCCGGCGAGACCAAGGAAGTCTATCGGATTCAATCGTCGCCCCCGGCTGGCGGTCGCGCAGTGCTGCAACATCAGCCCTATGCGCTGCCGGGCGACAAGTTTCCCCGCTATGAACTCAATGTGTTTCAGCCCGCCTCGAACACCCAGCTCAAGCCTGCCATCGCGCGCTTCGAAGCGGAGGACGACACGCCACTGTTGCGCTGGAACGCCGACGGCCGGCGTTTCACCTATTCCCTCATCGACCGCGGCCACCAACGCTTCCGCGTGCCCGAGGTCGACACCCAAACCGGCACCGTGCGCTGCCTCATCGACGAGCAATCCACCACCTTCATCTGGACCGCCCATACCGAGGGACTGCATTTGGAATTCGTCAATTGGTTAGACAAAACCGCCGAACTGGTGTATGCGTCCGAACGCGATGGCTGGCGTCACCTCTATCTGGTAGACACCGCCGCGGGCACCCTCAAGACCCAAATCACCCGGGGCCACTACGTGGTGCGCGGCATCCGTCGCATCGACGAGGCCAAGCGCCAGATCTGGTTTAGCGCCAGCGGTCGCGAGCCGGACCAGGACCCGTATCTGCTCCACGAGTATCGGGTCAACTTCGACGGCAGCGGGCTGCTCGACCTGACACCTGGCAACGGCACCCACAGCGTCCAGTACTCGCCCGATGGGGCCTATCTCATCGATAGCTACAGCCGCGTGGACCTGCCGCCGGTCCATGAGTTGCGCCGCAGCGCCGACGGCACCCTGCTGTGCCACCTCGAAGCGGCGGACAGCGCCGACCTGCTAGCCCAGGGCTGGCGGCAACCCGAGGTGTTCACGGCCAAGGGCCGCGATGGCACCACCGACATTTGGGGGATCATCTGCCGCCCTGCCACCTTTGACCCGGCTAGAAAATACCCGGTGCTCGAGGACATCTACGCCGGCCCGCAGGATTCCTATGTGCCGAAGGCATTCAGCACCTTGGGCCGGTTCCATGCGCTGGCCGACGAGGGCTTCATCGTCGTCCAGATCGACGGCATGGGCACCGCCAACCGCTCCAAGGCGTTTCATGATGTGTGTTGGAAAAACCTCAAGGATGCCGGCTTTGCCGACCGTATCCTCTGGCACCAGGCGGTGGCCGCCAAATACCCCGCCTATGACATCAGCCGGGTCGGTATCTTCGGCGGCTCGGCCGGTGGCCAAAACGCCGCCGGTGCCGTGTTGTTTCACCCCGAGTTCTACAAGGCTGCGTTCGCCAATTCCGGCTGTCATGACAACCGCATGGACAAAGCCTCTTGGAATGAACAGTGGATGGGTTACCCGGTCGGCCCGCAGTATGCCGAATCGTCCAACATCGAGAACGCCGCCAACCTGCAGGGACACCTGATGCTGGTGATAGGCGAGTTGGATGACAATGTGCCGCCGGAGAGCACCTATCGCTTCGTCGATGCGCTGGTGCGCGCCGGCAAGGATTTTGATTTGTTAGTTGTGCCCAACGGCGGCCACTGCGCCGGCGCGGCGTACGGCCAAAGGCGCCTCCGAGACTTTTTTCTGCGCCACCTAACCGATCAGTCGCCGCCCAATCGCAACGCCGCACCCGCCATCAGCCCCCGCTGACCTCAGACACCGTATTGGGCGGTGCGCCCGTCCACCCACTGACTGGTGATGAGGGTGGCGCGCGGACAGGCCGGCGGACCCTTTTCGCCGTGTTGTACCATCGACACCAACATGTCAACCGCAGCCTCGCCTACCAGGTCGTTGCGCTGGTCCATGCCCGCCCAATGCGAGTGGTCGGCGCGCCATTCATACTGGATCAAGCCGATGTCCCGGCCCGCCTGCAACCCGAGCTGGGTCAGCCAGCGCTCCACTTCGTGATAGAGCGTGAACACCACGTCCGCCCGCGTCTTGGCCAACCATTTGCGGAAACCCTCGACATCCTGCCGCGCCTCGCGGATCGCCGTGAACGGCACCAGCCGCGCTTCCTTGCCTAACAATTTCATCTGCCCCGTCATGTAGCCGGCGGTGAAGCGGCCCTCGATCAACTCGTCGATCACCGGATCGAGCACCAACCCCGGCCGCTTATAGCCGGCCGCCAGCGCCCGCTCGAACGCGGTGAGGGCCAGCCCGTGGTGGTCGGCACAGGCGAAGGACAAGGCCGGCTTGCGGGTGCGCACGCCGGTGACCACCGCGGGAAACTCATCCCACACCGCCGCCATCGGTTCCGGCAGATGCTTGGCCTTCATCAATCCAACGATCAAGAGGCCGCGGATTCCGCGGGCCCGCAAGATCGACAGCCAGCGCTTGACCGACAAGTCCGGGTCGTGCAACCAAAACTCGTCGAGCGCGTAGCCGAGTTGGCTCGCGCGCCGCCGACAGCCAGCGACATAATGCGGAATGGTGGGATGGCGGCTCAAGGCATGGCGGTCCTCATTGCCGTTGATGAGCGCCAAGGTCGCTTGAAAGCGCGGCGAGCGGCTTTGGCGCAACTCCGCCATCAGGCAGGCAACGGTCGGGTTGAGCCGGTAACCCATCTGTTGGGCGATGCCAACAATTCTCGCGCGCGTCGCCGCCGAAATTCTCACACTGTCGCGCAAGGCCAGGCTCACGGTGTTCTTCGAAACCCCGGCGGCGCGGGCCACTTCGCTCATCGTCGGATTCGGCATGGCGGAGCGTAGCGCAAGCCCATCCCGCTGTCCAGCACGAGGATGACTGTACTACACAATCCACCTGCTCCTGCGGCGGTGGTTCGGTGCGCTGCCGGCCTGGGATGCGCCGCGGGCCGGCGCGGTGACTTGTCTATTTCGCGAAACGATTGCCTGTGTTGCGAAGGAATGGAATCGCGTCTTGCAGAGTTGCGCGGGAACGGCTAACTGGCCGCCGTTGATTGCCGCACCCTGTTCTCATTCACCCCTCGATCCATGCGCCTCCGCCTGACCTTTCTTATACTAACGATTTCAACCACCGCCCACGCCGACGTGCGGCTGGCGGGAGTTTTCAGCGAGCACATGGTGTTGCAGCGCGGAATGGCCGTGCCGGTATGGGGGTGGGCGGCGCCCGGTGAAAAGGTCGCCGTCACCTTCGCCGGCCAGGCCTGCAGCGCACTCGCCGACAAGGACGGCAAGTGGATGACCCGGCTGGCCGCCTTGAGCGCCAGCACCACGCCGCGGGAACTGCGTGTGGCCGCGCACAATACGGTTAGCATAAGTGACGTGGTCGTCGGCGACGTGTGGCTGGGCTCAGGCCAATCCAACATGGAGTTCGCAATGCGCGATGTGCTCAATGCCAAGGAGGAAATCGCCTCGGCTAACAAACCCCTGATCCGCCTGTTCACCGTGCCACACTGTGAGAAGGCGCAAATCGCCGAGGATGTCAACGCCAAGTGGCTGACCTGTGCGCCGGACGCGGTCAGCGGATTTTCCGCCGTGTTGTACCTGTTCGGGCGCGAGATCCACGCGGAGGTCGGCGTGCCTATCGGCTTGATCCACAGTTCCGTGGGCGGCACCCGCATCGAATTGTGGACCGCGCCCGAGGGCTTGGCGCTGGTGCCCGAATTCGCCGATAAGGTCAAAGGCATCGACGACACGGAAAAGTTCTATCGGGAACAACTGCTGCCCAAGGCGCTGCCCCTGATGGAAGACTGGATTGGCCGGACCAAAACCGCCCTGGCCAACGGCACGCAGGTGCCGCTGACGCCGGACTGGCCGAATCACCCGGCACTGGAATTCAGCGGCTTGTACCGGGGCATGATCTATCCGCTTGTTCCGTTCGCGCTGCGCGGCGTGCTGTGGTATCAGGGCGAGTGGAACGGTGGTGAAAACGACATCTATGTCAAGCGCATGCAGGCGTTGATTGGCGGGTGGCGTGCGGTGTGGGGCAGTCCCGAGCTGCCGTTCTACTATGTGCAACTGGCCCGCATGCCGCAGAAGGATTGCCTCCCGTGGCAGGGCGACGGGTTGGCGCCAACCCGCGAAGCGCAACGCAAGTGCCTCGCCATCCCCCATACCGGCATGGCCACCATCATCGATTTGGAAGGCGATTCCGGTTGGCATCCGCGCAACAAGCAGGATGTGGCCAAGCGCCTGTCGCGCTGGGCCTTGCGCAATGAATACGGCCGCCACGACCTTGTCGTTAGCGGCCCGCTCTATCGGGACATGGCAGTGGAGGGATCCAAGGTGCGGCTGCATTTTGACAGTGTTGGCACGGGCCTGTTGATCGGCGCCAAAAGCGGCCCCGAGCCGCTGCAACCGACCCCTGGGCGGCCGTTGACCAATTTCGCGGTGGCGGGTGCGGACCAACACTGGGTGCGGGCCACGGCGCTCATCGACGGCAAGGATGTGCTGGTGTCGTCGCCGGAAGTGCCACAGCCGGTGGCCGTGCGCTACGCCTATTGCCAGGATCCAGTCGGCTGCAACCTCTATAACCAGGAAGGACTGCCGGCCTCCCCGTTCCGAACCGATGCTTGGTAGACCCGTGCCCCTGCCAGGCCCGCGCGCAAGAACCTGCCAGCCGCGAACGTAAACCCCACGCCTGCGCAAATCCACCCAGGTCCTTCGCCCCCATGAATCATGCCTGCATCCTGTCGCTCGGCCCGCCTTGCTGCCACACGGCCGCGCCCGCCATCCGCAACCTAACCCTCATCGCCTCCCTAACATGAATCTCAGCGCACGGTTGCCCTCGGGCCTGGTTGCAGGGTGGCTGCTGGTAAATGCAGCCGCTGCTCTAACACCAGAACAAGCATGGAACAACGAGTATGCCGAAACCCGCGGCCAGCTCGACCGGCTCAAGACGGCGGACCCGGCCCGCCGCCAGCGCCTGGCCGCCGAGGCGCTCGACCCGCAGGCCCTGGTATATCCCAGCGATGCGGATCCGCTCGACGTGGTGCTGCGGCGCAGCAGCGCGCTGAGCGAATACCTCGGGACGCGCGGATCGTTAGATGCCGCGGCAGCGGCCGATTTTGCCGCCCGGCTTGCCCGGCTCGCCGCCGCGGCCAAGCTCACCACCGCGGAGGATGGGCGCAGCAAGCTGTTTTGCGAGGTGTGCGCATTGCGCCGCAGCATCGCTTTCGCCAATCCGCTGCTCAACTTCGACTCCCTCGTGTGCATGCTCGAGCAGCCCGGCGATGGCCGCATCATCGAGCAGGCCCGCGCCATTTGGCACGGCCACAGCAATGGCGGCGGGCCGCTGATCATCGCCAACCTCAAGACCCATCCGACCACCGTCGCGCCGCTGGCCGGCGTCAAGGTGGCTGGCGGGCCATGGCAGGGCAAGGAACTGACCGGCAAGTTCTCGGGGCTCGAGCTCAGCTACGATGCCAGCGAACTGCTGTTTGCCGCCACCACTGTTGGCGAAATCTGGCATGTGTTCAGGTTCAATCTAACCACCAAGAAGCTCGAGCAGCTCACCGACGGCCCCGCCGACGACTTCGACCCCTGCCTGCTTCCCTCTGGCAGGATTGTCTTCACCTCCACGCGGCGCAGCGGCGTGGGCCGCTGCTTGCTCACGCCGCAGTCGCTGACCTACACCCTGCACTCGATGGCGGCCGACGGCTCGGACCTGATTTGTCTGAGTTTCCATGAGACCAATGAATGGGCACCGACCGTCACCCATTCCGGCAAGCTTGCCTACACCCGCTGGGACTATGTGGACCGCCACTGGGGCACGGCCCATCATTTTTGGGAGAGTTTTCCGGATGGCCGCGACCCCAGAAACTATCATGGCAACTATCCGTTGCCGTGGTCCGCGATGACGCCCGACTTGCAGCCGGATCGCTACGGCCAGGCCGGCGTCAAGCAGAGCAGCAAGCTGGTGCCGGAGGGTGTCGAAGGGTTGGTCCACTTCCGCGGGCCGCTGGGAGATTTTGTCTACCAGATGGTCGGCGGCCTGCGGGCCGGCATGGGCTATTGCGGGGCCAAGACGATTGCGGAACTGCGCATGAATTCCAAGTTCGTGCGGATCACGCATGCCTCGATGATCGAGAGCCACCCGCACGACATCACCATCACCCGCGAGAGCCCGAACTACTATTCGCCCGATTCGGAAGGGGATCAGTAAGGTCCAAATGATCTGGCTGCAGCCGACGCGGGCCGTTCTTGCGTGGCGCGCGGCGCTCGGCTATGTTCTTGCAGCAAGATTCCGCCGCAATATTCACTAACCGGAGAAAGCATGCAGATTGCGATCTGTTCATGGAGTTTCCATCGCCTGTTGGCCGCCGGCAAGCAGGACATCTTTCAGTACATCAAGGACTGCAAGGAGCTTGGGTGTACGCACCTGGACCCATGGAACGGGCACCTCGTGGGCGTAAAGGCGGGGGACCAGACCTTCTTGAATAGGCAGGACCCGACAGCGCCCAAGATGCTGCTGACGGATGCGGAGCGTGCGTATGTATCGCAAGTGAAGGCCGCGGCGGATGCGGCGGGGATGCCCTTTGGGTGCATCGCGGCGGATGGCTGCCACATTTTCGACGCGGACCTGGCGAAACGTACGGCCAACCGCGCGCGGGCCTATCGCTGGATTGAAGTCTGCACGCTGTTGGGGGCCAGGCAGATTCGCATTGATGCCGGCGGCCCGGCGGACATGCCGCCCGACGCTTATGCCGTCATCAAGGAGGGCTTCCTCGACTTGATCGCCCGCGCCAAGGCCCGCGGCGTCGAGATGATCACCGAAAACCACATCGGTCCGACCAACCGCCTGGAGAACGTCCTGAAGATCATGACCGACATCCCCACGCTGGGGTTGCTGTGGGACTCGCACAACTGGCAGCCGCAGACTACGATCCCGGAAGCCCGCCAGCAGACGGTGCGGTTTGCCAAGGCCACGCATTTCAAGACGTTTACCTTTGATGATGCCGGCAACGAGATCACGCCCGGCGCCGATGTCGCCGGCGCGATGCAGTTGCTCAAGGATTCCGGCTACCGCGGCTGCTGGGGTGTTGAAAGCGTGCCCAAGGACGGCGACGAAATCGGCGCGGCGCGCAAGACCATTGCCCTAATCAAGAAGATCGCCGACTGATCCACAGATCGAAAAAGTATCTGTGTCATCTGTGTCATCTGTGTCATCTGTGGATAAAAAAGCGGTCGCAAAGAAAAGGAACTCACCATGGCTCAAATTCGCATCGGCGTCATCGGCTGCGGCCAGATTGCCCAGCACCATTTTGAAACGTACTCCAAGATACCCGATGCGCAGGTCGTGGCCTGCTGCGACATCCGCCCGGCGGCGCTGGAGGCATCCGCCACCAAATGGAAAGTGGAGACCAAGTACGAGAACTTCCGCGACTTGCTCAAACGCACGGATATCGACGCCGTCGACGTCTGCCTGCACAACAACTATCACGCGCCGATGACCATCGCCGCCCTCGAGGCCGGCAAGCATGTCTACTGCGAAAAACCCATGGCCGGGGCGTACCGCGACGCCGTGACCATGATCGAAACGGCGCAAAAGCTAGGCAAGAAACTGCACATTCAACTCTCCACGCTCTACGCACCCGAGACCCGCGCCGCGCGCGAGCTCATCGCCGCCGGCGAACTCGGCGAGCTGTACCACGCACGCTCCACCGGCTTCCGCCGCCGCGGCCGCCCTTTCGTCGATGGCTACGGCTCCGAGACCTTCGTGCAGAAGGCCATCTCCGCCGGCGGGGCCCTCTATGACATGGGCGTCTACCACATCTCGCAGCTCTTGTATCTGCTGGGCAATCCGACCGTCGAACGCGTCACCGGCAAGACGTACCAGAAAACGCCCATGAACGAGACCCGCCGCAAGTCCGCCGGCTACAGCGTCGAGGAACTCGGCACCGGCTTCGTCCGCTTCGCCGGCGACATCTCCATGGACATCATCGAGGCCTGGGCCATCAACCTCGACTCGCTGGAGGGCTCCTCCCTCGTCGGCTCCCACGGCGGCGTCCGCCTCACGCCCTTCGGCTTCTTCCGCGGCACCGGCGAACTCGACCTCAACTCCACGGTCAACCTGGAATCCGCGAAGTTCCGCTGGCAGAACGTCACCAAGGACTGGGACCTTTACGCCTCCTCGCAGCACCACTGGATTTCCGTGCTCCAGGACAAGGTCGCGCCGATCCCCACCGCGGCCATCGCGCTTAACACCATGCTCATCCAGGAAGGCATCTACCTCTCCGAGAAACTCGGCCGCGAAGTGACCGCCGACGAAATCCGCGAAAAGTCCGTGAGCATCGCCGTCAAGCTGTAAACACGCCAACGGCGGCGCAAAATAAGCAACGGCGCGGCGACCTTTCGGGGTCGCCGCGCCGTCTTCATTGCATCCCAGTGACGCCCGGCCGCAGGCCTTACAGCATCCCCTTGACCATCTCCCGCTCCTCCACCAGTTCCTTATTGGTCGCGGCGATCTTGCTCTTGGCAAAATCGTCCATCGCCAAACCCTTGATGACCTCAAAGCTCCCCGGCGTCGTCGTCCGCACCGGTAGGCCTGCCCACACGTTGGGGTCAAACCCGTACTCGCCGTTGCTCTTGACCGCCACGGAATGCACCTTGCCGGGCGTGACCAGGTCGCGCACATGGTCGACCAGGGCATTGGCCGCCGACGCCGCGCTGCTCAACCCCCGCGCCGCGATGATCGCCGCCCCGCGCTTCCCCACCGTCTCGCAGAACGGCCCCTGCAGCCACGGCCCATCCTTGATTACTTCCGCCGCCGGCTTGCCGCCAATCTTCGCCAACCCAAACGCCGGGAACATCGAAGGCGAGTGATTGCCGAAAATATACACATCCTTCACGTCGTTGACGCTTACGCCCGCCTTCTTGGCCAACTGCGTCCGCGCCCGGTTCTCATCCAGCCGCACCATCGCCGTAAACCGCTCCGCCCCCAGCCGCTTGCACTGGCTGGCCGCAATCA
>Ga0118677_10010242_pt1 | contig 14386 bp, 11 predicted proteins | sample AliMusrvi5mmetaG_FD_86154 | JGI IMG/M metagenome (GOLD analysis project Ga0118677, IMG submission 86154) | reverse complement strand
GTCATGATAAAACGCGGATATTCCCAGTATCGCGGTCATTCGTGGGGCTATGGGTAGGACCGTCGAGCCGATCTGTCAAGGGCGGCCCAACCGAATCCGCCGGCAGGGCAGGGCGGATTTTACACGGTGATCCGCCACGCGGATTATTCTTCTGGTGGCAGAGCGCACATGGATTTCCGAGATAGAGCCGTCCGGCTCGAAGGCCGGACGACGCCCCCCACAGAACTCAGGGTACGACCTCAAAACGGTGGTTCATCATTGCCCCCCCAAGCGCCACGGAGATCTTCCGGCGACGGCTCGGGACCGCCCGGGGCGCTTCCAGAATCCGCCGGGCGGGCAGGCGCAGCAGGAGTGCCTTTAGACCCTTGGATTTTCCAGCAGGAGAGGTTGACGAAATACTTGCCATTGTACTCGTTGCCGCGGATATCAAAGCTGACTGCCACGTCCTGCCCGACTTCAAAGGGGTCGAGCAAGGCGCACTTGTCCTTGACGATCTCGAACTTGAGATCCTGCGGAAACTTATCCGCCACAGTGGTGACCACGAACTCACGCTTGGTGAAGCCACTGGCGAACGACTGGACCTCACCGATCCACTTCAACTTTCCGGAGGTCTCGTACATGAGCGGAGTGTCACAAAGTTGGCGGCGATGTCAAACACCTTGCGGCACCAACTGGATTTGTGCGCTCAGAGGCTGAGATTTCTGCAATCTCGTCTCGACATTCCCTACCTGATTCAGGCACTGCCTCTGCGCCACCCACACATCGGCTCCCGCACCCCACCATGGAAACCCAGCTTATCATCCCCCGCTCGCATGAACCGAGCCCTATCTCCGAAATTCTTGAAGCCCTCCGCAAGGCGTACTTCAAGCCCACCCACGAAAGCAAGGTATGGGGGGACTGGATCCATCTCTACGGCTGCCGAAGCGTCATCTGCATTGAAAGCACCAGCGGCCTCTGCCGTGCCGCCACCATCGAACACGGCGAAGGTGAGGAGGAAGGTGAACCCGTCACATCAATCCTCCATGCGTTCGGCACGCTCGGCTGGCACGGCGTCGATGAGAATGGCGAGTACCCGCTTATTTCGGGGACCGGCCAGTGAGGCAGTAAGTGTGGTTTGCCCCGGGTCAGCCAATGATGGCGGGGTAGTTTGCGCCCATTCAGAGTTGCCTGCTGTAGCACGCGAAGAAGTGAGGGACCGGTGGATTTTGGGTGTCGTCGTAGGCCTCAAAGGCAACTTCCCTGAGCCCGGCACAGACGAATCCATCGATTTCCGCCCGGTCGAGAGGGAGTGGAAATTCGTCTTCCTTTTCCCCGGCCTGCCGGCTTCGACACGAGACCAGAACAGTTCCGCCGGGAGCCACAAGGTCCGCTATTGCGTTCAAAGCCCGCAGGCGGAATTCACCGGGCAACACCTGTATCGTGTTGCATTCGAAAACCAAGTCAAAGCAGCGGGTTAAATCCGGTGGATAGGCGAACAGATCCATCACCCGGTAATCAACGCTGCTTTCGGGATAACGCTTTCGACAGAGGTCGATAGCCGCCGGGGAGATATCGAAGGCCACGACTTGATAGCCGTGGGCCGCCATTGCCTCTGCGTCATCTCCCACGCCGCAACCGACAGTGACAGCCCTCAGACCTTTGTCAGAAACCGGGTGTCCCTCAAGCCAGGACATCAGATGCGGACTGGGAACCAAGTCCGCCCAGAACACCGCCCTGAAGTCGCCTTGGGCAGCGCGGTACACCTGATCACACCATCCAGTGGGATCGCCTCGGTCCTGAAAACTTGCCACCATGCGCAGGAATTCACGTCTTGCAGTTTCATCCATCATAACTGGGGCTTGTTCATACAACATGGGTTGTACTTGCGCCCACTTCCGCAGGGGCAAAGTTCGTTGCGTCCGATCTGGGGTGCCGCTTTGGCCTGGGCAAGACCCCGGCACGTCAGGCGCGCATCTGTTGCAACATGTCGTCTTTGTCGTAAATCTCCCACGCCTCCGCCAGTTTGGCATTGTCGATTCGGAATGTGCTGATGGCTGGCAAGCGGACGGTGTTGCCCCTGGGCATGATGCCGGCGAACTCACCGATGTGTTGGAACGTCACCACAAAATGGCAGTCCACTTTATCGCCTTCGGCAATCATGAACTCGATATCAATTCTCATGCCGCTAAAGATGCCGCCAAGGATGTCCTTGAAAAATCGGTGGACACCTGCCGGGCCGGGGGGCAGGTCGGGCGGCATGTGATGATCCACGAACGTGTCGCTGACCACCTGTCCAATTCCGGACAGGTCGCCGGTTACCTCGGTGTAATACCGTCGAACCAGAGTCTTGTTTTCTTCTAACATGAGGGGTCTCCTTTTTGATTAAGATGTGTGCACCAGTGCTTATCCCAATCCAGCGCTCTCAGCAACAAGAAAACGAAACGCTGCTGCCCGAATAGCAACTGCTCAAATTGACAGTCTTGGGCGTCACGGTGGAGTGAGGGCGACGAGGACAAAGGCGGTGCCAAGGCAGAGCGCATAGAAAACGTGGAGCACTCCGTTGTAGCGCACGAAACGGATGCGCTCGGTCTCGGTGAGTGCTTCGGGAGTGGCCATGGCTTTTGCTTCGAGGCGGCCGAATGTCGCCAAGTGGATAGCCAACCAGAGCGGGGCACCGATGACGGCAGCGGCGAGGGCCAGCGAGGCACCGCGCCCGGCCAGCCATGCGACGACAGCGAACAGACTGATGCTGAGAAAATGCAAAGCGAAGACAGCCCAGTAAACCACGATGCGCGTCAGATAGCGCTTTCGATAACCATCGAGCAGGCTATGGAGTTCTGCCGGACGGCGCTCGTCGATGAGCCACGTCAGGATCGTTCCGAGAACGACCGTGTGGGCAGCCATCGCCCCGGCAACGAGGCCGGAGCCAACCAAGGCAAGAAGGCGGATTGTCGAGTACAAGGACATGTCAGTGAATGCTTTTCAAGGATTCTAGTGGCGGGTGATCTGCAAGCGCATGAGTCCGTTGCCACCAGAGGCGCGTGGCAGTTTCACCTCGTGGGTTTGCAAGGTGCCGTTAGTGGCAATCACGGTATCAGTGAAGCCGCTGGGCGCACTGGCATCGCCGGGAGCGAACCATTTGCCCGGGGGAATGAGGGCTTGCGCGGTGAAAGTGATATCGGTGAGAGTGGTGTCGCATTGATAGCGAAGAATGAAGTTAGTGGCGGTGAAGGAGGCGGCGGGCATCCGCGGTGCGGGATCGTTGGCTACGAGCGGAGATGTTCCGAAGACGTATTCAATGAAATTGGATCTGCCATCGTGATCGAAGTCCGCGTCCGGATGATTGCCGATGGTGCCTGCAGCTAGTCCGTTAGAGACTTCAATATTTGAGACCCAGGCTGCGTAGGTGGGGGGAGACGGGGAACTCACCAATGTTAGATAAGACGGCGGGAACCCCCGGCCAGAGATGACCGGTGCCAGTGACATCAGATAGGTTCCAGCGCTTGGGCTGAAGGTGGCACTGGTGCCGCTGAGCGACTGACTCACGTTGTTGCCAAGGGTAGCCGTGCCGGAGAAGTTGATGGCATCGATGAACCAACCAACGATGTCCCCGGAGGTGGTGAAGTAGCTGCCTCCTGCAAAATTGAGCAGAAATCTAACGTGAAACGCTTTACCCGTCATGCTGCTGAGTGCTGCGGAGCGGAGGGTAAAGCCGGATTCGCCGGAGGTGCCGCTTCCGGTTTGGGTGAAGACATCCTGCCAAACGAGGCTGCCTTCCTCCTTGACTTGGACTTTGAATTGCTCGGATGGGGTGGCGTAGCGGATCCGGCTTTGAAACGAGAGGCTCGGCGAAGATTGGCCGTAATAGAGCGGGTTGAGTTGCAGCGATTGAATCGCGCCGGTGGAGTTTTCGAGATGGAAGGCGGCCGAGCCTTGCTGTTTCACATTGCTGTTGAGCACGGAATACGTGCCCGTGGTCGCCGTCGTAATGTTGGTTAGATCCTCGCAATTTTCCGCCGCCGCCGCCGCGAGGGACCAGCGGTTCCAAGTATAGCCCGTCGCCCCACCCACCGGGTTGAAAGTAAGTGTGTACGGGCTATCCGCCGCAGCACTCGCAGAACTCGTGATCTGCGGCGGCACGTAGCTCAGTCGCAAATCCGCCTTGGCATTGGTCGATGCCGGCACCACCAAATTAACCGTCTGATTGATATTCAATCCGGAAAATGTCACCGTGCGGGTGGCTGCACTGCTCGGCAACGGCACCGCCCACCCACCACCACTCGCTGTAGTGCAAGAGAAACTCGCGCCGCTCACCGTGACGGTCAGGCCGGCAATCCCCTCCCCAACATCATAAAAATTGTTGCCATTGAGGTCGTAATAGGCCACCCCGGTGCCAAGCGTCGGGTTAGCGGTGCTGGTTCCAAAATCCTGGGTGACCAACTGCGGGCCGGTTGCGCCGTTGGAGCCGAAAACCACGCCCACGCCAACTTCGTGGAAGGCCGCATTGTGAATGTTCAGCCGATGACCGCGCCCGGCCAGCATGCCGCCGGTACCGCCAGTTCCCCAATCCACCTGAAAGCCGGCGTGGCCGAACCAGACGCTTTTGACGTAAGCAAAGACGTTTTCACCGATTGTGGAAATCGAATAGCCCGTTGCAGCAATCCGGCTTTGAAACGTATTGACGGGGTTGGTTTCATCGTGCGACTGGGTGGCGTTGGCCAGCATCCACGCCGTGTGCCCACGCGCTGAAGTCGTCAGCTTCGCGTTAGGTGCCACCGGTGCCGCCGCCCCTAGAACACTGAACTCACTCTTCATCAACGTTAGGTCCACCCCAAATTGCGTGTAAGCACTCAGCACATCCGGATCGGTCGTGGTGGCCATTCGAATGCTCTCGGCGACCGGATCGGCACGGGCCCGGTTGATATATTCGATATACAATTGCTCCTCTGCGCTGGGGTTGCCGAAGTTGTACACCGTCTGGCCCTGGCAAACCGCCGCCAACAGCAGCCACCCCCAGAGAAACAGCAATAATCGGTGGGCACGGGTGGGTTGGCTAGGTTTCATGAACTCCATTTTTCAAGAAACCATCAACCTGGCATTTTGGCAAATGCCGCTCCTTGGCCGTTGCCCGCGTTTCTTTCGCAGCGACTGCCACATCCCCCTCCCCAGAACCCGGCGCAGGGGTGAACCCTCAGAACACCCGACATCATGCTAGAACCCACGTGGCTGATACCCTTGAAATCAAGGCTTTACTCGTATTCCAAGCGATAATCGAGTTGCTCGACGGCGCTGGTGATCGTGCCTTTGAATTGATCGAAATCAGCGAGGCGCACGGCCCAGCGATAGGTCCTGGAGCCATCGGGGTGCTCATCGACGTGATAGGAACCGGACCAGCCGAGGGGTGCCGGGGGTTGCTGGACCTGGACGATTTTGGCGACATGGCGCCGGGTGGTAAACTCAGCGGTCATGCAGGTTTCCTCGCGGTCGTACTGCTCGGCGCACCATTGACGCAGGGCGTAAGTGCCGGCTCCGCGCAGCACAAACAAATCCTTGCCCACCCATTGCTTCCAATCCTCGGGGACTGCTATTTTCACCGGCCACCACTGGGCGGGTGCGTGAATGGTGACGGTATCGGCGGCGACGGTGCTGCGGGCTGGTGCCGAGCGCAGCGGGCCGGGCAGGCGGGGCGCGAAGGCCGGATCGCCAAACTGTGTGCGGATGCGGAGTTGATAGCCGTAGGCACCGCCGGGGCCCTCGTGGTGGTCGAGGACGGTGACGAGGGCACTGTTGATCGAGCGGCGATGAGCCTGGCCAATCGTTAGACCGGAAAGGATGCCGTTCCAAAATTCCATGCGTTGGAGTTCTTGGGGCGCGCAGCCCTCCCGCGAGTTGCCGGCAAACGCAACGGCTCCCTTGCGGAACAAGCGAGCGACGACCGAGTGGTCATCCGCCTCGCGATCCAGCGCGGCGGTCAGGCAGCCGCCTGATTCGACGAGCACCGGGGCGAGCAGCACCTCGGCATCCCAGCCGAAGGTGTGCCCGAGTTCGCGCCACCATGAGTGGTCCGTGTGTGTTAGAATGGCACAGTGGGCCGCCGGCGAATCCTGCTCAAACGTCTGCGCACGCTTGCCTTTCTTGCCCTCCGCCGGTGGCTCCAGCCACTTCAACTCGTTCTCAGTGTGCCGGAACGAGGCGTCGAACCCAACATTTTCAAATAATTTGCCATAGCTATTTTCCCAGCGAGCTTGGCAAGCGCGGTCCTGCCACTCAGGATCTAGCAGCGATGCGTAGGTCAGCACGCGGCTGGCATAGAGGGTGGCGAACGAGGCGCTTTCGGCGACCACGCGGGCGACGCCGATGGCAGCAAAGCGATTATCTCCGACGTTGGAAAATGGCAGGTCTGACGTTTGTTCCTCGACGATGCCGCCGTGCCCAATGATTGCCTGCGGCAGTGCATCGGGAAACCCGATGAGACAGAGGTGCTCCGGCGGCGCACCAAGCGTCCGGTAGTAGCCGCCAAGGTCCCCGACGAGCTGAGCAGCCGGTGGCCAGCTCAGGCGAACGTCCGCCTTACCCGGGCCGTTGCTGCTGCCAAGGGTGATCACATATCTCTTGCCATCGAGCTCCACCGCATCGCCGGTGACAAATGGACCTTCGCCGGGACCCCTACATTTTCCGTCGCCATCGACGTCAATGTTGACCCTCAGACCGTGGTTGCCCGAGCCTCCGGTGACGATAAACGCGTGCTGTGGCCCGCCCAAGGCGATGTTGCCGGACTTCGGTTTGGCCTCGGAAGGTGGCAGGCCGACCGGAAGTTCGCCACTCATCTCGGTGCCGCTGAACGGGATTTTCCACTGCACCTCGTATGCCAGAGGCGCTACCAATCCGTCGCGGCCAGCTGCCAGCAGGGCCCCGGCCAGCGAAACTTTCTTGATGACCGCGTGGCTGCGGTCCAGGGGATTGAGGGCGGCCAAATACGAAACTTTCAGACCGCGTCCACTCACCCAAGCCATGACCTCGGTGGCCCCGGCGAGTGTCGTGACATGCGGCGTCAGCTGTTTGAGTGACGGCAGTGCGGCGGCGGGTGTGCCGATCGCGATCAGCTCGCGAGCCTTGAGACGTTGCAATTCATGGGTCGTTTGTGGCGTCAATCCTTGGGCAGTCGTGAAAAGCAGCGGAGCATGCAGGCGGGCCGCAAGCGGCGCGGCTACCAATCCTGCCGCGTAGTCGTCTTGTGCACAGATGACCGCCATCGCACACTCATGCCAGAATTTAGCGCTCAACTGGCACGCGGCCTCATCGGCGGAGGCAGCGGGCATGGCTTCGCAGTGACGCCCGCCGACCTGCGCCCCTTCGGCAGAGCCGCCGAGCCGACACACGGCATCGGGGCGATACCGGCGCAGATAATCCTCAATTTCCGGCGAGAGATTTTCCGATGCATCCAGCGCGACGAGCGAAGGCGCACCACCGTTAGCCCGGCAAGCCGCTGGCACCGCCGCCAAAAACGCCATGTCCTGCCATGCTGGCTCACCCGGCAACGCAATCAGCAAGGTGGTCCGGGTGGCCGCCGGGGCGGCTGCCGGATTCGGGTTGGTCGGCACATGATTCGCCGACTCGGCGGACGCAGCCCACAGCGGGGCAGCAATCAACCATCCCAGAGCCGCGACACTGAATTTCCAAAATTGAGTCGTAACCATTGAGCTGGCTGCTACTTCCCCAAGCTTGGCTATATTTCACCCAATCGCGTGGGAAGTCGCTCAGACACGCCTGGGGCTCCCTCAAATTGCGCTCTCAGCCCTTCAGCGCCTCATCGAGCCAGGCGAGGAGTTTTTTGCGGTAGGCACCATGGTCGCGCACCAAAGAATCCCCGTGGTGGCCGTCCTTGACTTCGAACAGGGTTTTGGGCTCACCCGCAATTTTGAATAACAAACGCCCCTGCGCCACCGGCACCAACTCGTCCTTCGTTCCATGCACAATAAGCAGTGGAACCGGGGCAATCTTGCGAATGGCATCCTTGGGTGCCCATTCATCCGTGACAAGATTGGCCCCCACCTGGCCGGCCATGGTTTGGGCCATCGCCAGATACGAGGAAAATGCGGCGTCGCTGATGACCGCCCGCAAGCCTTTGACCGGTGCCTCGCCCAGCGCCGCAAGCGATTTCGCCCCGCCTAAACTGTGCCCGTAAGAAACCAACTTGTCCCCATTCACGTCGCTCCGCGTCTTCACATACGCAAAGGCCGCCCTCACATCATCGAGCATCCCTCGCCGGTCCACCGTCCCACCGGATGACCCAAACCCACGGTAATCATACGTCAGCACGTTGTAGCCAGCTTCCGCAAACCACATCACAAACCCGAGGTGATGACCGATCGATCCCGTATTGCCATGCGAAAATACCACCGTCGCCTTCGCTGCCTTCCCCTGTGCCGGCATGAACCAAGCGTGCAGCTTCGTCCCGTCCTTCGACTTGAAATTCACATCCTCGTACTTCAATCCCCAGTCCTTCGGGGTGGCTGGCACATCGTGAGTCGGAAAATAAAATAACTGATTGCCACCATGTTTTCCTAACAAAGCTTCCGCTAGCCGCGACAGGTCGTCGCTCACCACCTGCGGCCTGGGCGCGGCATCCTCGCCACAAGCCAGCCCGATCACCCCCAGCCACATCAGCAATGCTCCATAGTGCATGCCCGAGTCAACCTTCACCCTGCGGCTTTGTCCACAAAAACCTGTGCTCCTCCCATGGCACATCAAGGCGGCTTTTTGCACGGAGCCTGGACGATGGGACCGATGATTTCCAAAAGAATTGCGCCGATCTACCCGCCGACGGGAAGAATTGGCTCCAGAGGATTGAGGATTGAGGGAGTGATCGCCTACCTGTTTTTGCCCTCGAAGTATTCCTCGATTTCCTCGAGTGTCTTGCCCTTGGTTTCTGGCAGGAAAAACGCGGCGGTGACGAAGTAGATGACGGTGCAGGCGGCCCAGAAAAGGAACATCGCGAAGTATCCGTAGTTGCCGACCACCGGCAGGAAGACCGCAGCGATGGCCGTGGCCACCCCTTGGTTGACCAGCAGCGCGATGCCCATGCCGGCGGAACGAATTCGCGTCGGCATCAGTTCGGATAGGGCCAGCCACACGCATACGCCGGGGCCAACCGAGAAGGACGCGATGAAGAAGGCGATGCAGAGGGCGGCGAGGATGCCACTTTGTTTGCCGGGGATGGGCCCGATTTTGGCCCGCTTGATCTCCAGCGGCAATTCTTCCTTGTCCTTGGCGTCCTGCGCAATCGAAATGGTCTGGCTTTGGGTGATCATCGCCGCGTTGGCCAGAGTGGCCCGCTCAACCTTGCTGAGATTGCCTAACACCAACTGCGCCTGATCCACCACCGCCTTTTCCTTGGGGCTGAGTTTTTCAAGATCGACGGCCTTGAGGGCTTTCGCCTGATCCAGCAGCTCGCGGGCCTCCGGTGCCAGCTTGCCGAGGATCCCATCGGCCGCCGTGAGAATCTTGGTGGATTCTTCGGTGGGCATGAACGCAGTGGATACCTGTTGCTTGCTGCCATAGTTAGAGAGCACGCTGATCTGCACCACCTCGCCGGCTGGCTGGCTGGCGAATTTCACCTTGGTGATGTCCAGTTCCAGTCGGTTGCCCTTGATCATCGCCACGACTTCCTGGCCGACGTCATGGCGCTTGGATTCGATGCTATAAAACACCGCGGCCAGAGCGATAAGTGAAACAATGATCCCGGATGTGCCCAATTTCAGCAGGTAGGTGCGGCCTTTGCGCTCGACTAGCAACACCGCCACGATGGTCATCAGGCAGTTGAGGATTTTGATCGCGGTTCCGCTGTTAGACGCGGCCAGCGCGTCCAAGCCGGCCTGTTGCAGAATGATGGTCATGAACTGCAAGATCGAGTTGATGCCGGTCGCCTGATTGCAACCCAGAATGATGCAGGCGAGCACAAACGGAATCACATACTTGCGGGCGGTGAAAATTTCGCCCATGGACTCGACGAAGGTCATCTGGGGTTTGGCCCGTTCGTTTGCCATCGAGCTGGCCATTTCCATGATCTCGAGTTCCGCCTCGTCCGGGGTGCGGCTTTTCAGCAGCGCGGCGCGCGCCGCGTCGATCTTGCCCCGCCGGAACAGCCAGCGCGGTGATTCACTCACCATGAAACTGCCCGCCAAAAATACCAGCCCCGGATAAACCACAGTTAGAAACATGCTGCGCCATGCGTGGTCCGCCACCTGCAGGATGGCCTCTTGGTTGGTGCCTGCCGCCTCGGTGGCCGCCTCGGCATTGCCGATGAAATAGCGGCCGACGAATGCCGCCAGGACGATTCCGAAGGTGAGCATGAACTGGAAAATCGCGGTGCCGGACCCGCGGCTGCGAGCCACCAGGGATTCTGCGAGATAGAGGGGCACCACCACCGCGATGACCCCGCCGCTCATTCCTTGCAACAAACGCCCGAGCATCAGCGGCACATAACTTTGACTCGAAAAAATGATCGCCACGCTGGCCACGAACATCAGCGCACTCACAACCATCATCTTCTTGCGGCCCAGCCAGTCCGCCAGAAAGCCGGCCACGACCGAGCCGAGCAGCGAGCCGGCCAGCACCGCCGCCACGATGTAGGAGGTTTGCTGTTCGCTGAGTTTGATCGCTTTGTTCAAATACGGCAGCGCCGGGTCGATCACCCCGATGTCAATCCCGTACAGCAGCCCGCCCATGCCAGCAATGAATAACAAGAAATAAACCGCAAGGGATTGGCCAGGCGGACGACTCGGATGCGATGTTTTTTGACTCATGCGGTGCGTGAAACTTCAAGGATTCTTCATGGTAAACTGGAACCCGACAATCCCGGATTTCGGGAATTTTGCGTTTGGAGGCTCCAACTGCCAGCAAATCCCCTTGCATCCAGCCGAAAACCGCCCTAGCCTTCCGCCCCATGGTGACGATGCCAACCCATTTCAGGCGCTCTCCGGCACTTTTGCTGGTAGCTGTGGCGTTGTGTTCTGCCGGGTTAGGTAGTGGCGGTTTCGGGCAGACTCCGGCAGCGGCACAGGCGGCCCAGTTCGACCCCTCAGACGTCTATTTTCAGGCGTATTTGGAAATTCGATCGGCGGAGCAATACGAGGCGGACGAGAATTTTCCCGAGGCGCTGGCGAAGCTTGAGCAGGCGACCAAGCTCCTCAAATCCGTCGCCACCTATTACCCGAAGTGGAAGCCGGAGATGGTCGCCGGGCGTGCCGCCAAGACCCAGGAATCCCTCGCTCAAGTCCGCCCCAAGGCCGACGCCCAGCGCAACAAGGAGCAGCGCGTGGTCGCCGAACTCGAAGGTGGCCAGAAAACCCCAGGACGGGCCGCCAACCCGTCGCCAGCAACCTCCCCGCCCGGAATTCCCAAGGTGGACCCCTTGACCGAGCGCCGCCTCAATGAGAACGATGCGGAGGTCGAGCGCCTGCGGAAACTCATCCACGACTCGATGACCCCACCTGCGGAAGTGGCCCGCAACGCCGAGCGGGTGCGGGACCTGGAGCGATTGCGTGACTCGCTCAAGGAGCAACTGCGTGCCGCCGAGGCCAACGCCGCCACCCTCCGCTCGAAGCTGGCTAAATCGCCGGTCGAAAACGAAGTCAACGGGCTCAACCAGCGCATCGAAAAACTCGAACAAGAGCGCGAGGCGATGGCCATGGCGCTCACCCAAAGCCGCAGCGAGCACACGCAGACCTTATCCAAGGTGGCGATTCTGGAAGCTGATCTCAAAGGGGTGCAGCAGCGCGCTGCGGACCTCCAGCGCGATCTCGAACTCCAGCGCAAAACGTCCAACGCCACCGTCGCCGGCATGCGCCGCCAACTCCTGTCACTCCAAGAGTCCCTCACAAAAAAAACCCAGGAACTCGCCTCCGCCAACCAACAAATCAGCGGCCTCAAACAACAACTCGAGCAAAGCCACGACGCCTTCACCCAACTCCGCGATGAACGCGACGGACTCATCGCCGAGCGCGACCAAATGAAGGCCCTCCTCAAACTCAACGAAGCTGGCCGCGTCCAGGAACTCATCGAACAAAATATGGGCCTCGCCAAAAATTTGCGCGAGGCTAACGAGAGGATCGAAGCGGTTCACCGAGACAACAACGCCACCAAGGACGACTTCACGGATGCGCTGCGCGACCTCGCCGTGGCCAAGTCCCAGATCAACCGCCTCAATCAGGAACGGCGCGCCCAGGACAAGCGCCTGGCCGATCTCGAAAGCCGTCTCAAGCAGGAACAATCGAACCTAGCCGAAAATCAATCGTCGGCCGATCCCGCCGAAATTGAAACCTTGCGCAGTATCATCAAGCGCCAAATCATCACCCAGGAACGCCGCCATCAGGCGAGCAAAATCCTCATCGAAGCCGCCAAACAACTCGGCTCCTCCGATGAAAACGTCAGCAGCGCCATCACCTTGCTCGAAGGAGATGAAATCCCCCTCTCCATCGACGAACAGCGCCTCCTCGCCGGTCCCGCCGATATCGAACTCATGGCCCCCTCAGCCATGGATCCCGAAACCGGCCCGCGCTCCGGCCTCCGCCCTAATAAAAATATCGAGGTCTATGACCGCGCCGCCACCAAGGCATTTGCCTCCGAGCGCCTGCTGCCAGCCCGCGAATTGTTCCAACTGATCCTCGAAGACCACCCAGGCCACGTATCCTCACTCTGCAAACTCGGCGTCGTTAACCTCCGCCTCAACGACCCCGCCGCCGCCATTGATACCTTCCGCCGCGCCGTCGAACTCGATGACGATAACCCCTATGCCCACCGCATGCTCGGCCTCGCCTTGATGACCCTCGGCGACCTCCCCGCCGCAGATCGCCAAGTGCGCCGCAGCGTCGCCCTCGCCCCAGACGACGCCAAGAGCCAAAACCTTCTCGCCACCATTGCCTATCGGCTCGGCCACCTCACGGAAAGCGAAGCGCTCTACAAGGCCGCCATAGCTGCCGATCCCATCCCCAGCGAACCCTACTTCAATCTCGCCGTGCTGTGTGCCCGCAGCAAGCGCTTCGAGGAGGCTCGCAGTTACTATCAACAAGCCCTCGAGCGCGGTGCCCTCCCCGATGCCGCCCTCGAACAAACCATCGCAGCTCACTAACAATTGGTTATTTGAAAGCTCTCCAGCTTCTTTCCTTATGTTCCGCTCCGTCCTACTGCTGATGCCGCTTATCTTCATCATTTCTTGCGGTACCCAGCCATCCGCCGACACGGCTGCCGCCCCTGCAGCGGCCTCAGCGACGCCCGCCAAATCCATGTCGCAACGATTCAACGGGCCGGCCGTCAAACAAAACGCCGACGGCAAATGGAGCGATGACGTGAAAAAATCCAGCGCGTTTGATAGCGACCGGAAGTCGGCCTATTTCACCGAGAAATCGAGCATCGCCAAATCTTACAAGACCAGCGAATACAGCAAAACCGAATGGGGCGGCAAGATCAAGGAAGTGCCGAAGCAAACGTTTGGCGGCAATACCGATGGCAGCCGCTTTCAGACTTCGTCGCACATCCAACACGACAACGCCCATGAGTCTAACGCCGCTGCGGCCGCCATTCCCGATAACTACAAGACCGGCGACTTCAAGACCTCCACCGCCCATGAGGAAGGGGCCAAGCGCCTCGACAAACCGTCTAACGCCCAAGTGGACCAGCGCCGCAGGGTTTTCCCCGAACCGGAAGTCAGCAGTTGGAAGCAACAGCGCTCCCTCGATATGAAAACCACCAGAACCCTGCTGGGCCGCAACGCCAGCCAGGAGTAATCGCCAGAATCTCAGATGCGTCGCCTGTGAAGAATAGTTTGAGATTTTTCTTGCGGCCCGGCTCACAGCACTTATAGCAGCCCTGCGCAGCGGCAACGCTGCCACCGCCCGGCCGCTTGAAAGGCCGGGCCCTTGTCCGGTCTTCATCGATGAGAGAGATTGTTTGAGGTTTCTTCTATCGCTCATCACCCCGCCAGCCGCCGATCCACGGTTAGAGCTGGCAATTTAGACCCACATGACCCCGACTCCATTCGAGGCGTTGCCACTGGCTGCGCCCCTCCACCGCGTTTTGCGCGAACTCCAATACTCCGTGCCCACGCCGATCCAGGCCCAAGCCATCCCACTGCTGCTGCAAGGCCGCGATCTGCTAGGCTGCGCCCAGACAGGCACCGGCAAAACCGCCGGCTTCGCCTTGCCGATCCTCCATGCGCTCCACCTGCAACCCCGCCAGGTCCGCCCGCGCTCCTGCCGCACCTTGGTGCTAGCTCCCACCCGCGAACTCGCCGGCCAAGTCGGCAAAAGCTTCGCCACTTATGGCAAACACGTCAATTTCCGCCAAACCCTGGTGTACGGCGGCGTCGGCCAGGTACCACAGGTCAATGCCATGCGCGGCGGCGTCGATG
>Ga0118677_10010240_pt1 | contig 14390 bp, 5 predicted proteins | sample AliMusrvi5mmetaG_FD_86154 | JGI IMG/M metagenome (GOLD analysis project Ga0118677, IMG submission 86154) | reverse complement strand
GCCCGACCCCTTCACCCCAGCTCAGACCCCAAAGACGGCTCGTGCTTCTCCGGAAAGACGGCTGCAAATTGATAGCGCAATCCAAGTTGGACGTTTATTTTAGACTCGGTGATTTATATGAAATGCCTCTCGCTTGGGCTCTGCCTGCTCTGCGGACTTGTGCCGTCCGATTCTCCAGCCCAGGCCTCTCGCTGGCAACCCATCGGCATGTCGGGCGGCGGCGGCATGTTCGCCCCCGCGATTTCTCCGGCGAACCCGAACTTGATGATGCTGAACTGCGACATGAGCGCCGCCTACCTCTCGGAGGACGGCGGTCGCAACTGGCGCATGATCCACCAAGCCCAGCTTCGCAGCGACACGGCTTGCCGTCCGGCTTTTCACCCGACCGATCCGAACATCATCTACGCCTCCTCGGGCGGACAGCTCAAGGTCAGCCGTGACCGGGGCAAGACGTTCGCCCCCATCGGCAATCTGAAGGACGCTTTGGGCGGAGAGATTGCGATCAATCCGGCTGACCCGAAGGTCATTTTGGCCGGCTCGCGCAGTGGCCGCTGCTGGCTCTCGCGGGATGCGGGAGAAACCTGGTCCGGTTGCCCGGGGGCGGCGGGGCAAGTAATCGCCTTTCATTTTGATCGCACGGGGCAGGGCCGCTCCCTGTTCGCCGCCACGGACCGAGGCATCTGGCGGTCCGACGACGGCGGGCAAACGTGGTCGGAGAAGACCCAGGGCCTGCCATGGAAGCAGATTCGAGGTTTCGCGGGCGGCTCGGACGCGGCGAAACAACTCGTCATGCTTTACTGCTCCATCCGCAGCCAGGAAGAAAACGGCTTACTGAGTGGCGGCCTCTACCGCTCCCGGGATCGAGGCGACACCTGGGAGTCTGCGATGGGCAAAGGCCTCAACATCGAAACGAAGAAAGCCGACCAGTGGGCCTATGGTCCCATCGCGCAATACCATCAACTGCTGGCTACCGACGCCAAACCGCTCACGGTCTATGCCTTCAACACCAGTACCGGCTTCCACCCGCCCCACAGCGACACGGTGTATCGCAGCGACGACGGAGGGCAAACGTGGCGCGCGACCTACTTCGAGGATCCACGTTTCAAGGACTACAATGTCGCGCCGGATTGGGTAACCGCCTCGTGCGGGCAAAGCTTCAAGGGTGGCGAGACGCCGTTCGGTGTGGCCATCTGCAAGACCGACCCCAACCGTGTGATCCTCGTGCGCAACGAGCCGCACATCACTCACGACGGAGGCGCGACCTGGTTCGGCGGGCACACGTATCCAGCGCCCGGGCAGAAGCCCGGACCTGGCTCCGCCTGGGTGTGCAACGGCCTGGTCGTCACCACGACCTGGCATTTCTACATCGATCCGTTCGAGACGAATCGCCAGTACCTCTGCTATACCGACATCGGTTTGGCCCGCTCCATGGACGCCGGCCGGACCTGGATTTGGTGGGACCCGAAGTCGTGGTCACCGTGGCGGAACACGTGCTACGAACTGGCGTTTGATCCTGAGACGCCCGGCAAAATCTGGGGCGCGTTCTCCGACGTGCATGACATCCCGAACGACAATATCATTTCCGAGCGCCACGGCCATCGGGGTCCGGGGGGAGTCTGCCTCTCGCGCGATTTCGGCGCCTCGTGGAAAAGCGAGGCCGAGGGTCTCCCGCGCAAACCGGTGACTTCCATCGTGCTCGATCCCAAGAGTCCGAAGAACGGGCGCACGCTCTACGCTGGTGTGTTTGACGAGGGCGTCTTCAAGTCTGCCGACGACGGCAAGACGTGGACGCTCAAGAAGAGCGGCCTGGGCCATCCGGACAACCTGCGGGTTTATCGTGTGATTCTCCACCGCGACGGCACGCTGTTCGCCGTCATCTGCGCCAAGCGACCCACGTCCGGCCAACCGCTGATGCCCGAAGGCGTTGGCCTCTATCGTTCCAAAGACGGTGCGGCGACTTGGGAGAAAATCAATGCCTCGAAACCGCTGCTCTACCCCAAGGACTTCTCCGTGGATCCCCGCGACAGCCGGCGCATCTTGCTGGGCGCAGCGGATGCCGGCCGCGGCGACCAATCCGGCGGCCTCTACCTCACCGACGACAATGGCCAAACCTGGCGGCGCATCGGCCGCGAAGGGTCCCAGACTTTCGGCGGCTATTTTCATCCGAAGCACGACGGCTGGATCTATATGACCCTGACCGAAGGTGCGCCGGGGGCCGGCCTCTGGCTCTCGCGCGACGACGGCTTAACTTGGAGAGCGTTCGATGGACTGCCGTTCTCGAACATCCAGCGGGTCGAGTTCGATCCCGCCAATGATGAAGTCATCCACGTAACGACGTTCGGAGGCAGTGTGTGGCGAGGGCCAGCCACGCCGATTGGACCTTAAATGAGCACTGAAAAGCAGCCCTACCGCGGACAATGTGTCTGTTCTCGCTACTCTGCCCTTAGTGGTATCCATGGAATTAAAGGGCGTCCAGTTAAACCGCAGAGGCGCGATGGACGCGGAGGGAAACCAGTCCCAGCTACCAGAATGTCCGCCGCTGAGAGGCGATCGGTTCAAGCCCCTCTCCCTGTCTCTTTTCTTTGCGCTCATCGGAATGCAAAAGGAAAGAACCGCGCATTTCGAGCGAGGTTTCCTCTACTGCTGTCTTCTCATCGCGTCTCTGCGGTTCAAGGGGCGCTCGCGTTTTGGTTACGGCTCCGCTACTCCAAGTCTCTGCGGTTCATCTCCATCTCATCAACTCAGTGATCACGGCTGAAGCTTTTTGCGCTTGCCGACATATCCTTGGGTGACGAATCTCTTCCCATGCAAACGAAACACTTCTACGTTTCCCGCCGATCGTTCCTGAAGTCGTGCTCGCTGGCTGCCGCTGCCACCGGCTTGCCATTATGGTTCCTTGAACGGGAGCTGGCCGCAGCCCCAGCCGCCAAGAAACTCGGACCCAACGACCGTCCGGGAATTGCGCTCGTCGGGTGCGGCGGCATGGGCAAAGGCGACGCCGGCATCGCGAGCCGGTTTGGGGATATCGTCGCGGTTTGCGACGTGGACGCCAGCCACGTGGAGCAGGCGGCCAAGCAGTTTACTAAGGATGGCAAAATCCCCGCGAAGTACAGCGATTTCCGCAAGGTCATGGAACGTGACGACGTTCACGCCGTCCTCAACGGCACACCGGACCACTGGCATACGTTGGTAAATCTCGCCGCCACCCTCGCCGGGAAAGACGTCTATGGCGAGAAGCCTCTGACATTGACCATTGACGAAGGCAAACACCTCATTCAGGCGGTGCGCAAACAGAAAACCGTATTACAAACCGGCACCCAGCAGCGCAGCGACGCCAGGTTCCGGCTCGCGGTTGAACTGATCCGCAACGGGAGAATTGGCAAGCTCAAGGAGGTCACCGTTTGGCTGCCGGCGGGACTGCGCGAAGGTCCTTTCAAAACCGCGCCCGTTCCGGCGGGGTTGGATTGGGATTACTGGCTTGGTCAGGCTCCGAAGGTCGAATACGTGCCGCAGCGGTGCCACACTTACTTCCGTTACTGGTACGACTACTCGGGTGGAACCATGACGGATTGGGGCGCGCACCATAACGATATCGCCCTTTGGGCCATCGGGCTTCCCGGCCCCGTCGAAGTCGAAGCCAAGCCTCTGGCCCAGCCCATTCCTGGAGGCTATACGGCTTACAGCGAATATGATGTCAAGTTCACCTATTCGAATGGCGTCGTCGAAAACGTGCGCACGACCACGGCGGACAACATCTTCGGGGGCGTCGAAGATCCGCAGGGCCAGAGAAATGGCATCCGCTTCGAAGGATCGAACGGCTGGATTTGGGTCAACCGCGGGACCCTGAAAGCGAACGACCCCGAACTCATCAAGACCCCGCTCCCGGAGAATGCGGAAAGGGTCTATGTGAGCGACGACCACATGGGGAACTTCTTTGGCTGTATTCGCTCCAGGAAGTTGCCCATCTGCGACGTCGAGGTGGGTCACCGTTCCGCCTGCATCTCCCACCTGGGTGCGATTGCCTTGCGAGTTGGCCGCACGCTGCATTGGGACCCCGCCGAGGAAAAGTTCGTGGGCGAGAATGCCAAGGAAGGCAATGCCCACGTGGCGAGGGAAATGAGGGAGCCTTACGATTACGGTTTTGTGGGAGGCTGAAGCTGCACGGCCCGGCGGAGCCGGAAATCCGAAGTCCGAAGTCCGAAGTCCGAAGTCCGAGCTGAAAAGATCAGCAAGCTTATAATTTCTTCGCGTCCTGCGAGCAATTTCGACGATTGTAGCACAGGAGCACGGGAACTAGAGCGCGAAGAGGAAGCGTGGGCTACGTCGAGCCAGACTCTCTGCGTGCGTAGGCTCGACACAAGCAAACAACCAGGCAAATCTGACCTTCATGGCTTGGCCAAGACTCAAGACCACGGGCGTCGCCGTTTCGGCCATCCTGTTGGCTGCGGGCATCGCCGTTCTCCACACGAGGCCGCCCGCCCTTCTGTCCGGCCAAGGCAGGCTTAGGTTGCCTGTGGGCAAGGGCACTCCCGCCATCTGCCTCGGTGAGCGACATGGACTCATCCTGGCATCCGACGGCAGTCTCTGGTCGTGGGGCTCAGATTTCCTGGGCTGGCCCGTCCTCGGGATAGGCAATGTCCCCCCGCAGACCCGCTTGCGCCGCATCGGCAATGACACTAACTGGGTGAGTATTTCCGCCGGCACAGCGCACAACGTGGCCATCAAATCCGACGGCACGCTTTGGACCTGGGGAGAAAACATCTATGGGCAGTTCGGTGTGGGGATCGGTGGAAGACAGAACCCGATGGCCAACACCCCTGTTCACGCCGCTCCGGGGGAAAACTGGAAGCAGGCCGCTGCGGGTGGCAGCCATACAGTCGCATTAAAGAAAGACGGCACGTTGTGGGCGTGGGGCAACAACTGGGCCGGGGTATTGGGAACAGGTTCAACCAGTAACAGCGCGGTTCCTTTGCAACTTGGCTCCGCCACAAATTGGATCAAGGTGTGGGCCGGGACCCTTGAAAGCGTCGCGATGCAATCCGATGGCAGTCTCTGGTATTGGGGAGAGAATCCCAACCCAGCCGTGGCCCAAGGAGTTGGCCAGATTCTGATCCCCAAGCGCATTTCTCCAGATACCAACTGGGTGGACGTGGGCTTCGGACCGTGGACGGTCTTCGCAATCAAATTGGATGGGACGCTTTGGACTTGGGGTCGGGAGGCGCATGTTTATACCGACGCGCAGGATCAAACTCAGGATGCGGTGCCCGCTCGCGTGGGAACGAACAGTGACTGGCAAAGCATTCCCGCCTGCGGTTTATGGTGGTGCCAGGGGCTGACCAAGAAGGACGGTTCACTCTGGTTGATGGACGCGTCTGATTCTCAACCTAACGGCCCTCGCCCTCCCTACAAACCAGTACAATTCAGGCATGTTGTTCTCCAGAAAGATGTGGTCGCTTATACCGCAGGGGCTGCTCATGCCGCCGCGCCGGGCGTCCACGCTCCCATCGGCGTGGCTCTGACGCGTGAGGGCGAGGTTTGGACTTGGGGCCTGATGTTGGGAGATCCCCGTGGCCTGGGCGACCGGCTGCAATACCGAGCAATTCAAATCGCCAATCGCCTCGGATTCAAAGGCCGGCCTCCCGATGCCGCGCCTGTCACTCGCCAAACGCCCTGGCAGCTTCCGCATCTGGAGCCGTGAGCTGCGTCTTTGGCGTCCAGCGTTCATGGGTCATTTAGCCTTATCGCCGGCCTTGGCAGCGGCGTCTTTATATTTCTTGAGCGTAGCCTCTAGTTCGCTCTTCGTGCTGTCGTCTTCACAAGCAGCCACGGCCTTCTGTTGATATTCTACGGCGTCGCCCACCTTGCCGGAATCGAAGAGAGCACGAGCGTAAGTGTCGAGGATGCCGGGATTCTTGCCTTCGGAAGCATCCACCCCGGCCTTGGCCAGTTTGGTGGCCAGCGTCAGGTCCCGCTGCTTGACTTTCTCGTCGGTGAGAATCGTCCAGGCCATTTCGTTGAGAATCACCGGCTCCTTGACGTTCAAGTCGCCAAGCTGTTGCGCGAGTTGGGCGGCCTTGCTCTTGTCCCCATCGTCACCCACGGTTTGAACGTATTTCGCAAAGAGATCCCGTGCTTTATTAACAGCCTGGCCCATGCTCGCATACTTTTTCAACTGGGCTTTGAGCTCATCAAATTTAACCTCCGCTGGGGCGACTGCCCTGGCGGCCGCCTCCAGCTTCTTGATTTCCGCGGCATCGCTGTCAGCGATGACGGCCTTTTGATAGGCCTGCATGGCGGACACGAACTTGACCTGCTTGAGGACCTCGGCGGTCTCGAATTTCTTGCCATCCGGCATTATTCCACCGATCTCCTGGTCGAAGGCTTCCAAATCCTTGCCTTCTTTCTGCAACTCAGCGTCGTCTCCACCTTTCATCGCTTTCTGGATAAAGGCTTCAACCTTCGTTTGTGCCTCGGCTCGTTTCCGGGCCTTGTCCACATCAAGTTTGCCGGTGAGGACTTGGTCCAGGATTTCCTCCAACCCGCTCATAGGGTGGCCGATCCAGACGATTCTGCCCTGGCTCACCACAAACGCGGCGGGAATGCCGTCTTGTCCGGCGGCCTCCATCCATTGTTTGGACATGAATCCGTCCTGGGCGTCCATAGCCACGCTGTAGTCCATCTTATCGGCCATGCCCTGGACAAACTTGGCAACGGTCTTTTCCTTGGTGGCGGCATCCTTGCCCATTTCCGAGGCGTCCATACCGATGAAGGTGACTTTGCCTTTGAACTTGTGCGCCAGCTCGGTGAGATGCGGAATGCTCACCCGGCAGGGGCCGCACCAGGTCGCCCAGAACTCGACCACATAGGTCTTGTTGGTTTCCAGCCGGGCGATGGCTTCGCCCTTGACCCACTTGGAGGCCTTCAATTCCGGCGCGGCGTCGCCAACGTGGAGCGCGACTTCTTTGGTCTGAGCCAAGGCCATTCCAGCAGCCATGGTGACCAGGGCGGTTGCTATCCTCGTTAACGTGCGTTTCATTGTTTGCCTCTCTCTATCCCGTCGTTGATGACTCCGACTCGCTGTCTGAAGGCTACCATACGAACAGGTAATACGCATCCGGTTTCCCGCCGGCATCTGTGCCCAAGCGGTCGCCAACCACGTCTTAACGCAGAAGACCGTGGGAAGCGACGACATCAGTGACTGCGGCTTCACTGCTGCCGCAGGCGGAAGAAACGCCTCGCGTCACTGGGTGGCAGAGTGACGAGGTGCTCGGCGCCAACCACAGGGGCCTGGCCCGCCAAAGCCGGCATCCAGACTGCGTCCGCACCAAAGCCCGCTAAAGCTTCGAGTACATAGTCTTCGGGCGTCAACGGCCACGAGAGTTGGACTGAACCATTCTTCAATCCCACGTGCAGCCGCAAGGGCGGATTGCCCACACGCCAAACCGGCAAGGTGCTCGCCAAAGTCGTACCGCTTGAATCGCCGACGAAGATCTGACCAGCGTAGAACGCTTCTGCCGAGGACAACATCGTCACAGCGAGCTGGGCCGCGCTGTCAGCGGCAAGATCGCCAATCTGCCACCAGATCAGGTTGTTTTGAATCGAGCAGGTGCCACGGCCAAAACCCACTGACAGCAAGCTCACGCCAGTTGGCAGTGTGTTTGTGAACAGCACGCCGCGGGCGGGCAGCGAGCCACGGTTGGTCACCGTGATCGTGCAGGTGAAGGGCTGGCCGGGCGCTGGCGTGGCGGGAGTGAGCGCCCAAGAAACGCCCAGCACCGGAAGCGAAACCACCGTGGTGACCGCCTCCTCGGTCAAGGCCCGGGCTTCCTGGTTGCCCACATGATCCGTAGCCAGACTACAAAAGGCATAACGGTGGCTTGGCTCGCCGACAAAGCTGGCCGACATGTTAGTCGTCTGGTTCAGCCAGGGCGTCCAAGGGCCGTGATCGGTCGAGACGTAGATGGTGAACGTGGCCACGCCGGAGCCGCCCGCGTCGTCCGTGCCGCTCCACGAGACGGTGAATTGAGCAGTTTGGTTCGTAGCGGGCAGCGGCAGCACCTGGCTAGTGGGCGCGCCGGCGTCAATCGTGTTCAGACACTCTTTGGTCGGGTCGGTGCCGGAGGCGGGATTGTGCGGGTCTTTCAAGTTCGTCGTAATAACAGGCAGGTTGTCAAACGAGATCGAAGCCACGTTGCGGAGTTGCGCGCCGGTCGGAAGGTTCGTTTTTGCGTTGGCCGTGTAGGACACGTGGCCCTGCCCGCGACCGGTGCCATCCTCCGGTGGCAGGAAGCCGATATTCACCGGCGGCGGCAGACTCGTAGCCGGGTCGATAGACCGGAAGTTGGCATAGATCCGCCCCGAGTGAGACTGGAGGCCCACCTCGACCTGTACCTCGAAAGTCGTTCCCAAATAGCTCGCCGACACATTCGTCTCGAAATGCTGCGAGTTGGGCGGCGCGACAATGAACTGATCGCCAAAACCCACCTCGGTCAACCGGAACGTCGTCCAATCCAGATTCTCGCTCAGTTGGTCGGTGATGACGACCTGCTGAGCTGGAGCCGAGGCGTTGGTCTGGTTCTCGAAATCCACCCGGTATGCCAGCGTGCCGCTGGCTGTGATAAAGGCGTTTGTGCCAAAACCAGCGGGGCCGGTCTTCGCGTTCGGGTCGCCTGGGAGGGATATGCCGCTGCTATGCGAGCCGCCGGGAGAGCCCTGCGGCCTTGGAGCACTGATCTCTGGTATCTTCGGCCTTGGGTCCGGCTTGGTCGCTAGAGTGTGGGAGCCAGTGCGGCAGTCAAAGTACATGCAATTGCCATCGTGGCAATCCCAATAACCATCCATGAATCCAACACACGGACCTCCCACAGGACCTATTCTCGGATACTTATACCTGAGGCGGTCTTCCATGTTATTGTTAAGCTCGTCGACCGCACCTGCTAGGTCGTTCCAGCGTGCTACGGCTTCGGCATCATATGCACTTACTTGAAGACCTAGCGCGTCAATGTACGAATTTGGTCTGTTCCTGACGTAGCGGTACAGGTTCGCGTCTCCACCTTTGAGGCCGATTGGGTCTCGGCTGATGAAGCGGCCGAGATCTGCTCGATAGAACCTCGCCCGCATGTACTCCAATCCGTTTGCTTCCTTGATGACGCCAGAGTTGCCTATGAATCCGAAGGGATTCGGAATTGCCTCAACCTGTCGCAGTAGCGCTCCAAAGGGAGAATAGGCGTACGCGTCGGCTTCGCTGATACCCGAGGTCATAAGATGGGCCACGTTCCCGATGGCATCGTAGGCGTAGTAAGCCGGACTGATCCCCTGCCTCGTTTGCGCCAACAGGCCAGGTCCATAGTCGTAGTGAACGATTAGGGTGCCGCCGCCTTCGTATTCCGCAACCAGATTCCCTAGCTGAAGTGGATCAACCACGCAGCCCTTGGTTGCGCCGTTTTCCGTCGTCGCCACGCGATTGCCTAAGGCGTCATAGGTGCATCCCCACATCGCTTGCTGCGATGTGACCCCCACTAGCCGATTTTCATCATCGAAGGTATAGGTCTTCGTCGCCCCGCTGGCTGCAACTTCTCTTATCAGGTTACCGTCGGCGTCATAGAAGAACTTCGTGCTACCGGCTTGGATATACTGGTTCAGGTTGTTGGGCTGGTAGTCGGTCCTCAAGCCGTTCTCGATGGTGTAGAGCCGGTTGCCCAGCGCATCGTACGCGTATGTCAGGTCTTGATTGGGGATTTGCGAATCAGTCGAATTGAGTGCCGCATGCGTCAACTGTCCGAGGTCGTCGTAACCGTAGGCCCAAGTGCCGTAGTGAGTAGCCATCGCAATGCGACGACCCCGGGTGTCGTAGGTATAGTTAAAAAACGATAGCACGCTGCCGGCAGCATTCGCGTTGGTAAGTTGGAATAAGTGACCGGCGCTGTCGTAATCGTAGCTCGTGAATACGGTAAAGCCGGCCCGTTTGCCTTGCAGGCGCCCGGTGCCGTCGTATATGTAACGAACGACTTCCTGCCCGAGTTCGTTGGTCATGCTCTCCAGCCGCCCGGCTGCCTCGTAGTAGTAGCTCAGCAGGTGCCCCGTCTGGTCGAGGCTCGTCTGCCGGCGGCCTGTGGCATCGTAGGTGAAGGCCAGCCATTTGCCACCCGGATACGTGATATTCGTCAGGCGATCGCCGCCGTCGTAAGCCATCGAAGCGATGTGGACGATCGCTTGGTTGGTGCCCAGGACCGTGGCATTCGTCAAGTTCCCCCGCGCGTCGTAGACATAAACGGCGCGGGAGCCATCCTGGTAGAGTTTGTCGGTCAGCAGACCGGAGGCATTGTAGCGGTAATAAACCAGGCGGCTGCGGCGGTTGGTCCAGGAGTTTGCGTTCCCGAACGGATCGTAGCTCCAACCTTCTCGGCTATTATCCGCGTAGGTGATGGAGGTGAGATTTCCTTTGGGATCATTGCCGTAGTGCGTAGTATTGGCATTCGCGTCAATCACCGTGGAAAGGCGGTTGAACGGCCCACCAAACACAAAGCTCGTGGCGTGTCCGAGTGGATCAATCGTGCGTTGGAGGCAGCCCTGCTCGTCGTAGGAGTACTTGTAGCTGCGTCCAGCGGGATCGGTGATCTGGGTCAGATTATAGGAGTCATCGAACGCCAGTGACACGACGTTGGTCAAGGCGTCCTCGGTCTTTAGCAGCAGCCCTCGATGATCGAGGTAGAACTTACTGGAATTGTTAAGTGCGTCAGTCGCCGTGACCAGCCCGACCGGGCCGTAGCTGAAAGTGAGCGTATCGTCGCCATTTCCAACGAACGTCCTTTGCAGCCGGCCTTGGTGATCGTAAGTGAAAACCCGGTGATTGCAGCAGGAGGAAGAGGCGTTGGTCAGGGCATGATGTGAGGGTGACGCCGGGTTGAGTTCGTAATCGTAGGCACTGGTCCGGCCATCATAATACCGCATGAGTGTCAGGTGCTCGCCCGCCGCGTCGTATTGAAACGTGTTCGTATAAAGCATGCGCCCGGGCGCATTCTCAGCGGTGACCTGCCCGATGTGCCCACTTGCATTGTAGGCGAACTGGAGTCGTTGACCCGAGCTGTGCGTCACGCTGGTCAGGAGCGGGCCGCTATAACCGCACGTAATGCGGTTGCCGTTCAGGTCTTCCATGTAGTCGAGCATGCCGTCACTACGGAAGGCGCGTGCCAGGCCGTCAGTCTCACGCAGCATAAACGCGTTGCCGCTCAGGGGAGTGAGCGTGGCGTGGTCGCCCGCCTGAGTGAAGTATTTGCTGACGGTGCGGCTGTCGGGCTGGAATACGCGCTGAGACCCTGCCGGGCCGAGAACAGTCACCGTGGCGTCGGTGGCCACATTGAGCGAGTACTGCCAGTTGTGCGACCACCCTCGGCCCAGCGCACCAAGTTGGAATCGCTGCGAAATTGGCTCAGGGAAGACGCGCGAAAAGACCAATGGGAGCCCCGGCGCTGCGATGGACGCATCCGTCGCGCTGGCCAACGTGCGGACTGGACTTAGGCCATCCGCCTGAGCTAACTGGAAGGCGAGCAACTGACCGGCGTCCCGCATCGAAATGCCGAGCTGTCCGAGATAGGCCGCGTTTTTATCGAGCATCTGCACGTAGCCGCCCCAGTTGGTTCCGGCCCCCGCCGTAAAGTTTTCTCTTACGACCTCCCATGCCTCCGCGCTCATCGAGGCAGGCTTCAAGCCGGATTCCCATTCTGCCCACTGGACCGGCGTCGGGTCGTCGGCCGTGAGCACGCCAAGGTCCCACTGGATCGCTGGGTGACCGGCGAGGTCCCAGGGCTGTTGCCAACCTGCGTAATAGACCGGCACCCTTACAGACTCGCCCGGCTGCAGCAGGCCCGCCGTGTTACCGCTGCCCAGGATTTGGATCGAGTGGCTGAACCCTTCCGGCACAGCGTCACTGTAAAAGCCCGACACCAAGCGGCTCGCCTGCAACGTCAGAAAGGCGCCCTCAGTCAGGTAGAGATCGGGGCGGCTGTGATCCTGCTTCGCGGTCAGGACCAGCAATGGCGCGGGCATCGGGGCATTGCCGGTGTTTCGGTACTCCACGTAAATGGTCGCCACGCCATGCCAGCCAAAACTGCTAGGGACGACGAGCGACGTTTCCAGTCTCGGCAAACCTCCGCTGACGATTTCAACGGCGTTCGCCAATGTATCCGAGTTGCCGCTCGGCACGTGCGCGCGCACGGAGTACAGGCCGGCGGGAAGGCTGTTCGAGCTGAAAGTCGCCCTCATTTGGGCCGAAGACACGACTTCCGAAGCCGAGGACTGATAGTGCACCCCGTTGCTGGAAATCAGTTCCACGCTGGTTCTGTTATCGAAACCAGCGCCGTACAACTCCAGGACGCTGGCTGGGGAATTCCCTTGTTTGTTCGGGCTGACGCTCGTCAACAGAACATCGCTGCTAAAAACCTGCAACGTGTAAGTGCTCGGCGTGCTGACTGTGTCAGCATACACCAAGACGTAGTAGGTGCCCCCGTAGGGCTGAGGAACAAGTATCGACTGATCTGGCGACATTGGCGTGTTGAAGCGGTAGTCGAAAGTTCCACGTGTGGGGGGAGCCCCAAAGCTCACGAAAAGCTCGTTGTGGTTCCACTCTCCGGCATCATTCAACACCACCCGGAATGGTTTACCGGCTGGAACGTCAATGCGGAACAACTGCGCCTGGCCATTGCCGACGAATTGCCCGCTATATATCGTGCCAAGTGAGAGCGGGGTCTGGACGGTCTCCGCCACACGGAAGGAGTAATCCTTGGGCGCGGGCGCGCCAACGCTACGGACGAGCAGCGTATAGATTCCCGAATTCGTGAGATCAATCAAACCCGACGCGTTCGTTGCGGCAACGAATTGGGGCGTCATCCCTGGCCCAAAAAGGTCGAAGACGATGTTCGAGGAAGAGACTGCAATGTTCCCCAGTTTGATTTGCTGGTCCGCCACGCCGGTAAATGTGTAGAAGTTCGCGCTATACGGTTCAAGGAGCCGCCCCACGGTTTGGTGGTTCAGTTCGAGGGAGTAGTTATCGGCCGTTGCGTTGACCAGAATCGTCCCGCTTCCGCCCGGTTGGTAACCGCTGCCTCCGCGCGCGCTCAGCGTGCCCGCAAAACCACAACTCCCATAATAGACCGCTATCCGTCCGCCGCCGCCGCCCCCGCCTTCCCACTGGTCGGTCGTCGCACCGCCGTCAGCCGAAATGATGCCTGCCCCGCGCAATTCCCTCACCACCACATAAATACTGCCGCCCGAACCTCCGCCTCCGTAGGTATACGTTTTGGCTATCGAAGCGCCATTTGCCAAGATGGAACCATTCAGCGTGAAGTTGCCCGTGGCATTGATTCTGACGCAACTGCCCCCCATGGCGGAGCTGCGCTGGGGATTCCGAAATAAGTTTTCCAGGCGGACTTCCTCAAGAATGCCGGTTTCGCGGCGCGTACCCGCGTTGCGCCAGTAGTCTGCGCCGTAGATATGCATACGGATTTCACTAAAGGCATTGCCGTCCAGGACCGGCCGGTCCTGGGTGGAAACAACAGTTCGGAGGTGCGCGTTGCGCTCGGCGGCTGGATCAATCTGAAGCCTTATCCGCTTGTCGGGGACGTCGTGAAGGAGTTGGAATCGAAATCGTCGTCCAATCGCGAGGTGTCGAGGACCGCGGGTGCGATTGAGGATGGTCGGCGCATTGCGCTGGTTCGGGCTGAAACAAACATCACGCTGTTGTTGAACCAACGGGTGAACACTGTTGAAGCCGGGAGGGGAGTTATCAGCGCGGTCATCGCGCAGGACGTCCGGTCCGGCGAGCGCCTCCGGCTGAAAGGCCGCTGGTTTGCCGACTGCACTGGTGATGGCACGGTCGGGTTTCTCGCCGGTGCCGACTACGAGATCACGCAGACGCAGCACATGGGCGCCAGCAATCCCTGGCGGGTGGAACCTGCCGCGGTGCCTGAAACAGGGAAACCGGCTTCCTTTCCCCGCTGCCCTTGGGCTGTTGATCTCAGCAAGGTGCGGTTCCCCGGGCGTCCAGCCTCCAAGGACAAGGTTGGCGCCACTCCACCCAAGTGGGGTGGATGGTTTTGGGAAAGTGGCTTTGATCGGGATTCGATTGAGGATGTTGAATTGATGCGGGACCAGAACCTGCGCGCCATGTATGGCGCCTGGGATGTGCTGAAAAACGTGGATCACCTCTATCCGAACTACAAGTTGAGCTGGGTCGCCTACATCGCCGGCAAACGGGAATCGCGTCGCTTGCTGGGGGATGTGGTGCTGACGGGCGAGGATTTGCGGTCGGCCCGGCAATTTGACGATGCCAGTTTCCCGTGTACGTGGCCGATGGATCTGCACACCGCAGACCCTAAGTATCGAAAGGGATTTGA
>Ga0118677_10010238_pt1 | contig 14391 bp, 8 predicted proteins | sample AliMusrvi5mmetaG_FD_86154 | JGI IMG/M metagenome (GOLD analysis project Ga0118677, IMG submission 86154) | reverse complement strand
TTATCACTCAACCCACTTGATCTAATTCTAAAGTGCCCATGAACCGCAAATCCCAGCGCTGGCACGGCCTGAACCGAGCTTGATGCAGCCCTGAGAATCGCTGAACCCCATTTATTCGCCATGGACAGGGAGGGATGGGGACTGCCAGAATAGGGGTTTCTAGTGCTCGTTGTCGGCTGAGCTTGAAATTGCATAACGAAATAATAGCTAAACAGAATGCACTGACCTGGTGGAGCCCAAGCGCTTCCTCTGAGGACGGCGGCGTAAAGTCTTTGACCAGTGCGCTGGGCAGGCTCGAAGAGGCTTATTGGGTGCTGGCACGAAATGGGTGTTTCGCACTTACACCTGGATCACTCTCCGATGCCGGGGTACAGCCGTTCGATGGTCCGGGTACTCGATGCGTGGGGTTTCTACCCCCGCTCCCGATCGAACATCTGGGGGACCCAGGTTTCAGGACCGATCATCGGCTACGCTATGCCTATGTGGCGGGGGCCATGGCGAACGGAATCGCGTCAGCAGAATTGGTCGAAGCCCTGGCGGGGGCGGGGATGCTTGGCTTTTTTGGAGCGGCTGGTTTGGATTTGCCCCGGATCGAAGAGGCGATTGAGCGTTTGCAGCGCAGCCTGGCTGCGGAGTCTTTTGGCTTCAACCTGATTCATAGCCCGAACGAGCCGGACAGGGAAGCGGCGACGGTGAGTCTTTACTTGCGCAAAGGGATACGCCTGGTCGAAGCTGCGGCTTATCTGCGATTGACATTGCCAGTGGTCCGCTACCGCATGGCCGGCATCTTCCGAGATGCCGAGGGACGGGTGGCGGCGCCGAATCGGATTGTGGCCAAAGTCTCGCGGGCCGAGGTAGCGACCCAGTTTATGTCGCCACCCCCCGAAGAACTGCTGAACGAATTGGTGCGCCGCCGGGAAATCACGCCGGGCCAGGCGCAGATGGCGGCGGAAATACCAGTTGCCCAGGACGTGACGGCCGAAGCGGACTCGGCAGGACACACCGATAACCGGCCCTTGGTAACGCTGCTGCCAACGCTCTTATCCCTGCGCAACCGGCTGCAGCAAAAGTACGGCTTCGCCTTGCCGTTGCGAGTCGGGGCCGCGGGTGGGCTATCCACTCCGGGCGCGCTGGCAGCGGCCTTCGCCATGGGCGCCGCCTATGTGGCGACCGGCTCGGTGAACCAGGCTTGTGTGGAATCTGGCGCCTCGGAGGGCGTCCGGCGTTTGCTGGCGCAGGCGGAGCAGGCGGATACCGCGATGGCCCCGGCGGCCGATATGTTCGAGATGGGCGTGAAAGTCCAGGTCCTGAAGCGGGGCACGATGTTTCCTATGCGTGCCGCGAAGCTCTACGAGCTTTACCGAGCTTACTCCGGCCTGGACATGTTGCCGGCTACCGAACGCACCACGCTGGAAAAGCAGTTCTTTCGCACGAGCCTGGAGGCCGCGTGGCAGGGCACAAGAGATTATTTTCTGAAACAGGATCCACGCCAGGTGGAGCGGGCAGAGCGGGATGCGAAGCACAAGATGGCGTTGGTGTTCCGCAGCTACTTGGGATTAAGTTCGCGCTGGGCCAACGCGGGCGACCCGGAGCGCGTGCTCGATTACCAGGTTTGGTGCGGTCCGGCCATGGGAGCGTTCAACGAATGGACAAAGGGTTCCTGGCTGGAAAAAGCGGAAAACCGACGGGTGGCGGAGGTTGGGCTGAACCTGCTCTGTGGCACCGCGGTCCAATTGCGGGTCCAGGCGCTACGCAACCAGGGCATCCCGCTGCCGGTTGAGCTGACGAATTGTCCTCCCCTCGAGCAAACCGACTTAAGAACAGTATTATATAGCGATGAGTGAGTCTTCCCCATTAGCCATTATCGGCATTAGCTGTATGTTCCCGAAAGCGGAGGATCTCCGGACCTACTGGGGCAACATCAAAAACGGCGTGGATGCGATCTCACCGATCCCCGAGCTCTCACATTGGAAGATCGCGGATTATTTCAGCCCCGACCCCAAAGCTCCCGATCGTACCTACGCCCAGCGGGGAGGATTTCTCTCGCCGGTTGATTTCGTTCCGATGGATTTCGGAATTGCGCCGAAAGATGTGGAAGCCACCGATACCACGCAGCTCCTGGGGATGATGGCCGCCAAGCAGGCTTTGGCGGATGCGGGTTATGCGGACAAACCATTCCCGCGTGAACGCACGAGTGTCATCCTGGGGGTGACGGGGGCGTTGGAGCTGGTAATCCCTCTGGGAGCCCGACTGGGACATCCCATTTGGCGCCGCGCGCTCAAGGAAGCCGGGGTGGGAGAATCAGTCGCAGAGGATGTGGTGCAGCGCATTTCGGACTCGTACGTGGGCTGGCAGGAGAATTCTTTTCCCGGCCTGCTCGGGAACGTCGCGGCCGGGCGAATTGCCAACCGGTTGGATCTTGGGGGAACCAATTGCGTCGTGGATGCGGCTTGCGCCAGCTCGCTGGCGGCATTGCACCTGGCTGGCCTCGAACTCGCCGCCGGCCGATCGGACATGGTTATCACCGGCGGACTGGATACCTTCAACGACATTTTCATGTACCTTTGCTTCAGCAAAACCCCGGCGCTTTCGCCGTCGGGCGATGCGAAGCCTTTCGACCGCGGTTGCGATGGAACCATCTTGGGCGAGGGCTTGGGCATGCTCGTTCTCAAGCGGCTGGCGGATGCCGAGCGGGATGGAGATCGGATTTATGCGGTGATCAAAGGGATAGGGTCTTCGAGCGATGGCAAAGGCAACGCGATCTACGCACCCCGCGCGGAAGGCCAGCGCGACGCGCTGCGCCGCGCCTACGCGGATGCGGGGATTACTCCGGACACGATTGAACTCGTGGAGGCTCACGGCACGGGCACCCGGGTAGGGGATGCCGCTGAAGTCAAGGCTCTCACCGAGGTGTTCCAGGAAGCGCGTCCCGAGGGGACTTGGGCGGCGCTCGGTTCGGTGAAGTCCCAGATTGGTCATACGAAGGCGGCCGCCGGTGTGGCAGGCCTGATCAAGGCGGCGCTAGCTCTCGACCACAAGGTGCTTCCCCCGACCATCAAGGTCAGCCAGCCCATTGATGAGCTCGGCTCAGGCCGCTCTCCCTTTTATCTCAATACACAGAAGCGTCCTTGGCTGCCCCGCCCCGCGCACCCGCGGCGGGCAGGCGTTAGCGCTTTCGGTTTCGGCGGCACTAATTTTCACTGCGTGCTCGAGGAGCACGGCAAGCGGAGCGAGCGGCCCGGATGGGACGGCGACATTGAGATCCTGGCCAGCAGCAGCGATCGCCGGGAGGAGGTCCGCGGCTGGCTGAACACACTGAGCGCCGATATGCCCTGGGCTGAAGTTCGGAACCGCGCTTGCCGGTCGCGGCAGGAGTTCAAGCGCGAGCATGCCTACCGATTGCTGCTGCCGGTCGTCAAGGGCGCTCCGCTGGCGCCGCTGCGAGATGCGGCCATCGCCATGCTCGAAAAGCATCCGGAAAAAGCGAGCTGGGTCCTGCCGAACGGCATTGCCTTCGGTTCAGGTGAACGCCGAGGCAAGCTTGGGATGCTGTTTCCGGGTCAAGGCTCCCAGTATGTCGGGATGCTCCGCGACCTGTCGTGCCAGTTCCCCGCCATGATGGAATCGTTGGCCGCGGCGGACGAATGCTTCGCGGCAGATCGAACCGAGTCGGAGCCGCGGAGGCTGAGTGATTTCATTTATCCGCACCCGGCTTTCGAAGAAGGGGCCAGGCGGCAGCAGGAGACAGCCCTGAGATCTACTGACGTGGCCCAGCCGGCCCTGGGGGCCATTGGCCTGGGTGCTTTGGAGGTGCTCGCCGGATTCGGGGTGACTGCGGAAGCGACCGCGGGGCATAGCTACGGGGAACTGCTGGCATTATGCGCGGCAGGACGCTTCGGAGCGGCGCAGTTACACCAGCTTTCCAACACGCGTGGCCGGCTCATGGCCGGGCGGGCTGGAGCAGACGACCGGGGAGCCATGCTGGCGGTGCAGACTACGGAAGCGGAGCTCCGCCGGTTCCTGGAGGAGCAGCAGCTCTCGCTCACCATTGCCAACCGGAATTCGCCTTCGCAGTTTGTGCTCGCCGGGTCGAAGGCCCAGATCGAACAGGCGGCCAAGGAACTGGAAAAGCAGTCGGTGCGAGCGCGTGTCTTGCCCGTAGCCGCGGCGTTCCACAGCCCCCTGGTTGCGGATGCCCGTGACCCATTTGCGACGATCCTGGCCGAGGTGCCGCTGCCGGCGGGAAGGCTGCCCGTTTACGCCAACAGCACCGCCGCACTTTATCCCGTCGAGGCGGAATCCGCGCGCGAGCTCCTGGCCAATCAGATTGTGCAGCCGGTGGATTTCACGGCTGAAATCCGCAAGATGCACGCCGACGGTGTGGCCACATTTCTCGAGGTGGGCCCCGGCCACGTGCTGACCGACCTGGTCCAGGCGATCTTGCCCGGACAGCAATTCGAAGCCGTGGCCCTGGACGCTTCGAAAGGAGCGCGCTCTGGCACTTTCGACTTGGCAGCAACGCTTTGCCGACTGGCTGCGCTCGGCCATAAGGTGGATCTGACCTGCTGGGAGGAAACCCCAGAGCTGCCGAAGGCGGCGGGCAACGGAAAGGTCAGTTTCACCCTGCCGCTCACCGGCGCCAATTATCGGAGCCCGGTTCCCCAGCGCCCGCCGGTTGCGGCCGCGCAAGCTGCGGCGAAGGACAAGAGCCACGAAGGTGCTCCGCGTCAGAACGGGCCGGCCGCCAAGCCGGCCGCAACGCCAGTGCTTTCTCAGCCGACGACCGTCAAACCGGCGATGCGGTCCGACCTCGACGCCGCTTTGCAGGTGGCCCAGCAAGGCATGCTCTCGCTGCAAAAACTGCAGGAGCAAACCGCTCAACTGCATCGCCAGTTCTTGGAGGGCCAGGATGCGGCGCGCCGTACCCTCGAAACCCTGCTCGACCAGCGCCGTGAGCTGTTGAATCTGCCGCCGGGTTCCTCTCGGCCGGTTTCAGCTTCATCCAGCCTGCCGATCGGTTCCCTCAGCCAGAGCCATGCCGTTCCCGCACCCGCGCCCGCAGTCGGATTGCCGGCTGCGGTGCCCGCGCTTCAGAATCTCGCCGGGGAGCGGGCCTTGCCGCCTGAAGCTGCGCGCCAGACACCGGCGGTGTCCGAGGTAGCCGAGGCTGTGCTGGCGGTGGTAGCCGAGAAGACCGGTTACCCTGTGGAAATGTTGAATCTGGAGATGGGGCTGGATTCCGACCTGGGTGTGGACTCAATCAAACGGGTGGAGATCATGGCGGCACTGCGCGGTCGTTTGCCCTCCGCCCCGGAGATAAAGCCGGAACACCTCGGGTCGCTACAAACCCTGCAGCAGGTGGTAGAGTTCCTCGGCGCCGGAACCTCGCCAGCGTCACCGGCGGCTGCCTCGGTTTCCGCGGCTCTCGCCGTGGCCCCGGATGTGTCCGGCGCCAGCGAAGCGTTGCTGGCAGTGGTGGCGGAGAAAACCGGGTATCCGGTGGAAATGCTAAACCTGGAGATGGGTTTAGATTCCGACCTGGGTGTGGACTCGATCAAGCGGGTGGAGATCATGGCGGCTATTCGCGGACGGTTGCCGAACGCTCCGGAGATCAAGCCAGAGCATCTGGGGAGCCTGCAAACGTTGCGCCAGGTAGTGGAATTCCTGACAGCATCGCCGCAAAGCGCCATCTCGGCTCCCGGCGGTGAGCCTGTCCGCACCGGCCCCAAGAGCACGGTCAGCGCACAGGATGCCGCTGCTGCTTTGCTCCAGGTGGTAGCGGAGAAGACTGGGTATCCGGTGGAAATGCTGAACCTGGAAATGGGTTTGGATTCCGACCTGGGTGTAGATTCCATCAAGCGGGTGGAAATTATGGCGGCCCTGCGCACGCTTCTGCCAGCGGCGCCAGAGATCAAGCCCGAGCACCTCGGCGCCTTGCAAACCTTGAAGCAGGTGGTGGACTTCCTGACTTCTGGTCCCGGACCTGATCCCGCTGCAGCGTCAGGTCCCTCCCAGGTCCCGGAGGCACCGGAAGCGATGAGCGGTGCTGGGCATGAGGAAATAGGCAACGTCGCTCATTCACCCGTGACGCAGCCACAGCAGGAACTTCAGCGCCAGGTCATCCGGCCCGTGCGTCTCGGAGGTTCGGCTGGGCGTCAGTTGATGGCTTTTCCTGCCCAGGCAAGGATCTGGATTACGGATGACGGCTCGGAACTGGCCGCTGCCGTCGAGCTACGGCTGATGAATCTCGGCTACTCTGTGCGGCGTGGCGCTCCGGGCGACTTTATTCGCCTGGAGCGGAGCGAGCATCCAGCAGCGCTGATCATCTTATGGCCGGCGACTCATGCCACGGAATCCGGGATCAGCGAGGCCTTTCGCCTGATGCAAGCGGTGGGACCTTCGCTCCGGAGCATCAAAGGCGGCGGGATCCTGATGACCGTATCGCGGTTGGACGGAGTATTTGGCTTCGGCTCGCTGAACGGCAACGGAGACCCGGTCAGTGGCGGTTTGGCCGGTCTGCTGAAGACGGCACGGCATGAATGGCCGGAGGTCCATTGCAAAGCGATTGACCTCAACCCCGAAGTCCAGCAGGGCCCGGAGGTGGCGGATGCCCTCGTCGAAGAGATGTTCCGCGCCGGGCCGGTGGAGGTTGGGTTGTTCGCAGGCGAGCGGTTTGGTTTGGAGTTGCAGACCGTACCACTCCCCGCGCGTAACGGTGTTGGGTTATTGAAGGACGGGGACCTGGTGGTGGTGACCGGCGGGGCTCGCGGCATTACGGCCAAAGCGATCCTGGAGCTGGCGCGGCTGGCTCGCCTGCGGCTGGTGCTGCTGGGTCGGAGCCTGCTGGCGGAGAGCGAGCCGGAATGGCTGGCTGGCATTACGGATGCAGCCGAACTGAAACGGACCTTACTGGCTCAGTCCAGGAATGGGCGCGCGCCCAAACAGATTGAGGCAAAGTATCGAGACGTGCTGGCGCAGCGCGAAATCCGCCATCATTTGCAGCAGATTAGAGCTACGGGTTCCACTGCGATGTATCGCTCGGTGGACGTGCGCAATGCTGCTGAGGTTGAGAAGGTGCTGCACGAGATTCGCGAGCAGTTCGGGCCGGTCTGTGGGCTGGTCCATGGGGCCGGGGTCCTGGCTGACCGTAAGATCGAAGACAAAACCGTGGAGCAGTTTGAACTGGTTTACGGAACCAAGGTCGCCGGGCTGGAGAACCTTATGAGAGGCTTGGCAGGTGACGAGCTGAAACTCCTGGCGCTGTTCTCCTCCTACACCGGCCGCTTTGGTCGTACAGGGCAGGTGGATTATGCTGCCGCTAACGAGGTGCTGAACAAGATCGCGCAGAGCGAATCGCGGCGACGCCCACAGTGCCGGGTCGTGTCGTTCAACTGGGGGCCCTGGAACGGGGGCATGGTATCAGAGGGTCTGCGCAAGATCTTCGAAAGCGAAGGGGTAGGTCTGATCGAACCGGAGGCGGGGGCGGAGTTTTTCGTCCGCGAAATCTGTTCGCCCGTGGGCCAACCGGTTGAGGTGCTGGCCCTGGCGCGGGGCGCGGACACGGCGCCCAATGGAAACGGAAACGGGGCTCACCCGCAACCCAGCAGTCACCCCCCGCCGGGTGAGGGCACCCGGCCTGCACCCCTCACAAAACCGCCCTCTTGCAGGCCGGGTGCCCTCACCCGGCGTCCCCAGCCGGCTCCTGAGGTGCTGAACATCGCCTTCGAGCGCGAGGTGAGCGTTGAGGCTCTGCCTTGCCTGGAATCCCACGTGTTGAATGGCCGACCGGTCGTGCCGGCGGTGCTCATGATTGAATGGCTCGCCCATGGCGCGGTGCACGGCAATCCCGGGATGGCTTTCCACGGATTTGAGAATTTCAAGGTGCTCAAAGGACTTGTCCTGGAGCCGGGTGCCAAGACTTCGGTGAGTGTCCTGGCGGAAGCCGGCCAAATGCGCGAAGGGCTGCTTCGGGTCCAGGTCCAGATAGTCAGTCTCCTGGGTGGACGCACCGTGCCGCATGCTCGGGCCGAAATACTGCTGGCCGATGCGCTGCCGGCACCACCTGTGGACTGGACTTCGCCTATTCTCCGCCCCGACAACAACGGACACCATTTTATCTACGGCAACGGCCGCCTCTTTCATGGTCCGCATTTTCAGGGGATCGAAGCCCTGGAATTCTGCTCGGAGGAGGAAATGGCCGGGCTGGTCAGAAGCGCACCTGCACCCAAGCAGTGGATCCGGAACCCGCTCCGCCCGACGTGGATGTCGGACCCGTTGGCGCTGGACAGCAGTTTTCAGATGCTGATTCTCTGGAGCTGGGAACATCGCCAGACAGGCTCGCTTCCCTGCGCCATCGGTCGCTTCCGCCAATTCACCGCCGCCTTCCCGAAGGCCGGAAGCCGGGTCGTTGTCCGGATCGATTCGGGCAAAGCTCCAGTGGTGACGGCCAGCCTGCAATTCCTGGACCGCCAAGGCAACCTGCTCGCATTGGTGGAAGGATACGAGTGCGTCCTCGACCAGGGACTCGGTGAGGCTTTCCGCCGGTGTCGAAAGTAGTTGAAATGGGGAGTAGGGGGAAGCTGGTCTTCCAAATCCGAAACCCTAAACCCGAAATCCGAAACAAATCCAAAGCAGCAAACACAAATGCTCAAAACCGGCCCCCTTGGGGAGTTTCGGACATTGGGTCATTGGGTATTTGAGTTTGTTTCGGATTTCGGGTTTCGGATTTCGGATTTATACCCGCTTAGAATGGTGGTCCCTCCGAGATGCGCCCGAGGCTTTCCGCCGGTGTCGAAAGTAGTTGAATGGGGAGCACGCCCGCCCCCGGGCGTAGCCAGCCGGCGCCCCCGCCGGGTGGCTGGGCCGCGCGCCGATCCACTGACCAGTGAGGTCTTTCGGAGAGCCGAGAGTGTGACTGGCGAGGGCGCCAATCACGCCGCCCGGGGCGGGCGTGCTCCCCCACTGCAGAGCAGGGTTGGTTTGACATAGATGGTTTAGCCGTGATGGCTAGTGCCTAATTGCACAAGTTCGCGCTACGCCGAAAAGCGGCAGGGGACAGCCGCACTCCAAGACGCTGGCGCGTTTTTCGGCATGTTGTTTCTTCCGCAAGGTTTTGGAGTGCGGCTGTCCTCTGCCGCTTTCATATCGCTTATCACTGCAGGCAATTGCTAGCGCCTCTGGCCCAGCGCCGTTTCCGAGCGGTGTCCGCCGCACAGGCCCTGCTGCAATGGGTGCCAGGCCTGCGAGGCCGGGGGGGCTCGGACTGGAAAAAGATTTTACCACACACCTGGCAGGCCTGCACCTGCCGTGGCTTCGCCGAGTGCTGGTGGCGGTGCTCCCCGTGCCCGAATATTTCGAGGTTCTCCGGACGGTTGTCGGCCCCATTGCCGTTGCGGTGATGAACATCGAGGCCGGACAGATCGCCGAGCGAGCTGAAGTGCCAGGCGACCAGCCGGTGGAGATACACGCGCTGGCGGGAGCCCGGAGCACGGAACATCAGTTCGATGTACCCCTTGCTGTGGCGCCAGCCGGGAAACCGCCCCGCCGGGGGGTCAGGCGGGGGGTGGGCCGGCGCCGTTGCCGTTGCCATTGCCGTTGGTCTTTTTAAGCTCCGATACCGAGCGGTGGATGTGGGTGGCCCAGACCGCCAGTAGTCCACTAAGGCCAGCAAATACTGTTCCCAGGATGCTGTTAATGGGCGCTGGAGCAGCCTGAACCACGGGCTGAAGTACGGCGATGGTGTTAGACGCCGTGTTGACGATGGCTTGTTCACGAGCGAGTCCTTTGCTGCTGGTCGCGCACGAGCACAGTCCGAGCAATCCAACCGTAGCGACTAAGATAAACAACAGCACGGCGCTTTGGACCAGCCACCTGCTGTGCCATCCGAGTGAGTTCAGCTTCGATCTTTTGACGTTCATAGGGGGATTTTGGCGGGGATATTTTCATGAGAATGATGAAGGATGAATGAAGAAGGATGAATTCGGCATTCGGCATTCGGCATTCGGCATTCGGCATTCATCATTCATACTTCTTAATTTTGGTTAGTTGGCGGGGAGCCACACGCGCCTCGCCGCAGGTTGTTCGCCTGTGGGGCACGCGAGGGTGGCGTGAGGTTACTAGGCGGCCGGCACCAGGGCCGTGAACGTCAGGCGCGGGCCTTCCCAACCGTCGACCATCGTGTTGGCCTGGACGAAGATGCGGTCGCCCGCGGCGGGTGCGCCGAAGCGAGCGGTGTACAGGGAGGTGATGTCCGCCGAGCCGGCAGCCGGCGCGGGACAGGTCCCGAGGATGCGGGTTTGCGGCACGGCGCGCACGCCGCTGCTCTGGGGGGCAGACGCGCGGACGATGGTGTACTCGCCCGGGTTGCCGGGGCAGGTGAGCTTGAGCGCGATCACACCACTGGTGTTCGTGATGACCAGCCCCTGCGGGGCCACTGCCGGGGGGTTGGGCGGCCCGGGCGGCACGTCCACCTGGTCTTGCCCCATCTGTGCCAGGACGCAGTTGATCTTGGCGAACAACTGGTAGCCGGTCATGGGGCCAGACTGGCCGAGCCGGCTGCGGGTCTGGTACCGCCGGGCGGCGGTGTCCCAGGCGTCCTGCTGCGCCGTGGTCAGCGCGCGGAAGCGGTGGCCAACCGAGGTCAGGTTGGAGCGCACACTCGCCTGGTAGATGGTGTTGGGGTTCGCAGGAACGACGAAACTGCGCCGCACCTGCCCGTTGCGACCTTTGTAGCTGACGAACAGGCCAGCTTTGCCGCTTTGCGGGATGTCAAGGATCTTCATACATTAGTTGGAGGGAGAAAATGGCTCAGCCCGCAAGGCCACCCGAAAGGGCAGCAGTTACTTGCGGGCCGAGGCCAGGCTCCCCGCCACAGAGAGAGTGCGGCGAGAAGCCCAATCCGGCAACAGGCCGGCTAATGATTATTAAGAGCCTGTTTGAAAAGACCATGAGACCCGTTGCGGCAGGTTTGGAGTCCCGCCTTTAGGCGGTTTCTGCGTCGCGCCGCCTAAAGGCGGGACTCCAAACCGAGTTTTCAAACAGGCTCTGAGAAGTTTCGCTTCACGATGGGAAACGCTTCCACAGGTCGAGGGCCGCCGCGCCCGGACTGCGCCGAATGCGGCCTTCGCGGAGCATGCCGCGCACCTCAGCCAGCACGCGGGTTGCCTTGCTCGGGGCTTCCCGGAAGCGATTGCGCCACCAGCCGCCCCAATTGGTCAGTTCACGAGCGCGGGCTTTGGGCCCCAACAGGTCGAACAGCTCGCCGACTTGCGCCATGTATTCGGTTTCCCCGTCGGCGCTCTTCTCCTGCGGTTCCGGGCTGAACGTTACCGTTTCAGCCGTTGAACCGTTTTGTACTGTACCGTTCGTCTTAACGGTATCGTTTACCGTAGGCATGCTTGACGCATCCCCCGGCGATGCCTGATGCAGTTCGCTGTCATGCTTGATGCATGGTTCTTCACTGCGTGGCGCAGTGGAAGTGTCCGGCGGTGCGGGGCTGCCGGAAGGCCCGCGGGCGTGCGCGTGAGCGGGGTTACCCGCCTGTTCGCCAGACAACCCCAGCGCTTCCTGCTCACGTCCGAGGTCAAGTGCATGCACTTCCACGGCACCCAGGTCGCCAAACCCATTCCCTCTTACCAGATTTACAAAGGCACTCTCTTCGAACTCGTGGATCAGGCCGTGAACTTCGTCATGTCTAGAATCGCCCGCGCTGTCGGCACGCGCGCGCTCGGACCGCAGGCGCCGGTCACTTACGAACTCCCCCGCGAGGCCGTCGCCGAAGCCATCGTCAACGCCGTTGCCCATCGCGATTACACCAGCAACGCCAGCGTGCAGGTCATGCTTTTTGCCGACCGCCTGGAAGTTTGGAATCCCGGTGAACTCCCGCTAGCCCTGACCATTCCGCAATTGCGCCGCCCCCACGCTTCCATTCCCCGCAATCCGCTCATCGCTGAGCCCATGTTCCTGGCCCGTTACGCTGAAAAAGCGGGCAGCGGCATTCTCGACATGATCGCCCGCTGCCAGCAGGCCGGTTTGCCCGCTCCCGAATTCCGTCAGGAGGGCGGGCAATTTATCCAAACCCTCGGGCGTCCCGCCCCGCAAGTCGAGGCCCAAGAGACCCAAGCCACCCCACCAGTCACCCTCCCAGTCGCGGGGCAACTCACCGCGCAAGATAACTCGTTGCAAGTGCAGATCTTATCGTTATTGGCTGCTGCTTTGGGAATCCCCTCCGCGCAAGTCACCGCGCAGGTCACCGCGCAAGTCGCCAAAACGCTGGAGGCTGCCAGCGAGGCCGCTGCCCGCGAGACCCTTCAGGCAGTGGTGGGAATGAAGCACCGTGAGCACTTCCGCAAAGCTTACCTCGAACCGTTGCTCAACGCCGGCTGGCTGGAACGTACCATTCCCGGCAAACCCACTAGCCGCCTCCAGAAATACCGCCTTACGGACAAAGGCCGTGCCTGGCTCGCCGGTCAAAAACCAACCGGAGTCGCGAAATGAGCAATCTCCCGCAAAAATCCCAGCCGCAAGCAACTCACAAGGAACCCTTGTCAGTTCGCCTCTCAACGCCAACGGCGTTTCGTCCTCCAGCCCAGGGTTGCGAGGCACGAGCTACCCTGGGTGGCCGGGTAGTTGATGTTTCCCAACCCCAACGGGGTTGCGGCACGGGTGCGAGGCGGACGCATGGACGCAACCCCGTTGGGGTTGTTTGTGTTTGGCACCGGTTACCCAAGGTAGCGCCGGGGACGGCGCAACCTTGGGCTGGAGGACGGAATCCCGTTGGGATTCTGCGGCTTGACCGGGCGCGGAATGGAGGCGCGAAATGATCGCCAACCTCCAGCCTTACCCGGAATACAAGGATTCGGGCACGGCGTGGCTGGGGCGATTGCCGACGCATTGGGGTTTGGTCCGGCTCGGCTCAGTCTTGCGTGAACGGAGAGAAACAAACGAGGCAAAGCAGGTCGCGCAGGTTCTCTCCGTCCTCAAGGATGTCGGTGTCATTCGTTACGAGGACAAGGGCAACATCGGCAACAAGAAGTCTGAGGACATTGGGCGCTACAAGATTGTGCGACCAGACGACATCGTCGTGAACTGCATGAACGTCATCATTGGTTCAGTTGGCCGCTCGCGATACACCGGCTGTCTCAGCCCGGTTTATTACGTCCTCACGCGGCGCTCCGAGGCTGACGATCCTCGTTACCTGGCTGCAATTTTCTCCGCCAAGCCCTTTCACGAAAGCCTTGTCCGAATCGGCAACGGAATCCTCGCGCACCGGATGCGCATTCCCATGGAGCTTCTGAAATGCGAGCCGTTCCCTGTGCCCCCGGCCGACGAGCAGGCGGCGATGGTGCGGTTTCTGGACTACGCGAACGGGCGGCTGGAGCGGGCGATCCGGGCGAAGCGGAAGGTGATCGCGCTGCTCCACGAGCAGAAGCAGGCCATCATCCACCGCGCCGTCACCTGCGGCCTCGACCCCACCGTCCCCCTCAAACCCTCTGGCATCCCCTGGCTCGGCGACATCCCAAAGCATTGGGAACTGTGGCGTATCAGTCGCTTTGCTCGCATCGGCAATGGTTCGACCCCATCTCGCGGTAAACCGACTTATTGGAGTGGTGGCACATATCCATGGCTTAATAGCTCGCAGGTGAACCGCGGCTTCATCAACAGCGCCGACCAGTTCGTCACCCAGACTGCACTCCGCGAATGCCATCTGCCCAAAGTTCCGACTGGCAGTGTGCTCGTGGCGATTACTGGCCAAGGGAAGACTCGCGGAATGTCTGCCGTGTTGGGCATGGAGGCAACCATCAACCAGCACATCGCGTTTATCACGCCGCGAGTGCCAGTCGCATCGGCTGAATTCATTCACCTCGCTCTCAGCGCCGCATACCTACAGTTCCGCGCTTCGAGTGAGGACTCCGGCAGCACGAAGGGAGCTATCACATGCGAAGACCTCAAGCGATTCAAGATCGCCATTCCCCCAACCCCGGAGCAGGAGGCATTGGTGAGCCACATCCAGACCGAGACGCACACGCTTAACATCGCCATCACGCGCCTTGACCGTGAAATCTCGCTGCTGCGGGAATACCGCACGCGCCTGGTGGCGGACGTGGTGACGGGCAAGCTGGACGTGCGCCCGGCGGCCGCCAGTTGCCGGAGGAGGGTGGGGAATTGCCCGACGGGGCAGACCAGTCGGACGAGTCCGACGCGGCGGAAGGGGTTGACGAGCCCGATGGGGCGGACAGGGCTGACGAGTCTGGCTTGTGTGACGAAATGCTGCTGGAGTAACCTCACCCCATGAACTCACCTGACAGCCCCTTCCTGCCCCACGGCGGCTACCGGAAGCTGCGCAGCTACAAGGTGGCGGGGGCGGTGTATGACGCCACGGTGGTGTTCTGC
>Ga0118677_10010237_pt1 | contig 14391 bp, 8 predicted proteins | sample AliMusrvi5mmetaG_FD_86154 | JGI IMG/M metagenome (GOLD analysis project Ga0118677, IMG submission 86154) | reverse complement strand
ACCGTACCCCCGGCGGCAACCGCATAAATAATGGCATTGTGACTGGGCGGCAGAATTATTCCCGTTGTCGAGGCACAGACCGTCACTGCGACACCAAAATCCTTGCCATAGCCTTTTTTCTCCATCATCGGAATCAGGACCGGTCCGATCGAAGCTACGTCCGCCACGGATGAGCCCGTCGTTCCGCCAAAAAACATACTGCCAACGATATTTACCATTGCCAGCCCGCCCCGCATGCGGCCGACAAGAACGCTCGCAAAATCGACAATCCTCGTTGCAATGCCGCCTTCCGCCATAATATGCCCTGCCAGGACAAAAAAGGGAATCGTCATCAAGGGGAATGAATCCAGAGAGGCAATCATGCGCTGTGCGACAGGTTGAAGAGGAATATCGGAGTAAAAGCAGGTCACCAGAGTGGCTATGCCCAAACTCAGAGCGATAGGAATGCGAACAATCATCAAAACAAGAAATGTACCAATAAGGACTCCTGCTCCAGACTCCATGCTATTGAGCCCTGCCTTTCCTGATCTCTTTCACAACCATTTCGAGCGTAAATATGATAATCAACAACATACTGACCGGCAGAGCCAGATAAACATAACTTACGGTAATGCCCATGGCCGGTGATTTTTGCCTGGCAGTCAAAAGAACCATCTTTATGCCTTCCCAGCTCATTATCCCGGCGTAAAGTATCGTGATGAGATATTTGAAATACAACAATGCTTTTTGCACGGATCCCGGCATCAAATCCGCGAAATAATTGAGCGCCATATGGGACTGGCGCCTTATTCCCGCAGCCATGGCGATCACACCGAACCATATCATCAGATAAACCGCCATTTCTTCAGACCAGGGAGGGGTATAATGCAAAACATAGCGCTGAAATACCTGATACGAAACCAGAGCCACCATCATAACCGTAAGGATCAGCATAACCAGCTCAACGCCGCTTGCCACCCGGTCCATAAAAGTATTGGGTGATGTTCGATCTGACGATGTCATCATTTTTGTTCGCCCGCTCCTTCCATCATCTTTTCATTTCCTGCGAATCCGCGCTTCTTTCCATTGCGTCCCAGAGTCCTTGAAGATAGACCGCTCCGAGCGCCCTGTCATACAGGCCGTATCCCGGCCTGCCGGCCTCGCCCCAGATCATGCGCCCATGGTCCGGCCGTATCGGGCCCTTGAAGCCTATATCATGAAAAGCTTTCATGACTTCATACATATCAATGGTTCCGCAGTCATCCTTGTGTGATGTCTCGTAAAAAACACCCTGCCTGTCGATTTTGATGTTCCGGACATGCCCGAAGTGAAGGCGTCCCATTTTGCCAAAATAGCGGATGATTTCCGGCATATGATTTTTGGGGTTCGCACCAAGCGAACCGGTGCAGATCGCCAGTCCATTGCTCGGACTGTCTACCAGGCGAACAATGCGTTCCAGGTTTTCCTTCGAGGTTACGATCCGGGGAAGCCCAAACACCGGCCAGGGCGGATCGTCCGGATGAATTGCCATTTTGATGCCGCTTTCTTCTGCCGCCGGAATGATAGCCCGCAAAAAATACCCGAGATGTTCGAACAGTTTATCTTCACTGATTGCTTTATACAGGGCAAAAACTTTTTCCAGTTCCCCAAACCGCTCTTTTTCCCAGCCGGCCAGTTCAAAACCGTTGGACCCCTCATACATGGACTGCATCAATTTTTCCGGAGTCAGGCCGAGTATCACATTTTCGTCATACGCCATAGTATTGGAACCGTCTTCCAGGGTTTGGGCCAGGTCTGTACGCAGCCAGTCAAAGGCAGGCATGAAGTTATAGCAGACCACCTTGACCCCTGCTGTCCCAAGGTTCCGGAGAGTCTGCCTGTAATTTTCAATGTACCGGTCCCGTGTTGCCAGTCCGAGTTTTATGTCTTCATGGACATTAACGCTTTCGATCGTGTGAAAAAGCAGTCCATGCGCTTCAATATCCCGTTTCAGTTCCAGAATGGCCTCCATGGGCCATACTTCCCCGACAGGAATTTCAGACAGGGCGCTGACAACTGCCTTCATGCCCGGAATCTGGCAGATATGAGCGAGCGGAATGGGATCTTCATTTTTCCCAAACCAGCGAAACGACATAATCAATTAACTCAACCTCCCAAAAATAAAACCTGCAAACTATATAAAAAATTATCCCATCCATTTTGCATACTACCATACTACAATACAATCGTCAATCATTCTATTTGGAATAATCTGATTCGTTTCGGCGAAAATATTATTGACACCCTTATCCAAGTATAGTAGTGTCAATAATAAGCCTGTTTAAGAAATGAGCTTGGGGGAGGATCCATGGACCTTATCAACATTGACCGGTCGCCGCATGAGTCGACGCGCAGCCATGTATATCGGGTAATGAAAACGAACATCATGACACTTCAATTACCCCCCGGCGCCTCCCTGTCCGAGCAGGAAATCGCGACAACTCTCTCCGTAAGCAGAACTCCCGTAAGAGAAGCTTTTATCCATCTGGCCCAGGAACATCTGCTGGAAATCGTTCCTCAACGGGGAACTTCCGTTTCTTTGATCGACCTCAACAGTGTCGAGGAGTCCAAGTTTTTGCGCGAAACCCTGGAAAAATCAATTATCCGTCTGGCCTGCAAAGAATTTCCCGCAGATAAGCTGTTCGATCTCCAGTCCTTTATCAGCGTTCAGGAATTGTGTCTGCCGGGAAACAACTATCTTAAGTTTTATGAACTGGATGAACTATTGCACCGCACGATATTCGACGGCTGCAATAAAGGCCGCATCTGGGGCCTCATCCAACAACTGGGGACCCATTACAACCGCGTGCGCCTGCTCAACCTGTCCAGCGGACAGGATTTGGGGCAGTTGCTTGAGCATCATAAAAATCTGGTCCGGGCGATTCAGACCCGTGATGCGGCTCTGGGGAGCAGAACCATCACGCTGCATCTGAACAAGGTGCAAATCGACATTTTAAATCTGGTGCAGGAACATGCTTCTTACTTCAAGCAACCGGAACTGTTTTTTCAAAAAAATCCTTCATAACGGACCAAAAAAAATCACTCCCCGTCGTTTTTCACAAAAACGGGGAGTGACGAACCTTCGGTCCATAGTCCAGTCCTGCCGATTGCACGCAATCGGCAGGACTCATTTTATTCGGACATGTTTATGCCAGGCCGGGATCAGATGATTTCGCAGCCTTTTTTGATAAAAGCCTCGTCAGAATACATCGAACGGTCGACGGTCCCTGCTTCTATGGCTTTGAAGGTTTCCTGCTCCTTTTTCAGTTTGATCTTCGCTTTTTCCAGAACCTGCTGGGCATCCCGCGGATCGATTACAACGATGCCGTCGGCATCACCCACGATAATGTCTCCCGGCTTGACAACCTGTCCGCCGCAGCAAACCGGAACGTTGATTTCACCCGGGCCGTCCTTGTAGGGGCCCTTGGGCGTCACGCCGGCAGCATAGACAGCCACTTTCATTTCCCGCAGCGCCTCAACATCGCGTATGGCGCCGTCAACAACCACGCCGGAGATGCCCTTCTTGAGGACCTGGCGCATCATGATTTCACCGACGACCGAGTTGGTCAGGTCTCCCTGGACATCCACGACGATGACATCTCCCGGCTGCGCCAGGTCGATGGCTTTGTGAAACATCAGGTTGTCCGCAGTGCGGGCTTTTACTGTAAATGCCGTTCCTAAAAGAGGCGTCCCGTTCACAGGTTTTATGCGCGCATCGACACAATACAGCCTATTCATCTCATCGGCGATATTGGCGTAGGCGCGGACGAGCGCGGCGGTCAGCTTATAGAGGGAAAGCCGTTGCGATTCGTTCGCTTTGAGCTGCGCGGCGTTACCAGACTCCTTCGACGAGAAATAGCGCAAGTAGGCCGGTTGATCCTTGGGCGGTTTGACCGGCTCGCACAAGGCATGGACTTGCTCCAGCGCATCTTCCAGACGCTCCTTGGCCTTCACCAACCGGTCTTTCAGTAGCCCTGCCACGTCCGCTTTGTCGTAGCCGTCGAGCGCACCACTGGTGTAATCGTGAACCGCGCCCTCCAGACTCTTGAACAGGTCTTTGTAATCAATGATGTAGCCGTATTCCTTGTCGTCGCCGTCCAGCCGGTTGACCCGACAGATGGCTTGGAACAGGCCGTGGTCGTGCATCTCGCGGTCGATATACAGGTAGGTGGCCGGTGGCGCATCAAAGCCGGTCAGCATCATGTTCACCACGATCAACAATTTCATCTGGCCGGGTTCTTCGACGAACTTATCCTTCACCGCCTTCTCAAACTCCTCGACGCGATTAACGGCCTTCTCCGGCGCTTCATTAAACCAGTCCGCCAGCATCTTTTGGTAGATGGCATACTGATGGAGCTTCTCCGTCTCGCCCTCGCCGGTTTCCTCGCCCTTGATGTTGGCCGCTGATGGCGTGTACGAGGTGACGATTGCGCACTTGCCAGCCATATCGGTTTTATCGAATAACTCGTAGAACTTACACGCCTCGTAGATGCTACCGGCCACCAGCAGGGCGTTGCCGCGTCCGCTCATCAGTCGGTCGCGCTTTTTGAAATCCATCAAAATGTCCTGCACGATCATGTCCAACCGCGAGTGGCTGGAGAAAACCTTTTGCATCGTGCCCCAACGTTTCTTGAGTTCCGCCTTTGCCAGCGGGGTAAGCGCCTTTGTGTTAGCCTCAAACCACTCATCAATCTTCTTTTGAGAGCCCAGCCATTGCTCGATGTCCCGCGCTTCATAGCGCAGATCAAGCACCACGCCGTCTTTCACCGCCTCGTCGAACTTGTAGGTATGAATGTAGCCACCGAAAACCTCGATGCTCTTCTGCTTGTCCGCCTTCAACAACGGCGTGCCGGTAAAGCCAATAAATATCGCACCCGGCAGAATCTCCTTCATCGCCTCATGCAGCTTGCCGGACTGGGTTCGATGACACTCGTCAACGTAGACATACAGATCGCCTTTGGCCTTAAAGTCGGCTGGCAGAGCTTTCTTCACTTCCTCGATGTACTTGTCGATGTCGCCAACCTCTTCGCCATCCTCCTTGCCGCCAAACTTGTGAATCAGTGAGCAAATCAGCCACGGCTTCGTGGCGTTGAGCGTGGCGATCAAGTCGGCCCCGCTCTTGGTGCGGTAAATCTCCTCTTTCACCCCGAGAAAAACCTTCTCGATCTGCTCGTCTAGCTCGGTTCGGTCGGTGATGATCAGCACCCGGGCGTTTTTGACATGCTCGCGAATCCATTTCGTCAGCCAAACCATGACCAAACTCTTACCGCTACCCTGCGTATGCCAGATGATGCCGCCCTCGCGGTGCTTCGCGTGTTCCTGCGCAGCGCGGACCCCGAAATACTGGTGGTGACGGCAGAGCTTCTTCACACCAGCATCGAACACGATGAAATCGTGGATAAGTTCAAGAAAACGCGCTTTGCTGCATAGGCTGACCAGTGCCCGATCCAACAGATTATCGCTGGAACTGGCTTCTTTCCAGTTCAGGTAATACTTCTCCGGCGTTTGGATCGAGCCATAGCGCAACCCCTCAGTATCGTTACCGGCCATCACGAACTGCATCGTGGAAAAGAAATGCTCAATGAACACCTTCTTCTGGTTGTCGAGGTTCTGCCGGATGCCCTCGGCAACCGAAACTGTGGAACGTTTGAGTTCCAAGACGCCCAGCGCAATGCCATTGACGTACAGCACCACATCAGGACGCTTACCGTGGGCTTTTGTATCGGCCGGTAGGACGGTGACTTCCTCGGCCACAGCGAAATGGTTATTATCGGGGGTCTTCCAGTCAATCAGCCAGACGGTCACCTTGTTTTCGCCGACTTGGGGGCGCACCTTAACTCCGTAACGCAGCATCTCATAAACAGCCCGGTTGCGGTCGTAAAGGCTCTTGCTGGTATCCCCTGCCACTTTGTCGAGATCAAACAACGCCCGCGTGATGAGGGTGTCGGCTATGCCCTGCTTTTTCAGCCACGCTCGTAGATATTCTGGCTCGATGTTCCGGTTGCCTTTGCCCTCGAAGCCGTCGCGCTCCTCCCAGTTGCCGAGATACTCGTAACCAAGATTGCCGGGATGCTTCTTGTCGGAGAGCAGGCGGATGACCCGCTGCTGCGTTTTCTTTTCGATGTCTCCGATGTTGCTCATACAGGTGCGTCCAAGGTGACAGTTTCACCACAATTCCGATCGCCTTCAAGGCTGCTCATCAGCACGTTCTTCATTGCATCGTAATGCTTGGCAATGCTGCCCGCATCCCAGTGTGCAGACTTCATCATCAGGTGCTGCTTAACGCTATCGATTGTATTGTTCTGGTAGTATTCCCTTTTGGCTTCAGGCATGAAGTTGCTGAGTCGCGAATTTTTACTGTGGCTGATTAAGCAAAGGTTTCCGAATGAGTTGAGCGGATCAGCAGGCAAGGGATCATGGCCGGGTAAGGGATGCTGTGGATAATAGTGCTCCACTGAGCTTCGAAACGTGAACTCGTAGTCTCTGACAACGCTGTCGGTTGACTCGTATTCCAGCCACAGAAGATAGTCCAGATAGTTGAACACCAGATTGTTCTCGATATTTCCGAAGGAGAGACGAGACTTCATGACGTCCTCCGAAACGTCACTACTGCCTGTCTGACACGCCCCCTTTTTTTGATAAATCATCACAAAGTAATCCGTCCCGCCGTCTGGAGCCAGAAACCTGTCGAACACAAACGCCTTTGCTACTGATTCCAGATAACTCAAATAGGTCTCTGGGCGTATTTCATTCGCGGCGAATAGATTATAAAGCGCGGCGTTCAGCCAATGCTTGTAAACCAAAGTCGGCGTTGAAACATGGAAGGCGGACAGAAGCATCAGAATCCTGCGGTTTACGCCACCGTTACCGTCCTCATCGCCAAACGTATTCACATAGTTTCCACGGCCTGATCGGTTCTTCTCGCCGCCATCATTCCACTTGAAGCGCTTGAGGCTCCATCCGTCCGTTCCCTTGATGAACTCCCTCTTGATCACATACTGATCAAAAAGATACTTACACCGGAGCAAATTGAAGGAGAAATTCTTCACCCTCGTTACGGCGTCACCCTTTCGAAGTAGGTGCTCTTCGAAGGTGGAAATTAATCTTTTGTCATCCAGCGGAATGTCCTGTTCGCACCCAACACGCAAAACATGTAGAAGAAAATTCGGGAAATTGATCACCGTGTTGAACCGCTCAGGCGACTCATCCTCCTTGTCGTCCTCCTCTACGATCCTTCCGGCTTTTACAATGATTTCATCGAGCGTTTGGGAAACACTCGGACTGGAGCCGTCATCCCCGGATCCTCTCAGTACTTCCCGGAGTTCTTCGAAATCGCCCACCTCGAATTGCCCCCAGTCTTTATCACCAAAGATTGCGTTACGTTGTGCGGGCGTGAATCCCATCTGCGCATACCTTTCCATGTTGGCGCAGGCTTCCCATACCACATGCAAGCAGTTTTGACTTTCCACACGCTCCGCAACGTCTTCGAGATCGTTGAGCACTTCCATCATCCGGGACTTGAGAACCTCGTGCTTTTCCAATTGCTCGCCACGATTGTTCATAATCTCGAAGTAATGATTCAGATCGGTATCATGAGGCACTTTGACGCGCATGATTTGAACCTTCCCGAACAAGTAAGCAGCAAACGCCTCGCAGGTGATGTGATTCTCTTTAAGCTTCTGCGGCAGGATCTTCTTGATGAGCCGATAGCCATTGAGAATGGCGGTGTTGATCTCATTTGTCCCCAAAACCTCTGAAGGATCATCCTTATATTTTCCTTTGAAGATTGCGGCAAACGTCCGCCGCGAGTGTTCACGGCTGTCAAAGTCAATCCTCAACTCCTGATACCATGAGACATCGCTGTCCGTTTCATTTTTCAAATACGACGCCAGCAGGGATAAAGTCGTCAGCCGTTGCTGGCCGTCGATCGTTTCGTAAACGGTTGCTTTGGAAGCCTGTCGCTCGAAAACCACCAGCGTACCAATGTAGTAATTCCGCCCCTCGGGCAGGTAGTCGATGACATCTTGGATCAACTGCGTGATCTCACCCTCGTCCCATGAGTAATTCCGTTGATACATCGGGATGATGTAATCCTCGCCACCACTCAATAGCCCCCTGATGGAAAGCTGGGCAATCTCGTCACTCATAATACCTCATATCCTTGAAAAGATCTTCAATCTCCCCGGCTTTGGACGACCTATTCTCAGTGAGGACTGGAAGATTGCAGTTGATGAAGTCGCCCGGACGAGTGGATTCCTTGATCTGCCTGAACAGATTGTTTTCCAAGGCATGGTTGTCCATACTTGCGAGCTGAACCACCTGCATTTTGAGACGCAGGCTGTAGGCCCAGATAAAGACTTTCTCGATGGCTCGGGAGATTTCCACATAGCCGAACTTGTCGATGTAATAGATCAGCAGGCAGTCAAAGATAGTCCGGACATAGCGGTCTCCAGTACGATACCGCCCCGGGTAGCTGTTGATAGTTTCCATGATCCTCGCAGCGTAACCATCGAGTGTTTCGTTTCCGACAAATTTAAGGACGGGCACCGAGCGATCGTTGAACCGGGCCACTTTGTCCTGATAGTGGGCCGTCATCTCAAAGAAGCGGCGGCCATTGATGATGATTTGATCCAGATGGAAGGGAAAGGTGAGGGGCCGTCCGTCAATTCTGCGCTCATACTGATGATTGTAGTGATCGACAAAATGGTGGGCCATGCGAAGTTGTTCGACATAAGGGTAATGGGCGACGGTTTCGATGTTGACGCCTTTGAATAAGGCGGTGTCATCCTTGCCGAAGTAACGAGCCGAAGCCCCCTTTGACCAATTCCGAATGCGATACAGATATTGCGAGAAAAGAGATACCAATTCCTCGGTTTCGCTATTTTCCCAGCGGGCCACCGTTTCACTTTTCAACGGCTCGTCACCCTTACTAAATTCGCGCAGATGATACGCTTTGAGTAGATCGTGGGGCTCCAAGTCCCGTCCTCGCGCATTCTGTGAGTCGAAGAACTGGAAGGCTTCCGAGACGTCGTTCAGGGCAAATGTCACGACCTCGCATTTGTTTAATAGGAAGTCGATGAGCTCTTCGGTGAAGTCGGAACGGGAGACGATGCGAGAAACCTCAAGGTAGTTGTTGTGGATGTTGAACTTCGAAACTTCACTTTCAAAACTAGGATTCATCATCGCCTGCTCAAGCGCACCTAGCTGTTCTTTCAAGTCCTTTCGATCGAGCTCGTCCTTGCGCAGTGTGATCAATGCACGGATGGCCAGCAGCAGGCTGATGGTACGTTGCTGTCCATCGACGATGTTTTTCTGCTCCCCGTCCTGATGAAACACAATCGTCCCGAGCCGGTAGGAGGACTTGTCCTTGTTAGTCGCGATATCGGAGAACAATTGATTGATGTTCTTGCTAGTCCACTTATAAGGGCGCTGATACTGGGGAATGGCGAGTCCCGGCTCGGCGAGCAATTTTCTGACGCTGATAATCTCCTTGGCCAAATGATCGACTCTATCGGGATTGTCATTTTCATTGCCAAGATCGGTATGCGCCCCGTTCTGAACTAAGAAATCGTCCAAGTGCTTCTCCAAGGCAATAGCGGCTGGATCTTCAAACGTTTCATTCTTTGAGATCAGTGCGGTCGAGTGGATATCGCCAATCAATTTATTGATCTCATCGCGGTAATCACTGACATTGCTGACCGTGCCGGACGAGCCAGTTGAGTTCCGCAACGCCTCGCTCATATCGGCACGATAAATTATCTGAGGAAGCCACTTGACGGGGCGATGGTGCGGAAGCTTGTCCCCGTCAGCATAGAAGTAATCTCCTGCAACCTCGCCCAAGCGATAGCGCCCGTTGCCATCCGGGCACAGCACGATGTCGTGCTCCTTGATGCCCTTGGCCACTGTCCACAAAAACCCACAGGCCAGACCAGCGGCAATCTTCGATTTGCCGGGGTGCTTAGCAAGCCAGACCGGGATGAATATCTTGTTGAACTCCCTCCAATCATCCGGTAATTTTCCTGTCAGGTCTCGGTTGTGAATGAAACCGGCCGCGATGAAGTGCCCAGCGAAGCATTTCTCGGCGTGAACGCTCTTCTTTCCCAACATGACGCGGTAGTATTTTGTCATTTTGAGCTCATATCAATCTCGTTTTCCCGGTCAGCAGTTCCTGCATGATGCCCTGCTTGAGGGCGCGGGTCTTGGCCAGCCGCGCCTCCAACGCCGCAAGCTCCGCGTCCATGTCCGACAGCACCGCGCCAATTGCTGCTTGCTCCGCTTTTTGTGGAGGAAACCGCACAGAAAGCTGGCGAAACTTGCCTTGCGTAATGACGTAGCGAACGCCGCTGCCTTCGCAGGCTCTTGCTGCTTGATTTAAGAACTCTTGCGACTTGAAAGCGTAGGCACGGAACAACAAATCCCAGTCCTCATTCAGCCGCAACCTGACGACATGGTAACTGTATGCGGCATCTGGAATGTCCTCCATCGCTATAGCAGACACCGCGATGTCGAATGGCATTTCGGATGACGGCGTGAAGAACACATCACCCTGCTCCACAGCACAGCGAGCCGCCTGATCTGGCCGTGCGCTAACAACGTGATTGAGGTCTTTCGAGTAGATGAAATTGCGCCGGTAAACATCCATGTAGTTGACGAGCCGAACTTGCGGTTCGCCGGGCCGTATCTTCTTGTCAACGCCAGCACCTGAAATTTTGCCCAACTCGACTAACCGCTTCACCTCCCACTTCCCGGTGAAGCCCGGCAGGCGGGTCTGGCCGGTGAGGAGTTGCTGCATGGCGGCCTGTTTGAGGTCGCGCTTCTTGGCGAGGAGCTGCTCCAGCGCCCCCAGCAGCGCATCCACATCCCCCAGCGCCCCTGCTATGGCACGTTGTTCTGGCGGACTTGGGTAAGCGATGGGAAAGTTCCTGATGTCCCGACCAGTGATGTTGGGATCTTTTCGGCTGCTACTCGCAACGCGCTTCCAATAATCGACTCGATAGTTGAGCGTTCCAAGGAGGTATTCGGACACCAGTGCGTCGTTTTTCGGCTGGATAGCGGTGATTGCCTGATTTACCGCAGCCGGAATGCGGAGCAGACCTGTCCTGCCGATTTGCTGAAATCCTCCATACATCGCGACCAGCACCGTTCCTGCGGGGTAGATTCTCAAGCACGTTTCCTTCAGAGCCAGTTCCGTAACCCGCTCCGAGGTCCCCAAAAGGTCGGCGTTCGCCAAGTCCAGCGTCTTCACCCACGGGATCGAGCCATTCGTGTAGTAACGATCCTGCAAGGTTCTCGACGGCGTCGTGCCCGATGAAGAATCAGCCAGTTTTCCAAGAGGTGAAACCGCCCAATCCTCCGGTATCACTCCCACCTCGGTCTGCTTGTAACCGGGCTTCATTACCATTTCGCCCCCATCTTCTTGAGGTGTTCGTCCACACGGGCGGCGAGCGTGGCGACTTCGCCGGTAAGTTTCGGCAGCGGCGTGGCGTAGCGTTCGGCCAGTTGCCGGATGCGTCCGGTGAGGGCCTGCGAGACGCGATCCAGTTCGGACTGCACGGCAGCAGCGAGTGCGGCCAGCCATTTGTCGTCCACCACCAGCGTCTTGATTTCGTCTCCAGTAAGCTGGCCGTATTTCTTGGCGACCTTGGTCTCCAGCGCCTTCGTGGCGTCTTTGATCTGCTTGTTGGCGTTGGCTTCCTTTTCGGTGAGGGCGAGGTAATCAGTCAGCAGTTTGCGCTCGTCCGCCACATCGGTGTCGCCCTCGATCTCGGCCAGCCGGGCTTTGACGCTGGCCTTGGTGAGTTTGCCTTTGTCGGTCTTGGCGTCGGCCAGCAGACCGTCCTCGCCGCCGTGTTCCTCGTCGAGTTCCTCCATCTGCCGGGTGATGGCGTCGCGGTCGGCTTCGAGCTGTTCGATGGCGGCTTGTTCCTTGGCAAAGTACCGGGCCACGATGAGCGGTTGCGGGATGAGATCGGTGTTGGGTTTGCCATCGGCTTGAGCCTGCCAGCCGTCGCTGACAAGCATGTACACATCGTCCTGCATGGTCGCGGCCCAGTAGTCCATGAGGTGTTGATACACATCGTAGGCGTCGAGCAACGGGGCTTTCCGAAAGGTTTCCAGCAAGTCCTCGGACAGTTCCTCGATCAGCGCCTTGGGTTTGCCGCCCTTGGCGATGCTTTTCAGGCGCGGGGTGTTGGCTTTCTGCCATTTGGCGAACAGCTTGGTCACGGATTCATTGAAAGTGGTGAACTCGGCGTGGCCGAAGATGGTCGGCTTGATGTCAGCGGGGGCGACTTTCAGTTGGCAGTAGCCGGGACGGTCGGCCTTCTTGAACAGCGTGGCGCGGACGGCGGGGATGACCTGCCAGTAGGGTTCGAGCGCGTCAATGTCGCGGTTCGGGATGCCGCCGTTGAGATGGGCGTCGATGTCCTGAATGTCCTCCGGTTCGGTGCTGTCGATGTAGCGCGGGAGGTTGAGGTTGAAGTCGTTCTTCGGGTCACTGATCTCGGCGAGCGCGACCATGCGGGAGTAGCCGGGGATTTCGAGTTGGCGGGTGAAGGTGTCCACGATCCTGTGGATGTCCTGGGCGCGGAGCCGGTTCTTGTTGCCGTCCTTGATGAAGCCCTTGGAGGCATCGATCATGAAGATGCCCTTGCGAGCATGAGCATGTTCCTTGTCCAGCACAAGGATGCAAGCGGGGATGCCGGTGCCGTAGAACAGGTTGGCCGGTAGGCCAATGATGCCCTTGATGTAGCCCCGGCGGACGATTTCCTTGCGGATGACGGCCTCCGCTCCGCCCCGGAACAGGACGCCATGGGGATGAATCACCGCGCCTTTGCCGGTGCTCTTGAGCGAGGCGAGGATGTGCAGGAGAAATGCGTAGTCGCCGTTCTTCTGCGGCGGGATGCCGAACGCGAATCGCGCATACATGTCGTGGGCGGGATCGAACCCGTTGCTCCACGCCTTAGTCGAGAACGGGAAATTGGCGACGACGAAATCGAACAGCTTGAGGCTACCGTCGTTGTTTTTGTAGTGCGGCGTCGAGAGGGTGTTATCCTGCCAGATGGTCGCGGTGGGGCAATCGTGGAGGATCATGTTCATCTTGGCCAGCGCGGCCGTGGCGTTGTCCATTTCCTGCCCAAAGATGGAGATATTCACCGGAGCCTCATCGTGCGCCTTGAGCAACAGCGAGGCCGAGCCACAGGTCGGGTCGTAAATCGTTTGGACGGTGCTCTTGGCGCTGCCGATGCCGATCACCTTGGCCATAATGCGCGAGACTTCCGACGGGGTGAGGAACTGCCCCTTGCTCTTGCCGGAGTCGATGGCGAAGTGGCGCATCAGGTACTCGTAGGCATCGCCCATGATGTCGTCGCCCTCGGCGCGGTTTCCACCGAAGTTGAGCGCTGGATTGTCGAAGATGGAGACGAGATTGGAGAGCCGATCCACCATGTCCTTGCCCTTGCCGAGTTTGTCGGCGTCGTTGAAGTCGGCTACGTCAATCACGCCCTTGAGGTCGTTGGCCTCGGCCAGCTTGCCGATGATCTTGTTGATCTTGTCGCCAATCTCCTTGTCGCCCTTGAGCGCGACCATGTCGGTAAAGCTGCCGCCCTTGGGAACGTCGAGCAGGTAATTCTCCTGACTGGCGGCCTTGTCGGAGACGTATTTCACGAACAGCAGGACGAGAACGTAATCCTTGTACTGCGAGGCGTCCATCCCCCCGCGCAATTCGTCGCAGCTCGCCCAGAGGGAGGAATAAAGTTCAGATTTTTTGATGGCCATGAGATTTACCGACAGGCATGATTTACGGCTTCAATCAACTTCGCCTTGGCTTGCAGTGGGTTGACAAACCAATCCGTTGACCAAATGCGGTGGAGATTCCAGCCGCGTTCCTTGAGAACCTGCTCGCGGAGACGATCCCGATCACGGGCCGCCCGACTCGAATGATAGGTCGCACCGTCACATTCGATACCCAGTGCGAACAAGCCGGAATGATGGGGATGCTTCACCGCCAAATCAATAAAGTAGCCAGCGACGCCAACCTGACGCTCGACGGCAAATCCAGACCGTTGGAGAACTGCTTCCACTTGAATTTCAAATGGGGAGTCAGGCTGTCTTCCGGTTACCGTCCCACGGTCAGGCAGAATTCCGCTTTCTGCGTATTTCAGAAAGAGGTGGAAGTCGCGAACGCCTTGCCGCTTGCCATCGGCAAGAATTTGGTCGCTGCGGATCGAGGAGAAGATTTCCATCCGCCACTTGGCACGGGTGATCAGGACATTAAAGCGTCTTTCGCCGCCTTCACGATTCAATGGGCCAAATCGCTGCGTTGGAGTCCCCCCCGGCGTATGCGGGCCGTAGGTGCAAGAGATGATCATGATG
>Ga0118677_10010236_pt1 | contig 14393 bp, 11 predicted proteins | sample AliMusrvi5mmetaG_FD_86154 | JGI IMG/M metagenome (GOLD analysis project Ga0118677, IMG submission 86154) | reverse complement strand
GGGAGGGACTGGCTGATGGCCGGCTGCTGCTCCAGCGATGCATCTCGTGCGGGACCTTGCGCCACCCGTCGCTCCCGGCGTGCGGTGCCTGTGGCTCCCTCGAGTGGGACACCGTCGAGTCGAAGGGGGAGGGCGAGATCTACAGCTTCGTGGTCGTCCACTACCCCCAGGTCCCGAGCTTCGACTACCCGCTGCCGATCGGCCTCATTGCGCTCGATGAGGGCACCCGGATCGTGGCCAACCTGGACTGCGACCCGGCAGAGGTGGCGATCGGGACGAGAGTCACCATGAAGATCGAGAAGGTCGATGACGAGCTGAGCCTCCCGGTGTTCTCGCCGGTCGGCGCGTAGGAGGGGAGCGAGATGGACTTCCAGTTCACAGAGGAGCAGCTGGCGATCGCCGAAGCGGCGACCGGCATCTTCGAGGGGATGGTCGATTCCGATCGGGTACAGGCGATCGAGGCCAGCGACGACCGCTTCGACTCAGAGCTGTGGCAGGCGCTCGCCGACGCCGACCTGCTCGGCCTCGGAACACCGGAGAGCCTTGGCGGCATCGGTGGGGGCTTGGTTGAGATCGGCCAGGTGCTCGCAGCGCAGGCTCGCGTCGTTGCGCCAGTGCCGCTCCATGCCACCTTGGTCACCGGCGTGCTACCGATCGCCACCTATGGCAGCGATGAGCTTCGGTCGACCTGGTTGCCGAAGGTGGCCGCCGGCGAGGCGATCCTCACCGCAGCCTTGGCTGACGTCGCGGTCTCGCCGACCTTGCGGCCCAACGTCATCGCGACGCCAGAGGGTGACGGGTGGCGCCTCGATGGCGTCGCGTCAGTGGTGCCCTGGGCGCACCTGGCCAACGCGGCCGTCGTGCCAGCCCGGACTGCTGAAGGCGAGGTCATCATCGCGCTGGTACCACTCGATCATCCGTCGATCACCCTCGATCGAGCGATCACCACGAACCGCCAGATCCACCCCAACGTGACGTTCCAGGGCACCAGCGTCGAGAGCCACTCGATCTTGGCTGCACCGGCTGTTGGCGCTGAGGCGCTCGATCGCATCCTGGCGTGGGCGCAGACCGGCCTCGCGCTCCTGCAGATCGGGGTCGGCGAGGCCGCTCTCGAGCAGACCGCCGCGCACCTGAACGAGCGCACCCAGTTCGGACGAACCCTCTCGAGCTTCCAAGGCACGATGCTCAGGATGGCTGACGCAGGCATCGATCTTGAGACGGTGAGGGTGACCGCCTGGCAGGCAGCGTGGCGCCTTGACGAGCAGATGCCGTTCAACGAGGTCGTCCTCGTGGCCAAGTGGCAGGCCTCGGAGAAGGGGCAGCGCCTGGTGCACGCCACGCAGCACCTCCACGGCGGGACAGGTGCTGACATCGGCTACCCGATCCATCGCTACTTCCTCTGGGGCAAGCAGATCGAGGTCGAGCTCGGTTCTCCGAGCCTTGAGCTCGCTCGCTTGGGTGAGCTGATTGCCACCCGGCCAGAGGAGGTCCTCGCCCGATGACGACGCGTGCCACCACCTTGACAGCGGCCGACATCAGTGTTGGCGATTCGCTTGGCGAGCTCGCCATCCCGATCACGCGGACACTCATCGTCTCAGGAGCGCTGGCCAGTCGTGACTACCAGGATGTCCATCACGACCACGAGCTCTCCCAAGAACGCGGCAGCCCTGACATCTTCATGAACATCCTGACCACCAACGGCCTCGTCGGTCGCTACGTGACTGACTGGACCGGACCGGGCGGCTTCTTGAAGAAGGTCGACATCCGTCTTGGTGCGCCCAACTACCCCCACGACACGATGACGATGACCGGCGAGGTGGTCGAGATCGACCAGGATCCTGCGGACGCCGGGCGCATCGAGGTCATCGTCTCGCTCCGAGGTGCGAACAGCATCGGCGATCACGTGACAGGCACCGTCACCCTCACCCTGCCGAAGGAGGCCTCCTGATGGGAAGCACCCACAGCTTCGCGGGCGAGACCGCCATCGTCGGGATCGGAGCGACAGAGTTCTCGAAGAAGTCAGGACGCTCGGAGCTCCGTCTCGCCGTGGAGGCAGTGAAGGCCGCGATCGAGGACGCAGGCATCTCGCCGGACCAGGTCGGTGGCATGGTCACCTACTCGTCCGATACCAACCCTGACGTCGACATCGCCCGGTCACTCGGCATCGGTGAGCTCACCTTCTTCAGCCGCATCCACTACGGCGGTGGCGCAGCGTGCGGGACGATCCAGCAGGCCGCCCTGGCGGTCAACGCCGGCGTGGCGGACTACGTCGTCTGCTATCGAGCGTTCAATGAGCGATCGGGGAACCGCTTCGGTGCTGGCGTCCAGGGCCGTGCCCCCTTGCCGAATGCCGAGAACGCGCACCTGGGTGCCTACATCCCTGTCGGGCTGTTGACCCCCGCCTCATGGGTGGCCATGGCGGCGCAGCGCTACCTGCACGTGAACGGCGCCACCACCGAGGACTTGGGGAGGGTGGCAGTCGCCGATCGAAAGCATGCCGCCACGAATCCGAAGGCATGGTTCTACGAGCAGCCGATCACGCTCGAAGAGCACCAGGCATCTCGTTGGATCGTTGACCCGCTTCGCCTGCTCGACTGCTGTCAGGAGACTGACGGCGCGCAGGCGATCGTCGTCACCACGAGAGAGCGTGCGGCGGACCTCCCCAACATGCCGGTCGTGATCGAAGCAGCGGCACAGGGCTCTGGCAAGGGTCAGGACATGATGACGAGCTACTACCGCGATGATCTGCTCGGCCTGCCCGAGATGTCGGTGGTGGCACGCCAGCTCTGGGAGACGAGCGGTATGGGCCCAGCCGACATGGACGCCGCCATCCTCTACGACCACTTCACCCCCTACGTGCTCTACCAGCTCGAGGAGCTCGGCTTCTGCGAAAAGGGCGAGGCCAAGGACTTCGTGAGGGACGGACGCATCGAGCTCGGTGGCGAACTGCCGATCAACCTTCATGGTGGTCAGCTTGGCGAGGCGTATCTCCACGGCATGAACGGGATCGCCGAGGCAGTCCGCCAGGTGCGACGCACGGCGGTCAACCAGGTCGAAGGCCTCGAGCGAATCGTCGTCACTGCGGGGACTGGCGTCCCGACTAGTGGCCTCGTCCTCTCCTCTGGCTCCTAGGTGTACGTCGGGCTGACGCCCAGCATGAAGCCATGTCGAGCGTCCTCACCATCAGGGGCGAGATCAGGGGCGAGGTCGACGACGACTCGGCCCAGACAGGCGGAGAAGTAGAAGTTCACCCAGACCTTGGCGTCGGCATTCGGATCCAACCAACCGATCTCCTGCGCTGACTCGATGATCTCGAGCCTGGCCGAGAGGTGCGCGTTGACGACCTCGGCGACAACGTCTCTGACCACGGGCTCGTGGCGGACCGAGCTGATGATCTCGAGGGCCTGCCACACAGCCTCTTCTGACTCTGGTCCCCAGAGGAGGGCGTCGTAGGAAGCGGCTGCCTCGATGAATGCGGCCCGATCCTCGTTCTTGAGAGCGATCCTGAGGTCATCGAGGTAGGAGTCGTCTTCCGAGAGAATCCGTCCGAGCCGTGTCGCCTGCGCGGCGGCGACCAAACGATGCCTGTTCGAGTAGTAGTAGTAGATGGTCGGGGCACCGACGTTCGCCTGCGCGGCAACGTCGAGGATCCGGAGCCCATCGGCGCCTCGCGCTTCCACGATCTCAACAGCAGCGTCGAGGATCCGTGCCTGTGTCTCTGAATGACGGATCTCGTTCGAGTGCATGCCAAGCCCACCTGATTGCGGATCGGCGCTGTGTTGCGACGATGAATTGCGAACTACGGCGAGTTTAGGGTGCGAACGCACGACACGCACCTTGAGGCAACAGGTCGCTCAACTTGGTTCAATTGCAGTGACGAGTTGAGGATGATCGGCATGGGACGATGCGCTGCTCCGACCAGGGACCTCGTGCCCCGAATCGGTCGTGTGTCCGTCAGATCGGGCGCTGCGAGGTTGCGTCGTCGAGGGCCTGGGCGGCTTCGTCGCTGAGCCGCTCGTAGACCAGCTCAGGCGTGGGCCGCCAGTAGACAGGGTCGCTGGTTCGCCAGCGTTCAGCGCGCAATGACTTCTTGACCACCTTGGAGGTGGCTGTCTTGGGCAAGTCCTTGGAGATCCGGACGTACTTTGGCGCCCACTTCGTCCCGAGATCGTCCTGGGAGGCGAGGAATGAGGCGAAGTCGTCGGGGTCGAAGGTGGTGCTCTCGGACAGCTCGAGCGCGGCCATGACCTGGTCGCCCACATGCTCGTCGGGCACGGCATAGGCGGCGGCGAGGACCACGCCGGAGAAACGGCTCAAGATTCTCTCGACAGGAGCGGTGGCAAAGTTCTCACCGTCGACGCGGATCCAGTCGTGATCACGACCGGCGAAGTAGAAGAATCCAGCCTCGTCACGATAGGCAAGGTCGCCGGTCCAGTACCAGCCGTTGCGGGTCCTGTCCTCCATGGCCTGGTCGTTGCTCCAATAGCCCTCGAAGGAGCTACCACCAGCCTTGTTCACAAGCTCGCCGATGCACACGTCTGCGTTGAGCAGTCGGCCCCGCTCATCGAAAATCGCTCGAGGACACTCCTCTTCCGAGTCGGGGTCGAGTACGCAGGTGTCTGGCCCTGCGACTCCGAGTGCCCCTCTCGGCGTGTCGGGAGTCCGCTGCACAGCGGCGCCACCCTCTGAGGATCCGTAGGCCTCGATCACCCGGCAGCTGAAGCGCTCGGCGAATCGCTCAACGTCGTCGGCTGCAGCCTCGTTGCCGAAACAGGTCACGAGCGTGTTGTCCGCGTCGTCTGGCTGCTCGGGAGTGGCGAGGATGTAGGAGAGCGGCTTGCCGACATAGTTCATGTACGTCACTTTGAAGCGCCGGATGTCTGGCAGCACGCCTGACGCAGAGAAGCGCCCTGTCGCCGGGAGCGCGATCGCACCCTTGGCCGCCAGGCTCGGTCCCCAGCCGGCCATCAAGGCGTTCGAGTGGAAGAGCGGCATTGCTCCATAGGCGACGGTGTCTGATCCAAGCTCGAACATCTGAGCGACGATGCCCGAGATAGCGGCCAGTCTGCCCTGGGAGCACTTGACAGCCTTGGGGGCACCAGAGGTGCCTGAGGTGAAGAGCAAGTAGCCAAGGGTGGCCGGCGAGATGTCTGGATCGATGACATCGCCGGCGGTGGCGCCAGCGAACGCCCCGATCTCGGCGGACTCGCGCTCGGTCCCCATGACGAGGACCCGATCAGCGTCAGCGCCGGCGTGGCCCAGGCTCTCACCAAGGTCAAGGCCGTCGACGAGGTGGAGGTACGCAGGGTGGGCGATCAAGACCTGGCACTGGGTGTGGGAGAGGTCTCGAGCAAGCTCGTCGCCTCGGTGCGTGGTGTTTCCACCGACGATGGCGGCGCCCACCAGCGCCGCGGCCTCGAGCCACAACAGATAGTCGACGGTGTTGTCGCTGAGCACCGCAACGTGGAATGGACCAGGACGTCGGATCGAGCGAAGCCAGGCTCCTCGTCGAGCAGCAGCAGCGACGGCTTCCTTGTGGGACAGCGTCTGGTCAGCGTGGAGGATGCCTGGTCGGTCCTCGTCGGCGAGGTCGAGCACCAGGCCCGCCATCGTTCCTTCCACACCCATCGCAGCTCCCCCCACTCAGTGACTGTCGGACGATGGTACCTGCGATCTGACGGACCGTCAGAAGCTCAGCGGCGCACCGAGTGCCCCGAGGATGCCGCCGACGAGCGCGGCGAAGAGCAGCATGCTCATCGGGCCTCGACGAAGCACGAGCAACCAGAGCACGGCGAGACCGAGGAGCGGGAGCTGCCACACCTCGCCGAGGCCCCTGCACAGGATCACAGCGGAACCGAAGATCGCTCCGATGGCGGCAGGGCCAGCTCCCGACATGAACCCCTGTGCGACCCGCGACGTGCGGAGTCGCTCGAAGCTCGAGCCGAGCCCGATGACGAAGAGGAACGAGGGGGCGAAGGCGATCGTGGCAGCGAGGAGCGCCGCCCCGAGCCCACCGGCTGCCCAGCCGACCACAGCGACTGTCTGGACCACCGGACCTGGCGTGAGCTGGCCGAGCGCCACCGCAGCGAGGAACTGCGACTCGGTCATCCAGTGTGCGGTGTGCACGGCCTGGCTCTGCATCAGCGGCACGATGACGAAGCCGCCACCGAAGCTCAGCGCGCCGACCTTGAGGGCGAGCCAGGCCACGCCCCCGAGAACGGGGGTCACGGCCAAGAGAGGTGCGAGCATGAACGTGCCCGAGGGTGGCCGAGGTGCTCGAGCCAGCTCGATGCACATCTCGATGATCCCGCAGGCCAAGAGGCAGAGCACGAGGGCCGGGCCGAGGAACAGGCACCCGAAGAGACCAGCGAGCACCCAGAGCAGCCATCTCGCACGAGGACCTGTCCGCTTGGGCCACCGTCGAAGTGACGGTAGGGCGAGGTCCGCACCTGCTCTCACGGCCACGACCGGGACGACTGCACCCGCCCCAACAGCAGCACCGGTGATCCAGCGGGGGGCACCCGCCTCGAGCAGCAGTGCCGCCAAGGCGAGGATCATGGTCAGCCCCGGGAGGATGAAGCACAGCCCGGCGACCAGGGCGCCCTTGGTTGCCCGCAGGCGCCACCCCAGGTAGATGGCGAGCTGCGTAGAGGCGGGCCCAGGGAGCAGGTTGGTCGCAGCGACAGCGTGCTCGAACGACTCTTGGTCGATCCACGAGTTGTCCTCGACGCAGAGCTTGCGCAACAGGACGATGTGCGCGGGTGGCCCTCCGAACCCGGTGACGCCGAGGCGTAGCCATGCCGAGGCGATCTGTCGCAGCGAGGGGCGATCGCTCTCGTGCACGGGAAGGAGCGTGGGCTACGGGCCCTCGCCGCCGCTGGCGGTGCAGGACCTCGGATCCCAGGGCTGGAGGCCCGTGGTGGCGGCCGAGGTGGCCGCGAAGCCCGGCACAGTGGTGCTCGTGGTGGTGGGTGCCACCGTCGTGCTCGTGGAGCCGCTGTGGGCGGACTTGGTGGTCGTGGTCGTCGTCTTGGTCGGCGCAGGTGCGTGGACCTGGAAGTAGGTGCCCGTCACCACCGTCACCGGGATCGTGGCGGCCGGGTCATACGCCAGGATCGCCTGACCGTCGAACGATCGCAGGACGCGTTGCGCAGCGGCGACGACCGCAGGGGAGTGGGAGTTGTACTGGATCAAGGTCTCGGCGGGGTTGCCGACCGGGGTGGCGTCGCCGATGGTCGAGATCTTGTAGCCGAGCGCTTGGAGCGCGGAGGCGGTCGTGCTTGCCTGGTTGGCTGCGCCCGAGCCGTTCATGACCGCGACCGTGACCTGCGATGGCTTGGGCAGCGCCTTGCCAGAGACCGTGTTGGTGGTCGGCGACACGCCCAAGAACGCCTGGATGGTCTCGAGGTCGGGTCCGTTGTCAGGGAACTCGACATTGCCGTAGTCATAGCCCTTGTAGACGTAGGAGTAGGAGTTCGATGCCATGACCGGCAGCGTGTACTGCGGGGCCGTCTGGGAGTTCACCGAGTGGTAGTCGAGGATCAGGTTGGCCATATCCGAAGTCGACAGGCTCGAGTCAACCGTCAGGTCAGGTGCCACTGCTGCGACGAGCTTGGCGTCGGTGATGGGGTTCGAGAGGCCCTGAGCCGAGACCTGGGCGGCGAGGACCCGGATGAACTCGTGGTTCCGTCGGATTCGAGCGAGGTCGGACTGTGTCTCTTGGGGCCAGTTCGCGGTGTTCGGGCCATAGGAGTCGTTCGGCTGGTACTGAAGGTGCCGGGCCCTGACCACAGTGAGCGCTTGGGTTCCATTCAGGTGATCGCACCCGATGTGGTACTGCTGCAGGTTCGAGTAGGCGTCGTAGACGCGCTTAGGGAAGTACATGTTGATCCCGCCGAGCGCATCGACCACGCCGGCGAAGGTGTCGAAGTTGAGTTCGACGAAGTGCTGGATCGGGATACCGAAGTCCTGCTGGATCGCGTTGACCAGCTGACTTGGCCCCTCGGCGAGGGCTGCGTCGATCTTGTTCGCCCCGGTCGATCGGGCGTTCGGGATGAAGAGGTCACGAGGGATGGACAGGATGGAGACTGCGTGAGTGGCGGGGTTGAGGTGGAGCACCATCACCACGTCGGAGTTGACGCCGGTGACGCCCTGCGAGCAGAGGCCGTAGACCGGGTTCTGCGTCTTGAGCGCACATCGGTCGGTCGAGCCGACCATCAAGATGTTCTCGGTGCCAGCTGCGGTGCCGCTCTGGGTCCCCTGCGTGAGGTTCTTGACGTCGACCTTCTTGATCCTGCTCGCCTGGTAGGTGACGTAGCCGGCATACCCGGCGATGATCAGGGCGAAGACGATGAACACCGTGAGCCCGAGGCGGGCCCAGCGGTTGGACGGCCAGAGCCGGCGCCGGCGACGGGGCGCGGCGTGGCGAGGGCCTCGAGGTGTGGGGGGAGCCAGGTCTGACATCTCGTAAGAACCTACCGGCTCAGATGGCCACGGCAGTGTGCAGGGCTCTCAGGATCTCCTTGGTTGACGCAACCGTTGCGACCAGGGAGATCGTCTCCGCGAGGACGAGCTCGGCGTACTCGGCAGGCACGCCGCAGACCGCATCAGCAGCCACCACGACCTGGTAGCCGAGGTTCACCGCCTCGATCACGAGCCCGAGCACGCCGAGGTTCACGCTCACCCCAGTCACGATGAGGATGTCGACGCCGAGGTTCCGAAGCGTCGCGTCGAGTCCAGTCCCAGAGAAGGGCGAGACGCCGTGGCGGCGAGGGATCACGAGGTCATCGGGCTCTGGGCCAAGGCCCTCGATGAGCTCAACTGCGGCTGTGCCCTCGAGGAGGTGGCCCGGCATCCTGAGCACCGCTGCGTGGAGTGGGGTGTTGGCAGCAGTGCCCGCCTTGTCCGCTCTGAACTCAGCGGTGCAGTGCACGACCCGGATGCCAGCTGCTCGAGCCTCGTCGCAGAGGCTCACCGCGTGTCGAGGGAGGTTGACGGCGGCCGCGGCATCTCGGAGTGCGGGAAACGAGGCGAGGTCGCCCATCACTCCTCGCTGGAGCTCCATGGTCACAACCGCGACTGGCAGCGGTCCGCGCCCGAGTCGACCGAGCTCGTTGCCGGCAAGCAGCGATGGAAGGTCGATCGGCACCGCTACGACGCGGGTGTCGCTGTCTCGACGATCCGTGTCGCCCAGGGGTAGTCGGGCTTGCCAGATGGCGACCGTTGGATCGACTCGACCACGAAGAGCAGCCGAGGGAGCTTGTAGCCAGCGATGTGGGTCCGACAGTGCTCCTGGATCTCCTCGAGAGTGACCTCGCGTCCAGGCCGTGGCGCCACGATGGCGGCCACCGTCTGGCCCCATCGCTCGTCGGGGGCACCGCACACGATGGCGTCGGTCACCGCCGGGTGCGACCTGACTGCTGACTCGACCTCTTCGGGGAAGATCTTCTCGCCACCAGAGTTGATGACCACCGAGCCACGTCCGAGCAGGGTGATGGTCCCGTCCTCTTCCAAGGTGGCGAAGTCCCCGGGCATCACGTAGCGGACTCCATCGACCATGATGAAGACCTCGGCGGTCTTGATCGGGTCGTTGTAGTAGCCGACAGGGATGTCGCCGGTGCGGGCGATCTTGCCGATGATGCCCGAACCGGGCGCAACCTTGTTCATCTCCTCGTCGAAGACGACGGTCTCACCGAGAGCAGTCACCGTCGGCCCGGACTTCATCGCCGTCGTGTCCTTGGTGACGACAGTCATCCCGTTGTTGCCGCCCTCAGACGACCCGATCGCGTCGGTGATCAAGATGTTGGGCAGCTTCTCGAAGTACCGATCCTTCACCGGTGCGCTGAAGAGCGCAGCTGACGACACGACAGCGAAGAGCGACGAGAGATCGAAGCTCTGCTCGGGGTCATCAAGCGCCTCGATCATCGGCTTCGCCATTGCATCGCCGGTCACCATCACCGAGTTGGCCTTCTCCTCCTCGATGGTGCGCCAGACGGCGACGGGGTCGAACTTGGCCGTCAAGATGATGCGATCGCCCACGAAGCTCCGGCCGATGACCGACCACTGGGTGGCACCGTGCATGAGGGGAGCGATCGGGAAGTGAGTCACGCAGAAGCCGTTCAGACCCTTCTCGACGAACTCTTCAGGCCGCTCCACGCGGACGTTGGTCATCGGATCGACGCCACCGCCGAGGGCGAAGAGCACGTTCTTGTGCTCCCACACGACGCCCTTTGGCATCCCGGTGGTACCACCCGTGTAGAGGATGTAGTGATCGCTCGCCGAGCGAGGGCCGAAATCACGCACCGGTGAGCCGGCTGCCATCAGGTCCTCGAAGTGGAGCGAGCCCGGGGTCGGATCAGGCTCGCTCGATCCATCCTCGACGACGATGACGTGCTCGAGCGTGGGGAGATCGCCCGCGATGTGCGCCACGTGGGGAGCGAACTCTCGCTGGACGACCAGCGCTTTCAGGTCGGCGTTGGTGAAGAGGTAGCGGAGCTCCTCTTCGACATAGCGGTAGTTGATGTTGATCCAGATCGCCCTGAGCTTGAACACCGCCCATGCGGTCTCGACCCACTCGACAGAGTTGTAGGAGTAGATGCCGACGTGGTCGCCAGGTCCGATCCCGAGGTCGGCGAGCGAGTGTGCGAGACGGTTGGCTCGCTCCTCCATCTCGGCATAGGTGCGTCGATTTCCATCGGCGACCAGGTACTCGCGCTCGCCGAAGGCGTCGGCAGCGGCCTCGAACAGGTCTGCAAGGTTGAACTCCATGTCGGGCAGACTAGAACAGGTTTCGGTTTGGGCGCTGCTTCAGCCGCCCAGTGCTGCGGCCCACTCGACCGCCTCCGCCTTGTGACGCCCGTACTCCATCTTCCCGTTTGCAGCCCGGCCGATCGTCTCGACGAAGCGGACCTGTCGTGGCGCCTTGTAGTGGGAGAGGTGCTCTTTGACGTGGGCGATCACCTCATCTGCGCTCGGGGTCGCGCCATCCTCGGCAAGCTCGACGGCGGCCACGATCCGCTCCCCGGTTCGCTCGTCGGGGATGCCGACGACGCAGGCATCCACGATGCTCGGGTGGCGCTTGAGCACCTCTTCGACCTCTTCGGGATAGACCTTTTCGCCGGCGGTGTTGATGCACTGGCTGCCGCGCCCGAGGAGCTGGATGGTCCTGTCGCTCGCCACCTTGGCGTAGTCGCCCGGGATCGAGTACCGCTGGCCGTCGATGATGCGGAAGGTGGCCGCTGACTTCGTCTCGTCCTTGTAGTAGCCGAGTGGGTTCCTCCCACCGAGGGCGAGGACGCCGATGTCGTCGGAGCCCGGGACGACATCATGGCCGTCCTCGTCGAGCACGCGGACCTCGGGCCCGAGCGTGAACTGCCCTGTGTGGCTGGTGCCCGACGCACCCGAGATCGAGCCACCCATACCGAGTGCCTCGGACGACGAGAACATGTCGAGCAGGACCATCCCCTGATGGTGGGCGAGCAGTCCCTGCTTGATCTCCTCAGACCACATCGCCCCTGACGACATGATGGCGATCACCGAGGCCAAGGTCCATCGATCAGAATCCCGCTCGAGCGCGTCGAGCAGCGGGCGTGCGAAGGGGTCGCCGACGATCACGACGACGTTGACGCCCTCGGTATCGATGGTCGTGGCGAGCTCCTCTGGTCGATAGTGGCGCGAGTCGAGCAGCACCACGCGTCCTCCCTCAGCCAGGCACTCGAGCGCGGTGAAGAGCCCGGTGCCGTGCATCAGCGGGCACGCGGGAAGGAGGGCAAGACCTGGTCCGTCCTTCTTGAGCGCGTCAACAATCCCCTCGACGCCAGCGTCCGGGTCGAAGCGTCGGAAGCCGCCAGGGTTGAGCCGACCCATGAGGTCGTCCTGTCGCCACATGACGCCCTTGGGCATGCCGGTGGTCCCGCCGGTGTAGAGCATGATCAGGTCGTCGGGGGTTCGCCGGCTTACGGCCGCAAGGTTGGCTGGCGGAGCTGCTGCGACATCGCCATAGGGCGTTGCCCACGGGGGGCACTCGCTCGTCCCGTCATCGACGAACAGCCAGCCGCGGACCTTGGTGGCCTTCGAGCGGATGGACTCGATGCGCTCAGTGAAGGTGCCGTGGAAGATCACTGCCACCGCGTCGGCGTTGTCCCACAGGTAGAGCAGCTCTTCGTCGCCGTAGCGGTAGTTGGTATTGACCGGGACGAGGCCGATGCGGACGCTCGCGAAGACCCCTTCCATGTACTCAGGTGAGTTGTAGAGGTAGAGGGCGACCTTGTCCTGGTGGACCGTCTCGAGCGAGGCCAGCCAGCCAGCAACACCACGGGAACGCTGTTCGAACTGCTCCCAGGTCACCCGACGACTTCCCTGGACGATGGCGGGCTCGTGTGGCTGGGTGGCTGCGACTGCCTCCCAGATGTCGCCGTAGTTCCAGTCGGTCACCGACACCCCCCTCGTCGTCGCTGTGCCGGGCCTACGCTAGCGAGATGGCAGACGAGAGGGCGGACCGAGCCCGCAGCGCCGTGCGCGCCTGGCTCGACGAGCACCCGTCACCGAGTGGGCGCGAGCTGGCCGAGGCGGGCTATGTCACGCCGCATTGGCCGCATCCATGGGGTCACGATGCCACGCCAGCAGAACAGCTCGTGATCGATGAGGAGCTCAAGGTGGCCGGCGTTCGTCGACCGGTGAATCCGATCGGCATTGGGTGGGCAGGACCGACGCTCATGGCTGCAGGCACGCCCGAGCAGCAGCAGAGGTGGCTGCCCGGAGCGCTCTCGGGGGAGGAGTTCTGGTGCCAGCTCTTCTCCGAGCCAGGTGCCGGCTCCGACCTCTCAGCGCTCACCACGACCGCAGTCCGTGATGGCGACGAGTGGATCGTGTCTGGCCAGAAGGTCTGGACGAGCTACGCCCACCTGGCGACGTGGGGGATCCTCCTGGCTCGAACCGACCCCGAGGCTGAGCGGCACCATGGGATCTCCTACTTCGTCTGTCCGATGGATGCACCTGGCGTCGAGGTTCGACCATTGGTCGACATGCGAGGAGAGCACACCTTCAACGAGGTCTTCCTCGACGAGGTGCGGATCCCGAGCGAGAACCTCGTCGGTCGGGTCAACGACGGCTGGCGGCTCGCCAAGGTGACGTTGGCCAACGAGCGAGTCTCGCTCTCAGGCGAGGGTCTCTTGTGGGGCATGGGGCCCGACATGGACGCGCTCATCTCGCTGGCGATCGCGTGCGGGCCGCTGCCGCCAGTCTTGCGAGATCGCACCGTCCGCTTGTGGCAGCGCTCGCGGGTGCTCGACCTCTTGAAGCGCCGCCTCGTCGCGGCTGCAGTGGCTGGCCGACAGCCGGGGCCCGAGGCGTCGGTGCGCAAGGCGCTCGCCGACGAGGTCGGGCAGGATGCAGGCGAGCTGGCGGTCGAGCTCCTGGGCCTGGCAGGCATCGCAGAGGTGGCTGGCGACCCGAACGGTTGGTGGCAGTCGGTCTTCTTGATGGGGCCGGCGCTCACGATCGGCGGCGGCACCTCAGTCGTCCAGCGCAACATCATCTCGGAGCGTGTCCTCGGCCTACCTCGCGACGCCGAGGGCTGAGCTTTTCGCCAGTCCAACCGTGACTACGACGACCAGCTGGCCTCGAGCATCTCGTAGTAGGGCGTCGTGATCGCGGTGGGGGACCCATCGCGGTTTGTGTAGAACTGCTGGCGACGAAGCTTGCCCTTGCCTGCCACCATCTTGTTGGTGTCTGGGTAGGTGACCTCGTCGGCGGTGGGATAGGTGTCGGACCCGATACCGGTCGACACGCGAACCCCCTTGGTGTCGACAGGCGCCTTTGCCAGCTTGGGTGGCTTCAAGAAGGCGGGCTTGGCGTTGAGGTCGACCATGTCGAGCGGGCTGTTGGCGGCTTCGTCGCGAGCCGTGAAGGACGGCAGGTTCCACTTCTGCTCGATGAGCTTCATGATGCTCGTGTGGTCGTAGAGCTGCGTCGAGACGTAGTCGGTCTTGGCATACGGGCTCACCACGCCCGTCGGGACTCGGAAACCGGTCCAACCGAACGTGGCAAGCGAGGTCGATCCGTGCCAGTCGGAGTCAGAGAGGATCGGAGCGACGTCGCCTGGGTCCGGGACCTGGGCCATGGGGACGTGGTCGTAGTACCCACCGTGCTCGTCGACGGTCCACAGCATCAAGGTGTGCTTCCACTGAGGTGACTTCATCAGCGCCGTGGTGACCGAGTGCAGGAAGGCGTCGGCGTGCTGGAGATCCTGGGGGTTCTCGCCACTGGCGAAATCGAAGCGAGGATCGACCAAGCTCACGGCGGGCAGCGTCCCGGCAGCAGCATCGGAGAAGAAGGTGCTGATCGAGGTGAGGTGATCGAAGAAGCCCGGTACCGAGGCGTGCCCGCCCCAGATC
>Ga0118677_10005529_pt2 | contig 14393 bp, 12 predicted proteins | sample AliMusrvi5mmetaG_FD_86154 | JGI IMG/M metagenome (GOLD analysis project Ga0118677, IMG submission 86154) | reverse complement strand
AACAGAAGCAACAGCGTTTTGCGAAGGACATCGCCTTATTGGATTCGGAGATTCGCAAGGCAAGTTTCGCAAAGGAACTCGGACAGACAGCGCCCCTGAAATGATTCACGGCTAACCAAGCGATGCACCGCGGCCGACCGCTGGACAGTAGGAGTTCTCGGACAGGCGGCCGTGGTGATCGCTGACGTTGAGACTGTCGAAAAGCTCAGCGATTCGGTCCCGGCCCGAAACGGACCTTCTGCATTGCGAGAAACTGCTTGCTCGGCGCTTCGTCTCCTGCCATTTTCGTGCTGGCGACCCGGTTGCCTGAGGCACCTAGGGCGTCTATGCGCCGTCGCCGTCGAACAGCGCGGTCGAGAGGTAGCGCTCGCCGGCGTCCGGAAGGATGGCGACGATGGTGCGGCCCGCAAATTCGGGCAAGTGCGCCAGGCGCACGGCTGCTGCCGCCGCGGCGCCGGAGGAGATGCCGACCAGCATGCCTTCCTCGCGCGCCAACCGCTTGGCAAAGGCGACGGCTTCGGCGCTCTCCACCAGTTCCACGCGGTCCAGCAGGGCCAGGTCGAGGGTGTCCGGGATGAAGCCGGCGCCGATGCCCTGGATGCCATGTCTGCCCGGTTTCAGTTCCAGGCCGGCGCGCTTCTGGGAGATCACCGGGCTCTCCCGGGGTTCGACGGCCACAGAGAGGATCTGCTTGCCGCAGGTGCCCTTGATGTAACGTGAGATCCCGGTGATCGTGCCGCCCGTGCCGACGCCCGAGACCACCACGTCAACCTGCCCGTCGGTGTCGCGCCAGATCTCCGGGCCGGTGGTCTTTTCGTGGATCGCCGGGTTGGCCTGGTTCTTGAACTGCTGGGGCAGGAAGTAGCGCTTGGGATCGGAGGCGGCGAGTTGCTCGGCGTGCGCGACGGCGCCCTTCATGCCCTCGGCCCCGGGGGTCAGGATCAACTTGGCGCCAAAGGCCGCGAGCACGCGGCGACGCTCGATGCTCATCGTCTCCGGCATGGTCAGCGTGAGCGCGTAGCCGCGCGCCGCCGCGACGAAGGCCAGCGCAATGCCGGTGTTGCCGCTGGTGGGCTCGACGATCTCCACGCCCGGCTTGAGCACGCCGCGCTTCTCGGCGTCCCAGATCAGGTTGGCGCCGATGCGGCACTTGACCGAATAGGACGGGTTGCGCCCCTCGATCTTGGCCAGCACCGTGGCGTGGGCGCCTTGCGTAACATGGTTCAGTTTGACCAGCGGCGTGTTGCCGATGGACAGCGAGTTGTCGTTGAATATGCGGCTCATGCTGATTCTCCCGATAATTTTCCCATGCCGGGGGGCACAGGCGGTTTTCAGATTCCTGCTCCGTGGTCGAAGATGTTGGCCAGCGCAGTCATTACGCCGACTTCATCCGGACCTTCCGTGACGACCTCCAGATGCGTTCCTTTGCCTGCTTCCAGGGTCAGCAGTTCCAAAACCGAGCAGGCATTGGCCTTGCGGCAGTTGCCGCACGAAAGTTGCACAGTTGTCTTCAGGTGTTCGCGGGCAACAACGGCTACGGACGAGGCCACACGCAAGTGCAGGCCATGTTCGCACTGTACAACAATGTCCCGGGTTTTCACGGCTGGGTTCCTCTGCCGGCTTGGCAGGGCGCGCAGTCCCTTGCGCGCCGGTTTCCGGCGGCGAGGGGACTCGCCGCCCTACCTGAGCAGGCCATCTTACTTGGTTGCGATTTTTAGCGCCTGGTCGATATCGGCTTCGATGTCTTCCACATCCTCAAGGCCGACGGACAGGCGGATGTAATCCTCCGTCACGCCGGTGGTCTGCTGCTCCTCGGGAGTCAACTGGCCGTGGGTTGTCGAGGCGGGGTGAATGACCAGTGTCTTGGCATCGCCAATATTGGCGAGATGCGACAGCAGCTTCACCGAGTCGATGAATTTTCTGCCGGCTTCCAGTCCGCCCTTGATGCCGAAGCCCACGATCCCGCCGAACCCCTGCTTCAGGTATTTTGAGGCAATGGGGTAGCTGGGGTCGTTTTCCAGGCCGGGGTAGGTTACCCATTTGACGAGCGGGTGTTTCTTGAGCCAGCGGGCAATGGTCAGCGCATTTTCGGAATGGCGGTGCTGGCGCAATGGCAGCGTTTCCAGCCCCAGCAGGAACTCATGCGCGTTGAACGGGCTCAACGCCGCACCGGTGTCCCGCAGGAGCGTGACGCGCACCTTGAGAATGAAGGCCACGTTGCCCAGCCCGGGCACGTTGCTTAGGGCATCCCAATAGACGAGCCCGTGGTAGCTGGGATCGGGCTCGGTGAACTCGGGGAATTTACCGTTGTTCCATTTGAAATTACCCGAATCGACGATCACGCCGCCAATGGATGTGCCATGTCCGCCGATGTACTTGGTTGCCGACGAGACGATGATGTCGGCGCCATGCTCGAACGGCCGCACCAGTCCGACGCCGACGGTGTTGTCCACCACCAGCGGGATGCCTGCATCGTGGGCAATCTTGGCGATGGCCTCGAAATCCGGCACGTCCAGCTTGGGATTGCCGACCGTTTCGATGTAGATGGCGCGGGTTTTGGCGGTGATCGCCCGACGGAAGGCCGAAGGGTCGCGCGAGTCGACAAACGTCGTTGTTCGACCCAGTTTGGGCAAGGTGTGGTGGAAGAGATTGTAGGTTCCCCCGTAGAGGTTGTTGCCCGATACGATCTCGTCTCCCAGACGCGTGATGGCCAGGATTGCATACGTAATGGCGGCGGAGCCGGAAGCTACGCCTAGCGCGCCCGTGCCGCCTTCGATCGCCGCCACCCGCTGTTCGAACACGTCGGTCGTCGGGTTCATGATGCGGGTATAGATGTTGCCGAATTCCTTGAGGGCAAACAGATTTGCTGCATGCTCCGAGTTCTTGAAAACGTAGGAGCTGGTCTGATAGATCGGCACGGCGCGGCTGCCGGTGGTCGGATCGGGTTTCTGACCGGCATGCAGCGACAGCGTATTCAGATGTGGAGTGCTCATGATTCTTTTTCCTTTCGTTGTTGCGATGCGTAACACGTGGCAGATCGACGCCCGTCGGCAGACGATCTGCCACGCCGAGGTACCGATCAGAAAGCATACTGTGCGCTGAGAACCAAACCGCTGCCCAGGCCAACCGCCGGGGAATCCTTGTCTCCGGTGTAGGCATAGGCGCCGATGAGCGTCAGGTTGGGGTTGACGAACCAGGCAACATGGGCATCCCAGTAGTTGGCATTTTTGAACCCGTTGCTGAACCGGGCGCCCTCCTTGTACTCGAAGCCGGTCGCCAGGAACGAAACAGGAATAATGTCCACGTTGCCGAACCAAGTCAAGTCATGGTCGGAATTGTTGCCAAGCACGCCGGTGACTTCCTCGTCGGTGTCCAGCAAACCGCCGGACAGCAGGACCGGGACGGGCGTCTGCGTGATCAGCTTGGTGGCCACGACATAGTAGTCGAACCCGGCGCGATCCGGGCCGATCGCGTTGAAGTCCGTGGTCCGCCAGATCGAACCGACCGACACGGCCGGCACGAAGGGGAGGGCGCCTTCATTTTCGCGGATCAGCAGGAGCTTGGCGCCGACGTTGTTCTTGCTGACGTCGACGGGGGAGGACCCTGGACCGAGGGCGCCTGTGCCGAGTCGGACGGCCTCGTAGCCATAGGAGAGTTCCAACCGTCCGCCAATGGTCTCGGCTATACCGAAGGACTCCCAGTTGATGTTTTTCTCGCCGAGGCGTACGTACCAGGACCCGACCTGCGGCTTGCTGAACCAGGAAGAGACGCCATTGGTGTCTGCCGGTGGTTGGCCGGCGGTGTACGCCAGAGGATTGAAGGCTACGCCGCCAACGCCCTCCAGATTGTTGAAGGGCGGACCGGCCTGCACGCCGAGCGCCGCAAACAGCGCAACTGCCAGGACGCCTGACTTGAGTGAGAAGGGACTGTTCATGATCTGGTTTTCCTTTTTCTGTGAGTTGTTTCTGACTACCTACCCACTTGCCAAAGTCTAGTATCTCTAGCAAGTTGATAGACATAGTAGCAATGTTCGTTTTGGATGTCAACAGGGATGATGAAAATATTTTAACCCGCGTCAGCGCCAGCGCCTGCATGGATTGCGGCAGGCGCGTGTTTTATGCATGGAAAGACCCGCTGTAACTAGCCGCCGAAAGATGCGCGGACCCACGCGCAGCAGGGCGCGCAGGAGCTCGCCCCTCCATGTGATTACGTGTTATTGGAACAAGAAATGGATGTCTGCAATGCTCTGATATGATAAATGTAGCGGGTCTGGATGCAGCGCGACGCAGGCGTTGTTCGATTGGCCGGCGGCAAGACACGGCAGCTTGCGGAGCGTTTGGAAGTCACGATGACTGATCCTTTGCCAGATGATGCAACCGACGATCGCGAACTGATGCAGCGCGCCTGCCAGGGCGACCGGGCTGCATTTGCCGAACTGGTGCGGCGTCATCAGCGCCCGCTATTGAACTTTTTCCGCCGCTGCGGCGTTCAAACAGATGCCGAGGACTTGGTGCAGCAGACGTTCATCCGGTTGTACCGGTACCGCGACCGTTACACGCCCCGTGCCAAGCTGACGACCTTTCTCTATCTGCTGGCGCGGCAGGTGTGGATTGACGAGCTCCGGCGGCGGCAGCGGGCTGAACGCCTGCGCAAGGGGCTGCAGGCGGAACCGCCGCCGGAGCCGGCACAGTTGACGCAACCGGAACATGGCAGCATGGACATCGCCGCCGCGCTGGCCGCGCTGCCCGAAGGGCTGCGATTGGTGGTCGTGATGGGAATTTATCAGAGCATGGCCTATGCGGACATTGGCGCGGCGCTGGGGATCCCGGTCGGGACGGTGAAGTCTCGCATGTTCAACGCGCTGCGCCTGCTGCGGCGGATGATGGAGGAGCAGGAAAACAGTAAACAGTGAGCAGTAAACAGTGAACAGGCGCCTGACGCCTGGCAACAGATTCCATTCCAAGCGCGCTTCCGAAAACGGCAGATGAAAATGAACACACCACCTTCTATGAACCGACGGGCGACTGAAACCGGCCTGCCAACCCCCGGCTGCCCGCAGGCGGTCAATGCCGCGGCTTGGGCCGTCGGCGAACTGGATCTCGACGCGCAGCGCGCCTATCGGAAGCATCTGGAGCGCTGTCCCTTCTGCGCAACAGAGATGCTGGCGCTCCAAAAAACGGTGGCGCAGTTGCGCGATGTCCGGATTTCCGGCGCTGAGCCATCTTCGGACCTGACGGTCCGCATCATGGCCGCGCTCCCGCCGGACGCCTTCCGGGTCACCCGGTTCGCCCGGGTGCTTTCGTTCGTCCGCCGCCACCGCTATCAGGTTGCCGCCGCCGCGGCCGTTGTCATGGCCATGGGGAGCCTGGGTCTTTGGCAATTTTCCCTGCGCACGTCGACAGATGCCGGACTTGCCGCGCATGCCGGTTGTGCGTGGATCGCCCGCCAGCAGGATGCGGACGGCTCATGGGATCCGGCCAAAGGCGGCGGTTCGGCGCTCTACCGTCCGGCCCTGACCGCGCTGGCCTCGCTGGCGTTGCTGCGCGAAACCGACCGTTATGCCAGGGAGATCACGGCCGCCTGTGCGGCGCTGCGGCGCGCCCAGGAGCCGGATGGAGCCTTTGGCGCCGACCATTCCGGACGCATGTACAACCATGCTCTGGCCACGTGGGCGCTGCTGGCGGTTTACGACAAGGGTCACCGTCCCGAACTGAGGAACGCGCTCGACCAGGCCGTGGCGTTCATTCGCAGCCGCCAGCAGGCGACGGGCGGGTGGGGGTATTCCGCCTCTGCCGGCGAGCCCGCCAACACGGCGGTCACGGCATGGCAGGTACAGGTACTGGCCCGCGCGCAGCAGGCGGGATGGGACGATGAAGGCGGGCACCTGCGCAAGGGGCTGAACTGGCTGCGACAACGCGCCGGCAACAGCGGGCAGTTCGGCTACACCGCTGCGCGCGGCGACGACTCCGCCACGCCGACCCTTAACGCCATGGGCGCGTACACGCTGCTGACGTGCGGCGGCGCGCGGCCCGAACTGGTCCAGGTTGCGACCACGGTCCTGGCGCATTTGCGGACCGATCCGCAGGCGGGCAAGGCGAAGGATGCCGATTTTTACCGCGCGTTCTTCACCGTCGCCGCCTGGGAGGCGGCCGGCGACAGCCAGCGCGCCGACCGGATGCGTGCCGTCGTGTGCGACCGGCGCGAAACGCGCGGCGCGAACAGGGGATCATGGGCGCCGACGGACGACTGGAGCAAGGTTGGCGGACGGCTGTATGCCACCTCGCTGGCGGTGCTGACCCTGCAGTCGCGCAAGGGCGGGTAGCGGTTCGATATTCTGCCGTTCGGTCCCCAGCATCAATTGAACGCCGTTTCCTTGCGCGCGAGAGTGATAACGCGCATGACCTCGATGGCCTGATCCAGCGCCACGGGGAATGGACGGTTTTGCCGGATCGCCGCGAAAAGATGCTCCCAGATCTTGGTCATGCCGCACGGTGTCTCCGGCTTGACGGGCACCGTCTCCTCGAGCCATTTCAGGCTCTCGGGCGTGCCAAACGTGTTCAGTGGCGGCGTGCGCACGCTGGAACGGCGGCGCGACAACTTCTGCTTCGGATCGAGGTAGCGCAATTTCACTTCCGTGCTGCCCGAAAGCGTCAGCCCGCCGCGCGAACCCGTGACGGTGTATTCGGGCTCCGGGATGATGCGGCCGCCGGAGATCTCCAGATCGACCGTCAGTCCGTGCGCATTGCGCATGAGGATATGCACGTAGTCCTCGGCGTCGCCGACGGCGGCCACACGTTTCAGGTCGGACCAGATTTTTGCCGGCGGCGCGTCGAGAAACTGCAGCGCATGGTCGATGATGTGCGGCCCCCAGTTGAGAAGCTGGCCGCCGCCGCAACGTTTCACGGTCTGCCAGTCGTCGCGTCGCTGAAAGCCGCCGCGGCGGAGTTTGATGTCGTAGACTTCGCCCAGCAGGCCGGAGTCGATGATTTCACGCACCTGCTGGAACCCAGGCTCGAAACGGCGGTTATGGCGGACGACCAGCCGGTTGCGCGCCTTGATCGCGGCTGCGCGCAACACCAGCGCCTCGTCGTAGTTGCGGCACATCGGCTTCTCCAACTGCGTCCACCGGCCTGTCGCCAGCGAGGCCAGCGCATGCTCGACATGCTCGTCCGAGCCGGTGGCGATGTCCACGAGTTCAACGGCGTGGTCGGCCAGCAGATCCTCGTAGCGGCGATAGGCGCTGCAATTGTACTTGGCCGCCGCCAGATCGCGGCGCTCCTTGATCGGATCGCAAACCGCAACAATCTTGAACAAGGCCGGGAACTCGTCGAGTTCCGGACAGTGCATGCCCCAGCCGGCCCTTCCCAGACCGACAATCCCCACGCGCACGGGGGCTATAAATCGGGTATCCATGGTTCCTTTCCTCTCCGCTGTGCCATCAGTGAAATGAATTGCTCACTTACTGGATAAATTAGAGAGAAATTTATATCACAGGCATGGGCTTGCGTCGAGCTTTCTTATTGCGCTGGACGCATGATGGGACTTCTGCCACTCTCACCCTGATGCCATTGGAACGGCGCGGATACAAAGACGTGCCCATCGTGGCGGTGACTTCGTACGGTACGCGATGGTGGGCGATCGGGCGCTGGCGCTGGCGGCGGGTTGTCGCGGCTACCTCGAGAAGCCGGTTAACCCCGACACGTTTGTGCGCGACATCGGAGGCTATCTGCAAGCCCATCCGGCAGATGGGGGGACTGCGACATGACGATCCTCATCGTGGACGATAACGAGCAGAACCGGTACGACACGTTTTTCAATTCGCTTCCCGACATGGCTTTTTTGAAGGATGAAGACCACCGGCACATCATGGCCAACCAGGCGCTGCTGGATTTCTTCGGGAAATCCAGGGACGAAATCATAGGAAAAACCGATTTCGAGCTGATGCCGCAGGAAGCCGCTCAAAGATGCCGGGATACGGATTTGCAGGCGCTGCAGTTGCAGCCCGGAGGCGTGATACGAAGCGAGGAAAGCGCGCAGGGCCGCGTGTACGAAAGCTGGAAATTCCGCGTCCAGCTTGCCGGCGGCCACTGGGGTGTGGGCGGGTTCATCCGCGACATCACCGATCGCAAGCGGGCGGCTGACGCGCTGCGGGCGAGCGAAGCCCAGCTATCCAACGCACTGCAGATGGCGCACGCCGGCCAATGGGAATACGACGTGGGCCGCGACGTGTTTACGTTCAACGACAACTTTTATCGAATCTTCCGGACCACGGCCGCCGAGGTGGGTGGCTATCAGTTGTCGTCGGCGGACTATGCGCGAAAGTTTTGTCATCCCGACGATGCTGCCCTTGTCGGGCAAGAGGTCAGGGCAAGCAACGAAACTGCCGATCCGAACTACAGCCGCGAGTTTGAGCATCGCATTCTCTGTGCCGACGGGAAGGTCGGTTATATCGCGGTGCGTTTCTTCATCGTCAAGGATGCTCAGGGGCGCACCGTGAAGTCGTACGGCGTCAACCAGGACATCACGCAGCAGAAGCGGTTGCAGGAAGAGCGCGAACGGCTGCTTGCGCAACTGCTGCAATCGCAGAAGCTGGAATCCATCGGCACGCTGGCCAGCGGCATCGCGCACGAGATCAACAACCCGATCATGAGCATCATGGGTTATGCGGCGATGATTGCCGAGGAAGCCGGCCCGAAGAGTCCGGTTGCGCCGCTGGCGGCCAAGATCGGAAAGGCCACCGAATATGTGTCTGCGATTGTGAAGAACCTGTTGTCCTTTGCCCGTCGCGACCAGCAGCCGCGCCTGCCGGCGCACATCTGCGAGATCGTCGAGCGCACCTTGGCACTTGTCCAATTTGTGCTGCGGTTCGACCAGATCGTGTTGGAGGTGCGCGTGCCGGCCAATCTGCCCGAGATCGAATGCCGTTCCCAGCAGATTCAGCAAGTGCTCATGAACCTGCTTACCAACGGGTGCGATGCGTTGAACGGGAAATATCCGGCGCGCGACGAAAACAAGAAGCTCATCATCACGGCGCGGGAGATCGGAAGCGCGGATTGCGAGAAGTGGAAGGCGGAGGGCCCGATTCCGCGCGCGTGGGTGCGGCTGACCGTCGAGGATCGCGGCGCGGGTATTCCGGAGAACGTGCGCGGGCGCATTTTCGATTCGTTCTTCACAACCAAATCGCCCGGCAAAGGCACGGGGCTGGGCCTGTCCATCAGCCACGGTATCGTCAAGGATCACGGCGGAGCGTTGTGGTTCGAAAGCAAGGCGGGCCAGTGGACGCGGTTCCACGTGGATTTGCCGGTAAAAGATGCGGGCGATTCCGGGAGTTAGATCGTCCCGTTGCGTTTGACGCGTGTTTCGGAAGGTAGGGACGGCGCTCCGCCGCCGTCCGCACGCGCGAGAAGATGTTTTCGGATCTAAAGCCCGCCGTGGGCAATCAGCGGCTTTCTTTGCTCCAGGCCGCGCAGGAAATTTCCCTCGTGAACGGCTTCCGGCATGCGGCCGGACTGCACGGCGCTCCAACAGGTTGGAATGCAGACGGCGCCGGGCGGGGACCAGAGGAAATCCGCGCGGAACCAACGCACGCCGTGGCGTTGCAGCGCCGGCAGATGCCCGGACAGGGCGAACGGTTTTTCGGCGACCGTCACCCAGCGGTTGTCCAGGCGGTGCGTGATGAATCGGCCGCCGCGGCGGTTGACCAGCGTCCAGGGCGGTTCATGCCCTTCGCCAATCAGGGGCGGCGTCTCGGAAAGAAAGAGCGGCGTTTGCTGCCACGCCAGCGCTTCGATCTCCGGTGCGCCAGAAACGGCCAGCGCGGCCATGTTCTCTTCCGTGTCTTCGGGCGACGCCACGGCGCGCGTCATTCCCAGTTCGACCAGCAGGTCGCGGGCGACGTGGTTCAGGCCGTAGAACGACCAGTCGGCCGTGAGATCCAGCGGTTCGCGGGTCGCATCCCGCAACATCTGCCACCCGCCGACGTTGGCGCACTCCCATTGTTTCCAGCCGTCCGACAGCAGCGCGGATACCGTTGTGCGCAGCGCGTCCTCCTCGTGCCGGCGCGTGATGAGCGGCAGCGCCAGCCGCAACCGCGCGCGCGGCGCGTGCAGCAGCCAGGCATCCAATTGCGCACGGGCCTCTGCGGGCGGCAAATGTCCCAGATGCAGAATGATCTCATCCGCATTGGCCAGCGCTGCATACGTTGGTCCGGCGAGATCGATTTTGACCGTCCAGCGGGGAGGGGCGTCCACGGCACCGACGGCGCGGCGCCCTCCATTTCTTTCGTCAACGGTCGGTTGGCATTCGTACTGGAGGGCGGCGCTCCGGCGCCCCTGAGCAAATTCGAAGGGTCGCCGCCGCTCGTTGTCGATGTCGGTTCCATTTTTAACCGCAAAGATTTTGCAGGCTTCCGCGCGTCCTGCCTGCCGTGCGGCATCATGCTGTGCCGTGAGCGCATCGAAGAGTTTGCGTCGTGCCTCGTTCAATACCGACGCGGGCGCGAAAAGCCCCTGCGGGTCATCCACGTCAAGATCCGCCACCTGCCATGGCGTGTCGCCGGACTTGTCCAGCGCGCGCCGGATCGCCGCGGCGGTCTGGCCGGGCTGGCGCGCAGGTGTCAGCGTCCGCGGCACGGTGATGGAGGCGGACGTTGTGCCCGGCACAAGTGCGTACGCGACTTTGTCGGGAGCTTCACAAACCGTCGCCGTGAGCGAAATTCCCTCCGGCCGCAACGTCGCGCGCACGTGAACAGGTCGCGTCAGCCGGCAGTCGCTGGGACGCGGCCGCTGCATCTGGTAGCGGCGTCGCACGGCCTGCGAAGCCGAACAGAAGACCGTGGCGCCAGGCCGAATTTCGGGCAATTCCTCGTCCGGGAGCCGGACTTCGACGATGGTTCCGGCGGGCAGCCCGATCTCCAGCCGGCTGTTCCCGGCGCGGCGCAGGGCATCCACGGCAAATCCGAACGGCTTGCCGCCGCGCGGCGGATCAATCTGCAGGCCGTCGTGCTTTTCGAGCGCGCGGCGTGTCGGAAACCGCAGCCAGCGGTCGCCCTGGGAATCGCGCGTCAGGGACTGCGCTTCGCCAATCGGCGCGCCGCGGTGGCCGACGGCGGCGTCGTCGATGATCGCCGTGGCGGGCGTCTCGCGTCCGGCGGCGTACAGTTGCGTCCATGGTCGGCTGAAGACGGTCTGCAAATCCTGGACGAGCGCGGTCTCCTCGTCCGGCGGCAGGTTTCCGTCGAGTTTGCGGCGGTAGTAGTCGGTGACGCAGGCGACGTAGCAGGCGTTTTTCATGCGCCCTTCGATTTTGAGGCTGGCAATGCCGCCGGCGGCCAGTTCCGGCGCCAGCGGCGCCAACGCGAGATCGCGCATGGAAAAGGGGAAGGAGGCAGTTGATCCAGCGCGGCAACCATCCGGCGCGGCGGGCGCGAACAACTCGCGGCAACAATAGGCACAGCGGCCGCGGTTGCCGCTGCGTCCGGTCTGGTGGGAGGAGAAGAGGCAGAGTCCGCTGTAGGAATAGCAGAGCGCGCCATGCACGAAAACTTCGACTTCCATGCCCGCCTCGCGGCCGATGCGCGCCGCTTCGGTCAGCGTCAGTTCGCGCGCCAGCACGACGCGGCGGAACCCCAGTCCGACCAGGGCGCGGGCGCCGGCGAGGTTGTGTACGGCGAGTTGCGTGCTGGCGTGCAGACGCAGACGCGGAAAACAGCGGCGGGCGATGCGCGCGACGCCCAGATCCTGCACGATCGCCGCGTCCACGCCGGCGTCGTCGAGTTCCTCCAGCGTATCGATCGCGCCGGCGAGTTCGCGCTCCAGGACCAGCGTGTTGAACGCGACATACACGCGGCGCGGTCGCAGCAGCGCATGGGCGTGCGCCACCAGCCGGCGCAGTTCCTCCGGCGACAGGTTGATGGCGTCGGCGCGCGCCGAGAAACGGGACAGACCAGTGTAGACAGCGTCCGCGCCGTACTGCAGCGCGGCGCAGGCGGCATCGAAATCGCCGGCCGGCGCCAGCAGTTCCGGGCACCGGGGCGAGTATGTGACGGCCGATGGCATGGCATGAAAATAATGCTGTGACCGGATTGGCGGCTGATTCATAGCATACCAGTTCTGCCTGCCGCCGCCGACATGGTCTTTTCCTGAAGCTGCACGTCCGCCTTTGTTTTCACGCGAAGACGCGAAACCGCGAAGTTGTTCCGAATCGAACCGCAACCGGACTTGTTTTGCTGTTTTTATTGTTTTTTGCGGGCTTCGCGCTTTTGCGCGAGACAGAATTGGCGGACTTCAGGAAAGGCCATGCCGCCGGGATCGCAGATCTGAAAACCAGCAGAATCACGGGATTTTCTAAATATTTGAGATGCGTTCGCCGGATTTTTCCCCGGCGATCCCGGCGTAGTTGGAACACGGGGCGCCGTTTTTTTGCGCAAGGCTTCTTTTTTTTGTTGCATTCTCTCAATAACTGCGGCACATTCGCTTCAACCGTGGGATTTTTCTCACTGCACTGAAACGCTCAAAAGGAGTCAGAACATGGCTAAGGCCCCGAAGACCAAGTCACAGATCATGGCCGCCATTGCCGAGAAGGCTGGCATCACGAAGAAGCAGGCGAAGGAAGCGGTTGAAACGCTTCTGTGCATCGCCTACGTCGGCGCCAAGGACAAGAAGGGGTTCACGATCCCCGGTCTGGGCAAGCTGATCAAGGTGCAGCGCAAGGCGCGCATGGGTCGCAACCCGGCCACCGGCGAAACGATCAAGATTCCGGCGAAGACGGTTGCGAAGTTCCGTCTGGCCAAGGCCGCGAAGGAAGCGGTCCTGAAGGGTTAAGCCGTCGGATCCGTTCGAATGGAGATGGCCGCGACGCGTTGTGCGTTGCGGCCTTCTCTTTTTCTGAAGGCTGCTGGATGTGCAGGTACAGCACACCCGGAGGGACATCTGCCATGCCGGCCGGAGTGGACGCACGCATCCGGGTCGAAGTGGCGGCGGAACACGGCGCCCGGAGCGTCGCATTTCCCTGCATCAGCACGGGGGTCTACCGTTTTCCCGCCGAACGCGCGGCCGGCATTGCCCTGGCGACCGTGCGGGAATTCCTCTCCGCCCACGACCAGCCGGAGCAGTCTCGTGGGCTCGGAGATGTGTATAAGAGACAGGAGATCTACCGGCGGCTGCTGGCGGGCGCAAGGCAGAGTTGACGGATGGCCCCCGGCAGGCTTGCCCCGCCGGTGCCGAAGTTCTGGTCAGGAAGCACGGGGAACGGATATCGGAAGAGGCGCGAGGTGAAGACGAAACGGCTGCTTCTCGCGCAAATCACGAAGAAGGCTGGCTCCTCTGACGGCATCGATCCTTCCTGAACTTTCGCTCCGGCGGGGCAAGCCCGCCGGGGGCGGACACGATGACCGCCGGACTGCCATCGCAGGGAAAGCCCCGTCCACTCTGACTTGCGCCCGCTGTCGGCGGCGGAGTTGTCTCCGCCTTTACTTGCCCCGTCCCTCTCGCGTATCCTATTTTTCGGTTTCACCAGCGGAGGTTCATCATGGCGCAAAAAGTCCTGATCACCGGCGGCAGTGGATTTCTCGGCATCAACCTGGTCCGGCACCTGTTGTCCAAGGGCGTGACGGATATCCGGTCCCTCGACCTGGCGCCGTTCGACTATCCGGAGCGCGATCAGGTCGAATGCCTTGCCGGCGACATCCGCGATCCGGCCGCGGTCGCCCGGGCCATGCAGGGCGTCAACTGGGTGGTGCATACCGCCGCCGCGTTGCCGCTCTACACGAAGGAGGACATCTACTCCACGGACATCGCAGGCACGCGCAACCTTCTGACCGCGGCGAAGGCTGCCGGCGTCGAGCGCTTCGTACACGTCTCCTCCACGGCGGTCTATGGCATTCCCGACCATCATCCGCTGCTGGAGACGGACCAACTGCAGGGGGTCGGCCCCTACGGCGAAGCCAAGATTGCGGCCGAGGAGGAGTGCCTGAAGTTCCGCGGCCAGGGGATGTGCGTGCCGATCATTCGCCCCAAGTCCTTCATCGGGCCCGAGCGCCTCGGCGTGTTCGCGCTCTTCTACGACTGGGCCAGGGACGGGCGCAACTTCCCGATGATCGGCTACGGCCACAACCGCTACCAGCTTCTCGATGTCGAGGACCTCTGCGAAGCCATCTGGCTCTGCCTGACGCTCGACCGCCAGAAGACGAACGACGTGTTCAACATCGGTGCGCGCGAGTTCACCACCATGCGCGAGGATTACCAGGCCGTGCTGGACGAAGCCGGACACGGCAGGCGCATCGTCGGCTTTCCGGCGCGGCCGGTGATCTGGACGCTGCGCATCCTCGAGGCGCTGCGCCTGTCGCCGCTCTACAAGTGGGTCTACGAGACTGCTTGCGAGGACTCCTTCGTCAG
>Ga0118677_10010235_pt1 | contig 14394 bp, 5 predicted proteins | sample AliMusrvi5mmetaG_FD_86154 | JGI IMG/M metagenome (GOLD analysis project Ga0118677, IMG submission 86154) | reverse complement strand
GAAAGGTGCTGAGGGTATGAACGGAACCCCCTTCCCCAGAATTGGCCTCTGGGTTCGCGAATCGGCGCTGTACCGCTCCATCGTTCGTCATGGCGCCGCCGATACGAACCGGAACCGCTCCCTCGTCATCTTCGAGAACCTCTTCCTCCACATGCACCCGGTCAAGGTGCGCGAGAAGACGCTGTCGGTGCTCCGCGTGGACGGTGCGGACGGCAAGCCGCTGAACCAGGCGGGCAGTATTGCCATCAGCCAACGCGGGTCGTGGGGCGCCGGCAACGATCATCTCGTGTGGCTGCCCACGGGGAAACATCCGCCCTACTACTCTCGCGATGGGGGCCGCACCTGGAAGGCTGGTGAAGGATTCCCCGCAGACAACGGCTACTGGATTTTCGCCCTCAAACAACGGATGCTGGCGGCCGATCCCTTCACGCCCGACAAGTTCTACGTGCAGGGCACATGGCGCGGCGGGTTCTACGTATCCTTGGACGGCGGCAAATCGTGGCAGTTGGAAGCGCAGGCCGGCCTGCCGGTCAATACGCACAACGCGCATCTGGCGGCCAACCGTGCCGTGAAGGACGACTTGTGGTTCGTCGATGGCTGGCAGGGGGCCTCCAAGCATGGACTTTGGCATTCAACCACGGGTGGCCGGACCTTCGAGCCAATCGCTGCGTTTCAGTATGGCCTCACGCTCTGCCTGGGCGCCGGCCGGGGTGGGGCGGGGGACGCTCCCTATTGCGTCTATGTCTACGGCAAGTTGACCGCATCGCCCGACTGGGGCGTCTTCCGCTCCGCGGATGCCGGCGTCACCTGGGAGCGCGTCTCGTACTATCCTACCGGAATCTTCGACCAGCCAACCTGCATGGCGGCCTCCTGGGACAAGTATGGCACTGTCGTTGTTGGCTTTGCCGGCAACAGCTACGTCATCAGCGGGATATGATCATGCCGCGGTGTGTTCTTTGGTGACACCTCCAGCCTCATGCAACGATTTGCACGACATAACGGGTGAGCGGGGTCAAGCGGGTGCGGTATACATCGAGGTAACCGTAGCGATCGGCTCGCGGACCGGATTGGACGGGTGCCGTACGCAGCCATGTGGAATTTGTGGCAAACATGCATCGCAGAGGAATGCCTGGATGAAAGCAATCGTGATCGCGCAACTCGTGAGCCGTTTGACTGTCTCGGTTCTGGTCGGCGCCCTTCCTGCCGCCTGCGCCGGCGAGTCGGCCGAACTGATTGGAACGCCGAGTGGCGGTTTGCGCGTAGCCATCGACGGGAACGATCTCTGCACCCTTCCAATGTGGGTCGCTGGCGGCGGTTCGATTTTCGAGTCGCCGTCCGCAATCACGGGGGCACCGGATGCGCCAGTCCGCTTCACGGTCAAGGTCGGCGGGAACTCCCTTGAGGGCGAGTTGCAGGTCGCCGAGCGGGATGGCAAGGCCGACGTCGTGTGGTCCTTTGCCCCCGCCACTGACCTCGCCTGCAACACCCTGATGATCGGCTTCGATCCCAGCATCGCGTCCCTGGCCGGCGCAACCTGGAAGGCTGACGAGAAAAGCGGCGCTTTTCCCCGGGCGTTCAACGGCCAGGGGGTGTTCGATGGTAATGCGCGCTCTTTGTCCATCACCTTCTCCGACGGGCGGGCCATGAACTTCGCCTTCCCGCAACCCGTTGGCATCCACATCCAGGACAACCGGCAATGGAGCGGAACGACCTACCAGATCCGCATGACCAAGACCATCGGCAAGATGACGGCCAACGAGCGGTCCACCTTCGCCATGACCCTTGCCATTCCCGGCGCCGCTGGCTTTCGGTTCCGTCACGACCGACCGATGAAGCTGACGGCGAGCGACGAGTGGGTTCCGCTCAAGACCGAACTCGACATCGAGCCGGGATCGGCGCTCGACTTTTCCGGCTGTGGCCTCGCCGACGGCCTCTGCGGCGGCAAGGGACGGGTCATCGCCACTCCGGAAGGGCATTTCGCCTACGCCGGCGACCCCGGGACACCCCGCCGGTTCTATGGCGTCAACCTCTGCTTCACGGCCCAGTACCTGCCGAAGGAACAGGTGGACCGCCTGCTCGACCGGTTGGTCCGCCTCGGCTACAACGCCATTCGCATCCATCACTACGAGTCGAACCTGACGACCCCTGCCTGGAAGCCGGGATTCGACTGGGACCCGGCGAGGGTGGACAGACTGGACTACCTGATGGCCGGCTGCGCCAAGCGAGGATTGTGGATCACCACCGATCTTTACGTTTCGCGCCCGGTGCCCGGCAAGCAGATCGGACTGTCCGACAATACCTTCGATGCGGACCGGTTCAAAATCCTGATTCCGGTCTACGAGCCTGCCTACCAGGATTGGGCCGCCTTTGCCCGCAAGTTCCTTGACCGCGTGAACCCGTACACCGGCAAGCGGGTGGCGGAAGAACCGGCGCTGGCCTGGATCTCGGTGATCAACGAGCCCCCGATCGGATCGGGCATTGCCAGGAAGATGCCGGAGTGGATAGCGGTCTGGAACAAGTGGTTGGCTTCACGCTATCCGGACCGCGCCGCCTTGGCCGCCGCCCTGGGTGATTTGCGCGACAACGAGAATCCGACGGCCGGAACGGTGGCGCCGCCTGCCGATGCCAAGGGTGGGACGCGCCGGTCCCTTATCTGCCAAGCCTTCCTCGCCGACACCGAAACGGCCATGATCGAGCGCATGCGCAAGTTCCTGCGCGAGGAACTCAAGTGTCCGGCGCTGCTCACCGATATGAACTGCTCCGGCCCCGCCGTTGTGCCGTTGCAGGCGGCCCGCGCGGGGTTTGACTACGTGGACGACCACTTCTATGTGGATCACCCGGTGGGAGGCTTTCATCCCCCGACCTTCAGCTCCAGCCTCAACCCCATCCGCGACGGCGCCCCCGGCGCCTTCCGCTCTGCCACGGTCCGCCTTTGGGGCAAGCCGCTCGTGGTCAGTGAATTCAACTATGCCGGCCCCGGCTGCTTCCGCAGTGTCGGCGCCATGCTCACCGGCGCCATGGCGGCGCTGCAGGACTGGGATGCGTTGTGGCGTTTCGCCTATAGCCACAAAGACAGCACCCCCTTTACGCCGGAACCGATCGACTATTTCAATCTCGCCAACGATCCGCTCCAGCAGGCGTCCGACCGCGCGGCGGTACTACTCTATCTGCGGCGCGATCTCAAAACGGCGTCGCACCGGGTCGCCGTGGTTATGCCGCGCGCCGTGCTGCAACATCCCTCTTCCCGCCTGTCGGTGGCTGGCACGGAGTGGCTCGGTTGGATCACCCGGATCGGTTCCCTGGTGGTCGAAAAGGAGGACCAGGCGCCGCGCGACGCGATCGCCATTCCGCTCGGCTCCGGCGCCGACCAGACGGCGGTTGCCGCGCTCCTGCGCGAGTCCAAGATCCCGTTTGGTGGCGAAAATGACGCGATTCGTTCCGAAACCGGCGAAATCGTCATCGACAAGAAGAAGGGATTGATGTGCATCGACACCCCGCGCACGGCGGGCGGATACGCCGATCCGGGTTTGGAAATCGCCGCTCCTACCGCGGGGGTCAAGATCGGCGGCATCACACAGGGCGCGACCGTGTTCGTGAGCAGCCTCGACGCCAACCCGATCCGCGGCTCCGCCCGGCTGCTGGTCACCCATTTGACCGACTTGCAGAATACCGGCGCCCGGTACGCGGACTCGTCCCGGCAGACCCTCCTCGAGTGGGGCACGCTGCCGCATCTGGTCCGCGACGGCGCCGCCACCGTGCGCATAGCCCTTCCCGAGCCAAAGGCCTTCACGGTTTGGGCGCTTTCAACCGGCGGCAAACGGAAGGAGCAAGTCGCGGCGAAGGCTGAGGGCGGTGAACTGGTCTTCACCGCCCGGGTCCGCGGTCCCGATGGGGCGCGCCTGCTGTACGAGGTGGTGCGGTGAGCGCGGGTGTCCGAAAGGGTTCGGAACCGGCGTCACCGCCCGTGGTTTCCAAAACGAACAGCGCGCCCATAGGACGATTCACACACTCCGGCGCTGCGTATGAAATCGGCACGCCGGATACGCCGCACCGCTGGAGCAACTACCTGTTCAACGACGATTACTACCTGCAGGTCTCCCAGACGGCGCAGGGGTTGAGCCGCGCGACCGCACCGGTCTTCATGGAGTTCACACGGGATTTCCGGCAGTTCTATCTGCTGGACGAGGCCACCGGGACGAGCTTCAACACCAATTGCCACAATCCGGATGCCAGACCCGGCGCCTTTACCTGCACCCACGCGCTAGGATGGACCCGGATTGACGCGACCTTCGGCTCGTTCGAGACCTCCCTGCGGGTGTTTGTCCCGATGCGGCAGGCGGTGGAGATCTGGACCTATTCCGTCAGAAACCGTTCCCGTCGAAAGCAGAAAGTTTCCCTCTTTTCAGTGTTCTCGCTTGCCTTGCGGGGAGCCACGGGCGTCAGGGCCGGCTTCAACCCGAAGACCGGCATGATCGAAGCCACGGGCCTGCCGGACGCGGTCTTTTACAACGACTGGGAGAAGAACCAGAAAGGGCAACGGTATGCCTACCTGTTCGCGGACCGGCACCCGGCTTCCTTCGATTGCAGCGAAGAGCGGTTCTTCGGCAGCGAGAATCTCGCGCGCATGCCGGTCGCGGTGCAAAGCGGGACTTGCAGCAACACCATTTCTGAAGGCGAAAATACTGTCGCGGCTTTCCAGCATCGGCTGACGCTCGGACCGGGCGAGGAAAAGGAAGTGCACCTCGTACTGGGCTGCAGCTACAAGCCGGGGACCGCCGCGCGGATGCGAGCCGTGTTCCATGATGGCGCGGCGGTCGCCCGCGAGGTGAAGAAGGTCGAGACGTATTGGCGCGGCGTCAGTTCCCGGTTCACCGTGCGGACGCCGGACGAGCATTTCGATGGCTTCATGAATCACTGGCTCAAGAAACAGGTGGCTTTCGGCTCCCGGATCAACCGCGGGTCCTGCATCTTCCCTGTGCGGAACCCGCTGCAGGATGCGGCGGCCTACGCGATGCTGGATGGCGCTTTTGCCAAAACGAAGATCCTCGAACTGGCCGCGCTGCAGGATCCGAACGGCTATCTGCACATGTGGCAGGTCTCGAAGAGCGAACCTGAAGTTCCGAAGATCGGGATGAATTTCCTCAAGCATAAGGATGCGCAGGTCTGGCTGATCGTTTGCACCTGCAACATCGCCCAGCAAACCGCCGATTTCGGCTGGCTGGATGCGCCCGTCCCCTATTCAGGCGGCGCGACGCCGGGATCCCTCTACGAACACCTGCTCCGGGCGGTTGATTACATGGAGCGTGATCGTGGGGCGCATGGGTTGTGCCGCATGGGCGACGGCGACTGGAACGATCCGCTGAATGGCGCCGGACGCCTGGGCAAAGGCGAATCCACCTGGACCACCATGGGATTCAAGTACGCCCTGATGCAGTTGCTCCCCCTGGCGCAGGCGAGAGGGGACGCGCCGACGGTCCGGCGGTTCGAGCGGTTGATGGCGAAACTCGACCGGGCTGTCAACAAACACTGCTGGGACGGAAACTGGTATGTGGCCGGCTTCGACGACGAGGGTGTCCCCTTTGGCAAGGCCGCGGACAAGGAAGGTCGGATCCTGCTGAATGCGCAGTCCTGGGCCATCATGAGCGGCGTGGCACGCGGCGAACGCCTGGACAGGCTGCTGCGGACGATTGATGGCATCGATTCGCGGGTGGGGCCCCAGACGATCACCCCCGCGTTCACGAAATGGAATCCCGTCTGGGGCCGCATCAGTCTGTGGGTCCCGGGAACTGGTGAAAACGGCGGCGTCTATTGTCACGCCGCCATGTTCAAGGCTTACGCCGACTGTCTGGCCGGCAGGGGCGATGCGGCCTACGACACGCTCAGGAAGATCATGCCGACCAATCCCGAGAATCCCCCGGAACGAAACCGTCAGGTTCCCGTCTTTGTCCCCAACTGCTACTTCGGCCTTCCCGATTCTTCCAACTTTGGACGGTCAACGCACAGTCCGGTAACGGGTACGGCGGCCTGGATGATGTGGGTCGGCGTGGAACACATCCTCGGCATCCAGGCGACGGTTGACGGCTTGACGGTGAATCCCTGCCTGCCCCGGCATTGGAGAGAGGCGGCCATTCGGCGCGCGTACCGGGGTGCCACCTATGACATCCGAATTGCGAATTCCGGCCAGCCGGGCGCAGGGGTGGAGGAAATTGTGGTCAACGGATCCAGGCTGGAAGGCCGGGTTCTTCCCTATCGGGCCGGAGGCGTCTATCGTGTTGAAGTCACGATGGCCGCTCAAGGCGCGGTGAGATCGTGTTTACGCCCCCATAGCGCCGTGGGACCGTCGGACCACGTCCCTTCGATCAGCACGGTCTGCGGCGTTGCGGGCAGGCCGTATTCGTTGCGGTTGAGTTGACTGACGACCAGATCGAACGCCGCCCAGGCGACCTGCTCGTGATGCTGGTCGATGCCGGCGGCAGGCCATTCCGCCCTGACATTGAGGTGGGCGTAGACGAGGTCGCGCGGGCAGCGAACCCCGGCGGCCGGCAACCAGTCGAATGGATGGCGCATGTTGGACACGATGGCGTCGGGCTGCTCGCGCCGCAGCCACGCTCGAAACGCGGCGACGCTGTCCTGTTGCGGCATATGCACGGCCAACCGTTGCGTCGTCGGCAATTTTGACTGCCAGAGCAGGAAAGCGGCCAGCCACAGGTCGCCGATGCGCGCGACCTCGGTGGTGGCCGTGACAAAGCCGATGCGCGTGCAACCCAGCGCCACCAGCCGCGTCAGTGCGGCGGTCATTCCCTGGAAGTAGTCCGCTGACGCCCGGTGCATGTGGGGCCGTTTGAGGCTGGGATCGACCGTGGCTGCCGCCAGCCGCTCGTAGGAGACTCCCTCGAGTTCGACATGGACCGGCACCGGCAGTACGATGAGCCCTCGAATGCCGCGTGCATCAAGCACGCGGTCCAACCGCCGCCGCGGGACCAGATCCTCCAGGCGCAGGGATTCGATCCGGTAGCCGAACGCCTCCGCCCGCTGATGGATGGCGCGCTCGTAATCCTCGGAGAAGGATCGCTGGCCGCGCGGGAAGCAGTCAAGGATTGCGACAGCCACCGGGTGGTGCGCATGCCGTTTCGGTCGGACCTGCGCCATCAATGCGCTCACCAGGGGATTGGGCCGGTAGCCAAGCTCTTTCGCCGTCGCCTGTACGGCCTCACGCCGCGCCACAGAAATGCACCGCTCGTTGCGTAGCGCGCGCGACACGGTCGACACGGCCACGCCGACCCGCGCCGCTACATCGCGGATCGTTACGGACTGGGACTGCGATGGGCTCTCCGCGGTCATGCAACGATTTGCATAACATAGCGGCTAGGCGGGGTCAAGCGGATGCGGTATAGTATGCGCCGACACTAGTGATCGGCTCGTGGACTGGCTGGGACACGGATGCCGCACGCGGTCATGCGGGGGCTGGCTCTGGCGTCTTTTGGAAATTATCATGCGGAGGGACATGCAATGCGACGATTAGACGTACGCGACCGGATAGTGATGGCGGCGATGGTCCTGGCGGGGTCCTGCCTGGGACTGCACGCGGGTACGATCACGTGGAGTAAGGGCGCCTTGACGTTGTCTTGGAACACGGCCGGGAACTGGAACTCCAACGCGGTGCCAGGGGCGGCGGACACCGCTAGGTTTACCTCCACTGGCCTGGCCGCCAGCGACACGGTCACACTGGACGCCAACCAGACCATCGGGACGCTCGACATTGCCGACATCCCGACGAACGTCACCATCAACGGCGGCGGATTCGGCCTGACGCTGAACAATGGAAACGTGATTTCGTCCGGGACACCCACACTAAAGGGCTTGCCTACAACTATCAACGCGCCCATTACCCTGGGCGCGCCAGGCAGTTTCTCGCTGGCAGTCGGCGGCTATCCCTATCTGACATACGCGTTCACGCAACCCATCGATGACGGGGGCCACAACTACGGGCTGATCCTCAATGCCGGACCGACCTATATTTTTACGGGAAATAACACGTATGGAAGCACCACGGTGGTGCGTTGTAGATCGCTGACGCTGAGCGGGGCCAACGGCGCGATCACGAACTCGGACATCAAACTGAATAATGGCGTCCTCTCCCTCGACAACACGACCAGTGGCAATAACGACCGACTGGGCGATAGCAAGGACATCGTCGTGGATAGCGGCGGGGGCACCATCCAGATGTATGCGACACCGAGCACGGCGGCCGAACAAGCCGGGACCGTCTGGCTCAACCGTGGCGTGCTGACGCTCGGAGGTCTTTCCGCCACGGCGACGCCGACACTCAGGTTTGCGGGCATCAACCGTACCCCCGGCACTTGCATGAATCTCGTGATGTCCGGCTACAGTTTCGCCGGCACGACCAGCGTCAATGGCATGTGGCAGCCGTGGGCTTTCTCCGTGCTGGATTGGCCCTGTACTGTGAATTTCGTGAAGACGAACGCTACGGGGTTGTTGGTTCCCTTTGCCGACACGGACTACGCCGCCTTCCCAACCAGCGGCTCGGATTCCACAAAAATCTATCGTATCACGACGACCAACCCGGTTGTTCTGGCGGCCGCGGAGAGTGTCTATGCGCTTGCCGGCGACGCCTCCAGTAACGTGACGCTCCAACTCGGCAACTACGACCTGCGCCTCGCCAGCGGTGCGCTCATCGGCCGGGCCCGTGGGGGCCCCCTCGTTTCATCCACCGGCGGCCGGTTGATCTTCGGGGGGGACGAGATGATTCTGGCTGGGCGCCATGAGGCGCTGGTCGACGATTCCGGCGATCATGGAGTCGGCATCTTGACGCTTAACTGTCCGGTCCTCTGCGACGGCGCAGGGACCAAGCGCATTGTCATCGGCGGCGTACGAGGGGATCGTACCACCAAACTGTTCACATTCAGTCTCATCGGGCAGGATCTCAACGGGACGTATGGTTCGATCTTTGCTCCCTGGGCTCCCAACGCCAATTCTTCCAGTGTTATCGAGCTGGGTGGCAGCAGCGACCGTACCGTGACCGAGTATCTGGGCGGATATTTTGCCCTCCTCAAGAGTGGGTCCGGAACCTTGCTCCTTTCCGGGACAGACGGACGCTCGATTACCACCACGACTGTCACGGGCGGCCGGCTCGTGATGGCCAACAACCTGGCGCTCGCTGCGGCGCCGACGGTCACCAACGCGATCCTCGAGATCGCCGCAGGCGTCACCAACACGTTCGGCGCAACGCTTCAGTATGGCGCGACACTGACCGGCGACGGCACGGTTGGCACGGCGGTCACCTTCACAAACGGGGTTCACGTTGCACCCGGGCATGCCGTGGGCAAACTTACCATTTCCGGTACGACGACCTTCACGGATGGCTCGCAAATCGACTGGGACCTGGGCACCGGAACAACTGGTGCCGGAACGAACTACGATTTGCTCAACATCGTCGGCGCCCTGGTCCTGCCCGCCAGTCCGGCGACGGTGACGTTGCACGTCTGGGACGCCGGGAACGGGGTCGCCAACCCCAAGGGCGTGACGTTCACCGTGGCCCAGTGGACCACCACGGATCCTGCCTCGCGTCCGATCTGGGTGGTGACTAACGAGTCGCCGAAGACCCTCGACACGTCCGGCTGTATCGTCACGGTCACGAATGCGCCGGTCCGCAAGATCCTACTTTCGGGCATCAAACGGGTTCCGCCGACCGGCGCGGTTTTGAGTCTCAGGTAGTCCTCCCGCCGGCCGCGAGGCTGGCGGCCCGCCACGCGGAGGGCGGGAACACCAAGGGAGAGGACCATGAACAGCACAACACGGAACGGGGCACGGGGGACGACGCTCGCAGCGGCGATCGCCTTCATGGCGGGCGCTTCGGCCTGGGCCGCCTTTCCACTGAGCGAGGGCTTCGAGAGCTATGCGCCCGGAACCCCGTTGACGAACCTGGCGGCCAGCGGTTGGGGCGCCTCGACTACGGGGGTGGTGGTTGAGACCGGCATTGCGACGCAGGGTGTTAACGCCGCCTACCTGCCGCCTGTGACGACGGTCACCAATACGCTCACGGCCGTAGCCATTCCGAAGGTCTGGACCGATTGCTACCTGCGCGAGACCAACCACACGACCGACAGCACCTTCCCGTTCCCGGACACGAACACCGCGGTGATGGTGTTCCTCAACACGAACGGGTACGTGGTGCTGTACAACTCCAATCGCTGGGACGTGTGCTCCAACGACGCCTGGAATGTCGCCGTTCCGGCAACAAGCACAGGGGCGTGGGCACGGGTGTCGGTTTACGAGAACTTCACCAACAGCCAGGCGGCGGTGTTCGTGAACGAACGCCTCGTGCGGCAGCAGGTGCCGTTCATCGGGGCCGTAGCGGCCTACACGCAGTTCCAGTTGGACAGCGGGTCGTCGGCGGAGGCCTATCTGGACGCAGTCACGATCAGCACGAACCCACCCGCGCTCGCGGGCGACTGGGATGGCGATGGCACGCCGGACGTGGCCGAGGTCGATCTTTTCGGAAATGTGGATACGATCCACGGTCCGGTGATCACCGTCATCACGCCTACGAACGGCACGGTGACGCCGGCTGGCTTGGTCTTGTTGTGGCCCAACGGTGGGACGAATTTTGCGCTGACCGCCGCCAGCGGATACTACGTGTCTGAGGCTCGGACGAACGGCACGAGTGTCGGCAGTTTCCCGGGACAGCTCACGAACACGGCGTCGTACGTGTGGACGAATGTCGCGGCGAGCGGGACGTTCCAGGCAATCTTCGCCCGCAAGCCGTTGGTGAGCGGCGTCGCGACGAATCTGAGCGGGCCGCAGGTGGCCGGCACGGTGAGCCCGACGGGTCCGGTGGACGTATTTCCCGGCGCAACGGTCACGTTCACCTTGGCGGCCAACAGCGGGTACTATATCGCGGACGCCCGCGAGAACGGGGTCAGCATCGGTGGGTTCCCCGGGCAATTCACGACCAGCGCGTCGCTCGACTGGCCGAACATCACGGCCGACGCGCAGTTTACGGCAGTATTCGCCCGCAACCCGCAGGTGACCGCGCTGGCCACCAATCAGGGCGGTCCGGGCGCCGTCGGCGGCACGATCACTCCGTCGGGGCTCCAGCAATGCCCGCCGGGCGGATCATTGTCGTTTGCGTTGGCTGCTGACGTGGCATTCGCTGTATCGGCGGTGCTCACCAATGGGTCGCCTGCAGTCACGTTTGACGGCCAATCCCGAACAGCCGCCTATACCTACTCCAACATCTGGGTGGATACCACGGTGACAGCCCGTTTCGGCTACACCGGTCTGCGGCACGTTCCCGGCGATTATGCCACGATCCAGTCGGCGCTGACTGCCGCATGGGTCAACGACACGATCCTCATCGATTCCGGCATCTACCCCGGCAACCTGACCGTGACCAATGCGGTGGCCTTGCAGGGTACCGGCCTAACGATTCAGGGTAACGTGGCGGTCAGCTCCACCGCGACGCAGACGTGGGTGGACGGCAGCAGTGTCTCAATCACGGGCGTACTCCAGGTGGCCGCAGGCGGGCGGGTGATCATCGTCAACGGCGCTGTCACGGTGGGTGACTTGACCATCGCGCCAGGAGGCATCGTGGACCTGCGGAATGCCACGCTTACGATTCTATCGGCCGGCGTCACCTTCGACCACGCAACGCGGCTGCTGGACAACAACTGGAACACGGGCGGGCTGGTGCCATCCGTCGTGCCGTTCCGTGACACCTTCGAAGGGTACGCCGCCGGCAAGTCGGTCTCCTCGCTGGGGTTTGCGGGGTGGGGAGCCTCCTCGGCCGGCGCGGTGGTCGAGACCGGCCTGGCGACGCAGGGTGTCAAGGCGATCGAATTACCCTCCGTCACCACCGTTTCCAACGTCTTTGCGCCGACCAATCTTCCCTATGTGTGGATGGACTGTTACCTGCGTGACACCAACCGGGTGTCGGCTGACAAGCGGCCCCACACCGACGAGGGAGCGGCGGTGCTGGTGTGCCTCGACACGAATGGTTATCTCAATGTCTATGACCCGGTCAACGACTGGCAGGTGTGTGCGCAAGATGCAATGGGCAACACCGTGCCCCCGCTCCCTGCCGGCGATTGGGCCCGGATCACGGTATTTGTGAACTTTGCCAGCAACTCCGCCGCGTATTTCCTGAACGACCGCCTCATGCGGGAGCGCGTCCCGTTGATTGTGCCGATGACGGCGTTATCGCTATTCCAACTCGACAGCGGGTCGGGCGGTCCTGCGCAGTTGGATGATGTGCAGGTGCTTCCCAGTTATCCGACCAACCTGCTCGGCAGTTGGGATGGCGACAACATTCCGGATGCCCTGGAAATCCAGCGCCATGGGACCGTGAGCCTCTATCCCTTCGGCGTGATCTTCAAGTGTCGATAGTCTCCGGGCGTGCAAAAGAAGAAGCCCCGCTCCGGTTTCCCGGAGCGGGGCTTTCATTGCTTTCAGGATCTCAGTATTAACCCTTGATCGCCGCATGCGCCGCCGAGAGGCGGGCGATCGGCACGCGATAGGGGCTGCAACTGACGTAGTTCAGGCCCGCCTTGAAGCAGAACCGAACCGATTCAGGATCGCCGCCCTGTTCGCCGCAGATGCCGACTTTCAGCTTGTCGCGCGTCTTGCGTCCGCGTTCCACGGCCATCGTGATCAGTTGGCCCACGCCATCCTGGTCGATCGTCTGGAACGGGTCGGCGGCCAGGAGCTTCTGGTCCAGGTACTCGCCCATGAACCCGCCGATGTCGTCGCGGCTGAAGCCGAACGTCATCTGGGTCAGGTCGTTGGTCCCGAACGAGAAGAACGAGGCCTCCTTCGCCATGCGGTCGGCCAGGAGCGCCGCGCGCGGAATCTCGATCATGGTCCCGTAAAGGTGCGGGATTTCCTCGATCTTCTTCCGGGCGCAAACGTCCGCGTAGACGCGTTCGCAGATGGCCTTCTGGTGCTTGAGCTCGGACACGTCGCACGTGACCGGGATCATGATTTCCGGGTGGCACTTCTTGCCGCTCTTGATCAGCTCGGCCGCAGCCTCGAAGATCGCGCGGATCTGCATCTCGGTCACTTCCGGGTAGGTCACGCCGAGGCGTACGCCGCGGTGCCCCATCATCGGGTTGTTCTCGTGCAACGCTTCGCCGCGCGCCTTGACTTCCTTGGGCGTGATGCCGAGGCTGCGCGCCAGCTCCTTCTGCTTGGCCGGGCTCTGCGGCACGAACTCGTGCAGCGGCGGGTCGAGCAGACGGACCGTGACGGGCAGGCCGTCCATGGCGGCCAGCGTCGCCTTGATGTCGCTCTTCACGAAGCGGAAGAGCTTCTTCAGCACGGAGGTACGCTCCTCCACGGTCTTGCTGAGGATCATCTTGCGGAGCAGGAACAGCGGCTCATCGCTGCCCTTGCCGTAGAACATGTGCTCGGTGCGGAACAGGCCGATGCCCTCGGCGCCGAAGGCGCGGGCCTTGCGGGCGTCCTCGGCCGTGTCGGCGTTGGCGCGCACGCCCATGGTGCGGTACTTGTCGACCAACCCCATGAACTGCTGGAAGCGGGGATTCTCGGACGAATCGACCAGGTTCAGCTTGCCGGCATACACGTGACCGCGGGAGCCGTTGAGTGTCACGAGCGCGCCTTCCTTGAAGGTCTGCGTGCCGATCGTCAACGTCTTCTTCTGCGCGTCCACATGCATGGCGCTGGCGCCCACGATGCAGCACTTGCCCCAGCCGCGTGCCACAAGTGCCGCGTGACTGGTCATGCCACCGCGCGCGGTCAGGATGCCCTGCGCCGCCCGCATGCCTTCGACGTCCTCCGGATTCGTTTCTTCGCGGACGAGGAGCACGGTCTTGCCGGCCTTGGCCCACTTCACGGCTTCCGTCGCGGTGAACACGATCTGGCCGCAGGCGCCGCCGGGTCCCGCGGGCAATCCTCGGCAAAGCAGCTTGGCCAGGATCTCGGCTTTCGGGTCCACGATCGGGTGCAGGAGCTCGTCGAGCTGCGCCGGCTTCAGGCGCATGACCGCGGTCTTCTCGTCGATCAACTTCTCTTCGAGCATGTCCATGGCCATGTTCAGGGCCGCCGTGCCGGTGCGCTTGCCGCTGCGGCACTGGAGCATGAACAACTTGCCTTCCTGGATCGTGAACTCGATGTCCTGCATGTCCTTGTAATGCTTCTCCAGCGTCGAGCGGATCTGCTGAAGCTGCTTGTACGTGGACGGCATCATCTCCTGGAGCGACTGCAGATGCTTGTTCTGGTCGTTCTTGGTGTCATTATTCAACGGGCTGGGCGTCCGGATGCCGGCGACGACGTCCTCGCCTTGCGCGTTGACCAGCCACTCGCCGTAGAACTTGTTGTCGCCGGTGGCCGGGTTACGCGTGAACGCCACGCCGGTCG
>Ga0118677_10008097_pt1 | contig 14394 bp, 5 predicted proteins | sample AliMusrvi5mmetaG_FD_86154 | JGI IMG/M metagenome (GOLD analysis project Ga0118677, IMG submission 86154) | reverse complement strand
GTCCCGATCGGGTATAGACATAAAGCTGGGAATATGGATGGTTTATCGGCAAATCGGGGAATACCAGATTATCATTTTCACCATCACCATTGGGTGAAAATCCTTCCGGAATCTTAACTCCACTATCATATATCTCAATAGTCACCTTTGCTGAAGCGCAGAAATCCAACGTATCACAAACTTGATATATAAAGGTGTCGGATCCGGTATTTTTGCCCTGCGGAACATAGGTAATTGATCCGTCAGGGTTTACACTTGTTCCTCCACGGGAAGCCGGATCAGTAACAGTTACGGTACCTGGTCTGAGATAAACGGTCGAATGGTCATTGGCCAGTACATTGATAGTTGTATCCTGATCCCATGCAATGCGCGCATAATCAGGATTTGCCGTGATGGAATGGAATGCCAATGGATACTGGAATGTCTTTGTATCGGTACAGCCATGACTATCCGAAATTTGCAAAGTATAAATACCTGCTCCAAATAATTTGGCAGTCGATTGGTTATCTGCACCCATTATTTTCCCCTGAGTGGTTGACCATTTGTAGGTAAGATCAGTTCCTGTCGATATAGATCCATCAACAATCATACTTCCGTCTTTTTCAAGACTTCCTGATGAATGAACATCGGCAACCGGGGGATGATCGACCCTTATCGTGATCGTATCGCTGCTGGTGAATCCATTTCGACTGGTTACCATCAACTTCACCCTGAAATTTGCAGGCAATGAACCGGTGTAACTCGGAGAAAGTTTGAACGTAGTATTAATGTTTGTTGTTGAATCAAGGGTTCCACCCTGCTCAAGTAAAGACCATTCATATTTGACAATATCTCCGATCGATTTTGAAGCACTGAGGGTTGCCCCTTCACAAACTCCTGTTAGGGTAGGACCGGCGATCACAGCATCCAAAATAATTGTAACATCCATGGTTGCCACTATAGCACATTGATTTGGATCTGGTGTGAAAGTGTAGGTGGCCGTTCCAGCAGCCGCAGTGCTGATCGTGCCCGGATTCCAGGTTCCGGTAATGCCATTGGATGAGGTATCAGATAATGCAGGAGCAACTGAACCCTGAATGATCGAAGCAATAGGGGAAAATATTGGGGTGAATGCTTCATTGACCGCCAGATTTAGGGTAGCAATAGAATCACATCCGTTCGAACCGACCAATGCTGATTGATAAGTCCCGGCCGAATTGATGACTTGACTGTTCCAGGTATATGGTAATTCAAGGCTGCATACCGATACAGTAGTTGTGCTTGATGATTTTGGAAGAATAGAAATATTCATCCTGGTAATTAAAGAACATTGTCCTGCATCCGGATTAAACGTGTAGGTAGTAGTGGCAACAGCCGCTGTATTAATTGTCGCCGGTGACCAGGTTCCTGTAATGCCAGGGATATTCGTTGAAATGGCTGGTAAAATCGGCGCTGAACTGTTCTGGCATATCGGACTGATGGCCGTAAACGTTGGAGTTATCTGAGGATTAATATGAATATCCATCGACACATTGGCCGCACATTGACCGGCATTGGGAGTAAAGGTATAGGTCGTTGTCCCTGAGGTGGCCGTATTGATCGTCGACGGGTTCCACATACCGGTAAGTACCGGCGAATTGATTGTGCTGAATGGTAATACAGGAGCAAGACTGTTCTGACACAGCGGGCCAATCGCTTCAAAGGCTGGAATGACCTGAGGAGTTATCGTAATGCTCATCGTCACTTTATTGGCACAGGTGCCTGTTGCCGGGGTAAAGGTGTAAACGGTGGTTCCTGCTACTGTAGTGTTGATATTCGCCGGACTCCAACTACCGCTGATTCCGTTGATCGAACTTAAAGGTAGTGCCGGTGCTGCGCTGTTCTGACATAATGGTCCGATTGCTACAAATATTGGATTGACCGGGGCGTTGACCGTTATTATCATTGTAGCGCCTATAGCACATTGACCCGCTTCAGGAGTAAACGTGTAGGCAGAAGTCGCGACTGTCGCAGTGCTGATCGTAGCAGGATTCCATGTTCCCGTGATTCCATTGGTTGAGCTGCCCGGCAAAACCGGAGGTATTGAATTCTGACATAGTGATCCAATCTGAATAAAGGACGGAGTAATCTGCGGAACTATTTTGATATCCATTGAAGCCGAAGTAGCACACTGTCCTGTTGCGGGGGTAAACGTAAAGGTGGTAGTCGCAACTGTCCTTGTACTGATCGCAGCCGGGCTCCATGCACCAGTGATTCCATTAGTCGAACTTGTCGGTAAGACCGGAGCTATAGAATTCTGGCATAGTGTCCCGAACTGAGTAAAGGTCGGAACAATAGGTGAGTCGATAGTAACATCCAATGTGGCCGTTGTGGCGCATTCACCGACAGCAGGTGTGAAGGTGTAGACGGTAGTCCCGACGGCGGCCGTATTGATTGTCGCCGGATTCCATGTTCCTGTGATCGCCGGAGAATTAGTAGAACTGCCGGGTAAGGTCGGAGCCAATCCATTCAGACATAATGGTCCGATCGGTGCAACGGTTGGAATGATTTGTCCATTGACTGTCACATTGATTGAAGTACTAACAGCACATTGACCTGCATCAGGCGTAAATGTGTAGGCCGCAGTCGAGATTGCGGTTGTATTAATAGTAGCTGGACTCCATGTGCCGGAAATCGATGGAGAATTAGTCGAACTTCCTGATAAAGCAGGAGCTGCTGAGTTCTGGCATAATGGTCCGATCTGAGTAAAGGTCGGGGTGATCTGCGAGGCTGTTGTGACTTTCATAGTCGCAGTTGTTGCACACTGCCCCGCATCGGGTGTAAAGGTGTAGGTGGTAGTTGCGACAACTGCTGTACTAATTGTTGCAGGTGACCACGTTCCGGTAATGGCTGGTGCATTGGTCGAACTGGTTGGCAACGCCGGAGCAGTACTGTTCAGACAAAGCGATCCGATAGGAGTTAAAGTTGGAGTAATCAAAGGATTGATTGTAATGCTCATTGTTGTGCCGGTTGCACATTGACCCGCATTTGGGGTGAAGGTGTAGACAGTAGTCGCGACTACCGTAGTACCAATCGTAGCCGGACTCCATGTCCCTGTAATCCCATTTGTTGAAGTTGATGACAAAGGCGGAGGTATTGAGTTCTGGCAAAGTGGCCCTATCTGATTAAACGTCGGAGTGATCTTCGGGGTTATTGTAATATTTATAGCCGCCGTTGTGGAACACTGACCAGATGTAGGGGTAAACCTATATGTGGTAGTCCCGACTGCCGCAGTACTGATCGTAGCCGGACTCCATGTCCCTGTAATTCTATTAATTGAACTGGAAGGTAAGGTCACAGGAACTGAGTTCTGACAAAGAGGACCAATCTGGGTAAAGGTAGGGATGATCTGTGAGGCTATTGTGATATTCATAGTGGCTGTTGTTGCACACTGACCCGTATTAGGAGTAAAGACATAGGTGGTAGTCGCTACTACCGCTGTACTAATCAATGCAGGCGACCACGTTCCTGTGATCCCGTTAGTTGAGGTAAGCGGAAGTCCGGGGGCTGTGCTGTTCAGACAAAGCGGACCAATTGCTATAAAGGTTGGTATAGTCTGTGCATTGATTGTTACCCTCAAGGTCGTATTCGTTGCACACTGACCCGCCCCTGGCGTGAACGTGTAGGTTCTCGTCCCTGCAGTGGTCGTACTAATTGTCGAAGGACTCCATGTACCCGTGATTCCATTAGTGGAGGTTAGCGGAAGTGCAGGTGCTGAACTGTTCTGGCAAATCGGACCAATTGCGGCAAAAGCAGGAGTAGTCCTAGCCGTAATCGCAACAACAAGTGTGGTTATAGTGGCACATTGACCAGCCCCCGGTGTGAAGGTATAGGTTCTTGTACCAACCGTAGTCGTGCTAATCCTTACCGGATTCCAGGTACCTGCAATTCCGTTGGTCGATCTGGTTGGAAGTGCCGGTGCTGTGCTATTCTGACAAAGTGGACCTATAGAGGTAAAGGCCGGGACTGTCTGACCAGTGATGGTAATGGACATTGTTGCAGTCCGGCCACATTGACCAGCAGCAGGTGTGAATGTATAAGTGGTTGTTCCGACTATCGCAGTGTTAACCGTTGATGGACTCCAGGTTCCGGTAATCGCCGGAATATTGGTTGAACTGGTTGGTAAAGTCGGAGAAGCGCTATTCAGGCAAAGCGGCCCGATCTGTGAAAAAGTCGGTGTGATTTGATTCACTACAACTACAGATAAAGTTGTTGTTGAAGCGCACTGACCGGCAACAGGCGTGAACTTATAGGCGGTAGTCGTCACTGCGGCTGTATTGATCGTTGCTGGTGACCAGGTTCCGTTGATCGCTGGTGTATTGGTAGAGCTGGTTGTAAGCGTTGGTGCAATACTATTCTGACATAACGGTCCTATTGCAGCAAAGGTAGGCGTAATACTGTTGGTAATCGTGATATTCATGGTAACAGCATTGGCACATTGACCTGCAGCTGGGGTAAAGGTGTAGGCGGTGGTCGCGACTACTGCTGTATTGATCGTCGCCGGTGACCACACTCCCGAAATGGCCGGAGTATTGGTTGAACTAGTCGGCAAAATAGGTGCGGCACTGTTCTGACAAAGCGGCCCAATAGCAGTAAAAATAGGTGTAACTAAACCCGTTATAGTGATATCCATGGTGGTTGCTGTTGCCCCTTGTCCACTATTCGGAGTGAACGTATAAGTAGTTGTACCTGGAGTTGATGTGTTGATTGTAGCAGGACTCCAGACTCCGGTGATTCCATTACCTGACGTTGTTGGCAAAGCTGGTGCTACGCTGTTCTGACACAGCGGTCCGATCGCTGCAAAGGTAGGTGTGATGCTGTTCGTGATGGTAATATCCATAGGCACCGTAGTGGCACACTGTCCCGTATCAGGGGTGAAGGTGTAGGCGGTAGTCGCGACTAACGCGGTATTGATTGTTGCCGGTGACCATGCTCCGGTAATTCCATTTGTTGAAGTTGAAGATAAAACAGGAGCAGTACTGTTAAAGTCCAGTGGTCCAATTGCTGCAAAGAGTGGTGTAATATTACCTGTAATAGTGATGTTCATACTCATGGCAGTGGCATTCTGGCCGTTATCTGGAGTGAACCGGTATGTTGTAGTTCCGGGACTTGCAGTATTTATGGTGGCAGGACTCCAGGTTCCGGTAATTCCGTTTGTGGATGACAACGGCAAAACCGGGGCAATACTGTTCTGACAAAGTGGTCCGATTGCAGCAAAAACAGGGGCAATGCTACTCGTTATTGAAATAGTCAATGTAGCCTTTAATGCACATTGTCCTGAATCTGGCGTAAAGGTATAAGTGGTTATTTGAACATTAGCTGTACTGATTCTTGCAGGTGTCCACTTACCTGTAATTGTTGGTGTATTGGTCGATCTGGTAGGCAAAGTTGGCGGATCAGAATTTATGTTTAATGGTCCGATTGGATTAAAGGTCGGGGTAATCTGTGGTGCTGTCGTGATAACCAAAGTTGTCGTTGATGCGTTTTGTCCTGAATCGGGTGTAAACGTATAGGTGGTCGTTCCTACTGTTGCAGTGCTGATTGTTGCCGGGTTCCATGTTCCCGTAATAACAGGCACATTGGTAGAACTGGTTGGTAATTCTTGTGGAATGCTGTTTTGGCAAAGAGGACCAATCGCAGTAAAAGTTGGGATAATCATATCAGGTACCGAAATATCCATGGTAATAACGATAGCACACTGACCGGAATCCGGAGTAAATGTGTAGGTGGTAGTCGCGACTGCAAGGGTATTAATTGTTGCAGGTGACCAGGTTCCGGTAATTGCAGGAATATTGCTGGAACTGGTTGGCAATGCAGGCGCTGTGCTGTTAAGTTCCAGTGGTCCGATTGCAGTAAATACCGGGGTGATGCTGTTCGTGATCGTGATATCCATAGTCACGGCAGTAGCACACTGACCCGCATCAGGGGTAAATGTGTAGGTGGTAGTCGCGACTACCGCGGTATTGATCGTTGCAGGTGACCAGGTTCCGGTAATTCCGTTGGTTGAAGTTGATACCAAAGCAGGTGCTGTACTGTTCTGGCAAAGTGGTCCGATTGCAGTAAATACCGGGGTGATGCTATTCGTGATCGTGATATCCATAGTCACGGCAGTTGCACACTGACCCGCATCAGGGGTGAACGTGTAGGTGGTAGTCGCGACTACCGCGGTATTAATCGTAGCAGGTGACCACGATCCGGTAATTCCGTTGGTTGAAGTTGATACCAAAGCAGGTGCTGTACTGTTCTGGCAAAGTGGTCCGATTGCAGTAAATACCGGGGTGATGCTATTCGTGATCGTGATATCCATAGTCACGGCAGTTGCACACTGACCCGCATCAGGGGTGAACGTGTAGGTGGTAGTCGCGACTACCGCGGTATTAATCGTAGCAGGTGACCAGGTTCCGGTGATAGTTGGTGTATTGGTAGATCCTGGTGGCAAGGCAGGAGGTAATGAATTTTGACAAAGCGGTCCAATCGGATCAAACACAGGGGTGACGGGTTGATTAATGGTCAAAATAGCTGAACTTACAGCCGGAGTGCAGGAATTACTGCTACCACTGCCCTGAGCCGTGAGGGTCAGAGTTACACTGCCCGACTGCTGGTCGTTTGGTCCGGGAGTGTAAGTTGGATTCATCGATGAAGCGTTGTCAAACAGGCCATCACCTGAACTGCTCCATAAAAGTGTGCTGTAATTGGAGGCAGAGGCTCCCGTGATCCTCGCCGTAGAACCCGAACAAATAGCCATAGGACTTCCAGCCGTTGCTGCTGGCTGGGCGAAGACCAGTACTTCTCCCTGCTGTAGCGTATCGCAACCCATTGGGGAATACTGGACAGCGGCCAACTTATATGTTCCCGGATTATTCCATGGAATGATGATCTCACTTCCAACTTTGACTTGTCCGGTGATTGGATCTGTAGTGGAGAAACTAATGCCAGCCTGATTGGTCAGGCTAACAGGATTGCCTAATGAGTCCGTGAGCTGCCACATGTATCTTGAACCCGCTTCTCCGTCGATCCGATAATGCCTTTGAGCGCCCGAACATACCCGATCAATCACATACGTCTGACCGGCTGCCTGTAAAGCAGCTATCAGAAGTAGCATCATGATCATGTATTTGAGCGTTTTCATCTTAAAATATTAATTCTTTATTCCTTCATTTTTCATTCCTTAAGACGCAATGAATTGCGTCTCTACAATTTATGGTTGATATAAATAAATCTTTGAACTGGCCGGCTTTGGATTAACCTGAAGCGTAACTGTTGCCGATGGGACACTATTGGTTCCATTCCGATCAGTAACCTGGCTAATCCAATAATTTGTTGTTGTTCCCGGACTGACAGTTAGCCCATAAGGGGTGGTCGCAATAGCCGTCACCGTCCAGCTGTTCACACCGTCGGTATAGGTTAAATTCCACGGTCCTGTCCCGACAAGGGCAACAGAGAGCAAACCGTTCTCTCCCTTGCAGATCGGATCAGGAGGCGTGATGGTGGCTGCCGGTAAAGCAGCTTTCACAACGATCATCCCGATTTTTAAGTTGTTGGTACAATGTGCAGGATCATAGGCTGTAACCTTGAAAAAGTAAGTGCCCGTTTTGAGCCATTTCACATTCACGGCTGGACCCGTACTCGGACCAGCAAATGCAGCAGAAGCAACCGGACAATTGCCCGGGGTAGTAGCAAAGTTCACCGTTCCGTCGCTGTAGAGTTCCCATTGGTAAGTATCTCCCGGAACCGGTACAACAGAAAGCGGTGTTGTATCACCCACGTACACGACAGTCTGAGCCATGGCGGGTGCCATAGCCATCAGCAGAGGCAGAAGAACTACCAAAGCCAGACGTTCAATATCGTGTAACAGACGATTCATTTATTTAATGTTCAATTTTTAATGTTCAATGTTCAATTGAATGAATATCAATTGAATAATTGCCCATATAAAGAATAATCATTTTCTCATGGACAATTGATTCATTGTTCATTATCCATTATTTCCCCATTCCCGTCATTTTCTGCAGGTTAAAAGATTAATTCTGAGCCTCGAATTGACGCTTTGCGACAATTGCTGCCTAAATCCTGAGTCAGTCCTAGTTTTACCTCTAATTCGGGGAAACCCCGTTTCTGTCCAGTCCCGGCTATGTTTCATCTTTCATCTTTTTTATTCTGTTTAAATTCGATTTAATATTTTATATTACTCTGTATATCTACTATTTAAGTGTAGTTATCCCATCAACAACTGGCCACAACTGACCTTTTGCAATTGCTTTCAGCTTTGCGTACTTTGCGGTTAAAAGCTTTACTTCTAAAGTCGCTGAGTAGTGCGAAATTTTGAAAAAAGTATATACTCTTCCTATTCCGGCTTAAAGCAGCAGGTTTTCCTTCAACCTTCGCAGACAAAATTTCTTCCGCAAAAGTCACCGAAGATCCACGTAATAAATTGGATAACTGCATCTTAAGTTCCATCTTTCATTGGTCCTTTATTCAATGTTCAATTTTTAAATGTTAAATTTTCAAAATACTGAACATCAACTTCTTAATTGATGATTGACCCATTGATCATTGTACATTGAACACTTATCCATTGATTATTAACCATTAATCCATTAACAATTAACCAGACGCTCCCCATTCCGGCTGTTCTCAACCAGTTAAATAGCTATTTATGAGCACATTGGAAGGTGCTCTGCTACGATTATTGTTGCAAAGATTGGGATCACCCCTGGGGCTTCCCCGGCCACGACAGAACACGGTATCCGGGCCGTCACGATTTTGCTTCATGATGCTATCGTATTGATTATTAGGATTATAAAATGATGCTATAACGCACGCGAAAAAGCATACTAATCCCTCAAAACGGTACGTTTAGAAACAAAAAATCCTGACAAACCCAATTTTGATAGGTAAGCCAGAGTTCATGACGATAAACAGGATCCGCGCAAGGCGCTCGACCAAAATCAGCTATCCATCCAGGCAGATCACCTCTTGCATTTTTGAAGCAAGGGATCAGTTGGCCAGGCGGACCATGCGAGTATTTTGTCATTGATCATCTCATTTCAGTTATTGAGTTACCATAGTTTTAGCTGCTGATCTTAATGCCGTTTTAGGCACCTTCCGGACCAAAATTGCAGCATTCTAAAGCTTCCATCATCTTCCTGTCCAAAATGCGCACTTAAAGCCTTATTCACTCATATTGCGGTTAAACGCGCAAACTCGTCAGTTGACAGAGCAGAAGTGCAAAATTGAACGCATAAAGAGCAGAGATGCTTGCACTACTTTTTCTTCTTTCCTACCCTTTCCCCGGCCAGTGAGCTTCGGTAACTGTGCTGTGTCGAAGTTTACCTGGCCGGGAAAGGCGGAATTTCATGAAAAAGCAAATAATCAATTAACTACTCAAACCATTATGGTACTTGTGGCATCATTGTGGTACCAGGAGTAACAGCTGGTCTTGCATTCAGCGTTTGTGTTGCGATATCCTCAAAAGGTGTAGCACTAACAGTACAATCTGCCATAACATCCTTATTTTTCTGAGGTGTATTATCTGTTGCCTCAACTGCCAAAGAAACATCTTCATTTGCTATACCTTCCCATCCATGATTTTTTACTGTAACTCTTACATAAATAGAGACTCCCTTGTCTGTTGCAGGTGCTGTAGTCGAAACAGTAAACTGAGAAGAAGTAATTACCCCTGCTGTTGGTGCCTGGTCTGGAACCAGAGCCTGATCATAGGTTCCTGCAGTATAACCCCAATCAATGGCTGCCGTCTGGGTTCCTTGTAATCCGCTAAGTTTTAAAGTAGGCAGGTAAGAGCCTGTAAAATTGGCCCCGATAACTTCGAATAAAAGCACATTTGTACCGTAGTCAATAATTACATTCGTAAAGGTTGCATCCATTTTGGCTGACTGAACCATATCGAAACACTGACTTTCAGCAGTTAGGTATGGCAGGGAGGTGGTAGTGCCATGAGTCATGTTGGTAATATCTACCGTAAACGCGATTTTTGGAATAATCTGCATTACTTTGATATTATTCGAGCAAGTTGGCCCTGCATATTCGACAACCATAAACAAAGGGTTTGTGGTTTTATCAATACCTGCCAAACCGGCAGATGTCCAGGTAATCGTTGTTGATGTAGGTGAAGCAGGAGCAGCAGCAGAAGTCATATAATTAGTTGCTCCTGTAGCAATTGCAGTTCCATCAGCAGGAATTTCAGCTGCGACTCTGGCACCAGCAGTCGTAAAAGTCGTAGACTTAGTTGCATACCAATAAGCAGTTCCGGATACAGGATTAATAACAGCATTATAGGTGTAAGGCCGTCCGGCAATTGGATTGAGCGGATCATTTGTAGTACAAGTTAATGGAGTAGCTACTGTTCCGGGAAGTGCCTGTCCAAAAGCAGTTCCAAAAGTTGCGAAAATCGCCAAAACGAGAATAAAAATTTGCTTTTTCATGATAATAAAATTTTAATTGTAAATAATAATTGTTATGTGATAAAAATTTGAAAATTGGTATTGGGTGATTTAATAAAAAATTTGTTTGTAATGATTCTACTGTCGTAAAAGCCAGCATGCGGAGAGTCCGGCAGCGAAAAATCGACCACTACCGGACTATCCCACCCTCCAGGCGGACCTTTCCCCCTATTCTGAATCAGGAAGATATTAAAGCTCTCATCTTGCCCTTTAAATGAATTTTTGAATATTGCCTCAGCGTTCGTTTGAAAAATCAGGAAGCTTAAACCTTCAATAGCATGTATATTGCTAATCCGATTTTGGTCAATCCTGTTTTTTTGAATTTTAGATGATTGTTCCATATGGTTAAATTTTAAAATGTTCCATTTATTAAGCTATTTTACGTTCGGTCGCGGTTTGACGGTAATATTGACTATGTAAGATGCAGATGAATTGCCATTACAATCAACCAGCCAATAGGTTATGGTATGAACTACACTGGTAAAGTTTACGCCGTCGCCCGGGAACTGAATGTCTGACCCATAAGTTGATGGCTGCCCTGTTCCGGTTATGGAAGGATGGATCAGCACTGCCGGCGGCGGAGTTTGGTTGGGCGTATTGGTAAAATCGAGGCGCCAGTGAATCACCAATGAGTTAATGACACAACAGTTATCGGAAAAATTATTGCCAACCGGATCAAGGTCGAGCAGTGTATTTCCTTTGATGAAAAGATAATAATCCGGATCAGGATTAATTTTTAATGTATTGGTGAGATAATCCGCAGACCAGACATTTTCGACACAAAAAGAGTACGGCCCTGGAGCAGTAAACGTTGGTGGAGTAGTATCCTGAACATTAATCTGCTGTATACACGTCGAGATATTCCCGGCTGCATCGCCTAAGGTCCATGTCCGCGATACCACAATCGGATTGCTTCCACTGGCTACATCCTGATAGGTTACTGAGGTAATACCGCAATTGTCGGAGGCTACCCCCCGGTTTATGCCATCACTAAACACCGCATAGGTTGAAGTTTTGACCCCATTTGAAAAAACCGGATCGGTTATATCACCGGTACTGCATCCCGAAATCATGCGGTTCACCGGACAAGTTGTGATCACCGGGTTTGTGGTATCAACGACAGGTGTTACCAGAGTCGCTGTGTTGTTGGCAAGAACCGGATCTGTTGTAGGCGAGGTAACAGAAACCGTATTGTTAAAGCTGGCGCAGTGCGTGGGGCTAACGGTGACCGTGATGGTCAGCGTGGCCACATCATTAAAAATTAAATTGCCAATATTCCAGATGGTTAACCCATTCCAGGCACCAACGCTGGATGAAAAGCTTACCAGGGTCATTCCCGCCGGAAGGGTTTCGCTGACCAATACACCCGCAGCTGTTGAGGGTCCTAAATTTTTAACCCAAATCGTATAGGTGAGATTCTGTCCCAGGGTTGCGGTAACAGGAAGGGCCGCTATAGAAATAGCTAAGTCGGCACCTGCATTGACTGTAACCGTAAATGAGCAGGATGAGTGGTTTCCACAGGCATCTGTAGCATTCCAGGTTACTGTAGTCACACCGGCGTTAAAAGAGACGCCATTTAAGGCTGCAAGGGCAGTTCCCGTGGTAGCTCCGGTGAGTGTGGCAGTTAAGGTAAAACTGCTGCATCCATCGGTTGCCGAAGCATTCCAGGAGGCGTCAGGTTTGATATAGTGGTTGCCGGAATTAGTATCCACGGTTTGATTCCCGGAAACCGGACAGGTAATTACCGGAGGATCTACATCCTGAACATAGATCCGCTGAAGAGAGGTGGTGGAATTTCCACATTGATCGGTAGCTTTCCAGGTTCGGTTAATCGTAAAGTCCCCGGCACAAACTCCAGGCGTTTGAACATCTGAATAAGTGACTACAGGAGCGGGGTCACAATTATCAGTTGCAGTTGCTGTTCCGGTTACCGACGGCGCAGATGAATAGGAACAGGAGATGGCCTGATCAGACGGTCTCAGGATCACCGGAATAGTATTGTCCTGCAACGTGATAACCTGAGTATAAACTGCGCTTTTATTTCCGCAATCATCGGTCACAGTCCAGGTATTGGTGTAAGATCCAGACTGGGGGCAGGCTCCTGCAACAAGAATACCTGAAGATTTTACCAGATTGGCAACACTGGCATCGCAAAAATCTGAGGCAACAGGGAATAGCGACTGCGCTACAGCTAATCCTGCCGCATCACTGCATTCCAGAATAACATCCAAAGCGCCTGCCGGAGTAGCCCAGGTAGGAGCGGTAATATCCTGAACAATGATGGTTTGCCTGTACCTGGCACTGACATTCATACAACCATCAGTGGCAGTCCATTCCCTGATACGCGTATAGGTCCAGGAACACCCACCAGCCGTCGTTACATCATTAACGAGCGCAATTACAACTCCTGATCCGCAGGCATCCCTGGCTGTTGGAGCGAATGCCAAGGCAGCCACTAATCCACCTGTATTTGAACAGTCAAAGGTGGCGTCCAATGCCAAAGATGCCTGATCCCAAACCGGGGGCACATTGTCAGTGACCTGGATCGTTTGGGTATAAGGAATACTCACATTGTTGCAGTTATCTTTTGCAGTCCATATCCTTACCCGCCTGTAGGTTCCTGCACATGCACCGGGAGTCGTGATATCCGAACTTTTAGTGTAAGTCACCGGAGATCCACAGGCATCTGTCGCAATTGGGGCAGAGGCCAGGGCAGCAGTCAATCCTGCAGCATTGGTGCAGCTTAAGGACTGATCCAGGGCGCCGGCGAGGGTAGTCCATACGGGGGGTGTACTATCAGTGATTGTTATTACCTGGGTGTAGCGTGTTGAAATGGGATTACCACAGGCATCATTAAAAGTCCAGGTATTGGTGTATGTTCCCGACTGTGGGCAAGATCCGGGGACAAAAGGGCCGCTGGTTTTTACCGGAGAAATAACTGGGGTACAACTGCTGGTGGCGGCAGGGATAAGAGCCTGAGCGCTCGCCAGACCGGCTGCATCTGAACAATCCAGAGCACGGTTTAGACTCCCTGCAGAGGTGGTCCAGGCTGAATTATCCTGCAAAATAACTGTCTTGGTACAAGTATTGCTGCAATTGGCATTGGTGATGGTCAGGGTAAGTGTCACCGGCGTGCTGCAGAGAGCGCCTGCTGTAACAGTCACGCTCTGCCCGTTGGTGACTCCGATTATGGCTCCATTGGTGATACTCCAGGAATAGGATACCATTCCGGCAGGAGCGGTAAAGACATTCCCCGTGGAATTTGGACAGGCAGTATTTACTCCGGTAATTGAGCATACCGGTAAAGCATTTACGATAACTGATACCGAACCGGTAACCGGAGGACAGCCATAACCATCTACCATGGAAAGATTATAAGTGCCGGAATTGGCCGCTGTGGCATTGGTGATAACAGGAATCGAATCAGTCGATGTAAAGCCATTTGGGCCCGTCCAGGAGAAATTGTAAGGGCTTTTCCCTCCGGTTACGTTGGACTTTAAGGTAATAGTTCCGCCTGCGCAGATGGTGCCACTGACCGTCGGAGCAATACTGGCAGGAGCCGGATCAAGCGAACCAAAAGAGATATCATCCAATCCAAAATCGTTCCCTCCGGCTATTGTATTCAGATTCCTGATTCTGATGACAGCAGTAGTAGCAGCGCCTGAACTCCATTTGGGATTACTGTAAAAATTCACCCAGTTTGTAAGAGCGACATCGCTTTCAGAGGCAGGCTGGGGTGCCACACTTAGATTTGCAACCGTTCCTACCAATACTCCATTCACCTCAAACTGCAGTTGAGCCGGAGAAACAGGGTTTAAGTTCATTGCCCAGGCGCTGAAGTAGTAATCACTGTTGGGTTTGACAGGGACTGTTTCCTGCCAGATAATCATTTGCCTGAGTGGACTTGAAACAAGGG
>Ga0118677_10010233_pt1 | contig 14397 bp, 5 predicted proteins | sample AliMusrvi5mmetaG_FD_86154 | JGI IMG/M metagenome (GOLD analysis project Ga0118677, IMG submission 86154) | reverse complement strand
CGGCGCGGTCTCCCCGAGAGGTTGCGCAGCTTCAGGACTGCGAACTTTACAGGTGCGTCCATGGCCACATAGATCGTCAACTCGGAGGCGATGCCGTTTTCGGTGTGTTCGAACACCGAATAGCCGAAGCCGTGGCGGATGACGTAGGGGGTGGCGCCGCGAGCAGGCAGCGGCGTGGGTGACCAGAATTGTCCCGTCTGCTCATCCCGGATGTAAAAGGCTTCACCGGTGACATCGGTGACGGGATCGTTGCTCCAGGGAGTCAGGCGAAACTCGTGGCAGTTTTCGACCCAGGTGTAAGCGCTGCCGCTCTCGGAGATGACCGTTCCGAAATAGGGGTTGGCCAGCACGTTCACCCAGGGGGCGGGAGTCACCTGGTCCGCTGACAACGTAATGACATATTCTCGTCCATCACGGGTAAAACCGCCCAGCCCATTATGAAATATCAGGTCGCGCTGCGTGAGCGGCTCAGGCGCATCGCACGGCGGAGAGCGGACAGGCCTAAGCAAAGGAAGGATCGGCTTGGGAAGACCGGGACGTTCCAGTTGCTCGATCAACGTTCCGTTTTCATCTGCCAGGACCAAGCGTGCGACCGATTGGAGGAGCAACCGGTCTTCACTGGAGATCTGTTCCAGGCGCCGAACAAAGATGCCGCCGGGCTTGTCGAGCATTTGGTCTTCGATGCCCGAGGCAATCAAACGAAGGATTTGGTCCTGCAAGGGCTGGCGATACACGGAAACGTCTTCATTGAGAATCACCAGGTCAACCGGCAAGCCTTTCATTCGCCAGTAGGAGTGGGCCTGGAGGAGTTGCTGGACGAGCTCTATTCTGGCGGAGTCGCTGACGCGCAGCAGGACGATCGGATCGTCACCGGAGATGCCGTAACCCCAAAGTCCGCTTTGGCCACGCCGGTTGTTGAGCAGCACGCTGGGAGCGGCCCGGTGGTCCGGGTTGGCGTAAATCAAGGGACTTGCCAGCCGGGCATAGCGCTGGGCGTCGGCTTCCGAGGCGTTGAGATGGCGCAGGGTGACTTGGCTATGGGTCCACGCGAGGTCCAATGCCCGGTCGGCCATGCGCGGGTTGTAGTATTTTTCAACGAGTGCCAGCGCCGCGTCCCGCGTCTCCGCCATGCCCATGACGAGATCGATGCGGGCGGTTTCATGGGGCGCCAAAGTAACTGTGCGCCGCAATGAGCTGATGGGGTCCAAAACGGAACCGGTAGTGTTAGATAGCGGTGAGATGCTCTGCAGGGCGGCTGGCTCAGCGAGATTCCTGCCTCGCCCGATAAACCTGGCGCGGTCGGTTTCGCAGGAAACCTCACCCTGCTGACCGCCCTGGCCGACCATGAAGTTTAGGAGCCAGGGCGGTTTCTCCCCTTCGGCACGGGGGCGGCGGCTACAAAGAACCGCTGGGCGCGGGCGCAGGAATTCGGTTTGCACGAACAAATTGCTGAAGGCGGGATGGGAAAGGTCCGCCGCGGGAAGCGCGAGCACGACTTCGGCATAACTCGTCACCTCGATGACGCGCGGTGCCTGAGAATGGTTGGTGAGCGTGACGCGGCGCAGCTCGACGTCGTCTTCGGGCGAGACGCAGATGTCGGTGTGGATTTCCAGGCCGGCATGGTGCTGGCGAAACTCGGCCCGGGCTTGCGTGAAGATGGCCTCACAACGTTCGGTGGCGCACCCACAAGGTTGATGGGCGGCGGACCAGAATTCGCCAGTGGCCAGGTCGCGCAAGTAGATAAAAGTGCCCCAGCAATCGCGCGTGGCATCCTCGCGCCAGCGGGTGACGGCGAGGTCCCGCCAGCGGCTGTAGCCGCCGCCCGCGTTGCTGACCACGACATGATAGCGGCCGTTGGATAAGAGGTGAACTTCCGGTGCGTGCAGATTGGGATCGGCAAAGACGCGCATGAGGCCCTCGCCGTCATCGGCAAACTTCCGCGACTTAATCAATTCGTAATCTTCGCAGAGCACCTTAGCGGTTGTATGAGGCACGCGCTCCTGCAAGAGCAAGTCCGCAGCTCTGAATGAGGGGCAGGACATAAAGCGCCGCTGCATTGGACCGTCCAGCACCCGGTACGCCAGGGCGAGCAGGCTCATTCCTTGATGATGAGCCATGAACGAGCGGATAGTGACGCTGGATCGCCCTGGCGGCAGGCGTGAAGGGGTATAATCCACCGCCTCGTAAAAACCGAAAAGCCCCTGGCGCCCTTCGGCGGCGAGTTCTTCCAGATTGTTGCAGGCTTCCCGGGGCGCAACCATCAGCGCCATCGCCGTGGCATACGGGGCGATCACGAGGTCTTCCGCCAATCCCCGCTTCAGACCTAGACCCGGCACGCCAAATGCGCGGTACTGGTAGTTCAGATGGACGTCGGTGCGGTTGTAACCTGATTCGGAAATACCCCAGGGAACGCCGCGCAATTGGCCGTATTTGATTTGCTGGCGGACGGCCCCTTTGCATGTCTGATCCAGCAAAGTGTTCTCATAATTTGGCATGACTAGCAGCGGCATCAAGTACTCGAACATCGATCCGCTCCACGAAGCCAATACGGGATCACCCCGTAAAGCGACGAGCAGACGTCCTAGTGAGAACCAGTGTTCCTGTGGAACCTGTCCTTGAGAGATGGCAACATAGCTGCATAGTCGAGCCTCGGACGCGAGCAGATCATAGAAGCTAGCATCACAGCGGTTTTCGGCGACGTTGAAACCGATGGAGAAGAGCTTGCGTGTCGGGTCGAACACCAGGCTGAAGTCCATCTCGGCCATCTCGGTGGTTTGCCGAACCAGAGCCTCCAGCGCGAGGATGCGCTGGCGGGCGCGACTGCTAGCTTCCCGCAAGGAGCGCAACCATTGGGCAAGCCCCGCTTCCTCCTCCAGCTTCCGGGCTGAGGCAGGTTCCACGGCAAGTGCTTCCAGAGCCGTCTCGATCAATGGGCAGAGGGATTGATCCAATTCTGCAACCTGGCGCAAGCTGGGCATCTGGTCGAGTTGGACGAGCTTCCCTGAAACCTGCCCCGCCGAGGCCGGGGCCAAAGTCAGCCAGGGCGCGAAGGAAAGCAGGTCCTCCAGATGCTCCTGGCAATTTCGCAACAGAGTCTGGGTCCACCATTTCAATTCCTCCCCCGCTCCTGGCTCTAACGCGACCGCCAATGCCGCCGCCCGAGCGGTCGCTCGCTGGAGCAGATCAACGCCTGCGCGCAAGGTTGAGGTTGGCTGCGCCAATTCCGCCTTAAGCTGCTCCAACTCGGAACTTCTGCCGGTCAGCTCGCGGAGAATGCCCACGGTGTCGGATAAGCCACCGAAAACTTGAGGACCGAGGAGGGGTTGCGCGGGCAATTCCGCCAGGCCAGGACCCAGGGTCAGCAAATGGCCGGCAAGATTGCCACTGTCCACGCTGGAAACATAGAGCGGCAGCAAGGGCGTGAGAGTTCGGGTATCATACCAATTGAAGAAGTGGCCCCGATATCGTTCGAGGCGTTGCATGGCGCCCAGAGCATCCTTTGTCCGCTGCAGGAGTTGGCCAACCGAAAGATAGCCGAAGTCGTATGCGGCCAGGTTGGCGAGCAAGGCCAATCCCATGTTGGTGGGCGACGTGCGTGAAGCCACCACCGGGACAGGCTCCTCCTGGAAGTTATCCGGCGGCAGCCAGTTTTCTTGCGCCGTGACGAAGGTCTCGAAAAAGCGCCAAGTCTTGCGCGCCGTTCGCCGAAGGAAGGCCAATTGCCTTGGCTTTGACTGCGGTAGCGCTGAGGGCTCGATGGGCTGGCTGATGCGCCACGCTATCCAGGGGGAGGCCAGCCACAGGCACAGGATAGGAACGGTCAACGGAAACAGAGAAGGCTGCGTCACGGCCAGGAAGACTCCGGAGGCCAAAGCGACCGCCGGAGCGATCCACATGGTCGCATAAAATCCCGCGAGATCGCTGCGGGCGGTTCGTTCGGCATCGCTGGCGGTTTGCCATTCCAGGAGCCGTTTGCGAGTACACAGCAACCGCACCAGCGTGCGACCGATGGCATCGAGGCTAATAAAGGCGTCATACGGCAGGAAAACGAAGGTGAGCAGGGCCTGGCCTAGCTGGCGGCCGGACGAGCCGAGCAGCCCGCGCAGGTGCAACATGGGCGATACGTCCTGCGGCTTGCGCAAAAGCTCGACGGCCGCCGACAAGCAGGTCGGCAGGGTAATGATCAAGAGGATTAACAGTGGGCCAGTAAACCCGAGGGCGGGCAGCAACATCCAGTTGCCCAGCAATAGCAATAACAGGGCCGCGGGGACCAGGCTGCGCCGGAGATTGTCGAGGATCTTCCATTGCGACAATCCGGATAGCGGATTGGCGATGCGTCGGGCATCCGGTCCCGGGACGCGGGGCAAAAGCCACTGGGCGATTTGCCAATCCCCGCGAATCCACCGGTGTCGCCGATTGATGTCGGTGTTGTAACGGGAAGGATATTCTTCGTACAGCTCGACGTCGCTTACCAGCGCCGAGCGGGCATGACAGGATTCAATTAAATCGTGGCTGAGGACCGTGTTTTCCGGAAATCGGCCAGCGACGGCCTGTTGAAATGCGTCCACATCATAGATCCCCTTGCCAATGAACGACCCCTCCTGAAACACATCCTGGTAGACATCCGAAACCGCGCGCGTGTAGGGGTCAATGCCGACGTCGCCGGCAAAGAGTTTGACGAACCAGGAACGCCCGGCGCTGGGCAGGCTAACGCCCACGCGCGGCTGCAAGATGCTGTAGCCTTCGGTCACCACGCCCTTCACAGAATCGAACTGCGGCCGGTTCAGCGGATGAGCAATGGTTCCCACGAGCTGACGGGCGGCGTCGCGAGGAAGCTGCGTGTCGGTGTCGAGGGTAATAACAAACCTAATGTCCGGCAGAATTGAAGCGTCGCCGACTACCTCGGAAAAGCAGTTCCTGGACCCGCCGCGCAGCAGGGCATTGAACTCGGTAAGTTTGCCCCGCTTACGCTCATAACCCATCCACCGAGCCTCGACTTTGTTCCAACGCCGGGGCCGGTGGAATAGAAAAAAGATGCTGGGCCGGTCGGATTGGTATTTGGCATTGAGCATTTCGATGCCTCCCCGTGCGAGCCGAAGCAGCGATTTGTCTAACGGCTGGGTCTCCTCGGTCGCGTCCTGAAAATCGGTTAGCAATGCGAAATAGAGATGCTTGTCGCGGTTCGCCAGGTATTGAATCTCCAGGCTCTCGATGAGCCGGGCGACCGCCCCGGAATTCGTCAACATGGTAGGCACGACCACCATGGTCCGGCATTCGGCTGCGATGCCGGCAGAGTAATCCATGCGCGGCAGCAGGCAGGGTTTGACCAAAAAGATAGAAAGCCAGTTCATCAACGAGACGGCCAGTTGACTGGAACAAAGGAGGACCACGAGTGTGCACAAGGCCAGCTTCCAGCCCTGCACCTCGAGCGCCCGCGCTTGCTGGATAAACCCGAAAGTTCCCAACGCCGTGAGCAACAGCACGCCTCCCGCATAAAAGGCCAATGGGAACTGGTGGATGCGCCGTTCGATGGCTGTCTGCCGGGGGTGGTGCGTTCCTGCGGCGCGCTCAAGCGCGGCCAAGCCTTTGTCGATCAGGTAGAAGCCCACATGAGCGGTCCGGTCTTGAATTCCCTTTTCCCGAGCGCTGGCTTCGGCTAGTTGGATCGCCTTTTTCGCCACTTCCGACTCCAGAAGCCGGCTGTGGCGGGCAATGGTCTCGACCGAATGGCGATAGCGGTCGCGGGTGAAGAAATCCATGCTCCCATACACCCCGGCAGGATCCAGACGGAGCGTCTGATCGACCTGGCTCATGGCCTCGACGAACTCGCGCCAGTCCAACGAGCTGAGCAGGCGCAGGCTGTTGATGGTATGACTAACGGAGACCTGGTCGGCGGCCTGATTCTGACTCTCGAACTGCACCAGTTGGTCAATGAGCAGCCCCTGGTCCGTGAGCCGCTGCTCAAGCCAAGTCCGTGCCAGGTGCATTACCGGGCTCTGGCGGGACAGACGCTGAGAAAACTCCGCCACGAATGCGCTGGACAAGGGCAGAGTGGACTGCGCCATGTCGGCCACGACAACAACAAGGTGAGAAGGATTCTTTTCCGTCATCTCCTGCAAACGCTCGACCCACAAGTCGGCGAGGTCGCGATCATGCCGGGCGATCATCAGCCGGGAGGTGACCCGTCGCAGGTTCTCAATCAAGGCCAGCCGGAGCATGATCGGAATAGCCCACAACTCGCCGAGTTTCAAGGCCGATACGGTTTGGTAAGCCGCGATGAAGGCGCGGAGCGGTTCGGCATCGATCTGCGCATCTACATGCGAAATTAATTCGAGCACGAGATCGTAAACGCGCGGAAGCCGGGCGGACGGACCCGAGAGCAGTCGGGGCAGCTCGCGGCTGTAACCCCGAGGCAAATGCCGGCGGGCCATCTGGATTTGCTCTTCTATCAGGTAGAAATTGTCGAGCAACCACTCGGCCGCATGGGTAACGCGCCGGGTTTGGTCCACGGCCTGAGTCGCGCGGTTGTAGGCTCTGAGTATCTGTTCGTTTTCGCCCAGCCGTGCGAGCAATTGGTTGGAGCCCCGCTGGGTCACGACCAAGTGGTTTTCGGCTAGGGTTTTGGCGTGGTGGACTAATTGTTCAAGGCTGAACACCTCCGCTCGCAGGGGCGCGTCATCGGAGAAGGCGCGCGCCTGCACATACTTGGTCACTCGGCTGAGCAAGGCTTCCAGGCCGATCCTTTTCCCGGATGCAGCATTCACAAAGAAAAGAATATCGAAAGCAGGTGAAGTGCCGCCATCGGCTTCGAAGATGCAACTAACTGTGGTACAGGAACTTACAGATTACGGCGGCCTCGCAACTGACACGCTTGGTTTGTGGAATTCGTGCAAATTGCCCGAATTTAATCCCCAGGCGTAATGCAATTTGCACGCAATCAGCCTTAGATCGCACTGATCACTTGCTCTGTGGCCTTTTGTTCAGCGCACGATAGCATGCACTGACCGTCTACGGCCCCGGCAACAGTTGTCTTAACTTACCGAGTAACGCCGCGGCGCTTACTCAGGCAGGAACAGTCGAAGTGCCATGCACGATGACTTCCTGCTGGTTTTCGAGAAAGCCGTGAAGGTGGTGAGCCCGTGTCGGGTGCCGCAGTTTGCGCAAGGCCTTGGCTTCGATCTGGCGGATGCGCTCACGGGTCACGTTGTACATGTTGCCAATTTCATCGAGGGTGTGGCCGTAGCCATCGACCAGCCCAAAGCGCATCTCAAGGATTTTCCGCTCCCGCTCGCTGAGGCTGGTCAGCACGTGGTCCAGCTTCTCTTTGAGCATGCTATGACTGGTCGCTTCGGATGGGTTCTCGGCCCCCTTGTCCTCGATGAAGTCCCCCACCCGAACGTCCCCGTCGTCGCCCACCGGCGCATCGAGCGAGACCGGTTGGCGGGCCATCTTGAGTAACGCGTTGATGCGCGAAACCGGCAGATGCATTTCGTCGGCGAGGTCTTCCGCCGTGGGCTCGCGCCCCAGTTCCTGGCTGATCTGTTTCTGCGCCCGCCAGAGCCGGGTCATGATCTCGATCATGTGCACCGGGATACGAATCGTGCGGGCTTGGTCGGCAATCGAGCGGGTCAACGCCTGGCGAATCCACCACACCGCGTAGGTGGAAAACTTGTAGCCGCGCCGATATTCAAATTTCTCGACTCCCTTGAGCAGCCCAAGATTGCCTTCCTGAATCAGATCGAGCAGGGCCTGGCCCCGGTTGACATATTTCTTGGCGATAGAGACCACCAGGCGCAGGTTGGCTTCGGCCATGTGGGCTTTGGCCTGATGCGCACGCTCGGCCGCCAGGTGCAGCCGACCGAAGGTCCCGTAGAACTCCTCCTGCGGCAGGCGGACGAATTGTTCCAGCGCGTGGAGCTTGGCTCGTTCCGCCCGGAGCGCGGCCGGCGCATGGCTGGAATTGCGATCTTTTCCCAACTCCTCGATCCGCAGCGCGGTGGCCCGGAATTTCTCGCGAACATTGGCGGCCACGACGATCATGTCCTCCAGCACCTTAGGTTTGAAAAAGAACTTCGGAAAGGCGGCCTGGAGACTCCGGTCGAGCTTCTGGTAGTTACTCAAGAGCACTGCGCGCTGGCTGCTGGACGCGACCTTCTTCAACTTGATGTAAAGATCATCCGCTTGCGCATCCAACGCCCGAATCTTCTTCACCAGGCTGCGGAGATCCTTGAGGTGCCCCTCGCGCGTGGCGACTTTCTTGTCCACCACGATGCGATCGAAGCGTTCCTTGGGGGGGTCGGCCAGCAGTTTTTCGGCAATCGCACAGTGCTCCTTGGCCGCGAAGCCCAAGCCATAAACTAAAGCCTTCATCTCGAGTTCGGCCTCTTCGATGCGCCTGAAAACCTCCACCTCCTGTTCGCGCGTGAGCAGGGGTACCCGGCTCATCTGGTTCATATACATCCGAACCGGGTCATCCAAGGAATCAAATCGGCGGTCTTCCTCCGGGTCTGGTTCCTCGGGCTTGGCCTTTTCGACCTCCGGGTGGGTTACAATCTTAATTCCGAGGTGCTCGAGGCGGGTGTAAAGCGCCTCCAGGTCATTCGGTGAAACTCCCTCTGGCAGAAGGTCATTGATATCGTCGTAGGTAAGATAATGCTGGTCGCGGGCCAACTCGAGCAGACCTTTGATAGCCTCCGTCAACTCCGCCCCCTCGAGCGGCACGGCCGCAACCGGGACGTTCCCGCTGTCGGCGGGAAGAGTCTTGCCTCGATTAGTTCCGCCCCCCTTGGGCCCGTCCTTGCGGGGCTTCTTCGGCCGCGCTCCCTCACGGCCGGTGGCCTTGGCTCCAAAAATGAAAGCCTGGCGGGACCGCGGCAGCTTGCCAGAAGCGGCTCGGGCTTGGTCGTCGCCTTGATTCTTTGCTCGGTTATTCAATTTGATCTTCTTCACTGGCGAGTCGCAGTCATTGACCGTCGATGCCGCAACGAATTACACGCATTTCATTGCCTCGCATTGGGAACGAAACTATTTACTGGGCTGGTTCAGACTAATAACCCTTATTTCCTCGCGAACGGTTTACGGCAGGCAATGGTTCGTCGTTTACAACTGCAGCGACCGTTGGCCTGAACCATGACAAACTACCCCCATCCCACCAATAGAGCAAGAAACATCGTTCCTCCTGTCGGCGCGTGGGCAAAGCCGGGGGCCCAGCGCCAGACCCAAGCAGGGGGCGCCGGAGGGCCCAACTTTGACCCCGACTTTGCGGAAGAACCCGGTTTTATTGAGCCTTATCTATGCTATGCGCCATTCCGGCCTGTCCCCAGAACTGGTGACTAGCGGGGGACGGCGGGTCTGGTAAGGTTATGGCGTGTTAACGATGTAAGTGTGTTACATCGGAAGAGAATTTGAGATTGTTCTCAATGTGGAATGTGTCAGGAAGGCCGGGTCAAAAGCCCGGCTTTACTGTGTACGGATGGAGCGAAAGGCAGCGCGACCTGATGGAGATCAAGGCGCTCGCCACCAACCGGCGCGAGAAACCGAAACAGGCAAAGCAGCCTACTTGAGCAGGGGCCTGAGGTGCTTGATGGAGCGCTCGGCCTGCTCGACGGTGCCGCATTCCACTGAGAGCACGATGTCGCGCGGGCAATCTTTGCGGATGATCTGGATGACCTTCTTCCAGTCGATGACGCCGTCGCCGCAGGCACAGCCAACGGGAGTGCCGGTGACTTTGCCCCGCTCGGTGCCGGATTGCTGGACGGAGATGTCCTTCGCATGCAGGTGCACCAGCCGCTTCACCACCCGCTTCAGCCATTGGTAGGGGTCGTGTCCACACAGGAAGGCGTTACCAGTGTCGAAGTTGATGCCGATGCTGGGGCTCTTGACGAGCTTCTGAATGCGATCCAGGCCGTCGGGGTGCTTGCTGTACTGCTGGTGGCACTCGATGCCGATGAGGATGCCGCGCGGCTCCGCGACCTTGGACGCCTCCATCAGCGTGTAGCGCATCAGGACGAAGTCCTCGGCCTCGGTGCTCCAGCCCTGTTTGGGGCCTTCGTCTGTATTGACCACCGGAGCCCCGCACTCAGCGGCAAAGCGGATCGCCTGCTTGAGGTACTCGGTGCCAATCTCCGGCTTGGTCAGCGGGGTGTGGGCGGACAAACCGGACAGCTTCACGCCCGCCCGCTGACAGGCGTGCTTGATCCGCAGCGGGTCGTCGAGCATCGAAACGCTGTGGAAATAGCCCGCCTCGCTGAGCAGCTCACGGCCCAAATGGACCATCGGCTCGACGTGCGTATAGCCGAGTTCGGCGGCCTTCTCGACGCCCCATTCGAAGGGCTTGTCGTGGTGACGGATGAATTCCAGGTTAATGCCAATGTTGATCTTGCTCATAGGATGGTTTGGAGTGGTGGAGTGTTGTGCTGCCGCAGATTAGTTTCGTTCCTTCTCCCAGCGTTCGCAGCGTCCCTGAATGAACCCGCGAGTCTTGTTCGCCGGATAAACTGTGAGCAGGTAGCTCAGGCTGAACTTGTCCCCGGCGGCATATTCCAGCGGCTTCTTGTCGAGCGCTTGCGTGGCCGACAAATAAGTAAACGGGTCAAGCATGGTGTAGAAGGCGGTGTCGCCACGCGCGTTGTCTGCGCACCCGAACATTACCAGGATCACCTCGCGCCCGTCCATCTGGCCGGAGACGCTCGTCCACCGGGCGGTGATCACGTTCTGGGTGTTCTTGCCGGGGTAAGGCTGATCGGCGGAGTTCTCGAACTTGGCCACGTGGTTGAAGGACTCGGGCAGCCGCATGCCCAGGCCGTCATAATTCGGCCCACTGATGGTGATTTTGCCCGCGTTCGACCCGACTTGAAACTGCGAGTCCCAGCACAGCGCGACTTCCTGGCTCTTCTCGTCAACGGAGACGGTCAGGATGCGCCGCTCATGGAGCACAGCCGCCGCCGCCGGATCAGACGCGGGCTGGTTGCTTGGAGAGAGCCATTGGATCAGCTCAGTAAACGACGCCGTGGGCATTCCGTTGGCCCCCATTGTCGCGACCTTCATTGGCAGCTCGGCGTGCCTCTGCACACCCGGCGTGCCTCGCTCTTCCCAGAAGTTCACGCCGTTGACATAGACGGCGTACATCAGCCCGTGATGGTGCAGGTGGTCTGGAGGTGCGTCCCGCGTGACGTTCTCCCCGCGCAAGGTGTAAAGCTCGCGCACATAAGGCTTGAACTGGTTGGTCGCGAAGGCATAGACAAGGATCTTCTGCCCCTTATACCGGACCTCCAGCACCCCCTGGTCCGGCTTCGAGTCAATGCTGATGGGCACATCCGCCGCTCCAGCGGAGCAGACAAGCGTGAGGTAAAAAGCGCACGCGAATATTCCTAAGCCGGCGCGCCAGCGGACGCTCCGAGGGGTCAGGAGAGTGAGCATAAGGTGGAGGTTCATAAAGTCACTTGGCGGCTGGTTGGGTGGACTGCGCGGCAATCGGCGTCAGCCCCGCCGCCCAAGCGCAGCCGCGCCGGTAAAGTTCCTGCACCCCCGGGACGCTCAGCGCCTTGACATCGTGGCCGAGCGGGCAATGGAAGGTGCGTCCCTTGCCATAGTGCGAAACGAAGGCCATGGGATAGTATTTGCCATCCACCTTGGATTTCGCCTGCGCCAGGACTTCGATGGGATGATCGCCCACCAGGCAGGTGTAGAGTTCGTCCGGTGTGTCAAAGTCGGTCATGCCACGCACGATGGGATCGTCCGGTTTGGCTATCTCGACGCGGAAGGAAGCGAACGGATCATGCTGTCGAACGCCCGGTCCCGGCCCGGCCCACGCCCGGCCTGCGATCTTCGAGAACTCCGGCCACTCGCCGAACCACGCGCCGCAGGCAAAATGCACCAGCGCCACCCCTTTGCCCCCTTCAACAAACTGGCGCAGGTTCTCCCGCGCATGTTCCCCCGGTCCCGGCTGCTGCCAGTTCTGAAAGTGCAGGATGATTAGGTCGTATTTATTGATGGCCGGAGAATCCAGGAAGGCAGGATCCTCCACCGTGACCACCTCCAGTCGCGGGTCTTTGCGCAGCACATCCGCCAACACCGGCGCCGTCTGCCGCCACAGGTGGCCCGGGTAATCCGCGCCCGTGACCAGCAGTACACGCGCCTTTTCCGCCGCAGGCGCTGCCGAGGCGGCGGGAGCCGCGCAGAGCCAAACCCCGGCAATCACAGCCCACGTCGCCAACAGAACCACCAGTGATTTCCTATCTGTGTTCATCTGTGTCCATCTGTGGTTAAATCCGCTATCCTCGTTCAGATCATCTTCACCCGTCCCGGCTCAGGGACGGGATAGCTGCCATTCGGGCCAGGCTTGGTCGGCGGCTCCATGCCGTCCTTGCAATCCTCCGGCTTGGGCGAATAGAAATAATCCGAGGCCATGATCTGCTCCCAGGACACTTCCTTGCCGGTGTAGCACGAGATCTGGCCCATGACGCCGATCATCGTGCTGCGGGCCATGTAATCCCCGCAGTTGATCGGGTCGCCCGAGCGGATGCCGGCGAAGAGCTTGTTGTGCTCGATCTGGTAAGGGTCGCATTGGCCCTGCCAGTGCCAGGCGTTCTCACCCCAGATGCGGCAGTTCAAGAGCGAGGCCTTGCCTTTGGCGCCGCTAATCAGGCTCGAGCACTCGTCGTAGCAGCCCGCCGTCGTGCGGGTAAAGGCATAAACCCGCACCCCTTTATCGAACTCATACACCACCGAGTGATGATCAAACACGTCCCCGTAGAGGGGCTCGACCATCGTGGACCGCCCCGCCAGGCCGTGGCACTTGATCGGCGCTGAGTTGCCCAACACCCAGCTCGAACGATCCAGGTTATGCACCAGCGACTGCGGCACGTCGTCCCCTCCTAACCAGCGGAAGTGGTACTGCGTGCTGCACTGCCATTCCAGTTCGCTATACTCGGGCTTGCGCTCCGTCACCACGTAGGGAGCGCGCAGGAAGTTCTCCTCGATGCTCACGACGTCGCCGATCGCCCCGTCATGGATGCGCTTAACGGTCTCGATGTAGCCCGTGTGGAAACGGCTTTGCAGGCCGGACACAATGCAGAGCTTCTTCTCTTTGGCCAGGTCGCAGGCTTGCTGCATCAACTTGACGCTGCGCGGGTCAACGCCGTGCGGCTTCTCCACAAACACATGCTTGCCCGCCTGAATGGCCGCCATCGCGTGGAACGGATGGAATTTCGCCGCGTTGGCAATGCACACTATGTCCGAGGACTCAATGACATGCTTGTAGCCGTCGAACCCTGTGAACTTATGTTGGTCATCCACCGTCACCTGCGCGCCCTTGGCGCCCTTGATTTCCGCCAGCTTGGTCTCCACGCGATCGCGGAAGATATCGCACATAGCCACCAGCCGCGCGCCCTTGTCGGCGCTCAGCGCCTGCGCGGCCGCGCCGGAATTGCGCCCCCCGCAGCCGATCATGCCGACTCGGATGATGTCGCTGCCCGCGGCGTGTGCGCTGCGGCTCAGGTCGAGCGTGCCGATGGCCGCTGCTGAGGCGGCGACGGTCGCGGCGAAGGCCACGGGCTCGATTCCGGCCGCGGCTGATAGGGCATCCAGGCTGTCCGCCTCGAAGGCCGAGCCCTTGGCCACTGCCTTGCCGACTGCCTCGTTGTAGGTTTGGGCATCGAAGATGAGGAAGGAGGTCTTCTCGGTCTGCTTGTTGAGCTCTGCGTGGAGGATGGGATAGTCGATGCTCTCGTTGACGAAGCGCTTGCCCTCCTTGTTCACGTAGAGCAGGGGCTGCCAGACGAGAAGGCCGATGTCGGTGGTGAAGGAAGCCTCTCCCGGGACAGCTCGGAGGCCGATGACCCCACCCTCGCCCACGACCGCCGCATCGAGTGCCTTGGCCATGGTGAGGCCGTCTCCCGTGCTGCCAATGCCGACATAGGTGATGTCCGCCGTGCCCTCTGCCGCGTACTCGGCCATGAGGGCTTTGTTGCGATCGAAGCCGCCGGTGGCGAGCACGACGGTCTTGGCATTGAGGCTGAACTTCTTTCCAGCCTTGTCCTGTGCCAGGACGCCGATTACTCTGCCCTTCTTGAGCACGAGCTTGGTGGCCTTGGTCTCCATGTAGAAGGCAACTTTCTTCGCCTCCGCAGCAGCCAGAAGGGGCTTCACGATGCCGTTGCCGCCATCGGAAGTCGCGTGTCCGCGGCGAACCGGGCTTATGCCCGTCGGATAGGGCTCGCCGAGCTTGACGCCCAGAGACACGAGCCAATCCACTGTTGCGCCCGATCGCTCGGCGACAAAGCGGAGCTTGGCCGGGTCGTTCTTGCCTTCGGCGCGGTCGCTCCAGTACTTCACGAGATCCTCGACCGAGTCCTTGATGCCCAGGGTCTTCTGTGCCGACGAGCCCGTCGCATACAC
>Ga0118677_10006775_pt1 | contig 14398 bp, 12 predicted proteins | sample AliMusrvi5mmetaG_FD_86154 | JGI IMG/M metagenome (GOLD analysis project Ga0118677, IMG submission 86154) | reverse complement strand
GAGCTGGAATACGTTATGACCAGCTCGCCGCATTACAATGCCGAGCGCGCCAAAAGTTTCAAACAATTCCTCAGCCGCATCGAAAGCGGCAAACCGGTGAAAAAAGTTACCATCCCCGCAAAACTCGCCAAAATTTTGCGCCCGTACCAGAAAGCCGGCATCGAGTGGATGTATTTTTTGCGCTCGTACCGCTTCGCCGGCATCTTGGCGGACGATATGGGTCTCGGCAAAACCCTCCAAACCCTCTGCGTGCTGGATATGGAAAAAGTGAAAGGCAAGCCGTCCCTCGTCATCTGCCCGAAAACCCTGCTCTACAATTGGCAGCAGGAAGCCGCGAAGTTTTTCCCGAATCTCACCACGCTCGTGTACGACGGCAGCGTCGCCGAACGCGAAGCACTGCAAGCCGAAATTCCAACACACGACCTCATCATCGCCAGTTACAACACCGTCAAAAAAGACGAGGGGCTTTTCGCGGCATCCGACCTTCGCTTCAATTACGCCGTCCTGGATGAAGCCCAGTTCATCAAAAATCACGCCACGAAAAATGCGCAGGTTGTCAAAAAACTCAACGCCGACTATCGCCTCGCACTCACCGGCACCCCGCTGGAAAACAGCGTCTCCGAACTCTGGTCGATCTACGATTTCTTGATGCCCGACTTCCTCGGCAACTACAAACATTTCGCCGAACATTTCCACCGCCCGATTATGGACGCCGGCGACAAAAAAGCGCTCGACCATCTGCGCCGCAAAGTCGGCAGCTTTATGCTCCGCCGCACCAAGTCCGAAGTGCTCAAGGAGCTGCCGCCAAAGATCGAGACCGCGAGCCAGTGCCACCTCAGCGATGCGCAAAACGTCCTCTACCAGCAGATCCTCGCGAAAGTCCGCGGCGACGTGTTCCAAGCCGTCGAGAAGAAGGGCTTCAAGAGCGCGCAGATCCACATTCTCGCCGGACTCACCAAGCTCCGCCAAGCCTGCAATCACCCCGCGCTCCTCACCAAAGGCAGCGATTTCCGCGAATACGAATCCGCCAAACTCGATATGTGCCTGGAGCTGGTCGGCGAAGTGGTCGAGAACAAGCGCAAAGTCCTCATCTTCAGCCAATTCACCCAAATGCTAGACATCGTATCCGCCGCATTGGACGACGCGAACGTGCCGCACCTCTACCTCTCCGGCAAAACAAAAAATCGCCAGGATATGGTCAACCAATTCAACACCGACCCGGCCGTGCCGGTCTTTCTCATCAGCCTCAAAGCCGGCGGCACCGGCCTCAACCTCACCGCTGCCGACACCGTCATCATCTTCGACCCCTGGTGGAACCCGAGCGTGGAGAACCAGGCCGTCGACCGCGCCCACCGCATCGGCCAGGAGAAAACCGTCAACGTCTATCGCCTCCTCACCACCGGCACCATCGAAGAAAAAATCCAGCTCCTCAAAGAAAAGAAACAACTCCTCTTCGACTCCCTAGTAGACGAATCCGGCGACACCTTCAAAAAACTCTCCTGGAATGATGTGCGCGAATTGTTCGCAGAATAATCACACTGCGCTTTCCCCCAAACAAATGCGCCTGTCACTTTTTATTCTTTTATTTGCCCCTTTTATTCTCTATTCTAATTTATGAATAAAAGCTTCAAATGTGTCATTTGGTGTGTATATAACTGGATTTTCTTCGAAAGACGGCCGTTCAAAAAGTTCCGAATCCTCCGCTAACCACTCAGACGGTACATCATGTCTGGTTTTGGATATTTTATTTTTCTCTTTTCTTTCTTTCAAAACTTGCGCTGAAATATCAAGAAAAATGAGGGCACTTTTAACTCCAGATTCTTCCGCAACAGTTCTTAATTCAGCTCTTTGTTTTAAATATAAACAATTATCATCTATAACCACCGAGTTACCTAGCAAAAGATGATTCTTAACTCCTTGAAGTATCAATGGCCACATATTTTTCCACAACGACGCATCGTCTTCGTCTGGCGTATTTTCTAAAGCTAGAATTTTTTCCATTGTAAAATATATCTCATCACGACCAACAATTTTAGCTCCAAAATGTTCTGCCATCTTTTTAGACAGCGTCGATTTGCCAGAGAAAGCTTCACCACAGAGTATATAAAGTTTTTGGGTTGTCATAGATTTATAAAATAAGGGAAGTAAGGGTGACAAACTAACAAGGACAGAAACTAATGGGGACAGCCACCATTTAATTTGTAAAAGTGTGGTGTAATGTTTCCAGCCGCCGGCGACCCGCAAAGGTTTCTGGTGGCTTTCTTTTTTCTACTTCCCGCCCCTACGCCACAATCAGTCCAAACTTTTCCGGGTGTTCCATAAGCGTTTTTATGTACGTGAGAAAAGTTTCTACATCACCCAAACCCTCATCCGCAGATGAATCCGAACGTTTAGAGCACTGGAATAGCCCCGCCAAACAGACGAATTATCACCGGTACGTCGTGTCGTTTCGACGGCCGATGGAGATGATGAGATAGCCGTCTGCGATTTGGCGACAGATGATTCGATGTTTCCCGACGCGTACACGAAACACTTGTTCATATCCCTTCAACTTTCGCACGTCCAAACCTTCAAATGTTCCGGCCACAATCATGCCAACGGCTTCAAGAAGCTTTTGGCGGTCATCAGCGAAACTTTTTTTAAAAATTTACCGATCGAGTCCATACTCTTTCATATATTTCAACACCCCAGCAGCAGGCACGCCACCCTTTTTATTTTTTGAAAGATCGACGACCGTCTCCCATACCCCTTCATCGCCCCAAACATCCACCGGAGTTATTTTAAATATGGGGCGCGAACGACGAACAACGGTAAAGGACTTCCCCTTCTCCACCGCCGCCACATACTCCCCCATATTCTCGCGAAGTTCCTTGAGACCAACGATCGTATTCATTCCTTAAGTTTATCTTAAGATTAACTTCGCTGCAAGCGAAACTCTCTCGTTGCGTGCGAGTTACAATACGCATATGATCCTCACCACGCACGCAATCACCGGGGCAGCCATCGGGAGTTTGATGCCGGGGCATCCGGGGGCGGCGTTTGTGCTGGGGTTTGCGAGTCATTTTGCACTTGATGCGATTCCTCATTGGGACTATCCAATCGGGTCGGCGTCTATTCATCCGAAAAAGGGCGGGGTGCTGCGGCTTGATCGGGCGCTGAGGCGCGACCTGCGAAACATCGGCTTGGACTTCGCGCTCGGCATCGGCGTGTCGCTATTCTTTTTTCACCAGCCGGCGGCGCTGCTTGCGATTTTTGCCGGACTCATCGGCGGCGTGCTGCCGGATTTCCTGCAATTCGTGTACACGCGCTTTCCAAAAAGTCCGATACGGCACCTGCAGAAGTTCCACGAACACATCCACTCCCCTCGCCGATTGCGCGACGAGGGGAAAACAGCGATCGGCATCGTGGCGCAAGCTGTGATTATCGTTGCAATCATCGCTCTGGCGAAAATGTTTTAAAAAATGCAAGCGCGCGAGCGTGCGGGAACGAAAAAAAGCGGGGGTCAATCTTGCGAATAACTCTCGCGAAAAGGTAAACTGTGAGTAGAAGTTGGGAGCGGTGCAAGGAGCAGAAGTTCTGCGCAAGGACCCTCACCTCAATCCTCTCCCAGAGGGAGAGGAGGCAAACAAAACCCACCATCGAACGAGCACACCTCTAAGCAATGCACATTTTCGATAAATCGAAAAGCGGAAACCAATTTTGAGGATAACCCCCGCAGACGCGATATAAAACCACCGCCGAAGCGTCCTTAAACCGACCCCGAAACCTGTCAGGCCGCATTGCTTAGAGATGTGCTCTCTCGAAAACATCTCTATTATGTCTTCGCACCGAGTGGCGCGATATGAACTCAAGAACAGTGCTACGAACCTCCTAACTAGTATCCTATCATACTACCATTTTTATGTCAAGCTCTTTGGAGGAAGAAGACGTCAATTCCGAGAAAACCCCTGAAAATGCGGGCTTTTTGGACTCTACCCTTCGGCCGGCATCGTGGGATGAGTACATCGGGCAGGAGAGCATAAAAAACAATTTGCACGTGCTCATCACCGCTGCCAAAGAGCGCGGAACGCCGCCCGAACACCTCCTTTTTTACGGTCCGCCGGGTCTTGGGAAGACCACGCTCGCACATCTCATCGCGCACGAGCAAGGCGCGGCGCTGCGCTCGACCTCCGGCCCCGCCATTGAGCGCGTCGGCGACCTCGCGGCACTCCTCACCAACATGGCGCCGCGCGATATCCTCTTCATCGACGAAATCCACCGCCTCCCGCGCACCATCGAAGAGGTGCTCTACCCCGCGATGGAGTCCGGCGTGCTCAACATCATCATCGGCAAGGGTCCCTCCGCGCGCACGATCGAACTGCCGCTGCCGCCGTTCACGATGATCGCCGCCACCACGCGCGTCGCCGGACTTTCCGCGCCGTTGCGCTCGCGTTTCTCCGGCGGCACGTTCCGGCTGGAGTTCTACACCGACGAAGAGATCGGCCGCATCGTGAAGCGCTCCGCCGCAATCCTCGGCGTCGAAGCGGAAGAAGACGCCGTGGCAGAAATCGCCCGCCGCGCCCGCGCTACCCCGCGCACCGCCAACTTCCTCCTCAAACGCGCCCGCGACTTCGCCCAGCTCCGCCGCTCCCCGCTCACCAAGAAGATCGTCGGCGAGGCGCTGGGTATGCTGGAAGTCGACGAACTCGGCCTCACTCCGATGGACCGCCTCCTCCTCACCGCTCTCATCGAACGCTTCAACGGCGGCCCCGTCGGCGTGAACGCTTTAGCGGCCGCCCTTTCCGAAGAACCCGACACCCTCTCGGATGTCCATGAACCCTACCTCCTGCGCCTCGGCCTCATAGAACGCACCCCCCGCGGCCGCGTCGCCACGAAAAAGGCGTATGAACACTTGGGATTTGAAGCCCCGCAGGACTTACAGGAGAAATTGATTGGGTAGACAGCAAAAGGCGCGGTCCGAAGACCGCGCCGAAAATCTAATGCAACATGCGTCTCTTATGAAGCGTAATTTGGTTTACTTTTTCGTCTTCGCATACCAGATTGCGTTCAATAACCGTTACGGAATATGAACCTGGCAGGAATTTATTATTATCCCCTTCCCCGATTTCGACTATTTGTCCCAGATGAGCCACAACACCATCCTGGAGCCAATCTCGGTGAAACAAAACTTCTTGAAGATTCGTTCCGTCTTCGCCGTAAAATTTGATCAGCGTTTTCATGTCACTCTCCGTCATGCAGACTCAATGTCCTAACTGCTCCTAATCTAATACTAAAATAATGATTCTGTCAACCCCTCCACCGCCCCGCGCTTTTATGTTTTACTAAAAGCTATAATCTAACAGCTAAAAGCTTATTTTATGGCGGGACATTCTAAATGGGCGAAGTTGAAGCATCAGAAGGCGGTTACGGATGTGAAGAAGGCGAAGATCTTCTCCAAGTTGCTGCGGTATATTTCGGTCGAGGCGAAGAAGGCGAAAGGCGACAAGAATGCGCCGGGTGTGCGGGCGGCGATCGAGAAGGCTCGGGCGGCGAACGTGCCGTCCGACAATATCGAGCGGGCGCTGGACAAGGCGACCGGCGGAGGCGCGGAGCTTGAACGCATCACCTACGAAGCCTACGGCCCGGGCGGCGTCGCACTACTCATCGACTGCCTCACCGACAACCGCAACCGCACGGTGCAAGAGCTCAAACACCTCCTCTCCATCAACGGCAGCGCGCTCGCAACTCCGGGTGCGGCAATCTGGGCGTTTACGAAAATCGAAGGCGGGTACGAGCCGGCATCGACGATGGAACTTTCCGATGAAGATGGCGAAAAACTCTCCAACCTTGTGGACGCCTTGGAGGATTACGACGACACGGACGAAGTGTATACGAATGCGGAGTAACCAAACCATTCGCTACCCCTCACCCCCGCCCTCTCCCTATAAAGGAGAGGGGGCAGCTGCAAAACCCAAACCCGCAAAACTCAAGCTCCTCTCCTTTACAGGGAGAGGATGCCCGACAGGGCAGATGAGGGGTAGCGAAAAGTTTTAACTTTTTTACACCTATGAAAATCATCTCCTTCGATCCCGGCTTCGAACGTCTCGGTTGTGCGGTGTTGGAGCGCAACCTCGGGAAAGACACCCTCCTCCACTCCGACTGCCTCCGCACTTCAGCGAAACTCCCCTTCGCCGAGCGCCTCTGCCTCATCGGCGATGCGGCGGCGCAACTGCTCGACCAATACAAACCGGACGGCGTGGCGCTCGAGAACATCTTCTTCGAGAAGAACGCGAAGACCGCGATGCAGGTGGCGGAGGTGCGCGGCGTCCTTTGTTACCTCGCCGCCACGCGCGGCATCCCCGTCCACGCCTACACCCCGCTCCAGGTAAAGATCGCCGTCACCGGCTACGGCAAAAGCGACAAGAACGCCGTCGCCATGATGGTCCCCCGCCTCATCAAACTCCCCGAACGCAAGCGCCTCGACGACGAAATGGACGCCATCGCCGTCGGCCTGACCTGCCTGGCAAGCGTTCGATAATTATCCCCACACGGAGAGACTTGCAAAGTTTTTATGATTTGATACAACTTCTAAGTAATTATTAGTTTGTTGCAAAAACTAACGTATGTTTCAAGCGTTTGCTGATGAAGAAGAAATAGACGGTCTGGAGCCTGGCGCCGCAGACTTGGAGGGATTGGAAGAGGATTTGGATTTGGGAATGGATGTAGATTCAAGCGACGACGAGTAGACGATACATGCACGAAAAGGGCGGGCTTTCATTGCGAAAGTCCGCCCTTTTCCGTTATAAATCACTATCTCACTACCACCTTCAAAAAACGATGTTTACCGACACGAAGAGTCATCGTTCGGTCAATCGTGTCGTCTATTGTTTTAAACGCCGCGCCGCCGACTTCCGCCACAGCTCCGGCATCCACAAGCCGGCGCAACTCGCCGACGGACGCCACCAACTTCTGCGCCGTCAGCACGTCGCGAAGCTTCGCACCCTTTTCCACCGCGATTTCCGGCACATCCTCCGGCGCCTTACCTTCGCTGAACGCCGACACCCAGCCATCCTCAGCTTGCCGAGCCGCATCTTCGCCATGGTATAGCGCTACAATTTCCCGCGCCAAGCGCATCTTCGTGTCTTTGGGGTGCATCGAGCCGTCGCCGAGTCCACGCTCGATCTCCGCCACCTCCACCATCGGCACGCGCGTGCAGCATTCGAAATAGCGGGCGATCTGCTCGTCGCGCATACTCATCACCTTGCCGTACATGTCGGAAGGCGTCGCGTTGAAGGTGATCGTATTACCCCAGCTCGAGCTCATCTTGCGGCCATCGAGTCCTTCGATGAGCGGCCCCATGACGATGTTCTGCGGGCGCTGGCCGTACTTTTCCTGCAAGGCGCGGCCGGCGAGCAGGTTGAATTTCTGATCCATGCCGCCCAGCTCCACATCCGCCCGCACCGCCACACTGTCGTAGCCTTGCATGAGCGGGTACAACACCTCGCGCAGCGACACGCGCTTCCCCGCTTCCAGCCGGCGGGCAATGTTGTCGCGGGCAATAAAGTCGGCCACCGAGAACGCATCCGCCTGGTCGCCGATCTCGCGGTAGGTCAAAGGCTCCAACCACTCGCTATTGTGCACGAATTCCGCGCGGGACATATCGATGAGCTTTCCCGCCTGCGCTTTGTAGTTCGCCTCATTCTGCTCAATCTTCTCGCGCGCCAACATCGGCCGCTCGGCGTCTTTGTCGGACGTATCCCCGATGACCGCCGTAAAATCCCCCACCAACAGCACCACCTGGTGCCCCAACTCCTGAAAATCGCGGAGCTTGAGCAACGTGACCGCGCGCCCGATATGCAGATCCGGCGACGTCGGGTCAATCCCCAGCTTGATACGCAACCGCTCCCCCGAAAGCAGCCGTTTCCGCAACTCCTCCTTCACAATCACCTCCGACACCCCCCGCCCCAGCAGCTCATCGATCTTTTTCTCGTCGGTAGAAACCGGCGGCAGATTAGTCTCCTTCATAGTGAAAATATAGCACAAACCCCCACTTTTTACACAGAAAAAGAGCCGAGGTGTTACCCCCGGCTCTTGGTTTCATGAACGATGGCGATCAGTTGTTCTGATGCAGGTCGACGTTGAGGATGGATTCTCCGTCCTCGAGTTTGCGGGCAAAATCGAGATTGCGCTGAGTGCGAACGACCTCCACTTCGCCGCTCTGCGAATTGCGCCGGAACGTAATGGCGGGAAGGCCGGCAAGATACCGAGCCTTCAACACCCTTTTGTCGTACCGATGCCCTTCGATTCGCACCACCACCATCGTCGAGGCCAGCACGGCGGTTTCGGCCGCAATGATGACCGCGTCGCCGATGGGGATGCCGAGCACGCAGTTGGCTTCCAGCAGGCAGTTGCGCCCGGTCGAAATCGGGATATCGTTCCCGCCGGAAAGCGTGCCGAGCATTGAGGCGCCGCCGCCGACCGCCGTACCCTTACCCACGAACCCGGAGGAGCTTATACGCCCCTCCACCATGGAGTCGCCGTCCGTACCGGCATTGAAGTTGATGTAGCTGGCGCCGGGCATCAGCGTCGTCCCTTCACCCAGATGCGCCCCGAGCCGCACTTTGTGCTGATCGGTGATCCGCACCCCCATCCTGATCGCATTGACGCGGTGGATGTAGAGCGGAAACTTGTCGACCATATGCGGCGCATACTCTCCGCCGCCGAACGCCGCGTGGAACAGCGCCTGCTCGACACCGTATTCGTCCATCGGCTGGTCGCCATGCCAGGAAACATTCGGGAACTTGGTGAAGATTTTCGCCAGATTAAGCTGATTTGGCTTGAAATGCCGGCAACTCAAGCCGTAGAGTTTGAGCGTGCTGTCCTCCACGCCCTGCGGCGGGATGTCGTCGAAGATAAACGTGGCGACCGACTCGTGCATTCCTCTGGCACCGACAAGCGCTCGGATGTTCGGGTGATTTGTGAGGCCGTCCTTGGCGAACGGATCCAAATACCGAAGTGCCTCGACCACCTGCGCAGTGGTCATCACCACGTTCTGCACACCTTCCGGCGGCACATCGAGTACTTTCATCAATACCGCCGCCGTGCCCAGACTCTGTCCGGGCCCATTAACCACCGGATAGCGAACCGATGCGAGCATCCGGTTCGCCGTGAACACCCGCCCACCAATCGCAAACAGCAACGGCTGCCTGAAACGATCGGTCGCCTGGAATTCGCCGGTGATTCGCTTGAAGTCGTCGACCGTCTTCGGGTAGTCGTCATCACGAGACTCGAACATAACTCCCTCTCTTTCTCTACTTCTGTTGTTTGCACTAAAAAAGAGCCGTTTTGTACCAACCTGTACGATAGCAATTACTGGACAGATTGTCCACTTCGCTTGCTTTTGACGGTCGCGCTGTATATACTTTGTAATACAGTTATGCGAACGATTCTCAACATATCGTTGCCGGAGGAAACGGCGCAGATGGTGCGAAAAACCGCCAAAAAGGAGGGGTTTGCCTCGACGAGCGAATTTTTTAGACACTTGGTGCGAGAATATCGTCGAACGCAGCTGGTAGAGGAACTGCGCGGGCAACGGAAGGAGTTCGAACGCGACAAAGGAAAAACGCTTCGTTCGTTGCATGATCTGCAATAAGACTCTGTTCACCTAACGGACAGGCGCAACATTGACCGCCACCCCTCACCTGCCCTGTCGGGCATCCTCTCCCCCTGAGGGGCGAGGAGCTCGAGGTTGGCGGGAGTTTGTTGAGGCAGCGGTGGTTTACCCCCTCGCCCCTCAGGGGGAGAGGGTTGGGGTGAGGGGTGGCGACCTCTATAGCACTATTCTAAAATCCACGCACAATTTCTCAAATGTTTCCGGCTCCTATGGTACACTACAATCAATGCAACGCTCGGTTCGGAAACAGTTGGGGACGGTGCGGGCGACGGTGAAACAGCACTGGAAGGAAATGCTTGTGTGGGGATTTGGGGCGCTTTTCTTGTTGGCGGGGCTGTTGCTTTTGTGGACGGCGACGCTCAAAATTCCTGATCTTTCCTCGCTCCAGAACCGCCGCGTGACCCAGTCGCTCAAGATCTACGATCGCACCGGGAAGACCGTGCTGTACGACATCAACAAAGACGTCGATCGCACCGATGTGCCGCTCACGGCGGTCAGCCCGTACATTCAACAGGCGACCATTTCGATGGAGGATCCGAATTTTTATAAAAACTCCGGCGTGGAGCCATTCTCCATTCTTCGCGCATTTCTCACCGACATCTTCACGTTCAACAAAGCCCAAGGCGGCTCGACCCTCACGCAACAAGTCGTGAAGCAAACCATTCTCTCCGGCGACCGCACCATCACCCGCAAACTGAAAGAGGTCGTGCTGGCGCTCAAGCTTACGCGCGAACTGCCGAAAGACAAAATCCTTGAAATCTACCTCAACCAAGCCCCGTACGGCGGAAGCGTCTACGGCACCGAGGAAGCCTGCCAACGATTCTTCGGCAAGCACGCAAGTGACGTGACCCTCGCCCAAGCCGCGTACCTCGGCGCGATCCTCCCCGCCCCGTCCTATTACTCGCCGTACGGCAACAATAAGGCGATACTTGATGCGCTCCAGAAAGTGACGCTCGATAAGATGTTCGAGCACGGCTACATCACCGCGGAGCAACGCGACCAGGCAAAAGCCGAAGTCGTCACGTTCCTCCCGCCGCGCCCCACCGCGATTCAAGCCCCGCATTTCGTCTTCTACGTCGAGCAATATCTCGAACAAAAATACGGCCAGACCGCGCTCGATGAAGGCGGCTGGTCGGTCATCACCACGCTCGATGCCGACCTCCAGGCCAAGGCCGAGGAAATCGCCCAAAAAGACACGCCGGATATGCAGAAAAAGTACAACGCTTCCAACGCCGGTATCATCGCGCTCGATCCAAACACCGGCCAGATCCTCGCAATGGTCGGCTCGCGCAACTATTTCGACACCACTATCGACGGCAACTTCAACATCACGCTTGCCCACCGCCAACCGGGTTCCACATTTAAGCCGATCGCGTACGCGGAAGCATTCCTGAAAGGCTACACGCCCGACACCGTCCTGTTCGACATTCCGACCCAGTTCTCCACCAACTGCCAGCCCGACAACTTCACGATGGGCGGCGCGGATAACTGCTACTCGCCCGGCGATTTCGACGATAAGTGGCGCGGCCCGATGTCCCTGCGCGACGCGCTCGCCCAATCCATCAACGTCCCTGCCGTCGAAACCCTCTACCTCGCCGGCATAAACGACACGCTCTCGCTCGCCAAATCTATGGGCATTCAGGCGCTCGGCCCTGCCACACAATACGGCCTCACCCTCGTGCTCGGCGGCGGCGAAGTTTCCCTGCTTGAAATGACCAGCGCGTACGGCACATTTGCCACCGGCGGCACCCACTACCCCACCGTCGCAATACTCAAAATCACCGACAAAGACGGCAACACTATTGAGGATAATTCCCAGCAAACCGGCGCGACTGTGCTCCCGCCGACAGTAACGCAGCAGATTAACGATGTGCTTTCCGACAACGTCGCCCGCACCCCCGAGTTCGGCGCCAACTCCGCGCTCTACTTCCCCGGCCGCGACGTCGCCGTCAAAACAGGCACCACCAACGACTACAAAGACGTGTGGGTCATCGGTTACACGCCGAATATCGTCATTGGTTCCTGGGCGGGCAACAACGACAACACGCCAATGACCAAAAACATCGCCGGCTTCATCCTCGCCCCGATGTGGCATGAAGTGATGCAATACGCGCTCACCAAGACTCCCGCCGCCTCGTTCACCAAGACCGACGCCTCGACCGACGGCGTCAAACCCGTCCTCCGCGGCACCTGGCAAGGCGGCGACGCCGTCATTGTCGATTCCCGCACCGGCGCAGCCGCCACCATCGCCACCCCGTCGCAAAACCTGCTCGAACAAGTCCCTTGCAGCGTCCACAACATCCTCTACTGGATCGACCGCAGCAACCCCACCGGCCCCCCCCCCAAAGACACCCACAACCCCGACCCCCAATACATCTTCTGGGAAACCGCCCTCCAAACCTGGCTCACCAAAAACCCCGAAAAATCCTGCAAACCCGGCGCAATGATCCCGGTAGGCCCCGTCTCCTCACTCACTCCAGCAGCCACAACGACCGCCACCACCACCAACGGGAACTAAGCCACGCTCTTGTGTAAGACCGAGCTGATGAGCGTCTGATACGGCAACCCCTCACGAACCGCTTTTTCCTTCAGTTTAAAAAGGTCTTTTTCTGACATCCTGATATTGACGGTCTTTGTTTTGGAAAGAGTGTGTTTTGCAATGGAAGCGAGCCGTGCAACCTCTTTCTTCTGATTGGGAACCGGCGTAAACTGCCCGGCTTCAAAGTCTGCCAAAATCTGCTGTTCTTCTTTGTCTAGTTCGTAGTATTTCATATAAAATTATTGTTTGAGAAATTCTTTAGTTGCTTTTCTGCTTGGAATGATAGTTTTAAGGAATATTTTCTCTTCATCTTCCACGGACGGGATAAGGTATACATACGCATCTATCTCAATCACGTATACCTGCTGATGTTCATAGGGCGATTTATTCTTACGCACCACTAACACCTGCCCACTCTCGATACGCACCGCACATTGCTCGAACGAAACACCCCGCTCGGCCATGAGTTTCCGGTTTTTCGCCTCATCCCAGTCAAGGTGCTTCATACTAATTCCCAGTATATACAAAAGGTATACAATGTCAATTTTACCGAATATCCCGAATCGTTCCCCCAATTGCCGACTGGGCGGCCTCCAGTATCGCTTTTTTGTTTAATATGATCTCGGATTTTATGATGCCGTGCGCGGTGATGTAGGCGTTGCCGTTTTGGACGCGGACTTGGGTCTCGTGGATTCGCGCGCCGATGACCTGCTGAATCGCCCCACATACTGCCCGAGCCGCCGCAATCGGTGGTGGTACAAAATGCTCATACCTACCCAAAAATGATCCAATAGTTTGCATAACAGTATGACGTTCCCTTTATTCTACCCCTTTTGGGAGTTCGTATACACCCGCAGCGCCCACCAGGCGAGGGGGAGGTAGGCGATTGCGACGACGTACGCGGGGAATGCGGGGATGGTAAATGTGGCGAAGGGGAGGGCGGCGGCGGTTCTTGCCACGAATATGATCCACTGGAGGGCGGTGGTTGTGGCGAGGGCGGGGATGAGCGCGAGGTTTTGGCTTAGCAACCCACAGAGGCCGGTGATGAAACCGGCGAGCATGGTGAACGGGACGATGGGGAGGGCGAGGAGGTTGGCGGGGATTGAGACGAACGAGAAGATACCGGTGAAGTACAGGAGTGCGGGCAGGACGAAGATTTGGACGGAAATGGTGGAGGCGGCGATGGCGCGGAGATTGGCAAGGAACGAGGAAGCGGCAGGGGTTGCCCCCTCTCCCCTCAGGGGGAGAGGGTTGGGGTGAGGGGTGTCGGAGCGGCAACCCCCAAGAAATCCGCCAACCCACCCCTCCACCGTCGGCGACAACAGAATCAAACCCAGCGTCGCCAGCACCGACAGGATGAACGACGGGTCATACAGCACCGAAAGAGGACTCCAAAGCGCCATCGCGGCGGCGGCGAATGCGAGCGCACGAAGTGCGTCAGCGCTTCGGCCGAAATATCGCGCAAGGATTGCGATCAAGCCCATCACGAGCGCGCGAATAGTCGCCGCTCCCCCGCCGGTCATTATGGCAAACAACATCATGCCGACCCCGCCGATTGAAAGCGCGGCAACTTGCGGCAGGAACGACAGCGCGCGCAACACCGCCTCGGACACGATCGAGAGGTTGTAACCCGAGAGCACAACCATATGCACGAGTCCGGAGGAGATGAACGCCTGATTGAGATCCTTCGGCATCGCATTTTTGTCGCCGAGTTCGATGCCTTCCAGAAGCGCGGCAGCCGGTTCGGAAATAGAGCGTTCAAGGGATCGCTCAAAAGAATGACGCAGCGAGAAAAGACTGCCAGTCAGAGACGGCTCCGCCGAAATTCTCGCAAAAAGCACCGCCCGCATCACAACCGACGTAACGCCCTGCACCTGGAGATAGTGCGGATAGTCGAACTCCCGGCCGGTATTCGTTTGAAAGGCTTGCGGCGCCTGGAATAGACCGCGGACTTTTATGCGGTCGCCATACGCAAGCGGCGTGTTAGCGGGAAGGGAAACCAGCACCAACCCGCTCATCGGAGTTTTATTTATGGAAGAAATCGCAAGAATCGCCCGTACCGCAGTCGCTGTCCCCGCCGGATCATTCTGCACCACCCCCTCCACAACCGCCTGCCGATCATACGCCGCGGATTGCTGTGCCGTTTGTTCGGCGATGGCTTGCGTGTTCCACACAGAACGCACAGCACCGCGAGAGGGGACGACATC
>Ga0118677_10009427_pt1 | contig 14399 bp, 10 predicted proteins | sample AliMusrvi5mmetaG_FD_86154 | JGI IMG/M metagenome (GOLD analysis project Ga0118677, IMG submission 86154) | reverse complement strand
TCCGCAAGCCCGACGGGGGACTCTATGCCGAACTGGTGCAGAATCGCTCGTTCGAATACTCGGCCGACATCAGGAAGGAATGGAACTCCCTGACCTCCTGGGAACTGGTCCAGCGTTATGGTGGTTCCGGTTCCGTGGAAGTGGCCACGGCCGCACCCCTGAATGCCAACAACCCGCACTATGCCGTTGTTTCCGTCGTCAAGGCCGGTGGAGGGGTGGGGTTGCAGAACGCCGGATTCGATGGCATTCCTCTCAAGGCCGGTGACGGCTATGAGGCCACTCTGTTTTCCCGGGCGATCGCCGGACAACCCGGTCCCCTGACCGTCCGTCTTGAGAGCAAGGCGGGTGACGTCCTCGGGCAGGCAATGCTTCCGGCTCCCTCAAATAACTGGGCCCGTCAGGCTGCCACGATCACAGCCAAAGCGGCGGATCCCGATGCCCGCCTAGTTGTGCTCGTTTCCGGTGTTGGCTCGGTCGGTCTCGACATGATTTCGTTGTTTCCGGCCAGGACTTTTCATAACCGGCCCAACGGCTTGCGTGCCGACCTGGCCGGGATCATTGCCGATCTCAAGCCCAGGTTCATGCGTTTTCCCGGAGGTTGCCTGGCGCATGGGAATGGGCTTGAGAACATGTACCGGTGGAAAGACACCATCGGGCCGGTCGAGCAGCGGAAAACGCAGAGGAATATCTGGGGCTATCACCAGACCGTGGGTCTTGGTTATTTCGAATATTTCCAGTTCTGCGAGGACATCGGCGCCAAACCTCTTCCCGTGCTGCCGGCTGCTGTTTGCTGCCAGAATTTCAAGAGCGCCACACGGAAGGGCCAGCAATGCCTGCCGATGGACCAGATGGCGGACTATATCCGGGAAGTGCTTGATCTCGTCGAATGGGCGAACGGCCCGGTGACCTCCACATGGGGTGCCAAACGGGCCACCGCCGGGCATCCGGCGCCCTTCAACCTGGAATATATAGGGGTTGGCAACGAGGATCAGATCACTCCCGGTTTCAAGGAGCGGTTCGCGATGATCAATGGCGCTGTGAAGGCGAAATACCCCGGCATCACAGTCATCGGCACCGTCGGACCGGGTCCGGACGGACGTGACTTTGACGAGGGCTGGAAGTTGGCCCGTGAGTTGAAAGTGGACAGGGTGGATGAGCATTACTACAAGGCGCCGGACTGGTTCTGGGATCACTTGAGCCGCTATGACTCCTATGACCGGAAGGCTTCCAAGGTTTATGTCGGTGAATATGCCGCCCATGACAAGAATCGAGTGAACACCCTGTTCTCGGCGGTGGCGGAGGCCGCGTTTCTGACCTCGCTGGAACGCAATGCCGACGTCGTTCCGTTTGCTTCCTACGCCCCGCTCCTGGGCAAGCAGGGCCACATGCAGTGGCGGCCGGACATGATCTACTTCGATAACGTCACGGTCAGTCCGACCATCAACTATGCGGTCCAGCGGCTATTCAGCGAGAACGCGGGGGATCTCTATCTTCCCGCGACGGTCACGCAGAAGCCGGTGGCGGGTCCTGCCGACTTCTCGTCCTCGGTGGTGAAGGACAGCAAGACCGGCGACCTCATTGTGAAGCTTGTGACCCGGGCCGCGACGTCCCTGAGGACGATGGTGGACCTTTCTGCGGCAGGACCGGTCAAGCCGGAGGCGACACGAACGGTCCTTGCGGGAGACCCCCCGGCGGCGAACCTGTTCGGAAAGGCTCCGGCGGTGGTTCCAAAGGTTTCGGTGTTCACGGTGGCGCAATCCTTCACCTGCGACCTTCCCCCGTGTTCCCTGACCGTCATCCGGATCAAAACCCGGTAAGATAGAGAAGAAATTTAGTATCTATTCAAACAACAAGTGGCTGATATTGAACAGCCCGTGACCCGCTGGTTTTTGAGGTCCCGATACCATCAGCGCTTCCGCCTCGCGCAGAAGTATGCGGGCAAAATACCAGTCGAACCAAGGACCCTCATCGGCATGACGATTCTGAAAACCTGGCGAGAACCGTGTGGCGATCTCGCTCCTGGCCTGATCCAGTTCTCCGCGAACGTGTTCCGTCGCGCCGAGTTTGTATTTGGCCATGGCGCAGATGATTCGGACTGTTACATCCCGTATTAGACTGGGTGTTTCCGGAGCATACGCCAAAGTACGCCGCCCCCAATCCAAAGCGGCGGGATAATCGCCCTTCCGGTAAGCCATCAAGGACAGGGACATGCATCGCCAACTTGCCATAAGCAACGTGGTTCCCGCTTTCTTTTTATCCCGGTTGAAAGATTTAATTGCGACATCGGCAAACGGCGCCAACTGAGCCATCGTCTCCGGATCCGCAGGGGTCAGAAGGCTGATTTTGACCGTCCGCTCTGCGTCAATAGGGTCTTTTGTCCCGCTGAAACGCGCCATCGCCTCCCGTCTGAAGTGATCATAACCTGCGATATCGCCCTTTTCGACCAGGACAGGGCCCGCCATGAGAAGATCCTGCGAAATCATGACCGACCGATCACTCTGGTCCGCTTGCAATAAAGCCAGAAACAGAGCCGCCGCCCGGGGCATTTTCCCGTGAAGTACATTCCATTCGCCGAGAGTGCGCAACACATTCTCGGCCTCCAGCGAAGGTTGCATGCCGGTGACTGTGCCCACCAGTTTATCGGCCTCTTCGACATCCCGGCGGCCGATTGCAAAAGCGGCCTGCGCAATCTGTTCCCGGGTTTCGGCCGCCTGGCGCAGGCGGAACTCCTCACGCTCCGCGGCCGTGGCGCGAACCCGGGCTTCCCGCTCCCGGAAGAACAGCCAGGTCGAGGTTCCGAATCCGAGTATCAAGGCCAGACTCACGGCTCCGATCGCGGCAAAGATGACCCGGTTCCTCCGCATCAGTTTGCCCATGCGGTATAAACGGCTTGGCGGGCGCGCCGCCACCGGCTCATGGTCAAGATAGCGCCGCACGTCAAGCGCGAGGGCCTCCGCGGTCTCGTAACGCCGCCTCCGGTCCTTCTCGAGCGCCTTCATGACAATCCAGTCCAAGTCGCCCCGTAACACCGACACAAGTTTCCGCGATTCGGTGTGCCGGTGCCCGGCTGTTGTCGAGGAATCCTTTTGGTCCAGCGCTCCCACCAGTGTGGAGGGGAACATCGGCTCCTTCTCGCGCAGCGTATGCCGCATGGCATCGAGGCCGGACGCCATGAGTTCCTTGGGTTCGAAGGGTGTCTTTCCTGTCAGCAATTCGTAAAGCAACACGCCGAGGCTGTAGATATCGCTGCGCGTATCCACGTCCAACCCGCTCATTTCCGCCTGTTCCGGACTCATATAGGCCGGGGTGCCGATGAACTGGTCAAAGGCGGTGAAGGCGGTGCCGTCCGTCAAGCGCCCGTCCGTCGCCTTGGCGATCCCGAAATCGATCACCTTGGGCACCGGCACCCCGTCGTGCATCGTCACCAGGATGTTGGAGGGCTTGATATCCCGGTGGATGACGCCCTTTTGATGGGCATGCTGAATCGCCTGGCAGACGCGGATGAACAAATCCAACCGCTGCGGGACATCCAGGTTATTCTGATCGCAGTAATCGGTGATTCGCTCGCCACGCACCAACTCCATGACAAAGAACGGGCGGCCGGCTTCCGTCGCACCGGCATCCAGCACATTCGCGATACCCGGATGATCCATCAACGCCAGCGCCTGCCGCTCGCCCTCGAAGCGGGCGATGACGTTCCGGGTGTCCATGCCCAACTTGATGACCTTCAGCGCGACGCGGCGGTGGAGAGGCTTTTCCTGCTGGGCCATGTACACTGCCCCGCATCCCCCCTCCCCGATCTTCTGGAGAAGTTTATAGGGGCCGATCCGTTTCCCGATTTCCTCATTGGCGGCGGCATTGCCACCGGCGTTGAGTACGGATTCCTCCACCAGTGGGGCCAGGTTCATGCCGGGACTTCCCTCCTGGAAAAACCGCTCGGCATCCGGTTGTTTCGACAGCAGGGCTCCGACCGCGGCGCGAAGTCCGGCATCGCCGGCGCAAGTCCGGTCCAGATACGCATCACGCCCCCCCGGTTCGATCGAGAGCGCCTCGTAAAAAATCTCCTCCTGCCTCTCTGTGACACCCTCGGTCATGTTCACCAATCCGCCCTCATTCGTTGATCTTCCTGAACAACCAGGCCTTGGCACAGACCCAGTGCCGGTCCACCGAACGCTCGCTGATACCCAGGGTCTCCGCGACCTCCTTGTTGGTCATGCCGCCGAAGAATTTCAACACCACAACCCGCGCCCGCTCGGGATGCTCCGCCTCAAGCCGTTCAAGGGCCTCGTCAACCAGCAGGATCTTCTCGTCCGGGGTGGTTTCCGCCAGATCGAGGCTCTCGATATCAACCCGCTCCAGTCCTCCGCCACGCTTGATCCGGGATTTCCGCCGGGCATGCTCGATCAGGATGCGCCGCATGGCTTCCGCCGCAGCGCCGAAAAAATAGGCGCGGTTGCGCCAGGTGCGGTTCTTGTCATCAATCAGCCGCAGCCAGGCCTCATGCACCAGGGCGGTCGGCTGGAGCGTATGCCCCGCCGCTTCGCCGGCCATGCGCGCCGCGGCCAGTTTCCGCAACTCATCGTAAACCAATGGCAGCAGATCCTCCTTCGCCTGCTTTTCCCCCTGGCCGACCGCCTGCAAGATTAGTGTCAGTTCATTCATTGAACATTCAGGGGGCTAATTTACCACAGCGCGGAAGAAAGGCAAATGGCGAAGGGGAGGGGACTTATTCCCGCCCGCCCGATCCAGGGAAAACGTCCCGCGCTATTTGATCTTCTGTTTCCAGGGATCGTTTGTTGTCTCTGACGCGGGGGGTTCCGATGAAGACTTCACGGATTGAGGCGGGGCGTCTCCCCTGGCCGGCGCCAGAGTCATCTGACGAATCAGGAGCGTGCCCTTGAATTGACCGCGAACCTGGAATTGAATCAGGCCGCCCGTCTCGGGAAGGGTGAACCGCTCACGGATTCGATTCCAGCCAGTGGGCGTACCGGCTTCCGGGGAGCGGACGAAGAAATCACGGATTTCCACTTTCTTGCCGTTCTTATCGCGGATGAGACTGATCGCAAGGGTAGTCGTCCCTTTGAAATCCTTTTTCTCCTGGAATGACGCATCCACATCCCAGGACAGGTTTGACTGCACGGCGATCCAGGGGGAGGCGAGGAGGAGTCCTTCCTTCTCGTCTTTGGATGTCAGGTAGAAGAAGGGCTGCCCGAATGGGTCGAGATTGACACCGATCCGCTGGTGATACCGGTTGTCGATATGGGTGGTCCAGCCGGGGATTTCCTGGCCCGCGTCCACGACTTCCCTCACGGAGGGCAGGAGTGTTTTTGACGATGCCGCGATGACACGCTGTCCCGCGTTGTTGAAATCAAGGGCGGGATGGGTGCGCTTCCAGATAAACACGACCAGAAGGATGACCAGGACCACAAGTGTGGAAACCAGATTCAGGGGGATCTTCTTTTTCCGCGCGGGGATATTTTTCAGATCCTGGCTGGCGACCACATTGCGCGCAGCTTGATCCTTTGATTTTGGTGGTGTGTACACAATACGCTTCTTCGCGGGCGCCGTTCCTGTGTCCGGCTTGGTTTCCTCCGGCAACATATAATAACTCGGATCCAGCGTGAGGCCGGTGGCTTTCAGGGCCTTGCGGTAGGCCTCCAGATCGAAGGCGACATGCCGCCAGTAGATCGATTTGGTCTCGGTGTCATAGATGCAGTAGCATGCCCGGTTATCCGATCCGCGGGGCTGCCCGACCGAACCGATGTTCACAAAATAGCGTTTTCCGGGATCAACCGCGAAATCCTGAAGGTCAACCGTGCGGGGGATCCCACTGGATCCCAGTACGTAGAGTGCGGGTTCATGGGTGTGGCCGACCACCAGCAGATTGGACTCCGTGGCTTTCCAGGAGGGAAGTGCATCATTCGCTTCAAGCACATAGTCGAAATTGCCCGGTTCGGCGAACTCGCCATGGACGCAAAGGAATCCATCCCCGATCAGGGTCAGGGGAAAAGCCCCCACGAACTCGATATCCTCCTTGCTTAATTGTTTCCGTGTCCATTCGATGAGGAGGCGCGCGTCATCGTTGAAAAGGGATACGTCCAGCTTGTCACAGACGACGGCGTCGTGGTTGCCGAGCACAAAGGCATCCACTTTGGCGCGGACTTCCTTCAACACTTCGGCGGGATTCGGGCCATAGCCGATCACATCTCCGAGACAGATGATTTTATCCACAGTATTGGACTGAATATCCTCATAGACTACTTTCCATGCCTGGATATTCGCATGGATGTCGGAAACTAATGCATATCGCATGGGCGCCGCCGTGTTGTTGTGATTAAAATCAACTTACTACCACCCCGATATATCGCACAAACCGGCATAGTCGTCAAACTTCGGCGATGGCCTCGATCTCGACGGCGACATCCTTGGGCAGTCGCGCCACCTGCACGGTCGAGCGGGCTGGAGCAATATCGGTCTGAAAATACAGGGCGTAGACTTTATTCATGGCCGGAAAATCATTCATATCGCGCAGGAAGACCGTCGTTTTCACAACCCGGTCAAGCGATGTTCCCGCCGCCTCCAGAATGGCTTTCAAGTTATCCATCACGCAGCGCGTTTGTTCCTCAATGCCGCCGGTCACCACCTGGCCTGTTTTCGGATCGATGGGGATTTGCCCCGCCGTGAACACGAGACCCCCGGTTCGTATGGCCTGTTGATAGGGCCCCACGGGGGCGGGTGCCCGGTTTGTCGAGATGATGTGTTTATTCATGATGAACAAACACTAGCACGCCGGCCATGTCGGGCAAGTGTAAATCAGCAAATTTCATAATGGAGGGACATTCTCCGTGCCGTCCGTTGTGTTATCGAGTGGGGGCCGTACTCTCTGCTTGAAAGCGGAAGCGTGTTCCCGTATGGTTGAAAAAGTTTTCACTGCCGCCAGAGTGGCGGCTGAACAGCAACCAAGGAGAGAGCAGACATGTCATTGATTGAAAGCATTGTGGCGCGTGAGATTCTGGATTCCCGCGGCAACCCGACCGTGGAAGTGGATATTACTCTGGAAAGCGGCATTGTCGGCCGTGCGGCCGTCCCCTCGGGCGCCTCGACCGGGGAACATGAGGCCGTTGAATTGCGGGATGGCGACAAGAGCCGGTATCTCGGCAAGGGTGTCATCAAGGCCGTCAACAACGTCAACACCAAGATCGCGCCCAAGTTGATCGGGTGGGATTGCCGTGACCAGGTGGGCATTGACAATCTGATGATCGACCTCGACGGGACCGAGACCAAGGGCAAGCTCGGCGCCAACGCGATCCTCGCGGTGTCGCTCGCGACGGCCAAAGCCGCCGCAGAATACTGCGGGTTGCCCCTGTTCCGCTACATCGGCGGGACCAATGCCACCGTCACTCCCGTTCCGATGATGAATATCATGAACGGTGGCGCGCATTCCGACGCCCCGATCGACATCCAGGAGTTTATGATCATGCCCAAGGGCGCCAAGTCTTTCGCCGAGGGGCTGCGCATGGGCACCGAGGTCTTCCACGCGCTGAAGGGCGTCCTCAAGGGTCTCAAACTCAGCACCTCCGTGGGTGACGAAGGCGGGTTCGCTCCGAAACTGGCGAGCAATATCCAGGCGTTGGACGTGATCATCGAGGCCATCAAGAAGGCCGGTTACAAACCAGGCAAGGATATTTTCCTGGCCCTGGATGTCGCCGCCAGCGAGTTCTATGATGCCGCCAAGAAACGGTATATCTTCAAGAAGAGCGATGGATCCAGCAAGACCGCCGACCAGATGGTTGAGTTCTACAGCGACCTGTGTTCCAAGTATCCGATCATCAGCATCGAAGACGGGATGTCGGAGAATGACTGGGACGGCTGGAAGAAGCTCACCGATAAACTGGGCGGCAAAGTCCAACTGGTTGGCGACGATCTGTTCGTCACCAACACCAAGTTCCTGAAGAAGGGGATTGATCTGGGCATCGCCAACTCGATTCTGATCAAGGTCAACCAGATCGGCACGCTGAGCGAGACGCTCGACGCGATCCGGATGGCGACGCAGGCGGGTTACACGGCGGTGGTCAGCCATCGGTCGGGCGAGACAGAGGATTCGACCATCGCGGACATCGCGGTGGCGACCAATGCCGGCCAGATCAAGACGGGATCGCTCTGCCGTACCGACCGGGTGTGCAAGTACAACCAGCTTCTCCGTATTGAGGAGATCCTGGGCAAGCACGCGGTTTATGGCGGCGTGATCTGACGGCGTGAGGTGATCTTACGGTGAGTGAATCAGGATGGTCATCGGCGGGCACTGGCGTGCCCGCCGATGGCGTCCTTTCGGTCGGGTGGCGGTCATGAACTTTTGGGTTCTGGTTTACAGGTTTGCCTGGATGATTGTCATTGCCTCCTGCATGGTGGTGCTGGTTTGCGTTTTCCTGCCTAAATTCCACAATTCCCAGACGCTCCAGAAACGGAAGGATGCGTTGGAACAGGGGAATGCGGTGATCGAGGCCAAGGTTCGCCAACTCCAGCAGAACCAGAAGCGCTTCCGCGCCGATTCCGCCTTTGTCGAGCGTGTTGCCCGCGAGCATGGAATGGCCATGCCGGGGGAGACGATTTTCCGCTTTCCCGCAACCAATACAATACCAAGGAGTGTGCGCCCATGACCGTCATGACCCGGCAGTTGGTGATGTTAATCGTGGTGGGGCTGGCCTGCCTGGCGGGCGGGGTGGGATGTATCAAAATTGACGCCACACTGAGCATTGCGAGGGATGGTAGCGGGTCGTTTCGAACGGTGTATGCCATGCCCGCATTCCTGATAAAGCAGATGGATGTGACCCGTCAGTGGACGCGGTCTTTGGCCTTGGCGGAGGGTAAATCCACGATCACACCGCCCCCGAAGCTGGAAATCCCGATGATTTTTGACGAGACCGTCTTGAAGGGGTATTTCGCGGCGATGTCGGCGGATGGCATCACGCTGGAGTCACTCAAAACCCGTGATCAGGGGGGATGGAAATACGTTGATTTCAATCTCAAGTTCACCCGTCTGGATGGATTGATGCGTCAACCCTGCTTCAAGGACTGTGGCGTCGCGTTCAAAGCCATCGGGAATGACACCTGCAAGCTGACGGTGACGCCGCCGCCCAGCGGGGACGTATCGGGAGACGCCACGTCGTCTTCAGACGGCATGGCCAAATTGACCCCGTTTGTGAATGGCCTGCGCGTGGTGGTCCGGATTGATCTGCCGGGTGAAATCCGGAATAGCACGGCGCTGATGAGTGACAGCCGCCGGGCGACATGGGAGTGGGATTTTGACAAGGATGCGCGCGCCATCGGCCGCTTGGGACGGGAAAGTCTGGTGGTTGTGTTCGATGGAAGCCAGTCCCGGATCCGGGAATTTGAGAAGGCCGCCGGTTCCACCCTGCCAATTATCAAGTGAACCGCGCCGGATGCGTAATTTTTCTGATTTTATCCTTGCGCCACACGTCCCGTTTCGAGATTATGCACGTTTCTTAGTCGGTGGGTGGCGTATTTCCCGGGGGTGTCTCCGGCTGCGCAGGCCCGTGTAACTTGTTTAACAACAACAACATAAGTGTAGTATGGCTAAAAAGCAAAAGAAGAGCGCTGTGCCGGCGGTGGTTGAAGACACCGAAAGGGCCCAGATGTCTCGGATGTACGAAGAAACCCTCAAAACGTTTTCCGAAGGCTCGATCATTCCCGGCAAAGTCCTGGAAGTCCGGGGCGACGGAGTTCTCGTGGACATCGGTTACAAATCCGAGGGTATGATCCACGCCAGCGAATTCGCTGACATTTCCACCGTCAAACCCGGCGACGTGTTCAACGTCTTGCTCGAGGGCATTGAGGATGACGAAGGTTTGGTGATGCTCAGCAAGAGCCGCGCCGAGCAACAGGAGCGTTGGAACGAGGTCCTTGAAACCTACAAGGAAGGCAGCATTGTCAACGGCGATGTCCGCAGCCGTGTCAAGGGTGGCTTCATCGTGGATGTGGGCGGCGTTGAGTCGTTCCTTCCCGGATCGCAGGTGGATGTTTCGCCCGTGCATGATCCCGATGCCATGGTCGGCAAGACCTACGAGTTCAAGATTATCAAGATCAATGATGACCGCCGCAATATCGTGTTGTCGCGCCGCGAGTTGATGGAAGACCGCCGCCGCGACCGCAAACGTGAATTGCTTACCGAGATCAAGGTCGGCCAGGTCCGCAAGGGCATGGTCAAGAACATCACCGACTTCGGTGTGTTCGTGGATCTGGACGGTATGGACGGCCTGTTACACATCACCGACATGAGCTGGGGCCGCATCAATCACCCGACCGAAATGGTCAAGGTGGGCGAGGAACTCGAGGTCGTGATCCTCGATGTCAACATGGAGAAGGAGCGCGTTTCGCTCGGGCTCAAACAGCGGAGTGCCAATCCGTGGGATAACATCGAAGCCAAGTATCCCGTGGGTAGCCGCCTTCGCGGCAAAGTGGTCAACCTGGTTCCTTATGGCGCGTTCGTGGAAATCGAACAGGGCGTCGAGGGCCTGGTGCATGTGTCCGAAATTTCCTGGACGAAGCGGGTCGCCCGCGCCTCCGATGTCCTGGCCGTCGGCCAGGAAGTGGATGTCGTGGTGCTCAACGTCAACAAGGAAGAGCAGAAGATCGCGCTGGGTATCCGCCAGACCGAGGAAAACCCGTGGGACGGCGTCCGTATGCGCTATCCGATCGGGGCCCGTGTGTCCGGCAAGGTCCGCAATCTGACTTCCTATGGCGCCTTTGTGGAACTGGAAGAGGGAATTGATGGCATGGTCCATGTGTCCGACATGTCCTGGACCCGCAAGGTCAACCACCCGTCCGAGATCATGAAGAAGGGTGACGAGGTTTCCGCGGTGGTTCTGGAAGTCGATCCCGACAACCAGCGCATCAGCCTCGGTCTGAAGCAGGCCCAGGAAGATCCGTGGTCCACGATCGCGGCCCGTCTCAAGGTTGGCCAGATGGTCAATGGCAAGGTTACCAAGTTGGCGTCCTTCGGAGCCTTCGTGGAAATCGAAGAGGGCATTGACGGCCTGGTTCATATCTCGCAGATCAGCGATGACCGTGTCGAAAAGGTCAAGGACAAGCTGAAAGTCGGCCAGGAGGTCCAAGCCCGTATCGTTCGTATTGATCAGGTTGATCGCAAGATCGGTCTGAGCATCAAGGCGGCGAGCGTGCCGGATGAGGAATTTGTCGTGAAAGACGAGATGCTCGAAGGGCTGCGCCCGGGCGAGGATCTTGTCGATCTGGCCGGAGCCTTTGACGCCGCGTTCGGCGCCAAGGACGAGGAATGGCATCCCGGAGACAAATCCGGCGGCAAGTAATTCCACCTGTCAAAGCAGAAATGCGACGAGGCGCGCCGGACAATCAACGGGGCGCCTCGTTTTTTTCGGAAAGGAATGTGAACGATGCCGAATGTAATAGAAGTTCTGAAGCAGCGCGGGCTGTTTGACAACGCCACCAGCCCGGATATCCTGAAACTGGCCGCCTCGCCGACCTCGGTCTATGCGGGGTTCGATCCAACGTCCAGCAGCCTCCAGGTGGGGAACTTTGTGACCATCATGGGACTGGCCCATTTCCAGCGCGCGGGGCACAAGGTGATCGCCCTGGCGGGCGGTGCCACCGGCATGATCGGCGATCCGTCGGGGAAATCCGCCGAGCGGAACCTGCTCACCGAGGATGAGGTCCAGCGCAATCTGGAGGGCGTCCGGGAAAACCTGTCGCGGTTCCTGGATTTTGACAGCATCACCGCTCCTGCGAAGATCGTGAACAACAACGATTGGATGGGGCGGTTCAGCTACATCGAGTTCCTGCGCGATGTAGGTAAGCATTTCCGGATGGGAACCATGTTGGGCAAGGAGAGCGTTCGCGCCCGCATGGAGAGCGAAGCCGGCATGAGCTACTGCGAATTCAGTTACCAGTTGATTCAGGCCTATGACTTTCTTCACCTCTGGGACGCCGAAGGGTGCAAAATCCAGATCGGCGGCTCGGACCAGTGGGGGAACATCACGGCCGGCGTGGACTTGATCCGGAAACTGCGGGGCGGGGAAGCCTTCGGCATGACCTTCCCGATCATCTGCGACAGCAGCGGGCAGAAGTTCGGGAAGTCGGCGGGGAATGCCATCTATCTGGATCATAACCGAACCTCGTACTACGATTTCTACCAATTTTTCATCCGGACGGAAGATGCGGATGTCGTCCGTTTCCTGAAGATTTTCACGTTTCTTCCGCTTGAGCAAATCGAGGAAATTGCCCGGGAAATGGCTGCCGCGCCTGAAAAGCGGCTGGCCCAGAAGACCCTTGCCGAGGAGATGACCCGAACGATACACGGTTCCGCCGGACTTCAGATCGCCCAGCGCGCCAGTGAGGTCCTGTTCGGTGGTTCCATGGAGGGAATGAAGGCGGACGACCTGATCAAGATCTTCGCCAACGTGCCGTCGCGAGAACTGCCTCTGGCTTCCGTTCGCGACGCCGGGTTTTTGGATGTAGCCATGGCGGCCGGACTCTGCAAGAGCAAAGGGGAAGCCCGCCGTCTGGTGACGGAAGGCGGCTTCTACATCAACAACATCAGGATCACCGAGCCCACAGGGAAAATCTCCGGCGACATGCTGGTTGACGGCCGTGTCCTGGTGATGCGCGCCGGGAAGAAGAACTATTGCCTGGTCAAGGCGGTATGAGCCGCGATCACATCATCATTGCAGGCGCGCGCGAGCATAACCTGCAGAACATCACGGTCCGGATTCCCCGGAACAGCCTGACGGTCATTACGGGGTTGAGCGGGTCGGGGAAATCCTCCCTGGCGTTCGACACCCTGTTTGCCGAGGGGCAGCGTCGCTATGTGGAGAGCCTCTCCGCCTATGTCCGACAGTTCCTCGATCAGATGCAAAAACCGGATGTGGACTATGTGGAGGGCCTGTCTCCTGCCATCTCCATCGAACAACGGACGGCCGGCTCGAACCCGCGCTCCATCGTGGCCACCACCACGGAGATCCACGATTACCTCCGTCTTCTCTACGCCAATGTCGGGCATCCTCATTGTCCGCATTGCGGGAAGCCGGTCACTGGCCAGTCCGCCGAGGTGATCGTCGAGCAAATTCTGCGCAATCAGGAGAAGACCAAAGTTGCATTATTGGCGCCGTTACTTCGCGGCAAGAAAGGCATACACGAGGCTGTATTCGAGAAAGTCCGCAAACAGGGATTTGTCCGTGTCCGGGTGGATAATGAAATGGTCGAGCTTGATAAGATTCCCGTCTTGGACAAGAAGAAGGCCCACAACGTTGATGTTGTGGTGGACAGGCTTGTTCTGAATGCGAAGATCCGGTCTCGCCTCAACGACTCCGTGGAACTGGCTCTGAAGGAAGGCAACGGTGTTCTGATCGCCCTGACGCAGGGAGAAAAAGACACCGTCTGGGCCGAGCGGCTTTATTCAGAGAAGCATGCCTGCCCGGATTGCGCGGTGAGTTTTGAGAAGCTGACCGCCCGTCATTTCTCCTTCAACAGCCCCTATGGAGCCTGTCCGGAATGTTCGGGCTTGGGGACCAAACTTGTTTTTGACGAGGGCCTGGTTGTGCCCAAGCCGGAACTGTCGATCGAGGAGGGGGCCATTCAGGCGTGGAGGCGCGGGGGGCGCCGTCTGATTCTCTATTACAAGGGACTTCTCCGCGCGGTATCGAAACAGTGCGAGTTCAGCCTGGAGACTCCCTACAAGGAACTTCCGGTGGAGATTCGCCGTCTCCTGATGAATGGATCCGGCGACAAGGAGATGACGTTCGGGTATTGGCGAGGCGGCGCCTTCAGGAAATATGAAAAGCCTTTCGAGGGAGTGCTCCCGAACCTGGCGCGCCGGTATGAGGAAACCGACAGCGACTTCACGCGGCAACGGTTGCGCGACTACATGAGCAAGCAGCCGTGCCCCACCTGCAAAAGTGCCCGGCTGAAGCCCGAGATCCTGGCCTGTACGGTCGGGGATAAATCCATTGTTGAGTTCACTCGCCTGTCGGTGCGCCATGCCCTGGGATTCCTGAAGATGCTTGCGCTGCCCGAGCATGAGGCGAAAATTGCCGGCGAAGTGATCAAAGAAATCCGGGAGCGCCTGCAATTCCTGGCCGATGTGGGACTCGACTATCTGACGCTTGACCGCGAAAGCGGTTCGCTTTCAGGTGGCGAGGCCCAGCGGATCCGTCTGGCAACCCAGATCGGGTCCCGCTTGGTCGGCGTTCTGTATGTGCTGGATGAGCCGAGCATCGGGTTGCATTACCGCGACAACGAGCGGCTCATCAACACGTTGAAACAATTGCGAGATCTCGGGAATACCGTCGTGGTGGTGGAACATGACGAGGAAACCATCCGGTCGGCGGATTGTGTGATCGACCTCGGCC
>Ga0118677_10010232_pt1 | contig 14400 bp, 11 predicted proteins | sample AliMusrvi5mmetaG_FD_86154 | JGI IMG/M metagenome (GOLD analysis project Ga0118677, IMG submission 86154) | reverse complement strand
ATGTTTGAAGAGGCGGTAGAGGCATTGCTGAACGCTGAGGCACTTCAATCTGTGCGTTAACATCCAGACAATCATTGCTGAGTCACACGGCCCGTTCCTTTTCACAGGGGAGCGGGTTTTGCTTTGCGTGGTCGTAATCGTCAACAATGGCCGTCCCACCACCACCAGCATCAAAGTGGCAGAGTATTTTAAGAAGCGTCAGGACGGCGAATGATGGATCAGGGGCAAAGGGAATAGGCATAGATTTTAGAAGATAACAACTGGTCGAAAGGTTGCTGAAAGGTTGCCACATCCAGTCATAACAAAAAAGCACCTACAGAATTAACTGTAAGTGCTTGAATTTGCTGGTCGGTGAGACTGGAATCGAACCAGCGACCCCCTGCTCCCAAGGCAGGTGCGCTACCAGGCTGCGCTACTCACCGACGAAAGACGCATTGTATATCATAAGCGGTTCAGAGACACAAGATAATAATTATCAGCCGGTGATATTTTTGTTGCCACTGTGATTTATCTACAAGCTTGAAGCATTACCATGCTGGCTTTATCTGCTGTGATGTTGTTCTGATATGCCTTGCGTAATATGATTAATCTCATTTTCATGCTATAGACTGGAAGCGATGAACAGTGCTCCGTGGCCGCTGTTTCTTCTGGTATGGCGGATCTGGTGCCTTTCTGGCTGAATGAAAGTGGTCTTTTTGGAGTCGGTAAAATTCTGCATATACTCAAATGGAGAAGAGCGAATGCAATTATTGAAATGGAATCCCGAACTGGAATTGGGGTTGGAAGAGATTGACAACCAGCATAAACAGCTGATTGTTTTGATAAACGAGCTTATTGTTGCCTCTCAATATGGCCAGCCGAACTCTGCTATGCTTGCCATAGTAGAAAAGTTGCAAACCTATGCAAACCTGCACTTTAAAACTGAAGAAGATATTTTCACCAGATATGACTACCCGGGCAGGGCGGAACATGTGGCTGAGCATGAAACCTTTCTCGGATCGATAAAATATATTCGCCGGCAGTGCGAAATTATTGATACATCCATGTCGGATAAGATTCGTGACTTCCTGCTCCACTGGCTTGGTACCCATATAAAAATAAACGATATGGAATACAAACGGTATATTGATGCTGTTGATAATAAAGTCGATGTGTTGACTCGAAAAACACAATAGGACAAAAATAATCCTTTTTATATTATTTAAAGAGTGTATACTCCAAATAGATTCAATTCCAAGTGGAGGGTACTCACATGATTTCACCAGTATCGGGAACAGCACCTTCGAATACCGCACCGGTAGCGGCACCGGTTGCTAACGCAGCAGACACAAAAGCTGCACCGGCAGCAAATCCAATCAAGGTTGATATTTCCAAATTAGCTCAAAAACTCTCTTCTGACGGCGATACCCAGGCTCAGGAAGTGAGTGAAAGTGGTGCTGAAAAAGCATCTGAAACGGCGAGAAACAAAGCGTAGGTGTGAAAGAATTAAAACATTGGGCGTTTCAGGATAGCCGGCTGAGCTTTTAGCCGGCTATTTTTGTATCAAAAGTTGATCGAGACGGCCACTCCTTTGTATTCACTGCTCAGAACCGGTGTGACGGACAGGTTATTAGACAGCGCATTTTGATGGTACCTGACAACGGTCTGGCCGACAAAATAACCCACGGCGGCACCGAAAAAAACGTCAGAGGCCCAGTGCTCATTGGAGTAGATCCTTGAGAGTCCAGTAAGCGATGCCAAACCATACGCGATTGGCGGCACATACCACGTGTCCCGGTATTCTTCGGCAAAGACCGTCGCCATTGAAAAGGCGGAGGACGTATGGCCGGAGCAAAAAGAGACATTCTTTGTACTGAAATGGGGGCCATTCCAGCTATTCGGCGAAGCACCTGAGTTAGGCCGATTCCGTTGAGCCACTTCTTTGAGTATCTCGGTAAAGAGGCTGCTGATAGCAAGGCTTTCAACCGCACGCAGGGAAGTACGGCGTGCTTTCCGGTCATCATTTACATATCCATACAGATAAAATGCAGCAACCGGCGGCAAAGTATAGAGAGGATTGCCAAGGTCATTTCCGATGGTGGCAAACTTCCCGGCAACAGGGCTTTGATTTCTCTGTGCAAAGTCGCGTATGCCGGCATCAGCAGAGATGAGACCGCCGGTAATGCTGACGACTGCAGCGGCCTTCAGCCAGTCGCCGGAATCCCAGTGGCCCGGTGAAGTGATTATCCTGCCGGTATCGGAGAAAATGTCTTTGACATAGTCAAGCGAGAGAGAATCGCCGGAAGAACTGCTTTCAGCGGGACGCGTAGTGAGAGCTGCTTCGCTGGCTGGTAAAGTTGATATCTGTCCTGTACTGGAATCGTTGAGTGGCTCTGAATAGGCAGGACCAACAACGAGCAGGACAGCAATGGAGAGGACGATTGCCAAAGTCCGGGTGGGCGGTTTTTTAAGCGACGATAGAATGGAGCTCCTTGTTTGACTCACTATGTCTCCTGATGTTTTTGTGCGTTCTGGCAAACTGCGATGTCAGTAGTTACCCTTTTTGGGTGTGTTTGCGACAAATAAAAAAGCCGGGCCGTAATTATCAAGTGACATTACGAATACCCGGCTTTGTGATAATTTTCGTATAAACGTGATTGTCGATGTAAACTATATCGCAATCAAATGTTCCATAACAAGATAATTTGACCTGCTCATTGCCAGCCTAAAGTCTGAACTTGCCAACGCTGTTCCGCCATTTGCGTTATTTTCTGCAATGAGTGGCTCTTGTCGTTTGTAACTGCTTGCTGCACCTATTCTAGCGCCATTGAACGAAATACTCTCTGTTTCAACTCTTGCTGTTATATATGATTAATGTGTTGTCAGCGCAGGTGTACCAATATCGTACGCAGCAAATGTTTGTAATACCGCATATACGTCTGATTTTTTTGGTGATTTATATTGATGAGTATTTTGAATAAATATGTTAATACATATGTCTGATTAATGCGTTTATTCTGAGACGGTTCGTTCCAATATAATTATCTCTGCGGGTATTATATGCAACCATCCACAAACGTCACACTATTGATTATTGAAGACGAAGAAGCGGTGCTGCGCGGACTGGAGTTGTACTTCAGCGATAGCGGCTATACGGTTGTTACTGCCGTTAACGGGGCGCAAGGTGTTGAACTATTCCGGTCAGTGCAGCCGGATATAATCTTCACCGACCTGCGCATGCCGGTAATGGGGGGGCTTGACGTTATCAAGACGATCAAGCAGATTTCTCCCGATACGCCGATTATAGTTATTTCCGGGACCGGGTCTGTCAAGGATGCGGTCGAAGCGCTGAAAAACGGTGCGTGGGATTATGTGGAGAAGCCTGTCCATGATTTTATCGCGCTTGAAAACATGCTGCAAAAAGCACTGGAGAACAACCTTCTTCGTGCTCAGGTAGCCGGCCTGAAACAAAAGCTCCTGTCCGGCGGACTCCGGAATCCTGAGGTCTTCTCGGCCATTACCACGCGAACCCCGTCAGTTATTAATGTTTTGCAATATATCGAAGTAATCGCCCCGACTGCCCAACCGGTCCTGATCTGCGGTGAAACCGGTGTCGGGAAGGAGTTGTTTGCGCATGCCGTTCATTCGGCAAGCGGACGTAAAGGCAAGTTTGTCGCACTGAATGTTGCCGGGCTTGATGATCAAATGTTTTCCGACACACTTTTCGGGCATGCCCGGGGCGCTTTTACCGGTGCCGACTCGGCACGGGACGGCATGATAGCTCAGGCGGCGGGCGGCACCCTGTTTCTGGATGAGATAGGAGACCTGAAAGAAATGTCCCAGATTAAGCTTCTGCGCCTGCTGCAGGAGAGGGAATATTATCCGATCGGTTCCGATCATCCCCGTGTGAGTGATGCCCGCATCGTGCTGGCAACCCACCGTAACCTTCCCGACCTCGTTGCAAAGGAAAAATTCCGCCAGGATCTGTATTACCGGCTTTTTGCCCATCAGGTTTCGGTGCCACCCTTGCGGGAACGCCCCGAAGATATTGCTCTTCTGCTCGAATTCTTCCTGCTGGAGGCCGCCGAGAGTCTCGGCAGGAAAAAGCCTACTCCACCGCCGGAACTTGTCGGCTATCTTCAGTCATATCGATTCCCCGGCAATATTCGTGAACTGAGAGCATTGGTCTATGAGGCGGCCGCCCGCCACACCCAGGGTATTCTTGCCATGGATTCTTTTTTGCTTGGCATGGGGAAAACGGCAGAAGCACAGATTTCTCCCGTGAATCTTTCAACCAGTGCCGCAATAGTGCTGCGTGATAGCTCCGGTGAGCGCATGCCGACTCTTTCCGAAGCAGAAGAATTGTTGATTGCTCAGGCAATGGCACTGGCAAAAGGGAATCAGGGCATTGCTGCCGGATACCTCGGTATCAACCGTTCGGCTCTGAACAAAAGGCTGGCAAAGAGGAAAGGCGATGGAGACGATTAAGTCCGACATATCGATCATACTGGTCGATGACGAAGAGATTCTCCTCGATAGCCTGCTGGTATACCTTGAAGATGTTGGTTTCCGGGCTTCGGGCTACACCATTCCGCAAGAGGCGCTCAAAGCTATCGCGCAAGACGCGCCGGATGTCTGTATTGTGGATCTGCGCATGCCAGGCACGAATGGTGAGGACCTGGTCAAGGAAATCCATGCAGTGGCTCCCCGCGTTCGCTGCATGATCCTTACCGGTTCGCACTACGAGATTTCAGATGAGCTGAAATTAATCGGTATGAGTCAGGAAGACATCATCCGCAAGCCCATTCATGATTATCAGGAATTCTTCTCCCTGCTGTCCTCTCCCTCAAAATAGCGTCCCGAATCCTTACGAATTTTTTCGCACAGTGACTTTTTTCCTTTTCTGATAACTAGCTGTTACTGCGGCGTAATACGGCTAAATCAAGAAATTTCTGCGAATATATTCTTACCCATCCTGCAGTAAAAAATAGCATAACTATCCGAAATTATTTGATGTAATTTATTGGCATGACATCTGCTGTATAAGTACAAATCGGTTCACGTTTTCGTGTGCACACAAAATGGGGTAGCTTTTTATGAAATGTCGTTTTTTGCTGTGCTGTCTCATTTGTTTTTCGATATGTATCTGCGCAACCGGCAATGCAACGGTGTCCGGTACTGGCGGAGGCAGGCTGAACCTGACTCCACCGGAAAAAGCGTGGCTTGCCGCCCATCCGGTGGTCCGGGTACGGGTCAGCCGTGACTATCCGCCGTTTGAATTCTATGATAACGGCCGTTTCCAGGGAATCTCATTCGACATCCTCACGCTGATCGGCACACAGCTTGGTATTGAGTTCCGCCCGACGCCCGAGATGCCGTGGAAAGACGCACTGGAATCGCTCAAACGCAAGGACGGCACAGACCTCGTCCTCATGATTACCAAAGATAATTCCCGCACCGGATTTATCGAATTTACCAATAACTATATTGCCTTTCCGCAAGTTATCATCACTCGCAAAGACAGCAAATTCATCTCGGGTATCAAGGATTTATCCGGCGAGACCGTTGCAACGGAAAACGGGTTTATTCAGGCAGATGAGATCAAACGCGATATTGCCGCAGTGACCGTGCTTGAAACATCAAATACCACCACATCGTTGGAAGCGGTGGCAACCGGAAAAGCCGATGCGTATATCGGCAATCTGGCGGTAGTCAGTTACCTCATAGAAAAAAAACGCCTTGCCAATCTTAAAGTTGCCGCGCCGTCGAACTACCCCGTTGATGATTACGCCATGGGAGTTCGTAAGGATTGGCCGGAGCTTGCCCGCATTATTGAAAAAGCGGTTGCCGCCATTCCGGAAGAAGAAAACCGCAAAATTCATCAGAAGTGGCTTTCGGTTCGCTATGAACATGGCCTCCGGCCGATAGATATATTCAAATGGGTGGTAGCCGTATCAGGGATTCTGGTGGTCTTTATCGTTCAGTTGCGGGTGATGGTCCGGAAAAGAACCATAGCTCTGAAGAAGTCTGAAGAAGAATATCGGAATATTTTTGAGAATGCTCCGATAGGAATCTTCCAATCGGTGCCGGGTGGACGGTTTATTACCGTAAACTCTGTCTATGCGGAAATATTCGGGTATGCAACGGCTGATGAGATGATAGAGGAAGTGACAGACATCTCAACACAGCTCTATGCGAATCCCGCTCAGCGGGACAGTATCATGCAACAGCTTGAAACGGATGGTCATGTGATCGTTCCTGATCTTGAGGCCAAACGTAAAGATGGAACCCGCATTTACGCAGACCTTTTCATGAGAGCGGTTCGGGGAGAGGGCGGATCTATTGAGCGGTTTGAGGGGTTCCTTGCTGATGTGACGAGCCGTAAACAGCTATTGGACGATCTGGTCGAACGTGAGGAGCGGCTGCGACTGTATATCAAGCGGATTCCCATCGCCTGCATTCTTTTTGACAAGGATTTATGCATCCAGAATTGGAACCCTGCCGCAGAACGTATTTTCGGCTATCAGGAAGAGGAGGTCCTGGGAAGAAGCGCCTACGAATTGATTGTCCCGGAGCAGGTGCAATCACAGGTCAGCGGTAGATTGAAGCAGCTAATGGATGATGATGTCGATGCAAGTGCCATAAATGAAAATAGAACCAAGGATGGCAGAACTATTCTTTGTGAATGGGTCAATACCCCGTTCAGGGATAATAAAGGCAACCTGGTCGGCATGATCTCCATGGCACAAGACATCACCGGCCGGAAAAAAGCCGAAGAAATCATGATGCAAAGTGAGAAGATGTCGATGATTGCCGGGATGGCCGCAGGTATGGCCCATGAAGTTAACAATCCGCTTGGCGTGATTACGCAGGATATCCAGAACCTTGAGCGTCGTTTTTCACCAACACTTCCCGGCAACCGCAAGGTGGCTGAAGAGCTCGGCCTTGATCTCGCTCTCGTTAATGAATACATGGAACAGCGCAGTATTGCCGAGTTCATCACCAATATGCGCAGCGCCGCCAAAAGGGCAAGCACGATCATCGGTAATATGCTCCAGTTCAGCAGGCAGAGTGATATTGGGCATCAGGAATTGAATATTAGCGAGATCTTGGAACAGTCTGTCAAATTGGCAGCCAATGATTATGATCTGCGCAAAAAATACGACTTTAAGAACATTGCGATAACCCGTGATTATGGACAGAACCTGCCGACGGTATCGCTCAGTGTGACCGAAATTGAACAGGTATTTATAAACATCCTTAAAAATGCCGCGCAGGCGATGTTCGATGCCGACGTTGTCCAGCCTGCCATCACCATAACTACCAGTCAGTCTGATGGCTGTGTTGAGGCCACGATTACGGACAACGGACCGGGAATGGCCGATGATGTGCGGTTGCATATATTCGACCCTTTCTTTACCACAAAAGCCGTCGGCTCCGGCACCGGGTTGGGCATGTCAGTATCTTACGCAATAATAACGAAAAACCACAACGGATCACTAACCGTTGATTCAAAACCGGGTCAGGGCGCTTGCTTCACGGTCAGACTGCCACTGTCGAGGCCGAAATGATGACATCTGCGCAAAACCTCCGTGTGTTGATTATAGATGACGACCCGTACATTCTTAAAAGTATCTCAATATATCTTGAGGACCTCGGTTTTGAAGTATACCAGGCGGGGGGAGGCCGCCAGGGTATTGAGATGTTTGAAGCGGTAACGCCGAATCTTGTGTTCACCGACCTCATGATGCCGGATGTTGATGGACTGATGGTGGTGCAGGAGATCACGGCAAAAAGTCCGGATACTCCGGTTGTCATAATTTCAGGCAACGGTTCTATCGATTTTGCAATTGATGCTGTCCGCAACGGGGCGTGGGACTATATTACCAAGCCTATCCATGATTTCTCGGTCATTGATATCATTACCGACAGGGTTCTTGACCGGGCACGAGAAAAACGCGAACAGCGGGAACATCATTTGAGTCTCCATGCGGCCGTAACCCAGGCGCTTGACCCGCTGACACGTCTGCCGATGAGAAAACACCTGAATGACAAGTTCAACGAAATTGTCGCTAACAGGGAGTTTACCGGCAGCCTGATTATTGTTCTTGTGGAACTGGAGAATTATAAAGCCATCGTGGAGAAGTTCAGCCATAATTATGGGGATCATCTGATCGTTGAGTTTACCGGACAGTTAAAGCCACTGATCACGCCAAACCTTGCCATTGTCCGGATTGAAAGCAATGAGTTTGCCATAATGATCGCCAATGCCCCGGATGTTTCCCGGCATGTTTCGGCAATTTGTCAGCTCATCAGCAAACCGTTCGATATTCTGGGCAACGAGATATATGCCACCTACAATATTGGTATCGCTTCTTTTCCCCACGATGGGGAGTCAGTTGATAGTCTTCTTCAGAATGCCGACATTGCCCGGGCACATGCGAAAAGCCTCGGCAGGAACCAGTATTGCTATTACTCCCGAGAATTGATGAAGCAGGTACAGAGTAAGATCGAGCTTGAATATGGCCTGCGGAATGCGCTCAGGCGGAACGAATTCTCCCTGCATTACCAGCCAAAAATTGATTCCGCTTCGCGGAAGATTATAGGTATGGAAGCCTTGCTGAGATGGCAGCCGGCCGGAATGAACCAGCTGCTTACTCCGGATGATTTTATCCCGATGCTTGAGGAATCTACGATGATTCTGGAAGTTGGTTCATGGGTGCTTGAGACGGCATGCGCACAGTATGTAGACTGGCGTCAGCAGGGCATGGAACCGATCCGGATATCGGTTAACATCTCTGCTCTCCAGCTCCACGCTGGGGGGCTGAAGGATCTGGTTATTGCCATTCTTGAAAGCACCGGCATGGAGCCGGAATGCCTCTGTCTGGAATTGACGGAGAGCATTGTCGTCAAGGACGTGGAAACGACGATAGAAACGTTGGACGCATTGTCTGCCCTCGGCATAAAGCTTTCTATAGACGACTTCGGGACCGGCTATTCATCACTTAGTTATTTACGCAGGATGCCGATTGATGAGCTGAAAATTGATCGTTCGTTCGTAACGAACCTGCCGCATGATCCAGCCTCCGTTGCAATTGTCGATTCGGTGCTTGGCATTTCGAAAGGGATGCATATGACGGTCGTCGCAGAGGGTGTAGAACGAAGTGAGCAGGCTGATTTCCTTACGGAACGGGGATGCCACGAACTTCAGGGGTATCTCTTCAGCACTCCGCTTGCCGGCGATGATTTTCTCGAATGGTACCGCAGTAACCGGTAGGTTCATGCTTTGTTCTTCCCCGAGCCGGTGCGTCAGGTGGCATCGCAAAATAAAGACCAGCCACTTCTCGGGAGGTGACTGGTCTTTATTTTGAAACCTTGCTGGATTACGCAATTATGGAAATGTCTATTTTACCAGTGCAGTGGCGATCGCCTGCAGCTGGGCATCGGTAAGTGTGCTTAAATATGCCATGCCGCCGTTATTGCTGATGGCCGCTTTGATCTGTGCATAGGTCCTGTTCTGCTTGGCTGAATTTGTCAATGGGCCGTGGCAGGTGGCACAGTTTGCAGTATACAGTGCAGCGCCGTCAAGTGACACAATGGTGGATGGTATGTAATTCGGATCAGGTGTCGCTGCCGCAGAATTGGAGAGAGGCGCACCGGCCGGGTTTATCACAGCATTGATCTGGGAGGTGGTAAAGGATACGTTCATGGGGGTATGGCCCCGCTTGTCGTTGCTGTGGCAGTTGTAGCAATTCTTTTCATACAGCGTGTCGCCGCCCTGGATAACCCATGTGTGAGTATGGTTTGATCCGGTATCGGGTGCAGACGAGGTGAGGGTCAGCCGCATGCCGTTATTAAGGTCGATTACCTGTTGTTTGGAAAGGGCAATGACATGCGAATGGCCATTGGTTACTTCACTCCGGTACTGATAGATATCGGCTGCGGGGGATGCAGAGACATCGGTAAAGGGAATGGTAACGGAGTGGCTGTGCCCGGTCGCGTCGGCCTGGGAGGCAACGACAGAAGCGGTCAGTTTGACGGCCGGTGAGTTTGTTTCGTTTTCTCCACAACCGGAAGCCAGTAGAGTTACGGCAAGAAACAATGCCGCCGCGATAATTTTGTACCAATTGCTCATTTATTCCTCCAAGGAAAGCGGGTATGAAAAAATACACTTTTCACATTTGAGCAGAATGGCATCTAAAATACAACAGAATAATTAAGACCCAATTGGGCTTGTTTGTTTTCAGGCGTATCCATAGAGTCGATACACACTCCTGTGGCTCATACCCCCGCTTAATTAGCGGGATGACTGCAGAAATCCCGATACCGCTCCGCAAAGCTGCCCGTAGCCATCGGTTTGCTGAAATAGTACCCCTGGGCCATGTCACAGCCAAGCTCTTTCAGATACCGCAACTGGGCTTTGTTTTCGACGCCTTCGGCAACAACGCGCATATTCATGGCGTGAGCCATCTGGATGATAGTTGTGACCAGAATTGCGTTACTCTGATCATTCGGGAGCGACGATATGAATGAACGGTCGATTTTGAGCTCGCATATCGGCATCCTGCGCAGGTAGCTGAGTGAGGAATAGCCAGTGCCAAAATCGTCAATGGAAAGCTGGACACCCAGCGACCGCAATTCCTCAAGAATCAGCATTGTCTGCTCAATGTCATCGACGACAATACTTTCGGTCAATTCAAGGCAAAGGCAGGACAGATCCATACCGGTTTCACCGGCAATTTCCACGAGGGTTGCGGGCAGGGTGCCGGATATGAGCTGGGCGATGGAAATATTTACGGATATGGTCAGCGGTTGCTTCACCGGTGTTTGCCAGGTCATGTAGTGGCGACAGGCGGTGCGCAGAATGTGTTCGCCAACCGGAATGATGAGGCCTGACTCTTCCAGCAGCGGAATGAACTCGGAAGGCGGTACGAGCTCGCCATTCGCTTTTTGCCATCGGACCAGCGCCTCCGCACCGATCATGGCTCCGGTGTCAAGATGGAGCTGGGGTTGATAATGGACAATGAATTCTTCCTGCTCAAGCGCCCGTCTCAGAAGGAATTCCAGCTCATTGCGCTCCCGTGCAATTTTCCCGAAGTCCTCCTCATAATACTGGACAGAATGCCGCCCCTTCATGCGTGCCATGCAGAGCGCCATGCTAGCGCGCCTGAGCATTTCATCGAACGATTCGGCTCCCTGATGGGACAGCACGATACCCTGACATGCCGATGCGTAGAGCTCCTGGCCGTCAACGGAGAAGGATGATTTGAACAGGTTCCTGACGTTTTGAACCAGGTCCTGTACCTCTGCTTCATCCGCAGTTGAAAGCAGTGCAAACTCGTCCGCATCAAGATGGGCAACCATATGCCGGTCCGTCGCAATCGACTTCAGTCGCTCCGAGGTCAGGCGCAGCAGTTCGGTGCCGGCGCTATGGCCGAGCGAGGCGTTAATTGCCTTGAAACGGTCAAGATTTACCACAATCATCGAAGGTGTCTGCCCGGAAGATATGCTGGTGTTGAAATAGGTGCAAGCAGCATCTTTACCCGGGAGGAGACCGAGTGGATGGCCGAAATAACGGCTCTGCTCGGCAGCGAGGGCCATTGCGTCTGACTTCATTTTCCTGGAGCGCCGGACGAGGTCGCTGGTCAGTACGTCAAGGGTGGAAAAATCCCGAATCGGCTTGCTCACGAAATCCCATGCCCCCCGTTTCATCGCCTCTACGGCATCGCCCATGGTTCCGGTTCCGGAGATGACAACAATCGGTGTGCTGGCGCATTCGTCTCGAAGTTGGGGGATGAGGTCAAGTCCGTGGATGTTGGGCATGTTCAAGTCGGTATAGACGATGTCGGGACGGTGCTGCCGGAACAGTCGCAGTCCTTCCCGGCCGCAGGATGCTTCAATTACAGTGCAGCCGCTGTCCTCAAGATAGGTGCTGATGCTGCGGCGCACCGCTACATCGTCTTCAATTGCCAGTACGGTTATATTTGAAATGTTGTTATACATGCAGTTCCTCTGGCAGTGCGCTGCGTATGGCGGCACTGAGTGTTTTCATCGAAAAAATCGGTTTGTAGAGAATATATTCATCACGCATTCCCAGTGCCCGCAGCTGGGTGTCCAGGCAGTACGAATGCAGTCCGGTGAGAATCATAAAACGGGTGAGCGGATAGGCCGGCAGGGTCTCGCGAATAAAGTCATCTCCATTCATGCCCCGGAGGTTTAGGTCGCTGATGCAGATATGAAACGGCTCAGCGGCCAGTACAGTCAATGCTTCCGCGGCGGAGGATGTTGCGGAAACGCTGAACCCCTCATCCTCCAGCCAATCCATGAGACAATTTCTCACCAAGGGATCATCATCCACGAGAAGTACGGATACCGGTGTCATTGTGTCACCTGCTCCGGGGACAGCGGCAGGCGTATCGTGAAGAGTGACCCCTCGTCAATGACCGACGATACGGTGATTGAACCGTGATGATTATTGACAATAATAGCGTAGGAGACTGACAGGCCGAGACCCGCGCCGGCACCGACTTCGCGGCTGCTGAAAAAAGGTTCAAAGACCCTTTTGCAGACCGATTCCGGCATACCGGTGCCGTTGTCGCTCACTTCAATAGTTGCCCACTGCTGGTCAAGAACGGTACGGACTGTGAGCCGGGGCGGCCGTTCCGCCGGATTGTTCATTACAGCCTGGGCCGCATTTTTGAACAGGTTGAATATGACCTGCTCCACCTCCTGCCGACATATCGTAAGAACAGGGAGCCGTTCGTCGTAGTCTCTGTCGATGGAAATGGATTTAAAACTATAGGTTTTTTTGAGTTCGTAATCGCATGACGCCAGCTCAATTACCGCTTCTATCAGATCGGCAACCACCACCTCTTCGTGGTGATTGATACCCTTGCGACTGAATTTCTGCATGTCGGAAATGATGTCGGCTGCCCGTGAACCGGCGGCAAAGGTATCATCAAGCATCCGGTGTATTCCGCGCTTGTCGAGATATCTGTTGAGGATTTCCATGTCCAGACCGACGGATTCCGCCACGCTTCCGTTGGCCGGCAGCGTACCGGATATCCGCCGCTGAATGTTCTGCAGATTCTGCATGATAATACCCAGCGGATTGTTCAGTTCATGGGCCATGCCGGCTGTAAGCCCCCCCACCATCACCATCTTTTCGGTCATGATCAGCAGGTCCTGCATATGCTTGCGTTCACGGATGTCCTGGCCGATCAGCAGAATGTCCTGGAGTGATGAATCCGGGTTTCTGGTCGCTTTGATGGACAGGGAGAGGAGGATCGGCTCTCTGCCAGGGTCGTTGAATTCCAGCTCCGTCAGCGGAAACCGGTCCGGCTGGCGGCAGATTTCGTTAATTATTGCCTCCTGGTCTTCGCCGTTGGATTTCTGTGCCGCCAGAACGGAATCCAGAATGTGGCTGCCGATAATGTCGTTATCATCTCCAACCAGCAATTTGCGGGTAAAATCGTTGACAAACGTGACTATGCCGTTCGGTGTCATTCTGATGATGACGCAGTTGGCACTTTCCACAAGCTCGCGATATTTTTGTTCGCTGTCCCGCAATGCCAGCTCAACCTTGACCCGTTCGATGGCGATGCTGGCAAAATGGGCCGCAGACTCAAGCAGAGAAAGCTCGCGTTCGTCAGGGGAGTGCGACTGCCGGTGGTAGACGGCAAAGGTGCCGAGCAGCGTGCCGTTTGAGGCGAGTATCGGCTCTGACCAGCAGGAAACGAGCTCCGCCTGCTGTGCTGGGGTAAAGCCGCGCCAATAACGATGGCTGGCAATCTCCTCAACTATTACCCGCTGGCGGAGAAATGCTGCCGTGCCGCAGCAGCCGATGCCATCGGCAATGCGGATTCCATCGGTTGCCTTGACATAGAAGGGGGGAAGGCTGGGGGCAGCGCCGCTCGCAAGCCGGGTCCCCTCATGGTTTGCCAGCAGGATTGAACAGAGCCCCCCCGGCATTTCCTCTTCAATCGTCTGTTGCCATTCTGGGAATTTGACACAAGCTTTTCTTATTTTATCTATGCTGTAAGGCATGTACTTTAAGTACCCAGAAGTGCCTTTTTCTGTTTTCTGGTACGCAAAAGTTCCCAGTATTTTTATGCCTCTCTGAATAAAACATATCCCATAATATTCCAGGTATTCATCATAACTGCAATTGATAAGATCTTTTATCCCATCATAGTATAAACCGATGATTTCCTCGTATAATCTTTCATCCAGTTCTATGTAAGGGTCTATCACAAGCGACGCGATATCGTACGCAAATGGCCCAAGGCGCGAGTCTTGTATGTCTATAAGATAAACGTTGTCATTATGTATCATCAGATTCCTTGAATGATAATCCCTGTGCTGCAGAAGGAATGGTTGTTTCATCATCCTGTCAACTATGTCTATATACAATCTTTGAAG
>Ga0118677_10010230_pt1 | contig 14401 bp, 11 predicted proteins | sample AliMusrvi5mmetaG_FD_86154 | JGI IMG/M metagenome (GOLD analysis project Ga0118677, IMG submission 86154) | reverse complement strand
GTTTATCGATGTGAAGAGCTCGGAAGGCAATGGAACCGTGTTTGAACTCTATCTTCCCGCCACCCGGGAACCGCTTTCCGAAACAGATCCTTATCAGACGCTTTCGGATTGCATGGGAAACGAACAGGTGCTGGTGATAGATGATATTCCGGAGCAGCGGAGGATTGCGGCCTTGATGCTGCAAAAACTGGGGTACCGGGTCCATGCCGTGGAAAGCGGTGAACAGGCCGTCGAATACCTGAAAGATAACTCCGTGGACATTCTGGTTCTGGATATGATCATGGATCCGGGAATTGATGGGTGTGAAACATACCGCCGCATTCTGAAGCGTCATCCAGGTCAACGCGCCGTCATTGCTAGCGGATATGCCGAATCGGAACGTATTTTCGAAGCCCAGCGACTCGGAGCCGGTCCGTACATCAAAAAACCCTATACCCTGGAGAAGATTGGCCGCGCCATCCGGGCCGATGCAAGGGGCTTGGGTGGGTCACCGATCACGCAGAATTCTTTGCCGCCTGCGATGCCTTTATCGTGCCGAGCCTCTTCGACCCCTGCCCGCTCGCCGTGCTCGACGCCGTCGCGCACGGTGTGCCCGTCATCGCCACCAGCGGCGTTGGCAATCTCCCTACGCTCTTAAAGTTTGGCGCTGGCGCAGCCTGGGAACCGGGCACGCCGCTGGGTCCCGTTGTGCGCGATCTCACAGCCCGGCGATGTGCATTCCAAGCCGGTGCGCGCCGCATGGCCAACAGCCTCAGCAAAGCCCGGCAAGCCGCCCGCTTGTTGGAAATTTACGAAACGACCCGATGCGAAAAACGCCGCCGCATGGAGACCATCGCCTGACAGGCTGCTAGGTGCGCACGCGGAACCAGCCCGAAATCCGAACCGTAGCCCGTATGCCCGTTGACGACGACATTCTGTTTGTAGCCATGGAGAATTGGGACGAAGTCTGGCGACGCGACCAGTGCCTCACGGCAGAATTTGCCCGGCGCGCTCCCAATCGCAAGATAATCTACGAGGGGCTCCCTATCGACATCTCCCATGGATTACGGACGCTTTCCTTCCGGTGCCTATGGCGCGCCCTGTGGGGTTCCACTACGCCCGTCTCGCCGCCCGGGCTCCCCAATATTTTCCTCTTCAACCCGGTAAAGTGGCTTCCCTCGTCGTTCCCGTTGGGACAGCGGTTCAACCGCTGGGTGGAACGCCGCCAACTCCGGCGCTTCGCACAGCGGACGGGAGTGCGGCGGCCTATCCTCTGGCTCAACCCACATTATGCGCTCCACATGGTGGGGCAAATGGGCGAATCCCTTGTAGTCTACGACATCACCGACGATTGGACGCAAATCAAACAAGCCGCATGGGTGCAACGCCAAACCATCGCCGAAGACGCGGAGCTCTGCCGCCGCGCCGACCTGCTTATCGTCGTCTCCGAACGGCTCCGGCAATTAAAGAGCGCGCTTTGCCCTTCGCTTCACGTGATCCCCAACGGCGTATACCTGGAGCAGTATCGCGGGATCGCCGACAACACACTGGTACCACACCCAACTACAATCGCGTGGCGGCATCCGGTGCTCGCTTACACCGGGACGATCCATGAAGAGCGCGTGGACCTATCGCTGGTCGAAGCAATCGCCGATGCCTTCCCCGAAGCGACCGTCGTGCTCATCGGTCCAAGCTTCCTCGACACACTGACCGAGCGCCGCTTGAAAGCGCACCCAAACATTCTCCTCACCGGCCCTGTCCCTTTCCAGGAACTGCCGCGCGTCATGTGCGCCTTCGACGTCTGCATCGTGCCTCACGTTCTCTCGGCCTTCACCGAAAGTCTCAATCCGATCAAGCTCTATGAATATCTTGCCAGTGGCCTGCCCATTGTTTCCACGCCGGTGCCGGGGTTCCGCGATTACCCTCAATGGGTTCGGCTCGGCCAGACCGCGCGTGAATGGACCGTTGCCCTCCGCGAAGCGCTCGCCGAACCGCGTTCGCTGCGCAAGCGCCGCCAAGCCACCGCACGCGGCCACACGTGGGGCACCCGTATGGACATGATCGAAGTCGCTCTCGAAGCCACCCAAACCAACCGCCGCCTATGTCAGGACCCGCACTCATCACCGTCGTCATCATCAGCTACAACACCGCCGACATCACGCTGAAGTGCCTGCGCTATCTCTACGACGGAACCCAGGTTCCCCTGGAAGTCATTGTCGTGGACAACGCTTCCACCGACGGGAGCGCCCCGGCGATTGAACGTACGTTCACGCAGGTTCACGTGATCCGCAACGACCGGAACGTCGGCTTCAGCTCCGCCAACAACCAGGCGATGCGGATCGCCAAGGGGGAGTATTTTCTGCTGCTCAACAGCGACGCCTATCTGCGGCCAGGGGCCATCGAGAAATTATTGGAATTTCTCCAAGCCCATCGGGAAGCGGGGGTCGTGGGTCCCCGGTTGCTCAATGCGGACGGCTCATTGCAACCTTCCTGCCACCGCTTCCCCTCACCCGGGCGCGCATGGATTGAAAATTTGCGCCTCTCCGCGCTGCTGCCCAACCACCCCGCGCTGGAAGACTACCGGCGATGGGATCACGACAGGGAACGGCTCGTCGATTTTGTCAGCGGCGCATGCATGCTGGTGCGCCGCGCCACCTACGAACAGGTCGGCGGCTTTGACGAGATGTTCTTTATGTATGCGGAGGAAACCGACTGGCAGCGCCGGATGTGCTCCAAAGGCTGGCTGACCGGCTTCACACCGCTGGCAGAAGCAACCCACCTTGGCGGCGCCAGCGGCGGTGCCACTGGCATACGCCGCAGGGTATTTGAAAGCCTTGATCGCTACCAATACAAACACCATGGGATTTCGGGCCTACTTTCCCTGCGACTCGCCATGGCTACCGGCAATTTTCTACGCACAAGCGTCTGGGCGCTTATTGTGCTCACCTGGCCCGCCCGCCGCAGAGAGGCACTGGCAAAACTGAAACTAGCCTCCTGGCTACTATTGCGCCAAACCACACACTGGCGCGGCGTCTTCGTCAAATGAGATTCCTCTTTGCTGCATTCCTCTACGCGACGCTCTTCTGGATGATCACCTGGAAGCGGCCCGGGCTTGCCCTGTTCTCCATCTTCGCGCTCGCTCCCATCCAAAATGACCTCTCCATGGCCGGCCCGCTCCGTTTCTCCATCGCCGAAGTAAACCTCCTATTAACCTTGCCTGTGTTTGTCATGCAGAGCCGCCCCGCCCGCCTCGGCCCCCTTGCCTTTCCCGTCGCGGCCTATCTAGTCTGCTGCCTCTTTTCATCCGCCTTACAGTGGCGCGACACAGCGCTCGTTTCCCTGATCCAAATCGGCGTGTATCTCGTGGCCGCCGTAATGGTCTTCCGTTCCTTGCCACGCCGGGTGGAGCAATACCGCGCCTCGCTTTTCGGGCTTATCGCCGTCTGCTGTATTCTCGCAGCGTTTGTGTTGGCAAACCAATCCGGCTACGTGCTCGGTCTGCATAAGAACGGCGCAGGTGGATCGCTCGCCTGCGGGATGATCGTCTGCACAGAACTTTGGTTTGCCGAACGGGACTCCCTCCGCAAGCAATGGCTGCTCGTGGCTCTCGGGATCATTGCCTGCGGCCTATTCTTTACGCTTTCGCGCGGGGCCTGGATCACCGCCATCAGCGGTGTCGGCGTCATTCTGCTGCTTCGCCGCCAGTTTGTGATGATGATGCGGGCTACGGTCGTCTTCGCCGCCCTGGTGGCCATCTGCTGGGGACGGCTCCCTGCGGATGCGCGGAATTACGCCACGGGGTTTGAGCGCGAAAACTACAACATCATGGCGCGGTATAACTCGATAGATTATGCACAAGCCGAGTTTGAAACTAGCCCGCTCACCGGCGTTGGCGTGGGCCTGCGCAAGGAATACGACGCCACCAATATCCTATTGCTGACACTCGCCGAAACGGGCGTGCCCGGCCTCGTCGCATTGCTCGCCATCCACGTCGCCTTCCTGCGAATGGCCTGGCGCAGCCGCCATTATCTTGCACGTTCCTCACCTGAGGCATCGCTAGTCACCATTGGCTCAGCGCTCGTCATCGGCAAGATGCTGCACGGAACCGTGGATCTCTATTGGGGACGGGGCGACCTGATGTTGACCTGGGCCGCCGCCGGGATGGCCATCCGCGCCTACGCCGTCGGTCGCCGCCGCAAGCTTCCCCCCTCACCCGCGCTTCTGCACCCTTCTCTCACAACATGAAAATTGCCCTTTCTTTTCTGGGCTGCCACGGATGCGGCGGCGTTGAGCGCCTGCTCTTGGAGACCGCCAACCATCTCGCCGGGCGCGGGCACTCCGTCCACGTGTTCGCGGCGGAGTTTGACCCGGAAGCTCTGCACCCCTGCATCGTTCAGCATTCGGTTCCAGCCGCCGCCCGCCCCTCATGGCTGCGAATGTTCACCTACGCACGCCACTGCCGCGCGGAACTGGCAAGCCTTGGAGCGGACGCGCACGGCTCCTTCGGCGTGATCTCACCGCCGGGCGGCGTGTTCAACGTCCAAAGCGTCCACCGAGCATGGCTCGATGCGAGTCAGCGGTTTCGGAAGTTCCCAGGGCGCCTGCGCCAGGCATGCAACCCTATCCACCCCTTTCTGCTGGCTCTGGAACAACGCCACTTCGGCGAACGCCGCTACCGGAAATTGATTGTGCCCAGCGAGCAAGTGCGGGCGGACCTGATGCGCTTCTACCAGGTGCCGGAGCGCGACATCGTTCTGGTTCCCAACGGCTTTGCACCCGGGCTACTCAATCCAGCGCGCAGCCACGCATTGCGTCCTGAAACGCGGGGGAAGTTTGGATACAACCCAGGCGATTTCGTGGTTCTCTTCGTCGCCAACGAACTTGAGCGCAAAGGGTTCCGCCCCCTTCTGCAAGCCATAGCCGCCCTCAACAACCCCCGGATTCAACTCCTGGCTGTCGTTGGCCGAGCCAACGTTCGCCGCTATTTCGGAACAATCCGGCGGCTGGGCCTGGAGGCGCGCGTGCGCATCGTGGGAGCCCAGAATGACCTCGCCCCCTACTACGCCGCAGCCGATGTGCTTGCGCTGCCCACGCAATACGAAGCCTGGGGGCTCGTGGTCGTGGAATCGCTCGCGTGCGGAACGCCCGTATTAACCAGCCGCCTTGCCGGAGCCGCCGTGGCGGTGTGCGATGGAAAGACCGGCTCGCTGCTGGATAACCCGTGCGACGTGGAGGAGATCGCGGCGAAACTGAACTCTCTTTCCCAAAGCCCGCAGCCGGAACGAGCCACCGTCGCCGCTTCCGTGGAACGTTTCGCCTGGTCCAACGTGCTCCGGGAATACGAGAGCGTGCTGCAAAGCTCCCTCTGCGATCACTAGTCTTTTTCGATTATTGGAATGAACGTCTACTGCAAAAATCCGTTCGTCTGCGCCCTCCTTGGTTGGCTGGCCATGGCGTTCCCTTCGTCTCCTTTGCGGGGCGAGGGCTGGCTGGTACAAATGCCGCCCAGCATCGTACAGCTCGATTCCGGCAAACGGAACAATGTCTTTTACGTCGGCGAGCCCGTAAGTTTCCGCACAAGCGCTCCGAACGCCGTCACATACGAGGTGCGCGACTACTGGGGCAATGTGGTAGACCAGGGGACAGCCAGCACAACCATCGCGCCGAAAGTCAGCCAGCCCGGCTGGTACAAAATCTATCTTCATGGTAATGTGCCCCAGCCCCCATGGGGCAATAGCATCGGCGGTGCTATCTTCACGATTCTGCGACGCAACGCCCATTTTCCCACGCTACCGGCTCAGAATATCTCCGGTGGAGCAGATCCGCTCCTGGATCTTGTCATGCGGGGCGCGGCGGCAATCGGACCGACACGGCACAGCGTCCCGGACGTAAACAATCCGCAACAAGCCATCGCAAAGCTGGATGCCGAAATCGCCCTCGACAAGCAGTGGTATGCCAACACCGACGCTGCCCGGCCCCGCCCTCTCCTGATCGCATTTCCCAACGGAACCAGGCAGAACCTTGACGGCGTGCGACGAATCGTCGCCCATTTTAAAAACGACGTGAAGTATTGGGAGCCGCGCAATGAACCCAACGATATTCCCGGCGACCGGTTCGCTGTCCAGGAGATGAAACCGTTCTATGACATCGTGAAGAGAGTGGACCCGAGCGCGAAGGTTCTCGGGCCAGGCGTGGTCAGCCTTGCGAAGCTGGCCTGGGTCGATAAATTTCTCCAGGCGGGAGGAGGCAAGGCAATCGACGCTTTCTCTTTCCACGCCTACAATAATGTGAACGGCGACGTCTGGCTGGCGCGCAAGACATTGGATGATCTCAACACGCTCCTCGCCAGGTATGGACTGCAAGGCCTCGAAAAGTGGCAGACAGAGCAGGGCTATTTTGCCGCCTCCTACGGCGTCTACCAACCGCGTCTCCAGGGCCGCTGGACCATGGTCCAAATGATGACCTACGAACAATATGGCATCCCGAAGGAACACAATAACCTCTGGTATGACCGTTGCGGCGGTTTCTGGGAATGCCCCACCTGGTGGTGTAACGAAGACGGGAGTCTGAACCCGGGCGGGGCACTGATGCGCGTCTGGTCGGAGGAACTCTATGGAACGCGGTTTGCGAAATCCCTCGACTTTGGGACGCCCGGCAACCAGCTCTACATCGGCAGCCAGTTCGCCAGTTCCAGCAAGCAGGTCTACGCCCTGATGAGCACGGGAGCCACCGATGGCAGCGTGGAGATCAATGTCGCAGACGTACCCTTCGTCCATGTCGTCTCCGCATTCGGCGTCGAGCGAAATGTGCCGCTCGACCATGGCAGAGCCAGGCTCGAAGTCTCGGAACTACCGATCTACATCGAAACCCCGGCGGCGCTCACCGTCACACCTATCAACTACGGGAAAAACCTGACGCAAACCAGCGGCGTGACCGTCACCGCGGGTTCTGTCGAGGGCGCGCCGCCTGTCACCGCCGACAACAATCCCGCACGGCTCATCAATGGCATTTTGGAAAGCGCCTATTATGGCCCGCACGACGTATGGCGGCACGATACCCAATCCTTTCCCGCATGGATTGACATCACCTTCCCCGCGCCTACCACCATGGACCGCGTCTTAATTTATGCGGGGGTGCCTTGGCGTTTTTGCGGCTCGCTGCTCGATTACGATCTTCAATATCAAAACGCCGAGGGGCAATGGGTGACGCTGGAAACCGTTGCGGAACCGGCCAAAACCTTCCAGGCGTATACGCCCATCAATCGCACCAATGAGGACAGTTATTATAGCGACCGCTGGATCTTTCAACATGCCTTTACCCCCATCACCACGCAAAAGCTGCGCATCTACGTGCGCAACGTCACCTGGGGCGGCGAAGCCACATTGAAAGCCCTCCACACGGGCGGACGCGGTGGACCACACCAGATCACCCTGCGTGAGATCGAGGTCTACAACACCGGCGCGCCCTCCCCGTCCGTACCGTAAACACAGCGTATGAAAACCCTTCGCGTCGCCCTTTTTACCGATGCCAACGTCTTTGCCGGAACGGAGCGCCATCTGATTGATCTAGCCCGTGGCTTGAAGCACTGCGGCGTGGACGTATGCGTAGCATGCCCAGCGCGCTCCCGCATCGCTCGGATAGCCGCATCGCACGGGATTCGCGTTCTCGCTATTAAAAAAAAGGGGCGTGCGGATTGGCGGGCCGTTACAACCCTGGCTAGGCTGCTACGCTCGGGTGAGCTAGACATCATTCATGCTCACAACGGGCGGACCGCCTTCCTCGCGGCAATCGCCAAAGCCTTGGCGCGGCGCGGGCGGCTTGTCTTCACCCAGCATTTCCTTACCCCGGCCCACCTCGCCCGCAAAGGGATTCGCGGCAGATTGTCGCGGCTGGCACACCGGAATATCGCTCGCGTATGCGACCGCATCGTCGCCATTTCCTACGCCGTGCGCAACGCCATGGTGGAACGAAATGCCGATCCTGAGGAAAAAATCGTCGTCGTGCCCAACGGCATCCAACAGCCCGACGTAAACCGCCTGCTCCCCCCCACGGTCGTACGCGCGGAACTCGGGATTGGAGAGGAAAACTTTCTCATCGTCTGCGTCGCCCGGCTGGAGCCGGAAAAGGACCTCGGCACGTTGATTACTGCCATGGAGATTGTTTCCGCCCGTTTACCACGTGCCCTCTGCGTCATCGCCGGAGAAGGCTCGCAGAAACCGCTGCTCCAGGCGGCCATCGAGCGCCGGGGCTTGAAGAAACATGTCGTCCTCTTGGGCTTCCAGGAGGACACCACATCTCTCGTTTATGCAGCCGATCTCTTCGTATTGCCAAGCCCGGCAGAACCGTTCGGGCTGGCGATTTTGGAAGCCATGGCGTTGGGAAAACCCGTCATCGCCATGCGCGCGGGCGGTCCGCTGGAGATTGTGGAAGACGAGGTGACTGGCGTCCTCTGCCCTCCTCGCGCGCCCACGGTCCTCGCGGAATCCATGCTATGCCTTGCGGAAGATCCTTGTCTTTCCATCCGCATGGGCGCGGCTGGAGAGGCCCTTTTTTTGGAAGCGTTCACCGCTGAACGCATGGTGCGTTCCACCCTCGCCGCCTACGCGGTTCGCTGACAAGCGCCGAGCCTTCGAGGGCCGATTTTCCAAAGTCCGCGGCCATTGCGCGTTCACAGCATGAAAGTTCTTCTCATCTCGCACACCTGTCAGTCTGCCACGGAAGGGCAACCAAAAGCGGCGGAGATTGCCGCGCGCCTAGACGGCGAATTGCTCGTGCTTGCGCCGGACAGATGGAAACATTATGGAAGCTGGCGGCGCACCCAACCGCCTCGCATCCCAGCCTATCACTATATTGCCGGAAGAACCGCACTACCGTGGACAGGGCCGGGGCAATCTTACCTTCACTTTTACCCGCGCCTCGCGGCACTGCTCAAAGCGTTCCGCCCCGACGTCATCGACATCTGGGAAGAACCTTGGAGCCTCGTGAGCGCACAAGCCTGCCATCTCCGAAACCGTCTACTTCCGCAAACCCGCGTCATTTCGGAAACCGAGCAAAACCTGCCCAAAGACTATCCGCCGCCGTTTCGCTGGTTGCGCGCTTATACACTCCGCAATGCCGACTTTGCCGTAGCGCGCAGCGATGGCGCACTTCAAACCCTGCGTATGCAAGGCTACCAAGGGCCATCCGAAGTCGTACCCAACGGCGTGGACGCTACGCTCTTCCACCCAATGGACCACGCCGCGTGCCGGAAAGCGCTCGGCTTGGAGGGGACTGTGATCGGCTATGCCGGGAGGATGGTCGAACAGAAAGGGCTCATGGATCTCGTCAACGCGCTACCGCTGCTCCCGGTCGATACACGCCTTGCCTTCGCGGGCTCGGGCGATTTCACCGGAGCGCTCCAGGACCGCCTGCGTGTTCTGGGGCTGGAAGACCGCGTCCGGTTCTTCCCAGAGCAAACGCTCACAGTGCTTCCGCAATGGATGAACGCCATCGACATCCTCGCGCTACCCTCCCAAACGACCGCGCGCTGGAAGGAGCAGTTTGGCCGTGTCATCATCGAAGCGCACGCCTGCGGCACACCCGTCGCAGGATCTTGTTCCGGGGCCATTCCTGGTGTCATCGGCAAGGGCGGCGTCCTTTTCGCGGAACGCGATCCGTCCGCGCTTGCTTCCGCAATCTTACCTCTCTGCACAAATCCAAAGCGCCGCCGCGCACTCGGTGAAGCAGGGCGTCGCCAGGTCCTTGCCCAATATACCTGGGACAAGGTGGGCGAGCAGATGCATCGCATTATCCAAAACGTCAAGCGGCGTAACGCACTGGCGCATTTATCATGAAAAAGAAGGTCATCCTGTTTCTTGACCACACCGCCCGGATGGGCGGCGGCGAAATTGCGTTACTACGTCTAGTAACAGCGCTCGACCGGCAACGCTTCACCCCCGTGGTGGCACTTGGCGCAGAGGGCCCTCTCTCTGCGGCTCTCGCAGACGCCGGGATTGAGACGCATCTTCTGCCGATGACCCAAAACATACGGGAAATGCGCAAAGAAGCACTCGGGCTGCGTGCCCTGTTGCGCCCTGGGGCGCTCCTGCCACTGCTAGCAATCGTTGGAGGGCTCGCTCGGTTGATGAAAAGGCGGGGCGTAGATGTGTTACACACCAACTCGCTGAAAGCCGATGTCATAGGAGGCCTCGCAGCTCGTCTATGTGGCGTTCCGGTGGTATGGCATGTGCGTGACCGGATCGCGCCGGATTATCTTCCAACGCCCGCCGTCCACGCCTTTCGCTGGCTCTGCCGCATCCTGCCAAACCGCGTGATCGCCAACTCCGCCGCGACCCTGCGCACCCTCGCGACCGCACCGCGCGCCCACTGGAGCGTCGTTCACGATGGCATCCCCTCCTCTTGCCGCCTTGCCCCCCCCACACCGTCTTCCCAGCCGATTGTCGGGCTGCTCGGGCGGATCGCCCCCTGGAAAGGCCAGGACATCTTCGTGCTCGCCGCTCATCTCTTGCGCCGTCGCATTCCCGAAGCCCGCTACCAAATCATCGGTTGCGCCATGTTCGGCGAGGAAGCCTACGAGAGGCGTGTTCGCAGGATGGTGCACACGCTCCGCCTGCAAGACGTGTTTACCTTCACCGGGTTCCAGGAGGATATCCCGGCCGCCCTCGCGCCGCTGGCCTGCGTCGTCCACGCCTCCACGCTCGCCGAGCCTTTCGGGCAAATCGTCGCCGAAGCCATGGCCTGCGGAAAACCTGTCGTGGCCACCAAAGGCGGCGGCATCCGCGAGATCGTTGTGCCCCGCCGCACGGGACTACTTGTCCCCATGGGCGACGCGGAATCCATGGCCTCCGCGGTGGAAACCCTCCTGCGCAATCCCCCCCTTGCGCACCGGATGGGCCGGGCCGGTGAGGCGCGCATCGCGCACCGCTTCACCATCGAACAGACCGCCCGGAAGGTAGAAGCCGTCTACGTTGGATTGGGGGATGCCGATGATACCAACTGAACAGTCCCGCGATAGAGCTCCGGCTCCCGCCGTGTGCTCCCGCCAACGGGTCGCCATAGTGCATGATTGGCTGCCGCTCTACGGCGGCGCGGAGCGCGTGCTGGAGCAGATGCTTCTGCTCTTCCCGCAGGCGGATCTCTTCACCCTCATGGAGGCGCTCCCCCCCGGGGACCGCGCATTCCTGCATGGCAAAAAGCCCCACACCTCGCTGATCCAGCATCTCCCCTTCTGCGCCACCGCCTATCGAAACTACTTCGCACTGATGCCATTTGCCATCGAACAATTCGACCTCACTGGCTACGACGTCGTGATTTCCAGCAGCTACGCCTTCGCCAAAGGCGTGCTCACGGGGCCAGATCAACTCCACGTCTGCTATTGCCACTCGCCGATTCGTTACGCATGGGATATGCAGCACCAGTATCTCGCCCAGCGCCGGGGCGTCTCGCGCGCGATCGCGCAAATCCTATTCCACTACATCCGCCTATGGGACACCCGAACGGCCAACGGCGTTGACGCCTTTCTCGCCAACTCCCATTTCATCGCGCGGCGCATCCGCAAGACGTACGGGCGCGAGGCCCGCGTCGTTTATCCTCCCGTGGATGTGGAGGGCTTCACGGCGCGCGCGGACAAAGACGACTACTACCTCACCGCTTCTCGCTTCGTTCCCTATAAGCGGATCGACCTGGTGGTGAAAGCTTTCGCCAGGATGCCGCGCAAGAAGCTCGTAGTCATCGGCGATGGCCCGGAATTCGCGCGCATCCAATCCTACGCTACTCCGAATATCGCCCTCGTTGGACACCAGTCGCAAGAGGGCCTCCGTAACTATATGGAAAGGGCGCGAGGCTTTGTCTTTGCCGGTGAGGAAGACTTCGGCATCACGCTGGTGGAAGCGCAAGCTTCGGGCACCCCTGTGATCGCCTTCTGCCACGGCGGCGCGCGAGAGATCGTCCAGGACGGGACAACCGGCGTGCTTTTCCAGGAGCAATCCGAAGCCAGCCTTTTGCGAGCCATCGAGCGGTTCGAGGCGTGCCGGTTTGAAGTGGGTGCGATACGCCGGAACGCCGAGCGATTTTCGCTGCGCGTCTTTCGTTGCCAATTTGCCGAAGCCGTGGAGCACGCTTACACGCAGTTTGTGGCAGATATTTAGAGGATATTTAAGGGGGGAACATCATGATCTCGTATCGCGCACAAGGGCTGGGCATGCTTCACAGCACGTTGCAATACGCATCGGCGACTGCGCTCCTTTGGGCATGGCAGTTCACTCTCGGCTGGCTCTATCGCCCTTCCTTGTTCCCAGCCGAGAGACTCGCCGCCTACACCATCTTCATGGCGTTTGCGTTCGCGTTTCATCCCCGTCAGCGTTTTCTTCATCTTCTAAAAGCCTCCCCCGTGGAGCGCTTCCGGTTCACGTTCCGCCAGACGGCACTCGTCTTTAGCATCCTCCCTCTTTTTGTGGCAGCTATCAAAGACCAGTCCATCTCCCGCGCTTTCCTCTTTTCCTTCTTCCCTCTGCTTTTCGGCCTTCTATATTGGACCAATACGCGGCTTCCCGCGTTTCTTTCCGCGTTTGCATTCCGCGGTGCCCATCAGCAAGCGACGCTCGTTGTCGGCTCGCCCGAGCAGGTTTGCCAATCTGCCCCATGGCTGCGTCGGAAGGAAGCGTATGGGCTGCACATGGTGGGGTGCATCCCACTCCCCGGCGAGCCGGTGCCACCAACCGTCGATGCCAAGCTTCCCTGCCTTGGAGCGTTTTGCGACGTGGAATGCATCCTCAAAACACATCACGCAACCCAGCTCATCGTATTGGAAGTGCCAACGGATGAGGATATCTATTTCCTCGCCGCGCTATGTGATCGCCTGGGCGTACGACTGTTGATGGTCAACGATCTTCCGAACCGGCTCCACATGCCGCTGGTGTTCACGGAAGAGGACGGATTGCAACTCATCGGCCTGCGCCAAGAACCGCTGGAGTGCCCCGCAAACCGGCTGATGAAGCGCGCCCTGGACCTCGTCATCGCGCTTCCCGTGGTCCTTTTCGTTCTCCCTGTGACCAATCTCGCCGTTGCGCTTTTCCAGCGACGGCAAGCGCCGGGGCCCCTCTTCTATTTCCAACGCCGCACCGGATTCCACAACGAGGAGTTTCTCATTTGCAAATACCGGACCATGCGCGTGAACAACGGCAACGAGGCAGAGCAAGCTACACAAGACGATCCCCGCATCTTCCCCGCAGGCCGATGGCTGCGCAGCCACAGTCTCGACGAGCTTCCCCAATTCCTCAACGTCCTCAAAGGCGAAATGAGCATCGTCGGCCCGCGGCCACATCTCCCCGAGCATTCCATCACCTTCAACAATGCAACCCGCGACTTCAAGATCCGCGCATTCATCAAGCCAGGCATCACCGGGCTCGCGCAGGTGGAGGGCTTCCGGGGCGAGGTCAAGGAACTCAAAAACCTGACGGATCGCATCCGCTCCGATCTTTACTACCTTGAGAACTGGTCCCTCTCCCTCGAATGGAAAATCATCGTCAAGACCGCACGCCAGTTGATCCACCCGCCAAAGTCGGCCTATTAGGCCGTGTTCACGAATTGTAATTCTCACGCAAAGCCGCCAAGGCGCAAAGAGGGCAACGGAATCTGCGCGCATCGTCCCGAGCTTGGGGAAATTTTTTCGACGTCCGCGAGTTTCTGAAAAGACAGGATCAGGGGACGATGTTTGCTCGCTCTGTTCCGGTTTACATAAGCATGGGGGATACCGTTCTCGTGCCAACACAAGGTATCGCGGGGCTCATTCTTTTTGAGGCTTTGCGTGAGGTATATTTCCCTTCGTGCGGTCTTTGCGCGAGAATCTTCATGGCTAAATTCGTGACCGGGTCCTAGGAGCGGTTCCCGGATTGAGGGAAGTCATCCCCAATCCCCCCCAAAAAGGATAAAGAAAATAGATGATGGCTTACGCAACAAACGGATCAAAGCGCGCCACGCCTTCCCTCTCTGCTCCTTTGCTGCTTTGCATGAGAATGGCAAATACCCGAACGCAACATGGTTCTCCCGATTGGGGAAACCGTGGGAACGAGCATCTGATCGCGTAACTATTCTTTCAACGTCGGATACGCATCGAGCGGCACGTTTATTCGGAATAGTCGGCCCGCTGGCCGCCCTTTTGCCATCTTAACGCGGGAGTTCACGCACTGTCACGGCGCGCTACCCCTTGTGGGTCTGCTCCGCCTTCTTGGAGCCGTACCCCTCTTCCCCATAGTGGCCCGGGGAATAGTAATAGTAATAGCCGACACCGCCATCGCTGGGGAGCTGGTTGAGCACCAGCCCGGCCACTTTGGCCCCGGCCATCTCCAGTTGCTGGCGCGCCCGAATCACCGCGCTTGCCGACGTTCCACCGGCCTTGGCCCCCCCACCGACCCAATGGACGTGC
>Ga0118677_10010229_pt1 | contig 14401 bp, 9 predicted proteins | sample AliMusrvi5mmetaG_FD_86154 | JGI IMG/M metagenome (GOLD analysis project Ga0118677, IMG submission 86154) | reverse complement strand
GACTAGGTCAAGCAAAGAAGCGCCAGGGCCGCCGCTGGTGGTGTTGGGCATGGCCACTTGCGTGGCAGCGAACACGGCTGTCCAACCAGTGCCAAGAAAGTTCGGTGATCCCGAAGGAGCGCTGGCGCCCGATGGCGCGGCGCCCAGTCCGCTCGAGTGCGTCGGGACATGGCCTTCGGTCAGTTGCGCGCCCGCCGGAGTCTGAAAATCGAAAGTGGCGGCGGAAGGTGCTGCGAAGTCGATGGAGGTGAAACCGGTTTCGAAGGCGGGAGCGCCACCGTTTCGGCCGAAGATCTCTACCCGCAACGGCAAATTAGTGGTGCCATCAATCGCAATCGTGATGCGCCCGATCAAGGCGCGACTATCGCGCGGAGTCAGAACCAGTTGGTAGACGCCTCGATTGGCTACCCATTCGGTCGAGTCAACGCTGACCTGGGTCGACGGATCCAATCCGGACACAAGCTGATTGGCAACGGTTATTGGGTCAAGGATCGGATTGGCGGCTTGCGTTTGGTCAGCGGCCATCCGTGGGCTCAAGGCGCCTAGCTCATAGTGCGTCACAGCATTTGTCGCAGATCGATAAATCCAAAGGTCTGGTCCCGAGCGGATGATGTCGCTCTCGGAGAGTTGGCCCAGGACTGCTATTCGCTGGTGGGTCGGTCCGTCGATCCAGATTCGCAAGGTGTGGGACCCGGTCAGCGCGCTGGCGAGATCCAAGGACGATGCAGTGCGACCGTCGGACGGCAGTTCCGGCAGCCCTAGTCGGGCAGTTTCGACAATAGTTCCCGAAAGCACGTCCGTCTGTGCAGTGGCAATTGCTGCCAAAAGTGCCTGGGGAGTCCGAGGTGGCAGCCCCGGATGTCCGGCCCCACTGGCAACACCCGGCAGTATCGCGATACCGGCCGTCGCCACGAGTGCTCCGGTGGGGACTACCCATTGCCACTTAACCCTGCTTGCCCAGGCCACAAAACCATTATGCGCTCGACTTCCCGAAGTCGCATTTACGAATACAATTCGTGTCCAAACGGTTCCGCTTGGTAGGTTCCTCGCCGGTAACCTTGACCTGAGGGGTACCTAAGAGGAATAGGCGGGTGAGTCGCGGTGGCGAGGACTGTGCCCGGGCACTCCGACGCGACCCTGACCGCTGCAGCCCGCTGGACGCCTTCCCGGTATGAAGCCCTTGTGGCGGCGGCGTTGGACGCAATCGTCATCATCGACAGTGACGGCCGGGTCATCGAGTTCAACCCTGCCGCTGAGGCCCTTTTCGGGTACAGCCACGACGATGTAGTCGGGCAACAGATGGAGAACCTGATCGTGCCCGAGCGTCTCCGCCATGCACACAATGGCGGCATCGCGCGTTACCTTGCCACCGGAGAGGGTCCGGCGCTGAACCGTCGTGTGGAAGTGCCAGCAATCCGGGCCGATGGCACCGAAATCATCGTCGAACTCATTGCAATTCCCCTTGAGACAGACGGTCGCGTCGAGTTCGCCGCATTCCTGCGCGACTTGACCGAAGTTCGTCGGGCGAACGAATCGGTGGCCCGGTCGGAAGAGCGCTATCGGACGCTGATCAATCGGGCCCAACAAGGCATCTCCATTCTTGATGCCGATGGAAACTGGGTAACGTCGACCGGGTCGGCATTCCTTGGACATCCGGCAGGCTTCGACCCGCCCGGTGGCATCTTCGCGCTTATCCACGCAGACGATCGCGAACGCGCCCTTAGTGCCTTTGCCAATGTGGTGGCGGGGAGCCGAGCCCCTGACGAGATAAGCGACTTCCGAGTGCGCAATAGCGACGGCGAATACCGGACTTGCGCGGTCTCGGGGGAGAACTTGCTGGCTGATCCAAGTATCGAGGGGGTTGTCCTTCGAGCTTGGGACGTAACCGAGGAACGGGCTCGCGAATCGTTACTGCGTATGGTCAACGCACAACTTCGCACGGTCATAGGTGTATTGCCGCTAGCGGTCATGGTCGAGGACGCCGAGGATCGGGTCGCAATGGTCAACGAGCTCTTCGTCACATTGATGAAATGGGACGGGTCGCCCGATGACTTGGTTGGCACAGACCTGCATGGGCCGTCTGTGTGGCCGGTGCACCTGTTTGAGGATCCGGTTGAGTATGCCCGCAGAGCACAGCAGCTTCACGATGAGCGCAACCGAGGAACAGACGAAATTAAGATGCTGGACGGTCGGGTCTTTCGACGAGACTGCATTCCGATCGAAGTTGAGGGCTCGTTCGCCGGATTACTTTGGATGTATCGCGAAGAGACCGAAGAATTCAACTACATGGCCGCGTTGGCAGAACAAAACCGGGCGTTAGAACAGTTGACCCGACTGAAGAACGAGTTTGTGGCGACGGTGTCTCATGAACTTCGCACGCCCTTGACTTCGGTGATCAGCTTCGGCGGGTTGCTGCGCGAACCAGAGGTCGGCGAGTTGAACGAGGAACAGAGTGGGTTGCTGGACGTCATCGATCGCAACGCCCAGCGACTGCTGCGCCTCATTGGGGACCTGCTGCTCCTGGCCAAACTCGAGTCGAACTCCCTATCCATCGAATTGGAGAGTCTTGACCTGCCGGCCATCGTGCTAGACGCGGTCGCGGAAGTTGCACCCTCGGCGCGCCTGGGCGACGTCCTCGTAAGTGAGGAAATCGGGCTTGGCCCGCGATATGTAGGGGACGCAGTGCGACTGCATCAGGTGATGAACAATCTGTTAGATAACGCCGTGAAGTTCACCCCAGCGGGGGGCAACGTGCGGGTTCATTTGAGCTCGGATCCGCAGGCATGGACTCTGACAGTCGCCGATAGCGGGATCGGTATTCCTGCAGGAGAACAACCTCGGGTCTTCACAAGCTTCTACCGGGGATCAAACACTCGAGATCGCAAGGCGCCCGGCACTGGGCTGGGTTTGGCGATCACCAAGGTGATCGTTGAACTCCACGGGGGTAGCATCAGCGTCGCAAGTGAGCAGGGGGTCGGCACGACCATGACCGTCATCCTTCCAATCAGGGCAGGGGGAGCGTCTTAGTGACCAAGATCCTTGTGGTCGAAGATGAGCCCGACATCTTCCAGGCCGTGCAAGCGATTCTGCAGCGACGCAATTTCGAGGTTGTAATGGCGGAAGACGGCCCGACCGCGTTACGACTGTTCTACGACATTCGACCCGACTTGATCATTCTTGATTTGGGACTTCCGGTGGTCGACGGTTGGCATGTGCTTTCTCGAATCCGTGATTTTGCCAACGTGCCGGTTATCATTCTGACGGCCTCTGGCCGCGATGAAGACAAGGTGCGAGGCTTGCGTTCTGGGGCCGATGACTATCTGACCAAGCCGTTCTCCAATTCCGAATTGGTGGCTCGGGTGGAGGCATTGCTTCGACGCGCTGGAGACCCGCATTGGACCCAGCCGGAATTTGGCGATGGCCAGTTGGTCATTTCGCCCGGTCGTCGGACCGTCACGGTAGACGGATTAGATGTGGCTCTGACGCCATTGGAGTTTCGGCTGCTATCAGTTTTGGTTCGAAACGCAGGCCAACTTCTCGGAGTTGAGCAGTTGCTTTCGCTGGTCTGGGAGGATTCCAGCGGTATTGGAGCCGAGCGTGTGAAGTACACAATCTTGAGACTACGACGCAAACTTGGTTGGGATGACCCCTCGTCGTCACCGATTGAGTCTGTTCGCGGTGCTGGCTATCGCTACAAATCGGTCCGAAGCGGCAGCTGATGTCCAATAATCAGGACCTTGAACGGATCGCACGCATTCTGGTCGTGGAAGACGACGATGACCAGCGGACGTACCTCATGCATGTGCTTCGCCGCCTTGGCAACCTTGAACCGATCGGCGTCGGCGACCCTGAATCAGCGCTGGAACTGTTAGCAAATGAACACTGGGATCTACTCATAACCGACCTGATCTTGCCTGGACGCAACGGGTTGAATCTGGCCGATGAGGCTCAGGAACACCACGGCGGTCTTCCGGTAATTGTCGTGACTGCGCACCCATCGTTTGAGACTGCGGTCGAAGCGGTGCGGGCCGGCGTCAGCGATTTCCTAGTCAAGCCCCTCGATGCTGACCGCCTGCTGGCTGCCGTTGACCGGGCGCTATCGGGTTTTCACCGAGTAACTTCGCGGGTCCTTGCTATTGGCGCTCATCCAGACGACGTCGAACTCGGTTGCGGTGGGGCTTTGGCTCTACATCGAATCCACGGTGACGAGATAACGATCTTGACGATGAGCCAAGGCGCTGAAACCCCGGACCTTGAACATTGGCTCAAGCAAGCTGCGCTGTCCGCGCAGCGACTGGGAGCCACCCTGATCATGCACACTCTTCGGGAAACGATGATCGCGGAGTCACCAACGGTAGATGAACTAATCGCCGCTGCGATCAGTGAGATCCGCCCAGACACGGTTTACGTGCACACACCCCAAGACGTTGTAACCGACCACCGAGCTGTGAATGCAAGCACCCGCCGGGTGGCCCGAGCTGTGCCTAGATTGCTTTGCTATCAATCGCCTTCCTCGACTGTGGATTTTCACCCGGTTGAGTTCATCGGAATCGATAATGGACTCGATTCGAAGCTAGGCGCATTGGGAGCATTCTTGGAAGCGGCCCCAGACCGCGAATACCTGTCGCCTGAAATGGTTCGCGCAACAGCACGCTACTGGGGGCGGTTCGCGTCGGCGAAGTACGCCGAGCCATTTGAGGTAGTGCGGGACCGATCGGACCGTCGTACGGATCGACTGGATTTGCCCGTCGGGCGTCCCACTCGCGCCGGGCGCGGCTGAAACGAGCTAACCAGAGTGTTGCTCCGATTGCTTGGGCCAAGACTTCGGCCTTACCGAGGGACCGTCGTCGTGATTGTTTCTCTGCTGCTGCTCCAAGCGATCGGGAACCTCTACCTGCCGACGCTTAACGCAGACCTGATAAACAACGGTGTTATCCGCAGCGACCTGGCCTATGTTTGGCGTGCGGGACAGCAAATGCTGCTGGTTGTTATAGCTATTGCGGTTGTCTCATTCGCCGGAGTCTGGCTCTCCTCACGCGTTGCGATGGCGGTGGGACGGGATTTGCGTAAGGAGGTTTTCGACTCCGTACTCGATTTTGCAGAAGACGAATTCGCCAATTTCGGTAGCGCTTCGTTGATCACCCGCAACACGAACGACGTCCAACAGATTCTCAATTTCGTACAGGTTGCCCTAACCGTCATGGTGCTTGCGCCGATCCAAGCAATTGGTGGGATCTTCATGGCGATGCGCCAAGATTTGCGACTCTCGACTCTATTGGCCGTGGCGGTCCCACTATTGGCCGTAGTAATTGGCGTTGTTATGGCGCGAGCGGTGCCACTGTTTCGAACACTCCAGGTCAGGATTGATGCAGTCAATCGGGTCCTGCGAGAGCAGATTACGGGTATTCGAGTCATCCGAGCTTTCGCGCGGGAAGACTTCGAGACGCAGCGCTTCGAGAAGGTCAATCGAGATTTGACGAGCAATGACCTCGGGGTGAATCGACTGTTTGTCGTTGCGATGCCGGCCATGATGCTGATTCTCAACATCTCGACGGTGTCTGTGATCTGGTTCGGTGGGCACCTCGTTGAGCGAGGTCAATTGCAGATTGGAACCCTCTCCGCCTTCCTCAGTTACATCATGCAGATTCTGGTATCTGTGCTGATGGCTGTAATGGTCATCATTCTCGTCCCGCGTGCGAGTGCTAGTGCAGAGCGGATTGCGGCGGTCCTGGCCGTAGTCCCGAGCATCAGTGACCCCGTCAACGCTGTGGTTCCTGGGCAACCGAGAGGAGGGGTGGAATTCCGGTCGGTCTCGTACAGGTATCCGGGTGCGGCAGACGCTGTGGTTGCCGACATTTCATTGCTGATTGAAGCCGGATGTTTTACGGCGATAGTCGGGTCAACCGGATCCGGGAAGACGACCCTGCTGAACTTGATTCCGCGGCTGACTGATGCTTCGACTGGTTTGGTGCTAGTGGACGGGATTGACGTCCGCCAACAAGGACGCAATGCCTTGTGGTTCGGGATTGGTCTGGTGCCACAGCGGCCGTACCTATTTGCCGGCACCGTAGCCGACAACGTACGGCTAGGCGCCGACTCGGCTTCCGACGAAGATGTTTGGTGGGCTCTGGAGGTGGCTCAGGCGCGGGATTTTGTGGTTGAACTCCCTGGCCAACTTCAGGCCAACGTCTCCCAAGGTGGGGGTAACTTTTCCGGCGGCCAGCGCCAGCGGCTAGCCATCGCCAGAGCGGTCGTTCGTCGACCGCGGCTATACCTGTTCGACGATAGTTTCGCTTCGTTAGATGCCCAAACCGATGCGAATTTGCGCGCTGCGTTGCTTCGGGAATTATCGGGTTCGACAGTTGTCGTAGTGGCTCAGCGAATCAGCACCATCCTTGATGCCGACCGGATTGTCGTACTTGAGGCGGGTCGGGTAGTTGGGGTTGGAACGCACGGTGAGTTGCTCGAGTTGTCGGCGGTTTATCAGGAGATTGTTGTCTCACAACTGGGTCCGGTGGCAAGGTCATGAGCGGGTTCGGCGGAGGGCAACGGGGTCCTGGACCTGGTGGTCGTGGGCCGATGGGTGGAGGCCCAATGGGCCCTCCGGGAGCCGCTACCGCACCAAGGCTGGTCTTGCGCCAACTCCTTGGAAACCTCAAGGTGGAGCGACCGGTAATGCTGGCGGCGCTCGCCTTGAATGCCGTTGGGGTGCTCTTGACCATCAGCGGACCGCGGTTGCTCGGCCACGCGACCAATATCGTCTTTGAGGGAATCGTCGGCAAGCGGTTGCCGACCGGTATGTCTAAGAGTCAGGTGCTTGCACACCTGAGGGCTACCGGTCAGGGAAGACTTGCTGATCTGCTTGGCCCGATGAACGTGATACCGGGCGCAGGGGTGAATTGGTCGGCATTCCGTACGTCGATTGTCGTGGTGTTAGCTGCCTACTTGCTCGGCTCGGTCTTCAGTTGGGCGCAGGGCTACTTGTTGGCCGGGGTCGCACAACGCACCGTCGCCAAACTTCGAACCGATGTGGAGACAAAGATTCATCGAGTGCCGCTGTCCTACCTCGACAGTCAAGAGCGCGGCGAACTGCTCTCCCGCGTTACCAACGACATCGACAACATTGGCACCACCTTGCAGCAGGGGATGGGGCAACTGCTCAATTCAGTCCTGACAATCATTGGCGTCATCGGGCTGATGTTCTGGATCAGTCCGCTACTAGCCGCTATTTCCTTGCTAGTGCTGCCGGCTTCGGGATTGGTCACTTGGTTGATCGCGCGGCGGTCGCAGCGCGAGTTCTCTGACCAATGGGCGAGAACCGGTCGACTCAACGCCCACGTCGAAGGCGTTCACAGCGGGCATACGATCATTCAAGTTTTCGGGGCAACGCAACACGCCAAAGCCGCCTTCGACGAGCAAAACCAGGCCCTGTACCACGCGAGTTTCCGTGCCCAAGTGCTTTCCGGGATTGTCCAACCGGCGATGGGTTTCATTGGCTACCTGCACTTCGTCGCCATCGCCGTCATTGGCGGTTATCGCGTCGCGGCCGGTGGCCTGCTCTTAGGTGACCTTCAAGCTTTCATCCAGTATTCGAGGACGTTCACCATGCCGATCACTCAGATCGCGTCGCAACTAAACCTGCTGCAATCTGGTCTGGCTTCGGCGGAGCGAGTCTTTGACCTACTGGATGCACCAGAAGAAGTGGAGTTGGAAGGGGCACCTGAAATCGAGCTGTCTAACCTTGGCCAGATCTCATTCGACGGTGTGGACTTCGCGTATCGGGAAGCCGAGCCGGTCATCACCGGACTAGATCTGGTGATTGAGCGAGGCCAAACGATCGCCATCGTTGGGCCGACGGGAGCCGGTAAGACGACACTCGTCAATTTGCTGCTGCGCTTCTATGACGTCTCGGCCGGATCGATTCGGATCGATGGAATAGACATCAGGACTCTTCCGCGCAAGCAATTGCGACAGATTTACGCCATGGTGCTGCAGGAAACTTGGCTATTTGCTGGAACCATCCGGGAGAACGTTGCCTATGGGCGGCTCGGAGCGAGCGATGCGGAGATATTGGACGCGTGCAGAGCCGCCCGGGTCGATCGCTTTGTCCGAACCTTCCAGCTGGCCTAGACACCGTAATAGACGAGTCGGCCGAGAACATCTCATCCGGCGAGAAGCAACTAATCACGATTGCTCGGGCTTTCCTTGCAGACCCCAGCGTTCTGATCCTGGACGAAGCGACCAGCAATGTTGATACCCGAACCGAAGTGGTGATTCAGGAGGCAATGTCGCAGTTAAGGCATGGCCGGACAAGTTTCGTGATTGCCCACCGACTCTCGACGATCAGAGGTGCGGACCTGATCGTTGTGCTTGACCACGGCCGGGTTGTGGAGGCCGGTCGCCACGAAGAGCTTCTCTTGGCCGAGGGGGCATACCACCGCTTGTACGCCCGTCAATTCAGTGGCAGCCGAGATTCAGCCGACTGGCTGTAAGAGTCACCCAGACGGCTGAATATCTCTGGTGGGGACCATGACTCGGGGTTTACCGCCCCTTAACGCCGGCCGATCTAACCTTCGTATTGACAGTTTCCAACTAGCTGGGGGTTCCAAAGTGACATCATTCGTTCGCCGGGCGGCCATTGCCGCCGTAACCACGACTGCCGTGGTGGCGCTAGGGATGGCTGCTCCAGCCGTCGCTTCTGCTTCCACCGGCCATTCGGCCATCCACAAGATTGCCGCCCACCACGCTCCGGTCGCCCTTACCGCTGACCAGCAGACATTGGTTAGCGCCTTGGCGGCTGACAAAGCTGCAGCGAAGACCGCGATCAAGGCTGCAAAGCAAGCTTTCAACGCAGATGCCGCAGTGGTGGCTGCTAAGGCCGCCCAGTGGGCGGCCGATGACGCTGCTTTCGTGGTCTACGACACCGCGACCACACCGGCTACCCAAGCCGATCGTGAGACGTACAGGCAGGCCGTGCACGCGGCTGACCTAGCCAAAGCTGTAGCTAACGCCGCCGCCAAGGCCACCTTCCGGACCAACACGCTGGGCGCAAAAGCTCAGTTGCTGGCCGACATGAAGGCCGCAGCCGGCGATGACACAGCAATGGATGCAGCTGAGGCTGCTTTCCGCACCGCCACCGCAGCCGACCGCGCCACGCTGAAGGCAGCGTTGGCCGCCGACTGTGCGACCGCCAAGGCTGCTAAGGACGCTGCCGTTGCGGCGTACGAGGCCAGCACCGGCGAAACCTCGGCCCCGACGTACCCGTTCCTGCGTCATGGGCATGGGCATGGCCATGGGCACGGTCATGGTCACGGTCACGGTCACGGTCACGGTCACTGAGATATAGCAAGGCAAGGGCCCCAGCCGTTCGGCTGGGGCCCTTGCGTATTGGCTTGTCCCGGAGCCTATTCCGCCGGGTCAGGCCTGAGTCGTAGGCGCGAAGTCAGCGCACAGTTTCGGGGTCGTTGAGCAGGCGGTCCGATTCATCGACGATGTCGGCGGCAATCCCGGCCAGCGCATCTGCATGCTCACGAGCGTGGTGAGCGCAGAAAAGCAGTTCGCCGCCCGAGGTCAACTTGACCAGGACATAGGCCTGCGCGCCACAGCGGTCGCAGCGATCAGCGGCCGTAAGTGGCGTCGTAGGCGTCAACGTCGAGGTCATTTGCCCCTCCAAAGTAGGTATCCGTACAACATCCTTGCACCTGCTGGTTGTTCCCGATCCCAGATTTGGCTTTGGTTCGCTCTTGGCGCAGCAATTGGTGGGCTGAGCCTATGCATTTGGCGTCTGGAGTAGGGGTTGTGCTGTCGGCGTGTCGCAGGGCGCGCCGTGAACTCGCGCAGTGGGGGCGGACAACTAGGCTCACTCATAAGCCGATCGCCCCAGCACCGGCGGCGCGAAATGGATTCAGGTCCCCCTAGGAGCAAAGCTTGGCTAGCCGCCGCGAGAGTTCCGAGAACCGCCCGCCAGCTGGCGCTGGTGGTTTATCGGGTGCATACACGGCCAAGCAATTGGCCGTACTTGAAGGTCTGGATGCGGTTCGTAAGCGCCCGGGCATGTACATCGGATCTACCGACAGCCGAGGTTTGATGCACTGCGTTTGGGAGATCATCGACAACGCGGTCGATGAAGCCCTGGCGGGTCATTGCACCCGAATCATCGTTGTACTGCACCCCGACCGGTCCGTCGAGGTGCAAGACAACGGCCGGGGCATTCCCGTCGATATTGAGCCAAAGACCAAGCTAACCGGGGTCGAAGTCGTGCTAACCAAGTTGCACGCTGGCGGCAAGTTTGGAGGTGGCTCCTACGCGGCTTCCGGGGGACTGCACGGGGTGGGTGCCAGTGTCGTCAACGCCTTGTCTGAGCGCTTAGACGTGGAGGTTGATCGCGACGGGAAGATCTATGCGATGTCTTTTCGCCGCGGTGTGCCCGGGGTCTTTGAAGAGCCCACGCCTGATTCGGCTTTCTCCAAGGCTGGCGGCTTGCGGGTGGTCGGCAAGGTCATCCGGAAGAACACTGGTACCAGGGTTCGTTTTTGGCCGGATCGGCAATTGTTCACGTCGGATGCCGAGGTGTCCTACGAGGACCTTTCGGCGCGGGCTCGACAGACTTCGTACCTCGTGCCTGGCTTGATCCTCGAGCTTCGCGACGAGCGCTCTGGACCGGTCGAGCCGGAGGTTTTTGAGCATCGGGGTGGAATTGGTGAATTCGTCGATTTCATGTGTGTCGACGAAGCCGTAACTAGCACGATTCGCCTGCGCGGGGTAGGGCACTTCAAAGAAACGGTGCCCGTGCTCGACGGCAAGGGACATCTGACCTCGCAAGAAGTTGAACGCGAACTGGCGGTGGATATAGCACTGCGCTGGGGTGTTGGATACGACACCGACGTTCGGTCCTTCGTGAACATCATTGCAACACCTAAGGGCGGCACACACCTAGTTGGATTTGAAAGAGCGCTCGTCAAGGTGCTCAATGACGGACTTCGGGCAGCCAAGGTGCTTCGTGCGGGGGAAGACAACGTCGCCAAAGAAGATGCTATGGAAGGTCTGGCCGCGGTTGTCACTGTGCGCCTGCCGGAACCGCAGTTTGAAGGACAGACCAAGGAAGTTCTCGGCACTCCGGCCGCGGCGCGGATCGTGGCGCATGTGGTCACAAAAGAGTTGACTGCCTATCTCGAATCCCCTCCCCGTGGCGAGAAGGTTTCGGCCCGTGCCTTACTGGACAAAGTGGCCAACGCGTCGCGCACTCGGCTGGCCGCGCGTGCTCACCGTGATGTTCAGCGACGCAAAACGGCGCTGGAATCATCGGCGTTGCCGACCAAACTCAAGGACTGCCGAAGCGACGAAACCGAACGCTGCGAGTTATTCATTGTTGAGGGCGATAGCGCCCTTGGTACCGCCAAGAACGCTCGAAATTCGGAGTTCCAGGCGATCTTGCCAATTCGCGGAAAGATCCTGAACGTTCAGAAGGCCTCGATCGCCGACATGCTTAAGAACACAGAGTGTGCCTCGATCATTCAGGTGATCGGGGCCGGTTCTGGCCGCTCATTTGACCTTACCCAAGCCCGTTACGGCAAGATCATTCTGATGTCCGACGCAGACGTTGACGGTGCGCATATTCGTTGCCTGCTGCTTACGCTGGTTCACCGTTACTTGCGGCCGCTTCTAGACGACGGGCGGATCTACGCGGCGGTTCCACCGTTGCACCGGGTTGAGACAACTGGCGGGAAGGCCGCCGAGATTCGGTACACGTACTCCGACGCAGAGTTGCGCAAGTTGCTCGCCGAGTTAGACAAGGCGGGGCGACGTTACAAGGAGCCGCAGCGGTACAAGGGCCTGGGCGAGATGGATGCTGACCAGTTGCGGGACACGACCATGTCGCCGAGTTCGCGAACCCTGCGCCGGATCACGATGGCTGACGCGGAAGCTGCCGAATCCGTGTTCGAACTACTGATGGGGAGCGACGTGCCTCCGCGCAAGGAGTTCATCGTTGCGGGGGCGCTTGGGCTGACCAGGGACCGGATTGACGCCTGAGAAGTAGACTGCCAGCGTGGCTGATCAACTTGCCCCCGAATGGGACCTTGAGCGCACCCGATTGGCGCTTGCGGGTACTCGGCTTGGGCTCTGGGAATGGAATATGGAAACCGGCGCGGCCGTCTACGACGAACGCTGGGCCCAGATTGTCGGGCTTGAATTAGTCGACCTGCAGCCAGCCACGATCCAGACTTGGCGCCTACTGGCTCATCCTGAGGATTTGCGAGTTGCAGAATTCGAGATGCAGCGCCATGCCAAGGCCGAGACCGACCGATATGAGGCCGATATCCGCCTGCGTCATGCCGACGGCAGTTGGATTTGGGTGCGGGACCGTGGCTTGGTCGTTGAGCGAGCAGCAAATGGCCAAGCGGTCAGGATGGTCGGAACCCACGAGGACATAACCGAAAGCGTTCTGGCGCATCAGGAGCTAGTGGCATCCGAACGTCGCTTCGCCTCGATGTTCTACGACCACGAGGCCGTAATGCTTCTAGTAGACCCAGGCACCGGGCTGATTATCGACGCCAATCGGGCGGCTGCCAGTTTCTACGGCTATGACCAGGACGAACTCCGGGAGATGTCGATCACCGCAATAAACATCTTGCCCCCAGATCAGGTTTCGACCCGCTACCACGAGGCATCTGCCCGCAAACGGGAGCATTTCGTGTTTCCGCACCGGCTCGCCGATGGAACCGTGCGCACGGTTGACGTGTACTCGTCGCCAATCGAGGAGCACGGAAGAGTCGTCCTGTTTTCGATCATCTTGGATGTTACTGAAGATGAGCAGCACCAAGCCGAAACCCGGCAAGAATCGGTGGTATTCAAGAACATTCCCGACGCGGTTGCCGTAATCGGCCCAGACGGAACGGTCCTGCGTATCAACTCGGCCTTCTCGGCGATCTCTGGCTGGTCCGACACTCAGATTGTGGGCAGCGGCATCGAAGTATTTGTAGCCTCGGTTGACTTCGGCGTGGCGGAACTGGCCGCTATCGTCCGTGGCGGCAGCACCGTCAGGCAAGAACTGCAATTGCGATATGCCACCGGTGCCGTGACCACTCGTCGGGTCAGTTTTAGTCCCTTTGCCGGCCCGATGGGTGACCCGGCCGGTTGCATCATGTTGGTTACGCCCGCGACTGATCCGGAATAGGTCGAATATCACAAGGCTCGGGACCAGGGTCCCTGCCCAGGGGCGGCTATGACCGGGCATTATCTGTTGCGGAGCGAACCTCAGATCGAAAATCAGGAGTTGCAATGGTGTGGCGGGTAGCAATCGTCGGCGCTGGTCCCTCAGGTCTGTACGCAGCCGATGCGCTGACATCGCAGTCCGATGTTCCCGTTGAGGTAACGGTGCTTGATCGGCTCCCGGTGCCTTTTGGGCTGGTGCGCTACGGAGTTGCGCCAGATCACCTCTCGATCCGATCGGTTCGCGGCACCTTAACCAAGGTGCTCGAACGCCCTCAGGTCACTTTTCTTGGTGACGTCGAAGTGGGCAAAGACGTCTCCGTGAGTCAGCTTTCTGAACTCTTCGACGCGGTCATCTATACCTTTGGCGCGGCTCGAGATCGCGCGCTAGGGGTGCCCGGTGAAGAACTCGCCGGCAGCGTCGCCGCGACTGATTTGGTCAATTGGTATTGCGGACATCCGGATGCCCCTTCCGCCGAAGTGGAGGCCGAAGTTGCTAGCGCCCGGCAGGTGGTTGTCGTCGGTGTGGGCAACGTGGCTGTTGATGTAGTCCGAGTGCTCGCAAAAACCAACGCCGAACTCGATCACACCGACATTCCTCAACATGTGCTCGACGTACTAGCTGCGTCGAACATTGAAGACATCTACCTCCTCGGTCGCCGGGGACCGGTGCAGGCGGCCTTCACTACCAAGGAATTGCGCGAACTCGGTGAGTTGGCTGAAGTTGACGTAGTTGCGAACCCAGCCGATCTGGTACTCGACCCGGTAAGCCAGGCGGCGTTGGCGGACGACCGGGTCGCGACACGCAACGTCGAGGTAGTACGTGAATGGACCACCCGGATGTTGAGCGGGAAACCTCGACGGATACATATGCGATTCCTGACGCGACCTATTCGCCTTATTGGCGAAGGGCACGTCAGCGCAGTAGAAGTTGAGCGAACCAAGATTGATGAGAATGGCGCGGCCGTCGGGACTGGTGAATTCGAAACAATTCCGGCGCAGTTGGTCGTCCGCTCCGTTGGTTATCGCGGGGTCGGACTCCCGGGGTTGCCTTTCGATGAGCGACGCGCAGTCATTCCGAGCATCGAAGGCAGGGTGGTGGACGCTGTGGATTCAACGCAGATTCGACCCAGAGAGTACGTTTCGGGTTGGATTCGCCGAGGTCCAAGCGGAATCATTGGCACCAATAAGA
>Ga0118677_10010228_pt1 | contig 14403 bp, 10 predicted proteins | sample AliMusrvi5mmetaG_FD_86154 | JGI IMG/M metagenome (GOLD analysis project Ga0118677, IMG submission 86154) | reverse complement strand
CACTTACCCCCCACCCTTATGCAAACCAAGACCCTCCTCCTCAGCGCTGGCCTCGCCGTCGCCACCACGTTCATTCTCAGCTCCTGCGGCAAGTCCGATACCGGCGCTCCTGCCGCCTCCTCCGCCCCGACGGCTGAAGCCGCCAAAACAGCCCCGGCAGCCCCTGCCGGTGAACAGGTGGAGATCAAGCCCAACTATCCCAAGCCTATGTTCGTTGGCACGCCCGTCCCTCCTGGCGACGTGCCCAACCTCGAAGCTCCTGTGGGTGAAGACAAGATCCAGAAGACTTTCATGGCCCCCAAAGGCACTGAAAACGTGGCTTTGCACAAGAAAGTCACCAGCTCCGACACCAACATCGTCATTCCTGGCCCGGACTCGTTGAAGCTCCTCACCGATGGCGATGCGGACAGCTCCGACGGCTGCTTCGTCGAACTCGCCCCTGATCCCCAGTGGGTGCAGATCGACCTGGAAAAGGACTATGACATCTCCAAGATCATCGTCTGGCACTTCCATCGCCAAGCCGTGATCGTCAAAGGCGTCGTGGTTCAGATCTCCGATGATCCCGAGTTCAAGAAGGGTGTCGTCACCGTCTATAACGCCGACATCGAAAACGCCTGCAAGCAGGGCAAGGGCGAAGACAAGTCCTGGGTGCAGACCAATCATGGCCGCATGATCGACGGCAAAAACACCAAGGGCCGCTACGTCCGCCTCTGGTCCAACGGCAGCACCATGGACGACTTCAACCGCTACATCGAAGTCTCCGTGTACGGCACGCCTGCCAAGTAATCGGTATCCCCTCTTTAAAGCCGCTGCCAGCCCCGTGCTGCCAGCGGCTTTTTTGTGGGATTCGACTGATCCGACCGCGACCGGCAGAAGCCCTGCCCGGCTCATAATTCGGTGCACGCCCCCCAAGATTCCCCCTCGCGCCTACGTTTTGATCCAGCTTCCCTGCGGATTCCCCTTTTCACTTCTGCCCCGTCCCCATGCCTATCACCCTTCCCGCCCTTACCCGCCGCGCCCTGATCAAACAGAGTGCCACTGTCGGACTCGGCTTCCTCGCCGGTCATCACCTTCAGGCCGAAACCGCTGACTTCCGGAAAGAGCTGTGGCTGCTGCTCAGCGACACCCACATTGCCGAGGACAAGAACCGGCTCCAACGGGAGGTCAACATGGCCGAGCACCTCCAGCAGGCCGTCCGGGAGGTGCAGCGTCTTCAGGAGAAGGAGCGGGCCTTCGGCCTCTTCGTCAATGGTGACCTGGCGCTGACGGAGGGCCTGCCGGGCGACTACGCCACCTTTGTGGACCTCATGAGACCCGTGCGTGCGGCTGGCATCGACGTCCACCTCACGATGGGCAACCATGATGACCGGACGAAGTTCTGGGAAGGCTGTGAGGAACTCTCTTCCAATAAGAAACTCATGCCCCTGAAGCAGCTTGATGTCGTCACCAGCGCCCTTGTGAACTGGGTGCTTCTCGACTCCCTGCAAGCGACCAACCACACCCCTGGCGAGCTGGGCGAAAACCAGATCGGCTGGCTCAACCGCACCCTGCGCGACCTGCCTGAAAAGCCCACCATCGTCATGGTCCACCACAATCCGCAAGGCCCCGTTCTCCCCGGCGGCAAGCCGTTGAGCGGCCTGACTGATACCGAGGCGCTGATCCGCACTCTGGACGCCCACCCCAAGGTTAAAGCCCTGATCTACGGCCACACCCACAACTGGGAGGTCAAGACCAAGAACAGCGGCCTGCATTGCATCAATCTGCCACCCGTCGCCTACACCTTCAACAAGGAGCGCCCCAGCGGCTGGGTTACCGCCCGCGTCGATGCCAAAGGCATGACCCTCGAACTTCGCAGCCTCAACCTCGCCCATCCCGAACACGGCCAGAAGAAGCGGCTCGAGTGGGCCTGATGAGGAGCCTGGCGCTTCATCCAAGTCACCAGCAGCCTGGGATCTCTTGCCTGGGAACGGTCGGGGCGCTTACTTCTTGTACGACTGCATCCCACACCCAAAGCGTCGCTCAGGGACGCTGGCGCTCAGTTCGCGATAGCTGCTCCCGTCCCAATAAATGATCTGAAGCGGCTGGTCTTCCTTCTTCAACGATCGGAGCAGGAAGTATTGCTCAAGCGTGTCCACACGACTGCCATCAAGCGCCACGATCACGTCCCCCCCTTTGAGTCCATAGCGTTGCGTGTGCTCGGAAGCACTGGTGATTTCGGAGCCGGCGGTGGGTGCGTTTTTGAAGTCTGCGAGTGTCACCGGTTTGAGCCCATCTTTGAAAACGCTGGCGATGATATGGTCATAATGGGCCTTGGTATCAGCGTTTGACTGGTGCTCCGCGAGGAACCTCACCAGCGGGCCAGTGTCGCCATAGCGCTCCGCTATGGCCTCGAACAGCTTGCGTGCTTCATCCCACCGTTGCAGCCGGATCATGAGGCGCCCTGCGATATCGAGGCCCTTGAAGGAATACACTTCGGCGGCGTGAGCAGCAATTTTGAGGGCCTCATCACGGCGATCGTGGTCCATGTCGTAGTTGATCAGCCATTCGCAGTTGTTCGCCACCAAGACTCGGTCCGTGGCTTTGGCGAAGGCGCTCTCATAGGCTTTGGCCGCTTCGTCCACCATTCCGAAGCCCGCCAGATGCCGGCCCAGCGTGACGTAGGCGTCGGGATCAAGCACTGCGAGCTTTTGCATTGCCTGCTGATAAGCTTTGGGGTCGCCCTGCACCTGGCTGGCGATGTAGCGCTGCGCGGAGAGATTGTAATCGGCGATGATTTTGAAAGCGCCAATGAGTCCCTCGTAGCCATTCGTGCCCTGCCGGGAGGCGGCTGTGTAGAGAACGTTGAAGTCATAGGGCGCGATCTTTTTCATCTCGTCAGGCGAGGCACTGAAAACGCAATGCAACTCGCAATCCCGCGCCTTGAAATCGAAGGCGGTGCCCATGAGCAGAGTGCTGCCAAACCATTGCTGGGCTGGCGGCGGGCGCCTGCCCAGCTGCGGACTCAATCGAGGGCTCGCGAGTTCCGCCCATACGGCGGCGGTCGTGAGGTTCGGATGTTTTTCACAAAACTCCGCAGCCTTGTCCCGCGCTTCGGCAAGCCCCGCGCGATCACAGGCCCCGCAAGCCATGAGCAACGGGTAAAGCTTCAATGCACCGAGACGTTGGCGGGCCATCGCCAGGAGTTCGGCGTCCTCCTGCGGCACCCCCCACTTCTCGCCGAAGAAATAGTGTGTGCGATCCACGGCATGCATGAGATGGCGTTGATGAAAGCCCCCCAGCGCCCCCCAGTTCAGAACTTCGATGCGGGCCACCGTGGCACCGGTCTTTTGCACCGCGTTGCCCTCCGGCTCGTTCAGCAGTCCGATGACTTTATCCTGGGTGGCGCGATCACCTGCATAGGCCTTGCGCGTCATGTCCAGCTCCATGAACTCCTGTTCGATGCTTGGCGAGGCAAACATGTGTCCTTCATCGACGGAGATGTGCTCGGCGAGCGCGATCCGCACCCAGTCGGGGATGGCCTTGGGCCTGGCCGATTCAAGAAACTCCGCCAGCGCCGTGGGTCGGCGCGAAGAGGCCACCGCCTGAGCGTAGGCGATTTGCTCCAGCAGCGTGGCGGACCCAGGCTGGCCAAGCAGCCGCCAGTCGCCGGTCATGCGTAAACGCAGCGCCATGGCCCAGGCACCAAGTTCGGGAGGAAGTTTTTCGATGAGATCAAGCGCCTCGGCTTGTCTCTCCACCAGCGTGAGTTGAAGTGCCTCGGCCAGCCTTCCACAGAGGCTGCCCGACGTATTCAGCGCGCGGGCCAGAGCCAGATGCGCGGTCATTCGGCCAAGAGCCGGCCTGATGTCGGTAAAACGCCCGGCCACCTCGCGAAATGCCAGCGTGCCGATCACCAGCGCCGCCTCGTCGTGCAGCACAGCATCAAGCGGCTGCTTCGACAGCGCTGTGGAGATACGCTTGCTCTCGCCGATCAGCGTGGTGGTCTCGGGAGAGGTCAGCATCGCTGGCAGCGTGGATTCGGCGGCGCTGGCTACTGCCGGTTTGAGGTTCGCCTCCTTGAGGAGCGCGGTCGCCAGCGGCGTGTAATTCTCTGAAGCCCAGAAGTGATGCTGGAGGTTCATGACCAGGCTGGCATTGCCCGCCGGGCTCTTCACAGCAAGGGTGAACCGGCCACCGCCTGTCCCTTCGGGAGCCGCTGTGGTTTGTACTGACGCTGGATCCAAGCCTTCGCCTTTGGCGGCGAAAGCGATCATCTGGGAAAGATCACGGGTGATCCCGTCCACCAGCCAGTGGGACTCATTGACCCACGGGGCCTCGGCATTGGCGGAAGGGCCGACACTCCCGGCCAAAAACGGCAAGCTGTTGCCAGGGATTTCGGCAGCGAGGTCAGGATGCGAGCGCTTCCAGCAGAGACCGGCGATGCCCGCCAGGAGCAAGGCGACTGCGATATAATCCTTAATAGAACCCATAAAGTATATCCTAGTATGAGAGGAGTGACGTTCCAAGTGGAAAATTCCATCATGTCTGGGCGCTCGCTAGCAAGACGCCCGACAACTCTGCCCACCCAATTCGAGGGGCCTGCACATCCCGGTGCTGGCCGTCTTGCTTTGGGGAGACGCCAAGATCAGCACAGTCTTCGCCATCCACCGATGAGTGTGGCGCGACGAGAGTGCGTACATCCTTTTGTTGGATTCCACATCCCCGCGAAGACAAGTTTTCAAACACCCCACCTCATGATCAATCTCACGAAACTCTGGACCGGCGTCGCTCAACCTGCTGATGGCCTGCGCTATGGCATGGGCGGCCACCCACATGCACGCGCCAACACACGCAAGCCCATCACAGTCTGGAACATCACACGCACCTGCAACCTGCGCTGCGTCCACTGCTACTCGGATTCCAATGCCCTCGCCTATCCTGGTGAGCTGACCTGGGAGGAGATGGAACAGGTGGTCAGCGATCTCAGCGCTTATCAAGTGCCCTCCCTCCTGCTCTCCGGCGGCGAGCCTCTGGTGCACCCGCGCTTCTTTGACCTGGTGGACATCGCTTCGGCCGCCAACCTGAAACTGACCATCTCAACCAACGGCACGCTTATCACGCCGGAAAAGGCCGCGCGCCTGAAGGCGGCGAAGGTCTCGTACGTCGGCATCTCGCTCGACGGCATCGGTGCCATTCACGATGAGTTTCGTCGCAAGGAAGGCGCCTTCGATGCAGCCGTGCGCGGTTTCAGGGCCTGCCATGAAGTGGAGCAAAAGACCGGTCTGCGGCTCACCCTCACCCGGCACAACGTCGAAAACATCGAGCAGATTCTCGATTTCATCGAGCAGGAGGACATTCAGCGGGTGTGCTTCTATCATCTCGTGCCCGCAGGGCGCGGCAGCAGCCTGCAGGTGCTCACCCCCGGTGAATCGCGGCATGCCATCGACACCCTCATCAAGCGCGTGGAAACTTGGCATCGCCAGGGCATCACTCGCGAACTGCTCACCGTCGCTCAACCCGCCGATGGTGCCTACCTCTTGCTGCGCATGGAGCAGGAAGGCCATCCCAACCTTGAAGAGGCGCGCCGCCTCCTCACATGGAACGGCGGCGGGGCCAACAGCTCCGGCCGCGGCATTGCCAACATCGACACGCAGGGCAACGTGCATCCCGACCAGTTCTGGCAGGACATCACCCTGGGCAACGTCAAGCAGATGCCCTTCTCCCAGATCTGGGACGGCCGGAACGAAGCCTCCGCCTCCACTCTCAGCGACATCCGCTCCATCGGCCAGCTATCCGCCACCGAACGGCAGACCCGCATGAACGGCCCCTGCGCCAGCTGCCGCTGGTTCTCGCTCTGCGGCGGCGGCTTCCGCACCCGCGCCGCCTTTGGCGACAACGGCGGCCTCTGGGGCTCCGATCCCGGCTGCTACCTCAACGAGGCGGAGCGCACCGGCGTGGAGCTGGTAAGTTGAGGAGACAGCGACGTTCGGGTTGAACAATGGTTCGACGGCCTTGCATCACCAAAGCGTTGTGGCATTCTCGCCGCTCACATCAACCAGGAGGGCACCATGCAAAACATCGATCATATGCAGGAGCAGTCCTTTTTACGAGCGCACTAGCAAGCGCCGCAAAGGACATCCGTCAGAGACCAACGTGCAGCGCGGACTGCGCATCGTTCACGGCGACAAATGGCTGGAGGAGAAGCTTGGCCGCAATGACCCATGCCCCTGTGGCTCCGGTCGCTGCTTTCAAAAACTGCTGCCTTCAGACCGGCCGTTTTGACGGCTCCGTGCGGGACATCTTTTTTCCGCTAGCGCAAGCGGCAAGCGCGCTGCGCGAGATCATCGGATGATCTCGCGCAGCCTTCCATTTGATCGCCTGAGTCGGTCGCACAGATCACTTCAAGCCGCCAGCCACCACAATGGTCTCGCCCGAGAGCCAGGAGGAGTCATCCGACGCCAGGAACACAGCGGCGGTGGCGATGTCCTGCGGCACGCCGATGCGGCCCAGCGGTGTCTGGGACTCAAGCTGACGGTGGAAATCGCTGCCTATGATGCCGGCGGTATTCGTGCCCTCGGTATCCACCATGCCGGGGTTGATTGCGTTCACCCGGATCTTGCGGCTGCCGAGCTCCTTGGTCAGTACCTTGGTGATCACATCCACCGCCCCCTTGGTGGCCGAATAGACCGCCGATCCGGGAGGCGACAGGGAGCTGACCACTGAACTGATGTTGATCACGCTGCCGCCCTCCGGCCCGATCAGTTTAACCGCTTCCTGCGTGGTGAGCAGCAGGCCGAGCACGTTGAGATTGAACTGCTTGTGGAAGTGCTCTTCGGTAATGGCTTCCAGAGGCGCCATCTCATAGATGCCGGCGTTGTTCACCAGAATGTCGAGCTTGCCAAAGGCCTTGCTGGTTTCGGCGAACAGCCGGTCGATATCCGCCTTCTTCGAGACGTCTGCCTGCACGGCAATGGCTTTGCCGCCTTTGGCGGTGATTTCCGCCACGACTTTGTCAGCGCCTGCGCGGCTGGAAGCATAGTTCACTACGACGGCGGCGCCTTCGGCGGCAAGGTGGGTGGCGATGGAGGCCCCGATGCCCTTGGAGGCTCCGGTGACGACGGCGACTTTGTTTGCGAGTTTCATAGGATTGTTTGTGTTGAATCGGGTCCCGAACCAATTATGTATCGTTCGGTACACATCGCTAATTGCTGGACAAATGACTGTCAACTGATAATTGTACCGAGCAGTATGAAAAACGATTCAGCCCCCATTTCAGCAGGGCGCCCGCGTGCCTTTGATGCCGATGTGGCGCTCGAAAAGGCCATGAAGGTCTTCTGGCAAAAGGGCTATGAAGGCACCTCCCTTTCGGATCTGACCGAGGCCATGGGCATCAACCGGCCCAGCTTGTACGCCGCCTTTGGCAACAAGGAGGAACTCTTCCGCAAGGCCCTCGACCGCTACAGCGAGGGGCCTGCCTCTTACTTCATCAAAGCGCTGAACGAGCCCACCGCCCGGGCCGTGATCGAGAATGTCCTGCAGTCCTCGGTCGATCTGCTCAGCAATCCCTCCAATCCCCGGGGCTGCCTCGTTCTTCAAGGAGCCCTCTGCTGTAGCGACGATGCCGGTACCGTACGCCAGGAGGCACAGGAGCGCCGAATGAAGGCACAGGAGCACATTGAAGCCCGGCTCCAGCGCGCCCAGGCCGAAGGCGACCTTCCAGCCGAAGCGAAGCCCGCTGATCTGGCGCGCTACGTCACCATGGTCATGCACGGCCTTTCGGTGCAGGCTTCCAATGGTGCGACACGCGATGAAATGAAACGAGCGGTCGACATCGCCCTCCAGGCGCTGCCGGTGTAAACTGGGCTTGGCGCAGCGCCGCCAAAAGCAACGGCGACCGGTTTCCCGGCCGCCGCGCTTTGCTTATGATGTCAGGCGACCAACTGAATTCGCCTACTTGATCTTGTCCGCGTACTTCTTCGGATCGGCTTTGAAGGCCTTGGCGCACTTGCCGCTGCAGAAGGCGACTTCCTTGCCTTCGTAAGTGGTCTTGCAATTTGGCAGCACGGGCTTGCCGGTGACCGGGCAGTTCTTGTTCACCGGCTCCGCGACGGCCATGCTGGCGGCGACGAAGGTAAGAGCGAGGATGGAAAGCAATGACTTCATGGTGATCAGTTTAGGATTGCGTGTGGTACAGGGGCGACCTTGCCCAATTATTGAACAGGAGCCGCACAGCTGAAGAAAACGAACTCCGCTCAAGCGGATTCTGTGCTGATCTTGTTCGAGAGTGGGCGGGAAATGCGCCAGAGGAGCGTGGGCATTGCCTCGCTCTGCTCGCCCTTCGGGCAGCCTGCGGCTGGCTATCTCCACTGCGCTCCGGTTCCTGCCCGCAATCGAAAACCAGGCGGCGGAGCCGCGATCCTCAGACGAAGCGGACAGCAACTGTGTCAGTGAGCAAGTTGGAAATTGGGATTGGTGATCAATTTGTTGAGCACACAGAGGAGCTTTCGCATGACGGCGGTGATGGCGACTTTGAAGGGTTTGCCGCGTTTAAGCAGGCGCTGGTAGAAGGTTTTGAGGATGGTGTTGAACTGGATACAGCGCAGGGCCGCCATGTAGAGCACGCGCCGCACCTTCTTTCTGCCGCCCTGGATATGGCGCTGGCCGCGCATTGGGCCGCTGTCATGCGGGTGCGGAGCCAGACCGGCTAGTGAGGCGAGGCGCGAGTCCTCCAGGGTGCCGAGTTCGGGCAGTTCAGCGAGCAAGGTGGCGGCGGTGACTTGGGCGATGCCGTCCATCTGCTGGAGTCTGCCAGCCTTTTGCCTGGCCCCATCCTGGTCGAGCAAGGCGCGGATGAGCTTGTCAAGTTCGAGGATCTGGCCGCCGAGGGTTTTGATCAATACCCTGGTTTGCTCGACAAGCCGCGGGTGGGCGAGTTGTTGAACCTGGGTCTTCTGCATGGCGCGGATGGCGACGAGCTGCTCGCGGCGGGCGACGAGGGCGGAGAGTTCCAATTCCCAGTCGGGGGGCAAAGCATCACACCGGGGCTTGAGCGCCGCGCCAAAGGCGCTGAGCACCGCCGCGTCGATGGCGTCGGTCTTCGCCAGCTTCATGCTGGCGCGTGCGAAGTGGCGCACGCGTGCGGGGTTGAGCTTGCTGGCGGCCTTGCCAGCGCGCAGCAGAGCGAGCCAGAGGCCTTGCTCATAGCCACCGGTGGCTTCCATGATGACATGGGCCGAGGGCGGCAGGGCGGTGATGAGCTTGGCATGACCGGCGGGAGTGTTGGCCAGTCGTGTGATCTTTTTGCGCGGCAGGCCGTGAATGTCGAGCCATTGGGCGCAGACATCCACGCCGATGTGGACAACGCCTTGGTTGGAGGCACAATGAGTGTTCATGGATGGGATGAGTTTGAGCGTTCGACGTCTTCCTTGCGATACGAGCTTTTGCGCCGGGCGTTGGCCCGGGGCAGGCTCAGTCAACTGTTCGAGTTCGAGCTTGTCCTGGCGTGCGGGCGACTGGCTGTCCGTCGATCTCAAAGGATCATGAGTGTCCCCGGTCTGTCCCGCACGCGCTCAGGCAGGCTGGCCGTCACCAGCCCGCCTGAGTTCCAAGCTGCTTTTTAAATTCAACTCAGAATCAGGACGCCGCCACTCATACAAAGAGTGTCCGCGCTCCTCTCCGTTTGCACGCGCTCGACGTCGTCCAGCGCCTCACGTTTCGGCTGCCTTTTTGGTCTATCTTTGTTCCGTTTCCGCTTTTATTACCGCTCATGACCCGTGCCCGTTTGCTGCTGTCTGTTTTGCTGCTGTCCGCCTCCGCCCATGCGGAACACATGAGCTGGCTGGAGAACGATCGGGTGCGCCTGGGTGTGGACCTGGACCTTGGCGGGGCTGTCACCTTCTTGGCGGCGGTGAAGGATGGGGCCAATGTGATCAATAACTTCGACCTGGGCCGACAGGTGCAGCTGTCGTTTTACTCCGGTCCCGTACCGTTTGAGGCGGACGGGCAGAAGCCTGCTGAGCACTGGAGTCACCTTGGCTGGAACCCCATTCAGACCGGCGATGACTTCAAGAACAGGAGCCAGGTGCTGGCACACGAGAATGACGGCCGCCAGATTCACCTCACCTGCCGGCCCCTGCAGTGGCCGCTGAATCACGTTCCCGGGGAGTGTACTTTCGATTCCTGGCTGGAGCTGGAAGGTGCCACGGTGAAGGCACGTGCGCGCCTCACCAACAGCCGTGCGGACCGGACGCAGTATCCCGCACGCTTGCAGGAACTCCCTGCGGTGTATGCCAACGCGCCGTATCACCGCGTGGTGAGCTACATGGGTGCCCTGCCGTTTACCCAGGATGCCGTGGCCGCCGCGCCCGAACCGCACGGGAAGCATCCGTGGTCCTTCTGGACGGGGACCGAAGGCTGGGCCGCGCTACTTGATGAGCGGGACTATGGCCTCGGTCTCATCACGCCCGGTCGTGTGCATTTCACGGGTGGCTTTGCTGGCAAGCCGGGGCCGAACGATACGCATGGCAACAGCACAGGTTATCTGGCCGGTCAGGGCCAGGAGATTCTGGACTCCAATATCGTCTATGAGTTCCGCTATGAGCTGGTGCTGGGCTCCCTGCAGGAGATCCGCGCACGCGCGGCAAAGTGGCGGCCGGCAGGGCCGCCCTCCTGGAGCTTCACACAGGACCGTCAGGGCTGGCACTATCAAAACGCCGCCGACACCGGCTGGCCAGTGAAGGACCACCTGCACGTGCTGCTGGAGCAGGAGGATCCACAGCTCATCAGTCCGCTGACCTTCTGGAATGCGGCTGACGCACCCTACCTCGTGATCGAAGCCGCGTTCCAGACCAAGCAGAGGCAGGCCACGGTGATGTGGCGGTCGCATGGAGAGAACGGTTTTAAGCCCTCACAGATGACTTCGTTTCCCATCGTCGCGGATGGCGAGTTTCACCGGCTTGTGATACACCTTGGTGCCCAATCGAGCTATCGAGGCGGCATCACCCGCCTGCGGTTCGACCCTGTGGATCACGCAGAAAAAGGGGCGTGGATGCGCTTGCGAGCGGTAAGGCTGGTCGCGTCCCCCGACTGACGCCGTAGGCGATGGCGATTTCCGAGGCGGCGCGGATCATTCCCCACGCAGGCGCTTCGCTATCGCCTCTGGATTTTGCCGCATGTCGAGCAATGCATGAACCACTATGCCACGATTTTCTACGACATAAAACAGACCGTACCTCCGCTTGGGGCCCAGCAGCCAGCGACGGAATCCTTTGGTGCCCTTCACTCTTGCTCCCACTTCAGGATGAAGAGGGAGAAGGTTGAGGGCGGAGCGAAGGGGCCGGAGAAGCACCCGAGCCATGGTTGAGAATCGCATAATAGGGTGACACAGTCTCGTTGATCAGTCCCAATGACGATGCTGCGCGCGGAGCGTTTTGGAGTGCTGGCGATTCATCGCCGCTTTGGCCACGTCTTGATCCGTGTCAAAAAGCAAAGCGTCGCCACGCCCAGAGCCATTGACTCCGCTGATCTGCGCAACATCGCAGGCTCGCCAGGCACAAGAAAAGCGGCGATGAATCGCACGCACTCCAAAACGCTTCGCGCACAGCCTTGCCTGTCCGTCTATTGCGCGAGCCATGAGTTCATCTTCATCGGGCATGGCAACGAAGAGCGTGCGATGAATCGCCAGGAGATCCCTCTCAGCGCCAGCCGTCCATACCGCGTCAAGCGCCGTGACGTTTGAACACCCGCGCCTCGACTTCCTTCCACGATGAAACAGCAGCCGAATCCGAAGCATGCGCTGCAAGCCTCGATTCCAGCAGCCCAAGAATCGCGGGGTCAACCTCCACTTCGCTGTTATCATCCGCAGCCAGCCAAAGCTCCTCGGCAAGCTGCCGCTTTTGAGCAGCAGGCAATCTCTGAACTTCTGGAAGCTGTTCGAGGATCATAGGTCAAAGATACCCCTCGTTTCTAGTCTAGGCAATGTGCGAGTGTTTGCTGCGCGAGCCTAGCGATACCCGGTACGACCGGCCCTATTTACCGATCCGACATCAACACGCTTTCAAATGTAAAGCTCGGCCATAGGAAACACCGAATCCGCGCGGCGTGTTCCAAACCGGCATCGAGGGCACGCCTCCGAAACCACGATCTACCCGATCATCCGCCACGTCAGTTCGATCCCCAGCCCCGCAGGCAGCGGAGTGACGGGTCCGGCAGGCGTCTCGAGCACTGGCGTCTGCGAGGTTGCCTTTTCCATCTGGAACCGCTGCGCTGATGCCGGAAAGCCATAGAAGGCGGGACCATTGAGACAGAGGAAACGCTCGAAAGCGGCCTTGCCATCTGAGGTCCCGAGATCGACGCCCGCCTCTTCAAACGCCATCGCGTAGAGTTGCGGAGCACAGCCTCCGGTAAAGCAGCCCGCCGCGCAGCCGCAGGCCGTCGCCTTGGTCGTGTGGGGAGCGCTGTCCGTGCCAGCGAAGAACTTGGATTGCCCAGGCGTCGTCACCCTTTCCCGCAAGGCGGCACGATCGTCCTGAAACTTCACGATAGGCAGGCAGTAGAGGTGGTACTTCAGGCCCTGAATCAGATGCCCCAGCGTGTAAAGCAGGTGCTGCGGGGTGACCGTCGCGCCGACGTGATCAGGCGCGTGCGCCACAAAATCCGCCGCCGTGCGCGTGGTGATGTGCTCGCACACGATGCACAATCCGGGATGCGCTTCGACGAGGCGCGGCATCCGTTCGCGGTAGAAGCGTGTCTCGGCATTCTGCTGCGCATCAATATAGTCAGGCCCGCTCAGCGCATGCTGCTCACCATGGATGCAAAGGATGATCCCGTTCTCTTCCATCGCCCGGAAAACCTCGCCACCAATGAGGTCATCCATCGGCACCCCATGCTCCGAGTTGGTCGTGCCGTGCGGCGGGTAATACTTGCATGCACGCAGGAGTCCGGAGGTCGCACCCTCGCGAATCATCGCAGCCGTGGTCTGCCGGGTGAGATAGAGCGGTACGATGAGCTGCTCAAAGGCATCCGCACCCGCTGCGCGCAGATCGGTCGAGTAGCTCTCGATGGACCAGCCACCGTCCTGCGCCGCACCCGAGACCCAGGAAACCGGCGGCTGCGTATTCGGCATCGCCAGCACACCCGCACAACCCATGTCCCGATGAGCCTGCACATAAGCCGCCATCGCCGGCCCTTGGCGGAAGTGGGTGTGGAGGTCAAACCAACAGGGAAGATCTAGCGTCATGGCATTCCGTTAGCGCGGACCGAATCTGGGTCAATCCCGAGGTGTGGCAGTCTCCAAAGAGTGGACGGTGCTCGAGGGACCGGGCAAGAGGGCATGCCGGTGGCCGGCGACCTGAAGCGCCACACCAACCGTAGTGATTTCCTGCCCTTTGTCGTTCAAGCGGAAGACCTAACGCCCGCCGTTCCGCTCTTCAACGAGATCGAGCGGAGATCGCCCTTCAACTGATGAACTTGACCACCGCAGCCAGACCAGTATTGGCCGCATCAATGCTGAGAGTCTCGCACCAAACAACACCTGTCACCATTCCCTGATGACTGTAGCCGGCTTAACTTAATGATCAAGCATCTGGTGAGCTCGATGCTGCCGCAGACAACAATCCTTGAATAATCTTTTTCGTCTCATCGGAAGACAATATGACACCAACTCGACCCTCAAAGGCTTCCTGATTTTCGCACATCGAATAATTACTCGCAAGTGAATTGGTCACCTTTACAGGATAAAGTGTCGGACCATGCTCGATTGAAATTAGTTTAACGACATAGTTTCCGAGCGATGGAACGCGAATAAGTAAATGGAAGTTAATTTCATCCCAATCGCTGCTTTGACTCACCTCTCCTATCAGCATTCCTTGAGTTAAATTTGACAACAAGTTAGCTTGGTGACGCAGGATACTAGAAGGAGCACTAACTAGTTTTGGCGCTGGCAGGTCTCCCCACAAATTTGTCAATTTTGGATCGCTCATAATATTTTCTAAAGGCTAAGTTTAATGTAAATTGGGAGATGATCTGAAGCGTCTTTGGAGTCAGGTGTTTGGCGACTGTTTAGCAAACTTCTTCTGCCCGTATGAGTAACTATTTCAACATCGCCATCAAGCAGATTAGGTAATAAATCCGGCCTTACAAGCACTTGATCAAACATGTGCCAAAAGAATTCGTGATGACTGCTGCCAGGCCTATAAAATGTTCCCGGTGGTCCATTGGTAGCATCACCCAGAAGCGACCACATTGGATTGTAAAAAAACCTGGACTTATATCCGTCAACAGTTCTACTATCCTTATTGGCTATCTGAGATGCCACGGGTTTTTGGACCAAAAGTGATTTAGTTTAGGAGGGCGATTTCGCTCTCGAAGCGGTTGGGGGTTCGGTAGTTCAGGGACGAGTGCAGGCGTTGAGTGTTATAGTAGCAG
>Ga0118677_10010227_pt1 | contig 14404 bp, 12 predicted proteins | sample AliMusrvi5mmetaG_FD_86154 | JGI IMG/M metagenome (GOLD analysis project Ga0118677, IMG submission 86154) | reverse complement strand
ATCCATCATTCATCATCCATCATTCATCATCCATCATTCATCATCCATCATTCATCATTCATCATCCATCATTCATCATCCATTATTCATCATCCATCATTCATCATTCATCATTCATAATTTGTAATCTTTAATTTTTTCATGAAACAACGCCTCCGCCGGAATCTCCTCCTTCTTTCCGTTTTCATAAGCCCAGCTAACTGTTAAGGCTTTGGCTCCGCCCATTTGAAAGTAATCGACACCAATGGAATGAGTTCCTTTTTCCAGCCAGATTTTGCAACACATCTCCTGCGCCCTGTGAAAACCATCGTTGACAAGTTCAATTTTGCCATCTACCGTCAGGTTGCTTCCATCATTCGAGTTGAGGAAAAAGGTGTAGACTCCGGTCTCCGGTACCTGGATGAATCCATCGAAGAAGTAGCCAAAGGAACGGCTGTCTTTGATTGCTCCGATGTCAAATTTTGGCAGAATGCTGTTTTTGAGTATCATATAATTCTTCATGTCGGCCAGTTTGACACAATATCCCTCAAAGTAGCGGGCCTTCAAGCCGGGCAGAAGCTGCTTCCCTGACAGTGCTTTTTGGGGTTCCATCCTGATAAATTTTGCCGAAGCCGGAAAACTTGGATGGCATCCTTTGAGAAAGCTGCTGACTTTGAGCAGCGCAGAATGGTTCAATTTGAACGGACCGGTATAAAGTTCATCTTTCCCGGTAGGGTCAGAGCCGTCCAGCGTATAACGAATTTCAGCACCGGACTCTTCACAATTGATTTTGACATCGGTCTCTTTGGTAAAATACCTCTCACTGGCTGTAATCTGTGGCATCAGGGGGGTCTCATAACTGTCGGAATAAGGTCGGTCATCCGTTTTGGATCCCCATGATGGATCAGGTAGGACGCTCATACCAAAAATTAATTTTCCGCCTTTGACAATCTCCGAATGGTTCAGGTAAGATCTCGTCATATTTTTCCCATTGAGCATTGTGGTATGAACATATCGGTTTGTTCGGTTGGCTTGCGGCGCGCTGACGATAAATTTCTTTCCGTTTTCAAGGTGAATGGTCACCTGGGGAAAGATCGGTGATCCAATAACATAATACTCCATTCCCGGTGAGGTTGCATAAAACCCCATGGCACTCATTACATACCATGCCGACATTTGACCGGCATCTTCGTTGCCGCTTAATCCGTCCGGCTGGTCGGAATAGAGGGTCTCGAGAATTTGTCGCACTCGCTCCTGCGTCTTCCATGGTTTTCCGATGTAATTGTAAAGATAGGCCATGTGGTGGCTGGGTTCGTTACCATGCACATATTGCCCGATGTTGCCGGTCATGTCGCCAGTACGGGATTGTGATGAATCCATGGGTGTGGTAAAACAGCGGTCGAGCCATTTATCCACTTTCTCGTCGCCTCCCATTCGTTTGAGCAATCCCTGGTAGTCCTGCGGTACAAAAAGCGAAAACTGGTAGGCATTCCCTTCCGTAAAATTACCGGTCGACCTGGGATCAAATGGTACCTGCCACTGGAAGGTACTTGATTTTCCCCGCATAAAACCGGCTTCATTGCTGTAGACATTCTGGTAGAAGTTCCCTTTTTGACTGTATCGCTGAAAATCCTCAGGGTTCAGGTCTCGTGCCAGTCTTGAGACGCACCAGTCGTCATATGCATATTCAAGGGTCCTGGAAACCGATTGGTCTTCGAAATCATAGGGGATGAAACCCATGGACAGGTAGCTTCCCTTTCCCGCCCGAAGCCCTTCCGAGAGATTTTTCATGGCCTCGAAAACTTTCTTGACATCGTAATCCCGGATACCTTTCACATAGGCATCTGCTATCACCGACAGTGCGTGGTAGCCAATCATCCCAAAACCCTCGTTCCCGCCGAATTCCATGATCATCATGGAGCCAAAGTGCTCGTATCGTTCCAGAAAGGTGCGGACAAACTGGCTGGTCAGTTTCGGATTGATGATGGTGTAGAGGGGATGCAGTGCCCGGAAGGTATCCCAGAGGGAGAAGGTGGTATAATTGTCAAAATCGGTTGCAATTCGAATTTTATGGTCCGTCCCAAAGTAGCGCCGGTCGGCATCCATGCAAATATTTGGATGGACAAAACAGTGGTAGAGTGCAGTATAAAATGTACGCTGCTGAGCAGATGTGCCACCCTGTATTTCAATTTTTCCGAGTTCTTTCTGCCATTTTAGTCGGGCAGATTCTTTTACAGCCTCGAAGTTCCATCCGGGGAGTTCTTTCGCGAGGTTATTCAGGGCCCCTGCTTTGTCTACTCTTGAAAGTGCAACTTTGACCAACAGCTGGTTTTTGGTTAAATGTCCAAACCTGAAAGAGGCCTTCAGATCCTTTCCTCCTGTTTTTAATACTTTTCCAACCAATTTTCCATTGTTTTCAACGCAGAAATCGGTGAAAGGTTCTGAGAATTTGATTACAAACCAGACGATCTTGTCTCCGTCCAGACTGCTGTTGGCATGCCTGAAACCGGTAAGTGTGGTATTGTTCACCTCTTCCAGTTCCAGCGAATCGACCCGGCTGGTAATACCATGCGTCAGATTCAACAGGATATTGGGATCCATCCCGGAAGGAAAGGTGTATCGGTGAAGTCCAACCCGCTCCGTACAGGTCAGTTCAGCCGAGATTCCGTCATCAAGTTTCACCGAATAATATCCGGGGGAGGCAGTTTCATTCGCATGCGAAAAGCTGGCCTGATAAGGCACAACGGTATTTGGCTGCTTTCCTGTATCAATCAGGATATTCTTTTCGGTGGGCATTACCATGATATCTGCACCGCTGCCTACACCCGTTCCGCTGAAATGGGTATGGCTGAACCCAAGGATGCTTTTATCTGAATAGTGGTAGCCGGAGCATCCGTCCCAGGTGGCTGTGCGGGTATCCGGGCTCAGTTGAATCATTCCGAAAGGGACTGTCGCACCCGGAAAAGTATGGCCATGATCAGCGGTACCAATCATCGGATTGACAAATTCAGTTAAGCGGATCGATTCGCTTTTCATACTGGCGCAAATGACTACTGCACTTACAAGGATAAATAGATGCTTCATTTTTCTATACTAGCTGATAGATATACAATTCTGAGATTGATGTACCAGACAGATGCTCAATCCGACAAGATTGGGTATGGCATCTTCTTCTACCACCAAATATAGCATAAATAATTTCCAGAAGGCAATATCATAGAGGTTGTAAATTAGCCTGATATGAACTGATAATCGGCCAGTTTTGACTTTCAGGTTTACTTATTTTTGAGTTTTCATTAACTTTGCGGGATTTAATCCTAAATTTGATTTTTCTAAAATGACAGCTAATGGCTCAGCAAAAGAGTGAAAATCAACAAAGATCGGGTACTGCGAAAAACGCCGGAACAGGGAAGGGAGCGAAATATACCCGATGGGAAAAGATAAAAGGGATTTTTGCTATCCTTCTCTTTTTCTTTACCCTTTATTTGGTTGTCGCTTTTATCTCCTTCCTTTTGCAAGATGGTGCAGATGTAAGTCATTTGGATGTTTCAATCAAAGAATTGCTCACTAATCCCAATATCAAGATTGAGAATTCTGGAGGCAAGTGGGGAGCTGTTCTTGCCAACTGGTTTATAAACAAGGGTTTTGGATTTGGATCTTTCATTATTCTCTATCTTTTTTTGGTATTTTCCATTCGGCTTGCCAAGATCGGGAAAATGAAACTGGCTAAAAATTTCGGATACGGGCTCTTTTTCATCGTCTGGATCTCCATCGCTCTCGCCTATTCACTGGCAGCCTTTTATAAAAATTCACCTATTCTGCCAGGTGGCGCCTATGGATTTCTGATGTCACAACATCTAAATTCCGTTGTTGGGAAGCTTGGAACTTTTTTTATCCTTTTAGGTTCTTTGCTGATCGTCATAATTATAGCTTTTGAAGATGCCTGGGGAGCAATTCTCAGAATGCTGTCCTACAAAAGAGCTCCGAAAAAGAAAGAGATAGAGCTGATAACGAGTGAGCCATTTACCGTTTCCCAACCACCAAAACCATTGGAGAAGGATCGGTCCTTTTCCAAGGTTGCCGATGACGATGAAGTCAAGATTGTTTATGCAGAACCGGAAGACGATTCCATTGAACTCGAAATGGGAGAGATTTTTACTGAAGAAGAATCGTATAATATTCCTGAAAAAGAGCCGGTTATCGCTTTGATTAAAAATCAGCCAGATCTTGTGGATGAGGATATGGAAATTGATGAGGCTGATTATGACCCAACGCTGGACCTTTCGAGATACGTCTTCCCGTCGATCGATCTGCTGGAGGACCGCTCAACAGGAAACCCTCAGGTCACTGATGAAGAGTTGAGGGCCAATAAAAACAAAATTCTCCAGACTCTTAAGAACTATAGCATTGAGATTGAAAAAATCAGGGCAACTACCGGTCCCACGGTCACGCTGTATGAAATTGTTCCGGCTCCGGGCGTCAGAATTTCCAAGATTAAAAACCTGGAGGATGACATCGCATTGAGTATGTCTGCTCTTGGAATTAGGATCATTGCTCCGATGCCGGGTAAAGGGACCGTTGGGATCGAGGTACCCAACAACAAGCCGGAGGTGGTCTCCATGCGATCGTTGATTGCTTCCAAAGTTTTTCAGGAATCTGATTTTGAACTACCGCTTGCTCTCGGAAAAACCATTTCCAATGAAACTTTTGTAGTCGACTTGACCAAGATGCCCCATATCCTGGTAGCCGGTGCAACGGGTCAGGGAAAATCGGTGGGACTCAATGCCATCATCTCTTCCCTGCTCTACAAGAAGCACCCATCACAGCTGAAATTTGTATTTATTGACCCCAAGAAAGTTGAGTTGAACCTCTACTCTGTCATTGAAAAGCATTTCCTGGCCAAGATGGAGGGGATGGAGGACTCCATTATCACCGACGTTCAGCAGGTAAAGGATACGCTTAATTCGCTGATCATAGAGATGGAAAGGAGATACGACCTCTTAAAACTGGCCCAGACAAGAAATGTGAAGGAATACAATGTAAAATTCATCTCCAGACGCCTCAATCCGAATAAGGGACACCGCTACTTACCCTATATTGTTGTGGTTGTGGATGAATTTGCTGACCTTATCATGACGGCCGGGAAGGAGATTGAACTGCCCATCGCGCGTATTGCGCAGCTGGCCCGTGCAGTGGGCATTCATATGATCATCGCTACACAGCGACCATCTATCAATATTATTACCGGTGTCATTAAAGCCAATTTTCCTACCAGGATCGCCTTCAAGGTGGCATCTATGGTCGATTCCAGGACGATTCTCGATACGCCGGGTGCCAACCAATTGATAGGAAGGGGCGATATGCTGGTTTCCATTGGCAATGTCCTGACCCGGATTCAATGTGCCTTTGTGGATACTCCGGAGGTAGAAGCAATAGCTAATTTTATCGGCAAACAGCCTGGTTATCCAAGTGCCTGGGCTCTGCCTGAATACCGCAGTGACAGTTCTGAGAGTTCTGATGAGATAGATCTGAAAAACAGAGACGAACTTTTTGACGATGCCGCCCGCATTGTCGTTTTAAACCAAACGGGTTCTACTTCGTCTATTCAGAGAAAGTTCTCAATTGGTTACAATAGAGCAGGAAGAATCATGGATCAGTTGGAGGCCGCAGGAATTGTTGGAGTCAATGCCGGAAGCAAGGCCAGGGAAGTTCTGATTCAAGATGAAAGCAGTCTGGAATATATACTGAAGAAACTGCCACAGTAAAAAGGATAAAGGTTAGAGGTTAAAGTAAGGCGTAACAGTTAATCTTTAATGGGTTAAGGTAAATCTAATAGCTAAAGGCTAATAGCCAAAAGCTAACAGACTGAATAATAAATGATAAAACAATTACAATGAAAAAATTTGCATGGACAGTGGCAGCATTTTTACTTGTCACGAGTTTGATGGCCCAGCAGGATCCCAAGGCAAAAGAGGTCTTGGATAAACTTTCTCAAACCACAAAAAGCTATAAGACGATTCAGATTGAATTTTCTTTTACTTTGGAAAACAAGAAAAACAACGTTAACCAAACCAACGAAGGGGAAGTTGCCCTCAAGGGTAAGAGCTATCGGCTACATATGCCTGTTTTTAACACAGAAGTTTTTTGCGATGGGACTACGACATGGAGTTACAACACTGAAGCCAAAGAATGCAATATAACTGGGGCTGATGACAACAAGGAGGGTTCACTCAATCCTGCCAATATTTTCACTATTTATGAAAAAGGATTTAATTTTAGTTTTGTCGGAGAAGAGAACTTGTCAGGCAAGATCGTTCAGGTTATCGATCTTTTTCCCATTGATAAATCAAAAGAGTTTATAAAGGTTCGCCTCTATGTAGATAAAATAAAATCACAAATAGCTAAGGCCCAAACTTTTAACAAAGACGGAAATACCTACATTCTGGTTTTAAAAACGATGAAAACCAATACAGATTTGAAAGATGACTATTTCAAATTTGATAAAACAAAATATCCGGGAGTAGAGATCAATGACATGCGGTAAATAGCTGCATAGGTTACCCTTTCTTAAGAATAACTGCCTGCTTGTGGGTTCCCTTAAACAGTTCAAAGCATCTAAAACTGCAGGGCAACGATCCGTTGAATAACTCGATTTTCCGAGAAGGTTTCAATCCAATACTTTTAAATCCATCCTCTGAACTGGAGATGATCCATGCGGTATATCCTGCATACTTCTGCTTCAAAGCATCTCCGATTGATTTGTACAACTCAGTAATTGACTTGGATTTTAAACGTTCCCCGTAAGGGGGATTGGTGACAATGGTTCCTTGTTCAAAAGGCGGAGTCAGTTCAAGAAAATCTTTAGTCTCTATCGATATGACCTTTGACAGACCTGCATTTTTGATGTTGGCTCGAGCCAAGGTGCAACTTTGAACCGATATATCAGAACCAAGTATTTGAAAAGCCATATCTTTCTCGTAATCAGTATTGTAAATCTCAGAAAAGAGTTGTTCGTCAAAGTCAATCCATTTCTCGAATCCAAATGACTTGCGGTAGATCCCTGCCGGGATACTTTTGGCTATCATGGCTGCTTCAATCAGGAGCGTACCAGAACCGCACATCGGATCGATCAAATCGGTGTCTCCCTTCCAGCCAGTCAATAGAATCATCCCGGCAGCGAGCACTTCGTTAATCGGGGCTTCCCCCTGACCCATACGGTATCCTCTTTTATGAAGCGACTCTCCCGAACTGTCCAATGATATCTCGCAATAATTACCCATCAGGTAAACATGAATCCTGATGTCCGGATCCTGGTGACCGACCGACGGTCTTTTACCTGCTGTTTCCCGAAAGTAATCGGCTATAGCATCTTTCACTTTCAGTGAGACATACATGGAATTTACAAACAGTTCCGATTGGACGGTGTTCTCGATGGAAAAACTCTGCCCCACGGTCATATATTCAGACCAAGAGATGCTTTTGGCCCGAGCGTAAAGATCATCCTTTTTATCAACCCTGAATTGAGCAATTGGTTTGAGTACTTTTAGGGCCGTTCGCAACAAGAAATTTGCTTTGTAAAGCATCGATTGATCGCCTACAAAAGAAACTGCCCTTCTCTCAGGTGTAACTGATTCAGCCCCAATCCCATTAAGCTCCATGGCCAAAACAGGTTCGAGGCCAGCAAATGTTTTGACTACTATTTTAAATTTCTTCACAAAAAAAAGATCAGGATATTAATTTGCAAATTATCATTTTCTTACAAGAAAATGGCAATTCTCTTTTGGAAAGATTAAATTCCTCCACCAAAAATAAATTCTGCCGATTTTGCTTTGTTCTGAACGATTTTGGAATAGGGAGGCAAATCATTGGTTATCCAAATATTACCGCCAATCACAGAATCATGGCCGATGGTAATCCGGCCCAAGATGGATGCATTGGAATAAACTACGACATTGTCCTCCACAATAGGATGTCTGGGAATGCCCTTTACCGGATTACCGGATTCATCCAGGGAAAAACTTTTCGCCCCAAGCGTAACACCCTGATACAACTTGACATTAGAGCCAATGATGGTAGTCGAGCCAATGACGATACCAGTTCCATGATCAATCGCAAAATAGGGGCCAATGGTTGCTTCAGGGTGAATATCAATGCCTGTTTCTGAGTGTGCCATTTCTGAAATAATTCTTGGGATCAGTGGAATACCAAATTTATGCAGGGTATGGGCAATCCTATAGCTGGAAATGGCGCGTATCGCCGGATAACAAAATATCACTTCACTGATACTGGTAGCGGCTGGGTCCCCCAGATAAGCAGCTTCCACGTCCGTAATCAGAACACTTCTTAATTCAGGAAGAGCAGAAATGAAATCAGCTGCACAACTATCCGCTTCAGCCCTTCTGCTTTCAATATCCGAATTAAACTCTTTGTCACACACAAAACACAATCCGGCCAATAACTGTTCAGAAAGCAGATGAAATACCTCATCAATCAGTACTCCCATGTGGTAATGAAAAGTAGCGGAATGAAAATTTATCGCGCCAAAATATCCTGGAAAGATGATTTGTCTAACTTTTTCTACAAATATCTTCAATTTCTCTGTTGATGGCATGGGTTCACCGGCGCGTTGCGCATGTGTAACTTCGCCTACTGAAGAGATATCAGCCAGTTTGAGAACCGCTTCACTAATTGATTCACGTCTATTATATTCTGTATGCTCAATCATATCAACGCTATATTTAATTCCATGTTTCCATGTCCAACATCATTCAATGTAAACGTGATCATCAGATAAATGTTTTAACCCAATTGATGTTTTTGAACCAGATTCAGGGCATTTTGCAGCCTCAGTGATCCAGATCCTTCGACAATTTCATAGGCAAATCCATGATCTTCAATTTCTCTGCAATATCTTTCAAACAACTTCTGGCGCATTTCTCCTCCATTTTCTCTAACCGGATCGGCTATCCATGGCAAATCCGGCCTGCATACCAGGAAAAGATCAATATCAGCAGATGCAATGTAGTTTTCAATCCACATGGGTGAAAAATCATAAACAACTTCAAACCAAACTTTGGTCACTATTAGCCAGGTATCCATCACAATAAACGCCTTGTCAGTTGAATGAGAGATACTTAATTCCTCCTGCATCTGATGTCTTGCTATTCTTTCCAGATCTTCAATTGAATAGGGCCGCTTCAGCTTTTCAATATAGTAACGGGCATATTCCGGAATCAAAGCAGCATTGAATTGTTTGGCAAGAAGTTCTGATAAAACTGTTTTGCCAGTTGATTCAGGTCCAGTCACCACAATTTTGATCAAACTTTTGACGCTTCCCATGCCATTGGATTTAAGGCTTTTTTCCATTCAAAATAACCGTATACCGCAAGTATAGTGTACACCAGGAAGAGAAGGGTAGTCGGATACAACTCCTTATAAATAAACAGTCCGATAGAAATAGAATCGACCAGTACCCAAACCAGCCAATGCTCGATCTTCTTCTTTGCGAGCATCCAGGTAGCAACGATACTTAGTGCTGTTGTCATTGCATCCCAATAAGGTACCGGAGAATCGGTATAATGTACCAAAACCATTGCTATGACGGCAAAAAGTAGCAGGGATACTATGAATAGACTCATCCATAAACGTTTATCCGTTCTGGTCACTTCCAGCATCTGGCCTTTTGAACTACCGTGAAGCCAGCACCACCAACCATATAAACTGATTGCTACATAATAAAATTGCAATGACATATCAGCATATATCTTCGCATGAAGAAATACCACGATATAAAACAGTGCGTTGAGTAATCCAACCGGCCATGTAAGAAAATGTTGCCGGATTGAAAATCCAAGATATAGAAAGCCTGTCAAGGTTCCACAGACCTCTACATAATGATCGAGCAGCCATTGATAGGAAAACATTTCACAAATATCAGAAGTTACGAGGATGACATTACCTGTTCAAGTAATGAGCATACTCTTTTGGATCAGACAGCAACTCCAAAGCCCTTTTGACTTCCAAATCTTCTTCCATCATGATCTTGTAATAATTACCCGGGTCATATAGGTCACGGGCAATCAATGCCCTTATCTGCCTGAAAATCGTATTTTGCAACACCTTAAAACTCTCTTCGTTTTTTTTAACCCCCGATTTTTCTCCCAAAGCCATTAGTTCGTCCAACATGGTTGCCGGTACTTTAAAATTATTACGAAAAGTTTGAAAATCAGGATATTTTACAAGAAGTTCCTTCCTATTCTGATCAATGTAACTGATTACATACGGGAAGAATACATTTTTTCGAATCAGGGTATTGAAATAGGTATAGTGAATTGAGGTATCAAGGGGTACAAAAATATCCGGAACAATTCCTCCCCCACCAAACACTTTTCTTTTTGTTACCAAGGTTTTAGTCATCAAAGAATCGGTCGTTGCAATGCTATCTTTATTGAACAGTTCCCCTCGCTCATACCTTTTCATGGTTTCGTTCCTGTAATTTTCAGGATTATCCTTGTAAGGCTTTTGAATATTCCTGCCAGCAGGAGTGTAGTAATGGGCTGTGGTAAGTCTGATCATTGAACCATCATTAAGAGAAAAAGGTTGCTGAACCAGCCCTTTGCCAAAAGATCTTCTTCCAATCAGCACTCCCCTGTCCCAATCCTGAATAGCACCCGAAACAATTTCAGAGGCAGAAGCCGTACCCTCATCGATCAAAAGGACAAGATTTCCTTTCAAAAAATCGCCATTGGTACTTGAAAGATAATCCTTTCGCGGACTATGAATCCCCTCTGTATAAACGATTAATTTGTTGGCTTCAAGGAACTGGTTGGCTAATTCATAGGCAGCACCCAGGTATCCGCCTCCATTTCCCCGTAAGTCCAGGATAAGGTTCTTTATTTTTCCATCTTTTTCAAGCTTATTCATTGCTGCAGTATATTCCTCAATGGTTGTAGCCGAGAACCTGTTCAACTTTACAAAAGCTGTCTCTTTGTTGATCAGGAATGCAGCATCCAGACTATAAATTGGAATTTTATCCCTGATAATGGTAAAATCAAGCGGAGCACTTTCGCCCTTTCTGACAACCTTCAAATTTACAGTGGTACCCTTGTTTCCACGCAGCAAACCGAAAACATCCTGGGTCTTGATGCCTATTGAGGTAATATTTTTTGCATCCACCCTGATGATCCGGTCACCAGGCCGTAACCCAACCTTCTCTGATGGACCTCCCGGAATGGTAGTCATGACGATCAGCGTATCCTGGATGATGCTAAAGGAGATCCCGATGCCTTCAAAATTGCCTTCCAATGGCTGATTCATCTCCTCCACTTCGTTTTTTGAGATGTAAACTGAGTGCGGATCAAGTCTGGCAAGCAGATCAACAATAGCATTTTCGGTTAACTTGTTCACATTGGTAGTATCTACATAAAAAGCATCTACCAATCTAAGTACCCTTCCAAATTTAATTGCCTGACTTTGTACGTCTTGTGCGGAAACACCTATTGAAAAGGACAATAACAAAAAGGCAATAACAACACCGGTTGCCCGATTGAAAAATTTATTCTTCACTCTATTTGGATAATTTAATTAACAATTGAGAGTTGAACCCTCCCAGAAGGATCCATCGCCAACAAAGATAAGAAGATATCGGGACAAGAGAATTATTCGTTCACTTTAAGCCGTTAAAGAGCCACAAAAAAGCCTGTAACTCATTGCTGAACTACAGGCTCAAAGTTTTTGTTTCAGTAATCAGACTGAAAGTGCAATCTTCCCGTTGACAGCTACTTTGTATTCATCGAGAAGAGTTGTGAAAAGTTCCTTTACAGAGATGATCCGATCCGTTTTCCAAACATTGCTGCCACAGAAGGCATAACCGTTTCTGAAATTTCCACGTAAAGCCGAAGCAAGTGAGGCCATTATACAATAGGGTGCAGTTGCGATGTCGCAGGTCTTCACACAATTGACGGGACATACTGTCGGTCTTCTTTTGCCACTGTCCACATCATCCAGAAAGGAACATTTGATAGCACGTCCAGGCATACCAACAGGACTTTTAATGATCCTGACATCTTCTTCCTTTGCATGAATATAAGCTTGTTTAAATCCGTCAGAAGCATCACATTCGGTGGTGGTCACAAAGCGAGTTCCCATTTGGACTCCTGCTGCCCCTTTTTGAAGAATCATGGCAATATCTTCTCCTGTATAAATTCCACCGGCAGCGATGACCGGAATCTTCTTCCCGTATTTCTCACCGAATTCATTGGCAACAGTTACCACTTCTTCAATAATCTTCTCGAGAGAGTAATTCTCATCAAAAATCTGTTCCAGTTTGAAGCCGAGATGCCCTCCTGCCTTGGGACCCTCCACCACTATGGCATCGGGTAAATAATTATAATTGGTGAACCATTTGTTGCAAATTAATGTAGCGGCCCTGGCTGATGAAACTATTGGGACAAGTTTAGTCTCAGAATCAGGGGTTAAGAACTTTGGAAGATCCAATGGCAATCCGGCACCTGAGAAGATGATATTAACCTTTTCTTTAATCGAGGTAGTAACCAAATCAGCATAGTTGGAAAGAGCAACCATAATATTCACACCTAAGATTCCTTTTGATTTCTCACGCGTTTTACGAATTTCAGTAGTTAATCCAAAAATGCAGTTTTCAAGATAATCGGATGAATGGTCTTTGTAAAGAAATCCAATTCCCGCAGGAGAAATTACACCGACTCCACCTTCATTGGCCACAGCTGAAGCCAGACCTGACAAGGATACACCCACTCCCATTCCTCCCTGAATAATAGGAAGTTTAATTTTCAGTCCTCCAATGTTTAATACTTTCATCCCTTTATTGAATTAAATGCCTGATTGATGAACTCAATGACGGCACAATGGTAGGCATAGAATAATTAGCATCAAAAAAAATGGGCTATGTGGTCCAAAAATGGTTGAAAACAAGGTTTTTTGGGATGAATAGCGATTTTCTTGGGATGAATTTCAACGAAAGTTTGGGGTAAGACTATTCAATTGAATTTCTCTTTGAAGGCAGGAACCCAATTACGGGAGACCGGAATGGTAAATTCAATCTGATCCAGTTCCAAATGGTAACCACTGGAATTCCTTTTCAACTTAACCACCTTATTGATGTTTACCATCCAGCAACGATGGCATTTTAACATTACATCCGAGGTAGCGAGTTCTTTTTCTATGGTCTATGGCGTTCCATTGATGAAATAAAATCGATAGAGTCAGTTGATATACATTGGTCAGAAGAAGCTCATTTATTGAGTGAAGCTCAATGGGAAATTCTTAATCCTACGATTCGTAAGGAAGGCTCTCAGCATTGGATTATATTCAATCCACGCTTATCAAATGACTTCGTGTATCAGAAATTTGTGGTTAGTCCACCACCTGATACAATCATTCGAAAGATTAACTACAACGAGAATCCGTTCCTAAGCAATACGATACTCAAAGTTATTGATGCGGCAAAGAATGATGACTATGAAAACTATATGCACGTTTATGAAGGCGTGCCTCGTGATGATGATGACCAAGCAGTTATCAAGCGTTCACACATCATGGCGGCGATTGATGGACACAAGGCATTAGGCATTGAGCCTACAGGCGCAGAACGCATAGGCTTCGATGTGGCAGACTCAGGCGAGGATTATTGTGCTATGGTGCAATCACATGGCTCATTAAACCTATGGTCAGAGCTATGGAAGGCTAAAGAAGATGAACTATTAAAGTCATGTACTCGTGTATGGACTAAATCTCGTGATGAAAAGGCATTAGTCGTATATGATGCTATTGGTGTTGGTGCAATGGTAGGTTCTAAGATTAATGAATTAAATTCTACCAATGGACTAAAAGTAAATCATCAAAAGTTCTTTGCTGGTGGTACAGTAGCGAAACCTGATATACAATATGCTAGGTCAGGCATTAAAAACAAAGATTATTTTTCTAACATCAAAGCGCAAGCATGGTGGTTAGTAGCGGACAGGTTTAGAAATACATACAATGCTGTTAGAAATGGTCATGCCTTCGATGATTCTGATATGATATTCATTGATGGTAATATGCCTAATCTAAATCAGATTATTGATGAATTGACTACACCAAAGCGTGATTATGATAATGCTGGCAGGGTAAAAGTTGAAAGCAAAAAAGATTTAGGTAAACGTGATGTGGCTTCTCCTAACTTGGCTGATGCGTTTATAATGGCTAACTTGCCTAGCGAAATGAAGAAAAGCTCATTCTTCGGATAAAGGATTATTAATGTCAATTTTAGATTGGTTTAGAGGAAATAAGGAAGAAGTAGCGAAAGAGGAAAATTCGCCTAAACCTTCACCTCGTAAAAGTATATTTAGCACTCATGCTGATGAAAACCTAGACACAATCAAAACTACTGTAGGCGATTTACTTGCCG
>Ga0118677_10010225_pt1 | contig 14405 bp, 14 predicted proteins | sample AliMusrvi5mmetaG_FD_86154 | JGI IMG/M metagenome (GOLD analysis project Ga0118677, IMG submission 86154) | reverse complement strand
CTTAAGCATTGTTGCTTAAGCGGTAATCTTAGACGCGTTTCAAACCTTTAGAAATCTTGGTGGTGTCAGAGATACTTCTTCATCGGTTCTTTCGCCAACGACCAAACCATTTTTATCAACGGTTGCCAGAACATAATCTTTTGCCATTGCACGGACGCTTTGTGGCGGCGTCGAAGTAATGTAAACTAAAAATGGGTGATCAACCAAGAAGGGAATATCCTTCAGTACGGTTTCGCCACCGATTTCCATTTCATTCAAAACGGTGAGGATTGATTTCTTGGCGTAGTGAATAGCAACAAAAGCTACTATTCCTTGGAAATGAATACGAGCTCCATTGAGTTTGTCGTACCCAGCATTTTTTATTGCGATTTGGAAATTATCCACCATCCTGCCAAGATCGAAGCATCCTTCCGTACAAGATTTGATCTGGAGGTCGATCGGTATTGCCGAACCATCAGCAAATTCGATCCCCGAATATATTGAGTGACGTCTTAGTGATCTATCACTAAGCACGATATCAATATTCTTGGGAACACGGAACATTTTGATGGCTTCTTCGCCCTCCTTCATTCCCAAGTGATTCGCGTGCGATGGGTGTACCCAGACGCGAAAAATTTCAGGAAAATTTCCCATTTCCATATCTCCGGCTATTGCTTTTTCAATACGTTCCGCAAAATATTCAGAATCACTACATCTTCTAATCGACATATATTACCAACCCTTCCTTTTGTTATTTTGTCTCTATTCTGATTTCAGATTATACTTTTTACCTTTTTTGTCAATTACTAAACTAGTTCTTTTACCTTATCGATTAATAAGCTAATTTCTCCATTACGTAGAGAAATCTTGCCTTTAAGGGCAACGCATTTATCTTTAACTAATAGATGTTTAAATTCTTTCATTGTTTTTGGAAAGACAACTGTTTCCAAGGTGTCATCAAAATCTGAAATTTTTACAAAAGCCATCGGATCGCCTTTTTTGGTAATGATTTCACGAATATCTTCGATTATACCGGCAATCACTACTTCCTTATTTTCTTTAGGATTATTTTTGGCATTCTTTATACTGTAATTTTTTTCATCAATCACTTTCTTAAATTTATCTAGAGGATGTCCGGAAATGTACAAGCCGAGTAGTTCTTTTTCCCAGCCTAATCTTTCTGTTGCAGTTGCTGTTGGGGCCTCTTCCAACTTAAAACTAGCCGTATTTAATCCTTCAATATAATTACCAAAAAGTGAATCTTGAGAATCCGGTGTCTTGCTGGCTTCTTTGGAATAAGCGAGCATATTCTCCATGTTGGCTAGCATTTGTCCGCGTTCGCCAAATTCATCCATCGCCCCGGCTTTTACTAAGGCTTCCAAGGATTTTTTATTTAAATTTTTATCCTTAATTCGGTCAAGAAAGTTTGAAAGGGATTTAAACTTGCCATTCTTTTTTCTTTCTTCAATAATCGCCTTGGCAATGCCTTCACCAAAGTTTTTAATTGTTGTTAATCCGAAACGTATTGTATCCGGCTTTTCATCTATTTTAACCACAGTAAAATCACTAAAACTTTCATTGACGTCTGGGGGTAATACAGGAATCTGCATGCGTTTACATTCGGCAATAAATTCACCGATTTTTTCAACATCACCCGCATCAGCAGTAAGAACACAGGCCATATAAATGGCAGGGAAGTTTGCTTTCATATAGGCAGTTTGATAGGCAACACGACCATAACTTGCAGCGTGCGCTTTGTTAAATCCGTAAGCGGCAAAAGGTTCGATGAGCGCCCACAATTCGTCAGCTTTTTCTTGGCTCATACCATTCTTAAGAAGACCTTCTTTGAGTTTACTTTTTTGCGCTTCCATTTCAGCTGGGATTTTTTTACCCATCGCTTTTCGAAGCTTATCGGCTTCAAGCCATGAATAACCTGCCAATTTAATTGCAATAAGCATGACGTCGTCTTGATAGGTGATAACTCCAAAAGATTGCGACAGAATATCTTTCATTCGAGGATCAAGAAAACGGATAGTTCGCGAATTATGTTTTCTTTTAATATATTCAGGGATTGATTCTATCGGTCCTGGACGATAAAGAGCCACCATTGCGTTGATGTCGTGAATGGTTGAAGGTCGAAGTTCCTTTAGATATTTTGTCATACCAGAACCGTTTAATTGAAAGAGTCCGCAGGTTTCGCCTTTCGCTAATAGTTCAAATGTTTTCGGATCGTCCATTGGGATTTTTTCAATGTCTAAATTTATTCCCTGAAGTTTGCGAGTGAGATTTACAGCATCTGCCAAAATAGAAAGGTTTTTTATTCCCAAAAAGTCGAACTTTAAAAGACCGGCGTCTTCAACGGCATGCATGTCGTACTGTGTAATAATTTTATTATCACCCTTGGTATCAAACTGAAGTGGTGTAAAATCAGTCAAAGTGGCAGGGGCAATAACCACACCGGCCGCATGGACGGAGATGTGTCTGGCACAGCCTTCAATCTTTTTCGCCATATTGATGATCTTTTTTACATCTTCTTCTTTATCATAAATATCTTTGAGTTCGGAGACTTCAGCTAGCGCACGGTCGATTGTCATAGGAAAACCCTGAGCTCCCATGGGAATTAGTTTTGAAATACGATCACCAATCGCATAGGGAAAACCCATTGCTCGAGCGACGTCTTTTACGGCACCTCTCGCCATCATCGTACCGAAAGTACCGATTTGCGCGACTTTATCAACCCCATATTTTCTTCTGGCATAATCAATAACATCGTCTCGACGATCGTCGGCGTAGTCCATATCGATATCGGGAGCCGAAGGTCTTTCTGGATTAAGAAAACGTTCAAAGGGTAGTTTAAATTCAATCGGATTTACTTTCGTGATGCCTGTAAGGTAAGTCGTGAGAGAACCAGCAACCGAACCTCGAATGTTGGTATAAATATCATTTTCAGCAGCAAAGCGAAGAAGGTCGGCTACCACGAGAAAGTATGGTGAATAACCTTTGTCACGGATGACTTTTAGCTCATACTCTAGTCTTTTAGTGTATTCTTCGGTTTGTACTAAATCGCGTTTTTCAAAACCCTCATAGGCGATTTTTTTTAATTCATCATCGGCAGAAAGCCCACTCTCAACTTTAAAGTCCGGGAAAACCCAGGTACCAAGTTTTAATTGAACATCACACATATCAGCGATTTTTGAAGTATTTTCAATCGCTTCAGGTGTGTCTTTGAAAAATTCTTCTGCCTGCTCTCCTGTTATGAATGAAAAGTTTTCTTCATTACTATCGCTATTTTTATCACTTAAGTCGCCACTGGTATTAACAAGTAATAATGTATCACGAGCTTCACGATCTTCCTGATGTAAATAATAAACATCATGAGCGGCTACAAGTGGAGTATTTGTTTCTTTAGCCAGTTGTTTGATTCTCGCCATATTTTCTTGATGGCCTTCAATTTCTGGATGATAAGTAATTTCCAGAAAGAAGTTTTCTACACCATAGATTTGCTTGTACCAAGCTACCAATCTTTTTGCTTCATCAACATCACTGATTTTTAAAGCCATACTTGTGGCTCCTGAAAAAGAAGGCGAAATACATATTAATCCTGAATTATAATTTTCAATTAATTCTTTATCGATTCGTGGTTTGTAATAAAAACCCTCGAAGTTGGCTTTAGTCGTGAGTATTTTTAAATTATTATAGCCATCATTATTTTTTGCTAAAAGGACAAGACGAGTTCTTCGATTATCCACGCCACCTTGTTTATCATTTCTGGTTCTGGCAGCTACATAAAAATCTACACCTATGATTGGTTTTATTTCCTGTTTTTGACAGGTTTTGTAGAATTCAATCGTTCCATACATATTGGCATTGTCGGTCAAAGCGATCGCTTTCATGCCATTTTTTTTAGCTTCTTTTACGAGTTCACCAATTTTAGGTAAGGCGTTTAGGAGGGAATAATGGCTGTGAGTATGTAGATGGATAAATTTGGAAGACATGGTGGCATTATAACTCAATTATTTGGAACATAAAACATAGAACGCCTAACGTTTTTAATGCATAATATTTAGCTTTGCTTTTTCTGTATCAAGTTGTATAATATTTATGTAAACTAATTTAAATAAATTATGAAATTTTCAATTGACTTTTCAAAATCAAACTCTCAGACAGATAAACCGGCTCCAGCTGCCGTCAAAAAAGAAGACTGTGAACTTCTAGATGGTGAAGAAAAAGTGGAATGCGTTGATAAAACAAATCCTAAGGGTAATTTTGCTCCACAACTTAATACTGAAGAAGAGCGTTTTAAAATGATGTTTGGAAAGGGAAGTGCTGGTGGATCGGTGAATCAAATGGATCAATTAAAATAATTAATTCAAGGATAAAAACACTGTTAGCACGGTGTTTTTTTGTTGTTAGTAATTCAGTCTACCCGACTCAATTTAAGTTCATGTAAATGACTTGACTTTAAATATCAATTATGTTATAATACACAGAAGTTAATTTAAGATAAATGTGGATAATCCACAGAAGGAGAAGAGTCGTGAAAAGTACATTGAAAATGGTGTTGGCGGTTGCGATTGTGCTAGTTGGGCTTAATGCGATGGCAGAAGTGAATGATTCGTGGACGCCTAGCGGAAATATTTCCGTGCAGGTGGCGACAAAGAATATCCACCCAACGTTGTCGTTTGACAAGTATGATAAGCCACAATCGTTGGTTGACGGTTGGCTGAATTTGCCGGCTGGGTTGGCACTTGAACTCAGTGAATATGCTGGGCTCAATAACGATAATCTCGATGGGGATAAAGGCGATGAGTTTGACGCCGCCCTCTGGGAGAAAATCACGTTGCCGGAAAACGCCTATCTGAAATTCCGTTTGAAATGGTGTGATGGTTATCCAGTTCAAACAGCGAACGGAAAGGATGCTATGGCCTATGATGCTTTCATAGGTAAAAGTTACAAGCAGGGCGCAAACAAGGTAACGTTTGAGCTTCGGGCGGAGTATTGGCACTATGTCCAGAATGTGGATAAGGGCATGGTCTCAATCGTTCCGAACGTGACTCATGAGTACCAGGTTGGTAAGTTCACTGCGTATGATCAATTGGTCTTACAGTGGAATAACGAGCTCAAGCCGTTTGGTGAGCTGTTGTCTGGTCAAGCGAAGGTTGGTGTTAAGGTCAAACTTACGCCTAATCTGACCTGGAATATCCTGGACATCTGGGGTATTACGCCGATTTCTCCCGTTGAAAAAGGAGACCCTCGGCAAGGACAAGCTGTCGCCTTTGAGACGATGGTGACCAGAACCTTCTGATTGGATGATTCCAGTTGGAAGTAAAAAGAAGAACAAAGAAGAACAAAGAAGAAAAACTTACGATACGAAAGGACAGGGCTGCAGTGGAAACATTGCAGCCTTTTTTGTTATTTTATTTTTTTACAACAAAATGTAATATATTCCGGAATATTATACCGGTAGAATTTTTTTGGAGCATTCTTAGGGTATCTTGATTCAATTATTTTATTTAGGCTGAAATTATTTTTATTTAGCATCTCCATATAAAAAGCTAATGACCAATGGGCATCTTCGAATTCTATCTCTTTTTTATTCGGTAATATGACCATCGCGGTAAATTTAGAACCTTCCTTAAAATAGGAAAAGTTTTTAGAATATTTTTCTTTACGCATACCCACTTCTTTGGTCATAATACAGATCGGGTGTAGATCACTGAAGATAAAATCACCACTTACCTTTATTACTCGTTTAATTTCACTAAATATTTTTTCCATGTCAGCAACTTTGTAAATATTTGGTAACACCATATTCATAATTATAATATCAAAATATTGATCAGGAAATTCTTTTAGGTTTGCGGCATTACCTTGAACAAAAGATAAATTATCTCGTTTGTAATTATTATTACAGTGTTCTATCCATTTCTCTGAGAAATCTAAGCCAACTACTTTTTCTGCAGTATCTGCTAATTTATTTGTTAGTTCGCCAGAACCACAACCAATATCTAAAATATTTTTACCATTAAGGTCTCCCAGATAATTTAAGATAGGATTAAAAATTGTATACCAATGTTCCTCAACTTTGATTTTATATAAATTTAGCAAATCGTCTTTTTCATATTTCATGATATATATTATACATAAAACCATGATTTTTGCTTTACTTGACGTAATTATAAAAAAGAGTAGTTTTTATGTAGGAAGATAAGTAATTTCGAAACAGTCGTATTGTCAAAACAAGGAGGAAAAATTGAAGATAACGCCGCACGTTCTTAGGAAGCTTGGTTTTAAGGAAGTAGATGAAAATAATTTCAAGCGAACCTTTCGTCACGGAGACGAGAATAAGGAGGTGACCTGTTCAAGGTCTAGTAATAAGGGGTGTTGCTGGACCGTTTCAACTTATCGTTGCAGTAGTAGGCAAATATGGCATTTAGAATATCTTATTGAAGCACTTTGTATCGATTCTTTTGTTCTTGGGAGGGAAAAAGTCAAAGGCATAATAAATGATGTTTTGAAACCATGTCCTTGAATTTTTGTATTTGGTCTTATATAGAATCTGCAAATAGCGGGTTCTATTTTTTTTATGATAGAATGTGGAGCATGACACAAAAAGAGGCACTAGAAATTCTGAAGATGGGATATAACGTTTTTATTACCGGCCCGGCTGGAAGCGGTAAGACGCACCTTTTAAATAATTATATAAAATTTCTAAAAGATAATGAAGTTGAAGTTGGGATCACTGCTTCGACTGGTATTGCTGCGACTCATATGGGTGGTACGACGATTCACTCTTGGACCGGTATGGGAATAAATGATCGGCTGACCAGGACCGAGCTTGATGAGTTAATGTCACGAAAATATCTTCGGGATCGTTTTGAAAGAACAAAGGTTTTAATCATAGATGAGGTTTCAATGCTTCATCATTTTCGTTTGGACTTGATTGATGAGATTTGTAGAAATATGAAAAAAACAGATCTACCGTTTGGTGGTATGCAGGTAGTTTTGTGCGGCGACTTTTTTCAGTTACCACCTATCTCCAGATTTGGTGAGCCAGCGGCTAGATTCTCTTACGAAGCCGAAATTTGGAAAAATGCTGGTATAAAGATTTGTTATCTTGAAGAACAACATCGTCAAACTGATAAGAATTTTCTCAAAATTTTAAATGAGATTAGGGCGAATAATCTTTCCGAAGATTCATTGCAACATTTGCAAGATCGTCAAAATAAAAGTCCTTCCGGTAATATTGAGCCAACTAAATTACACACTCATAACGTTGACGTGGATGAAATTAATGAAAGAGAATTACAAAAATTAGCTGGACAGGGACGTGAATATAGTATGTCTCATAAAGGCAGAAAGCCCCTGGTGGAGTCCCTGAAAAAAAGTTGCTTGGCGCCTGACAATTTGAAACTTAAGGTCGGGGCAAAGGTTATGTTCGTAAAGAATAGTTTTGATGGTGGTTATGCAAATGGAACTTTAGGCAAGGTATCGGCTTTTGATGGCGATGGACCGATAGTGACGACTATGAACGGTAAAGTAATACACGTACAAACTACAACATGGAAGATTGAAGAGGACGGCAATGTTAAAGCTTTGATTGAACAATTTCCATTGCGTTTGGCTTGGGCTATTACTGTTCATAAAAGTCAGGGAATGAGCTTAGATGCAATCGAGGTTGATTTGTCAAAATCATTTGAAAAAGGAATGGGTTATGTGGCTTTGTCTCGTGTGCGAAGTCTTGATGGGTTGAAACTGCTTGGTTTGAATGCAATTGCTACTCAGGTACGCGAAGATGTTTTGGAATATGATGAAAAGTTACAGAAGATTTCCAATAAGAATCTGATGGAAATGGAAGATATGACCAAGACAGAGATTGCTGAAGCGCAGAAAGAATTTTTAGAAAGGATTGTTCCGCCAAAAGATGAGAAAACCGGTAAGGTAAAAAAAATAAAAGTTTCTACTTATGAAGAGACTAGAAAATATTTGGAAGCGGGAATGAATATCAATGAAATTGCTCAAGCAAAGGGAGTTCAGGCGAATACTGTTCTTGATCATCTTGAAAAAATATTGGATGAAGATAGGAGTCTGGATATTTCAGTTTTGCAGAGCGAAATAAACATTTCTAAGTTTAAAAGAATTTATAAAGCTTGGACCGATTCTTATGGTGACAATAGGGAATTGAGATTATCGCCAGTAATGGAAATCTTAGGTGGTCCAACCTCGGGATACTCTTTTGAAGATCTACGTATTGTGCGTTTATTTATTAAAAAGAAAGGATTATAACTGTAGCTAAATTTTAAGCTTAGTGTTAAAATTTGAGTATGAAATTAACAGAAATTATTAAAATTGTAGTTTTAAGTCTAATTATTATTGCAGTTTTTTCTTATTCAGGAATTACTTTATATAAACTTTTGATATCGGGAAATGTCCAGGCACCAGTTACAGAAATACCAATACCACAGCAGTAAATTTAGTTTTTGTATAAATTAAAAGCACTACGTATCGCTTCAATCGGAGTTTCGAAAACGACTAATTTATTTAGGTCGTTTTCTTTTATTCCTTTATCCGCAAAAGAGGCAAATTTTAATGACGATAAATCTTTTTCGGTTATGATTTCAATTCCTCCAGTAGAAATATCTAATTTTATTTCCTTTAGGATGTTTTTATCACAAAGGGTTGTCCAAACAAAAACCGTATCATTGTCGGCCTCCACTTTTTCATATAGTTTTTGAATCTGACCATTCAAAATGGTTTCTGCTGCTCTAGGTCCTAGCTCCTCTGTCATCTCTCTTTTTAAGGCTTCTTCCGGAGTCTCTCCAATATCAGCTTTTCCATAAGAGGTGACTTCGCAAAGTCCAGTAAAGGATTGCCATTTAAAACCATTATCATTTTCTGTATTTATTTTTCCTCGGCGTTGTAAAAGTGCCACTAATTCTTCAGGTGAATTTTCTTCCAATTTTAATTTGGTCATTACCAATATTCCAACAAATGTTTTTGACATTGATTAATAATAGCTTTTTATAAATATTTGGGCAAATAAAAACCTCAGATTATTCTGAGGCTCTGTAGATTTTACTTGTGAATTACCATCCTGTTAATCGACAGACGGTCATTACCATTTTCTCATTTTCATCTTGTTCTTCTTCACAATACAAACCACCAAAAATTGGTGCCAGTTTGAATTTGAGTTTCCATAGCCATTGGGGATACGGTTTAATTTTCTTTTTTTTCATCCATTCTCCTTACTTGTTTGTGTTCAGATTTAATCCTATAACTTTAAACAACCAAAATCAACTGTTAGATATTTAAATAACCAATAGCTATGTGTGGTTCTTCAGAATAAAAAATCGGCTTTATCTGTTGTGCAGATAAAGCCGAGTATGTATCACAATGTCAGTTCCTTAACTGATCGTCGAGAGGGTACGTGCGTCAAGCCATTTTATGAGCGCTGTGTGCGTGCCACCTTTAATGGAACGGAGAGTCACTAGTTCTCCTTTTTTTGTGTCAGCGCCAATATCTCCGACGAATTGCTCGTCCAATATACCGGTTGCCAACCTGACAAAACCAAGAAATTTTAACTTATAATGATCAGGATGAGCTATATCAATCGTAGTCATCTCTGCCAAGTTAAAAAGCGCTTCGGCTTTATCGGGTATCGGTATCTTTTCTTCCACCCGATAGATTTTTCCAATCTCCAGGTCGTCGATCGTCATCGGGACTGTTCGACCTAACTCGATTCCATCTTTGCGCCCCTTGCGGTAAAACAAAATGGCCAGCATTGCGAGCATTATTGTGAGAACACCCGCGACAATTAACATAATAGTAACAGTATCCATATTTCCTTTCCGTGGTTTTTGCCACTGCTTAATATAATAAGAGAACTCTTTTCATTTCGCATAATAAACTATTTTAGCAAAAAGTCAATAGATTTAATTAATAAAAACCGCCCTATGTTAATGGGGCGGTCTCTGACTTAAAAATATTTTTCAATTCCCAAATCTCTTCGGCGTTGGAATATCTCCACGCCTTTTTTAATTGTTTGAATTTCATCGGCAGGCATGGCGATAACATTGCGTGGATAGCCGGATATTTTTTTATCCTCAGTTATCTCAATTATTTCTCCATTGAAGAACAGGTCACTCGTAACATAATCAATACCACCGAGCGTTCGTTCAAGGCGAATGAGGTCAAGGTGTTTTTCAGGAACAATTGCACCGTAAACGAGGATTTCCCCGTCATCAGTTTTTTCATTCATGAGTTGGATAAGCTCGACATTCGCCTGACATTGCTGGGTAAATTTAGACCCATATTCTTTGTTTGAAACCCGAATTAAGGCTTTATAGAAATCTTCGCCTTCTGCGACCATGGCGCGTATCGCGATGTGATAAGCTCCCGGGAAATCATCCTCTATCCTTCGTTTTTGAATCAGGACTTTAATGGTTCCATCTGCAAAAGGAGTGATTATTACTAAACCGACAAATTTGTTCATAGATTAACCTTTCCTTGTTTACTCTAATATATAACGTTCAATTCTGTTTTGTATAATACATTGATAAAAATGAGTGTCAACAAAAAACACCAAGATCCTCTCGGTGTTTTTTAAATATTTATTTGTTAGCAGTTTCTGCTAGCTTATCTGGTCGGTGATTTGGGCAGGTTTTAACAGAGCACCTTTCTGGTATTGTCTTCGTGCCAACCATCATCAGAGCACCACAAGTCGGGCACAAATTTCCGGTTGGTTTTGCCTTGATGGCGTTTTTACATTTTGGATAATTTGAACAGCTATAAAAAATACCAAAACGGCCACGACGTTCAGTCATCATCCCTGTTTTGCAGGTTGGACAGACTACACCAGTGCTATTTTGTTTTTCTAATTCAGCGTCTTTTTTGATGAATTTACATTTTGGATAATTTGAACAAGAAATAAATTGTCCAAATTTACCTTCACGCAAGACTAGTTTGCCATCTTTACATTCTGGGCAAGCCTCACCGGTTTCTTTTGGTCCTTGCATTTCTTCCCCGGTAATTTTTCTAGCTCCGACGCAATCTGGATATTTCGCACAGCTCAAGAATTTGCCGGTTCGTCCGAGTTTAATAATCATTGGGCCTTCACAAACAGGACATTTGAATTGTGGATCGGCTTCACCAAAATTGTTTACTTTATCTATTTTGTCCTTAGATTTCACATCTTTCAAGAATGGGCCATAAAAATCTTTTAAAGTTTTTAGATATTCACCTTTTCCTTCAGCAATAAGGTCCAGCTTGTCTTCCATCTCTGCTGTAAAAGTATCACTGATATAGTGAGGGAAGTTGTCTTCAAGAAATGTGCTAACTACATCCCCAGTGTCTGTTGGAACCAAAGCTTTATTCACTTTCTCAACATAGCCACGATCTTGAATCGTTTTGATAATTGAGGCATAGGTCGAAGGACGGCCGATATCTCTTTTTTCAAGCTCTTTAATCAGGCCGGCTTCAGAATATCGTCCTGGTGGTTCAGTTTGCTTACCTTCAGAATTTATGTTTAACAATTTCAGTTCTTCACCAACTGAAACCTTTGGTAGGATAACGTCGTCACCAGTACCTTCTGGGTCAGCAGATAACCAACCGGGAAAGAGCAAGCGAGAACCATTGGCTGAAAATTCAGGAATAGTCTTGTCATCACCAACTTGGACTGTAATTTTAGATCGCATTACTTTGGCATCAGCCATCTGCGAGGCAATCGTTCTTTGCCAAATGAGATGATAAAGTTTGGATTGCTCGTCATTTGCTCCGGCATCAAATTTTGTAATGTCCGTCGGACGTATCGCTTCATGAGCTTCTTGAGCGTTTTTGCTTTTTGCTGTAAAGGTGTGAGGTTGTAAATATTCTTTACCATATTTGCTAGTTATAGTGCTGTAGATTTGTTCGAGGGCCACCTTACTCAGGTTTACACTATCTGTACGCATATAGGAAATAAATCCAGCTTCATAAAGTTTCTGGGCTACACCCATGGTTCTTGAAGGAGCAAAACCAAGTCTTGAGCTCGCAGCTTGTTGTAGTGTAGATGTGGTAAAAGGGGCCCGAGCTGAACGTTTGGCTTCAGTTTCTGAAATATTGGTAATAATCCATTTTGATTTCTTTCCAACTTCGAGAATATTTTCAACAACTTTTTCATCTCTCGGTTCTTCAGAACAATTAAGAGGTAATTTTTCATTTTGTAATGTTTGAGTATCGGCAGTTATGACCCAATAACCCTCAGGAATGAAGGCGCGAATTTCACGTTCACGTTCCATGATTATTCTTAGGGCCGGAGATTGTACTCGTCCAGCTGAAAGACCATAACGAACTTTTTTCCAGATTAAACCAGACAAATCATAACCAACCAATCGATCAAGTACGCGGCGAGCTTCCTGAGCCTGCTTTAAATTGTCATCAATATCTCTCGGGTGCTTCATCGCTTCCTGAACCGCATCTTTGGTAATTTCATGAAAGACGACTCTTTTAGGATTCTTTAATCCCACGGCCTCTTTGATATGCCAGGCGATAGCTTCACCTTCACGGTCGGGGTCAGTCGCTAAAAGAACCTCATCAGCCTTTTTGGCTAGCGTTTTAATTTCAGCAACAACTTTTTCCTTGCCAGGAGAAATTTCATAATGGGGGATAAAGCCACCGGGAATGTCGATAGCTTTTTTATTACTTTTTGGCAGATCGCGAATGTGTCCGACACTGGCACGTACTTCATATTTTCCATCTAAATATTTGGAAATAGTTTTTGCTTTTGAAGGTGACTCAACGATTAATAATTTCATATGTGGGTATAGTATTACATAAAGATAGCTAACCGCGCAAATTTATCGAATATAAATATAATAATTATTATTCTAAATTCACCATGGTGAATCTACAAAATGATGATATAATTTATGTATGGGTAAAAAATTTAAATATAAAGGTGTAACCGTTAATGCTTTTGGTTTGCCAGTGTTTGATTCACACATAAAATCTGATTCGGCAAGAAAAACTCATGCAAAAAATTTTCATTTTAAATATTTTGATTCTGTTTTTAAAAAAAAAGCACCAAAGAATTTGATCGTTATGTATGATATTCCTACTGAAAAAAGAAAAGAGAGGGACTGGTTCAGGCGACATTTGCAGAAATTTGATTATGTGATGATTCAAAAAAGTGTTTGGGTTGGTCCATCACCGTTGCCTAAAGACTTTCTTGATTATGTGAAATCAATAGGTCTTTTAGGTCAATTACGAACCATGAAGCTTGCTAAACCATACTCGAAGGATAAAAAGGATATGTAGTTATCGTATATTGTGTAAATTCACCATGGTGAATTTAGAGGTGTATATTTTATGATATATATAATGATTAATTAGTAGATGCCTTTTTGCGAGAAAATAAAAAAGCAGTGGAATAGATATCCCACTGCTAACTTGATAGTCTTTTCGTTTATTCAAAAATGTTCAACGCGATCATTATAGACATTGACGTGATAATTTGAGTAATCGTCGTCAAATGCTAGTGATACTTCATTTGCTCCGGACGGATTGTAGACCACAAAACGCAGTCTAAGTTTTTCACCGCCATATAGGCTTTTGGAAAAAATTGCCGATCGTCCAGGCTCCAAATTTCCAACATAGGCATCACCAATGTAGATATCGATTGCCCACGAAGTGTAAGCATTAATTTCCACTGATACATATTGGGGGTAATCACCATTACCTGAATGATAGGTATCAGTGGTGTTATAGCCATCTGACGTCCTTTCTTTATCACATCCAATGAATAAGAAAAAACACATAGCAAACAAAAACATGCAAAAAATTGCGAGATACTTCTTCATAATTATCCTTTCTGCGCATATTTAAGCGACTTTTCTTATGTTACTATACTGTAAATATGATTAATGTCAATTGTAAATAAATCTATAAAAATAGACGTTTCAAATAATTGAAACGTCTGAAAAACAGTGAAGGCCGGAATCATATGATGTACTTTCTCACCATCATAATTTTCCGAGGAGGCTCTCAGTGCGCTAAGCAACTTTGCACAAGGGGATTTAACCCTTGTCATCTGGGGCGTGACTCCACGTGACCTTCACCATTAATATTCTATCACAAAAGTAATATTACTTACTATACAAGATAAAAGCATTTTTAATATAAAAATATTACATGAATCTTCTGAATATATGCAGTGGTCAACCTAGCAGGTTAACCAATTTTGTGTGTATAATTTATATTTTTAATATTTTTTAATTCTTTTTTCTGAAAAATTATTTCAATTTTAATTGATAAATTTGTTTCGATTTGGTGTGAATTTATTAAAATATTGAAGATCGTGACAGTCGGGTTTTTTGCCGCAAAAAACACGACTTTCCCCATCATTGTGTACAAAGTAAAGCAATTCATCTAAAATATTAATGAAAAAGGTC